>Ga0105051_10000026_pt1 | contig 153856 bp, 153 predicted proteins | sample FRY02_FD_78383 | JGI IMG/M metagenome (GOLD analysis project Ga0105051, IMG submission 78383) | Freshwater microbial communities from Lake Fryxell liftoff mats and glacier meltwater in Antarctica - FRY-02 (megahit assembly) | ecosystem: Environmental > Aquatic > Freshwater > Ice > Glacier... | reverse complement strand
CGCCTATTACAACGCTATCACGAACGGCATGAGTCCATGGTTCGATGAAGCGCTCTTCGGTGCGGGTGATGAGATGCATGCAACCCTCGAAAGCGCGATTTCGGACAGTGCGGCGTACCTGCTCTTTGCCAGCCAGGAATCATTGGCTTCCGACTGGGTTCGCCATGAAATGACCATTGCACTGCAGAGAAAACATAACGATGTCACGTTCCGGATGTTGGTGGTACGGCTCGATGACGCAATTGATCTGCCCGCTCCCTGGCAAGAGTACTTGCATCAAACGTGGGACTCCGCTGATCAGCCTGGCTCGGTGATCAAGGTGATCGAGGCGCTGACGGGGCGTAAAGTGTTCCCATGGATAACAGGTGCCGCGTTCTTATCTGCCGATCCCTCAAATGTGTTTTTCAATAAATCCGCATCTCTGGCAGAACACAGCCGGAACTGGGTATTGCATTACCTTGGGCACATCAAGGGCCTGTTGCAGGCCGTAGCCACTGTTGGCCATCCAGCTGAGCATCACGATACCCTTCAGAAGCTACTGGGCCTTTCATTGATGGAAAACATTCCGGCAATCCAGTCAGGCTGGATACCGATTGAGCCAGGAATTTTTGAACACATCCACTCAAACCGGACGCGTATTCCGCCGCGAGTGAAAATGCACGGCCTTCCTGAGCGCTACGGGTTCAGAGTGCTGGAGAACAACGAAATTTTCACGCGGTTGGCTGTGGTGGATAGAGCAAGCGGTGAGGTCGTGCGCTATCCGGTGCCATTCTCGTTCACGACCGAACTTGATGCGGAACTTTAGATGTCGACAGCAGCAACAACACACTCCTTGGCCACTTGCCGCGTTTCCGGAACTGGTTTGATGCTCCTAGAAAATGGCAAGCGCCTGCCAAGCACAATGGAATACGCACACTCGCTGATGCCGATAGATTTTCCGGAAGACGAGTCATGGATCAACCTATATGGCATGGTGTCTGAGCTTGGGATAGATATGTTGATTCCTGTTGAGACGGCTTTGCGGTCACTCAATACCACTCCCTCATCATACCCAAGCGACATTGCAAAGATTACTTTGATTTAACTCAAGCAGAAATTAATGCTACCAACCAACTCATTCACACAGAAAGAGAGAGGCTATTAAAACTTGATAAAACTATTACTGGGTTTAATATAGGTATTAACTGTGGTGAGGATGCGGGACAAACTGTCTTTCATTGCCATGTACATTTAATCCCTAGAAGGCATGGGGATGATAAATCACCAAAAGGTGGCATTAGAAAAGTCATAGATGGTAAAGGAAATTATTAAATTATTACTTATTCGCTTAATGGGAGATAATAACGTCGTAAACTTCTTGTGATAGGGCATAAGCAGATTCAAATAATTCAAGGAGCTCAGTAACAGCATTTGGATATTTTTTAGTAAATGTCATATTTCTTGAATCAATTCCAACATTAACCACACTATTTTAATACTTGACTTAAATACTAGGTTAATTTAGAGTAATACTTGAGTATTTTACTCAAGTATTAATTAAGTGTTTTGGATAAAGAAGCAGTGTTAGAGCATCCAGAACTAGTAAAGAAATATCTTGGCACCGTGGTACCAACAAGCGATAACTTTTACGCCGCGCTTAACTTTGAGGGGAAAATAAATGTCTAAAATTATTTGTGTGCTCTACGACGATCCCATAGCGGGCTACCCGAAGTCTTATGCGCGCGATGACGTTGCGCAACCAGAACATTACCCTGATGGGCAGACGCTGCCGACGCCGAAAGGCATTGACTTCAAGCCTGGCACCTTACTGGGCAGCGTGTCCGGAGAACTGGGTCTGCGTAAATATCTGGAATCAAATGGCCATCAGCTGGTTGTGACTTCCAGCAAGGATGGTGCCGATAGCGTGCTCGACCGCGAACTGCACGACGCCGAGATCGTCATCTCGCAACCGTTCTGGCCCGCTTACATGACAGCCGAGCGTATCGCTAAAGCACCGAAACTGAAAATGATCGTGACTGCCGGTATCGGGTCTGATCACATCGATCTGGAAGCTGCCAACATACGCAACATCACCGTTGCCGAAGTAACTTATTCCAATAGCAATAGCGTTGCCGAACATGTGGTAATGATGATCCTGTCACAGGTGCGCAACTATATTCCTTCGTACAACTGGGTAGTCAAGGGTGGCTGGAACATCGCCGATTGCGTGGCGCGCTCCTACGATTTGGAAGCGATGAGTGTCGGTACCGTTGCTGCCGGCCGCATTGGTTTACGCGTACTGCGTTTGTTGAAACCCTTTGATGTCAAGCTGCACTACACGGATCGCCATCAACTGCCTGAATCGGTCGAGAAGGAGCTCAACCTTACCTATCACACCAGTTTGGAAAGCATGGCCAAAGTATGTGATGTCGTGACGCTAAACTGTCCGCTGTATCCAGAAACGGAACACATGGTCAATGAAAAAATGCTGAAGAACTTCAAGCGTGGTGCTTATCTCATCAATACTGCGCGCGGCAAGTTGTGTGATCGCGATGCCATTGTCTCAGCGCTGGAAAGCGGCCAGTTGGCTGGTTATGCTGGCGACGTCTGGTTCCCGCAACCACCACCGGCCGATCATCCATGGCGCCACATGCCGAATCACGGCATGACTCCGCATATTTCCGGCACCAGCCTGACGGCGCAAACGCGCTACGCAGCAGGCACGCGTGAAATCCTTGAGTGTTACTTCGAGGGCCGTCCAATTCGAGATGAGTATCTGATCGTGCAAGGTGGAAAACTGGCTGGCGTGGGTGCGCACTCATACAGCGAAGGTAACGCAACCAAGGGCTCTGAAGAAGCGGAGCGGTTCAAAAAATAATAGGGCATAACAAGCAGATTGTTGTTCTGGTGACTCCCGCTCGCCACAAAACTATCGCCTAAACTGAAGATACAAGGAACTTTGTCATGCAGACCACTGAGAACAACCAGCAACAGCACGCGTCAGGCGCGTCGTCACAGTCGGCCGTCGGCGCCGAGAAACTACCGGGAATTCGTCATATCATCGCCGTCGGCAGCGGCAAGGGTGGCGTCGGGAAATCCACGGTGAGCGTCAATCTGGCGCTCGCGCTACAGAAGCTTGGCGCCCGCGTGGGGCTGGTAGATGCCGACATCCTTGGCCCCAGCATCCCCGGCATGCTCGGCATCCCAACCGATGAGCCACCGGCGATGACCCAGGACAACATGATAATCCCGGCCGAACGGTACGGCCTAAAGGTGGTGTCGATGGGTATGCTTACCGGAGACGACAAACCGGCCGTGTTGCGTGGACCGATGGTGGGGAAATACCTGAAGATGTTCGTCGGCGGCGTGCAATGGGGACCTCTGGACTATCTGATCCTCGACCTCCCTCCCGGCACCGGCGACACGCAGTTGACACTGGCACAGAGCATGCCGCTTTCGGGCGTGGTGATCGTGACGACACCACAGGCCGTGAGTCTCAAGATCGCCCGCCGTGGTTTGCGCATGTTCGAGACGGTGCAGGTGCCGATTCTTGGGATCGTTGAGAATATGCGTACCTTCACCTGCCCTCACTGCGGCGAGAATACGGATATCTTCCGTCACGGTGGTGGCGAGCAAATGAGCCAGGAGATCGGCGTCCAGTTTCTCGGCGCTTTGCCGCTCGATGTCGATGTCGTCACCTGCGGTGATGAGGGTAGGCCCATCGTGGTGGACCAGCCAAAGTCGGCCAGCGCCAAAGTGTACGCCGCCATCGCCGCAGCACTGGTGGATCAGCTCCACGAAGTAGTCGCGACGCTGAAACCCTTTGCGTGGAAGTGGGGCAGCAACGAGGGGGCGCCGGCCTGGCTGCAAGGCGCGGCACGGCCTGCTGGAGCGCGGAACACGCCCATCGGTCTCCTGCGCCGCGATCCGCGCACTTTATCCATCCTCTGGGAGGACGGTCATCGCGACGACTTTGACGTCCGCGACCTGCGCCTGTCGTGTCATTGCGCCCTCTGCGTCGAGGAGATGAGCGGACGCAAGCTGCTCGATCCCAAGACGGTGCGCGCTGATGTGAGCCCACGCCAAATCGTAAGCGTAGGCAACTACGCGATCGGGTTCGATTGGAACGACGGGCATAATAGCGGAATACATACGTTTAAAGATCTGCGCGCTTTGGGCGCGCGCGCTACGTCGGAGAACATCGAAGATGTCTAATGTGCTGTCTGTCGATATGACGCTTGCGAATCTGACGCTGGTTGAGCAGCCGATCAGTATTCGCGCAGAGACTTCGCTGACTGACCCCAACACGTGCAAGTTCACGGTGAGCCGCAGCTTGCATCCCGGCGGCCCCTTCTTCTACGGCAACAAGGAACGGGCGACCGGGTCGCCGCTAGTCGAACTACTGTTCGCGCTGCCCGGCGTGACCACCGTGCTTATCGCAGAAAACGTGGTGACTATCGGCAAAGAACTTGGCACCTCCTGGTCGGGACTGAAAGCGGCTATCGGGACGGCAATCCGCACGCAGTTGCTCACCGGTTTGCCAGCGATCTTAGAGATGGCGGCCTACACTGGCAGGCAAGGACGGTCAGACGCCGAGCTTGGCGTGGTCGTTCAACAACTGCTGGATAAGGAAGTCAACCGTTCCATCGCGAACCACGGTGGGAAAATTTCACTCGTAGACGTCCGCGAAGGCAAGCTTTTCATCACCATGAGCGGTGGCTGTCAGGGCTGTGCGTCCTCTCAGGTGACACTGAGACAGGGCTTCGAAGTGATGGTGAAAAAGGTCGCCCCGGAAATCTTGGAAATCGTCGATGCGACAGACCACGCAGCGGGGAAACAGCCATTCTACCCGCGCCATGAGTAGACCTATGACAAATCGACTGCCCCAGGAAACCTCCCCAACCATCGCGACGCTCGACGATCTTGCGAAGTTGGCAAACTACTCGCTTATGGACACGCTCAACTGCGATCCTGACGCGAAAGCAGATGGAGCCGACCACGCGCCACGACAAGTTTTTACGGGCCACTATGTCCCCATCAATCCCAAGCCAATCAAAGACCCCGAGTACGTCGCTCACAGCAAAAACTTTTTTCGCGAACTTGGCTTCGCTGACAGCATGGCACAGTCGGCCGACTTCGTCCGCATGTTCTCCGGCGACATCTCGCACGTTCCGAAGCCGATGCGCAAGGTGGGTTGGGCGTGTGGCTACGCATTGTCCATCTTCGGCACCGAATACACCCAACAGTGCCCGTTCCAAACCGGCAACGGATACGGCGACGGTCGTGCGGTTTCCGTGCTTGAGGCCGTCATCAACAGTCGACGCTGGGAAATGCAGCTAAAAGGTGGCGGCCGGACGCCATACTGCCGCGGCGCGGACGGTCGCGCCGTCCTGCGCTCAAGTGTCCGGGAGTTCTTAGCGCAGGAGCACATGCATGCGCTCGGTGTGCCAACGTCACGGTCTCTGAGTTTGTACGTTTCAAAAACGGAGAAGGTCAAGCGGCCGTGGTATTCGGAGGGCTCGCGCTCGCAGGATCCCGACATACTTATATCGGAGGCAGTCGCCATTTCGACACGCGTCGCACCGTCGTTCATTCGGGTCGGTCAACTCGAGCTCTTCGGTCGCCGTGCGCGCAAGAAAGAACACCCGAAAGCCATGGAGGAACTCGAGCAGATTGTGTTGCACTTGATCGATCGTGAGTACGGTGACGTCATCGGCAAGAAACTAAGCACTGCCCAAAAAGTGGTGTTGCTCGCGCGCGAGTTCCGCAGACGCCTGACGTCGCTTGTGGCGAACTGGATCCGCGTCGGCTACTGCCAGGGCAACTTCAACAGCGACAACTGCGCGGCCGGTGGCTTCACACTCGACTACGGTCCATTCGGATTCTGCGATGTGTTCAACCCGCACTACCAGCCATGGACGGGGGGCGGACATCACTTCGCGTTCCTGAACCAAACCGCGGCAGCGGAACGCAACTTCCACATGTTTTGTACGGCGTTGCGGCCCCTGCTGAAATCACTGACGTCGCATCAGGACTATCTGCGACAGCTCGACGAGATTCGAAGTGGCTTTGCGACAGTGATGCAAGCGCAAATGGAGAAGATGTGGGCTGCCAAACTTGGTCTCGGCACTTTTCACGCGGCGTTGTTCAGTGAGCTCGAAACCCTCATGGTGCAAACTCCTGTCGATTACACCCTCTTTTTCCGCGAGCTCTCGATGGTACCCGACGACATTGGCCCACTCAAAAAAAGCTTCTACGATGACTCCAAAGGGATGGACAAGCGCTGGTCTGAGTGGCTCGCAAAATGGAAATTTCTCATAGTCAGCGCCAGCAGGACCGACGCGAATGCTGCGCAGCCCACTTCCTGTGAGCAGCTCTCTAGGCAGATGAAACTCGTCAACCCAAAATACAGTTTGCGAGAGTGGTTTGTTGTGTCTGCGCACAGCCAAGCGACTGCGGGGAACTACTCTCTAGTTCGAGAGCTGCAGGAAGTGATGACGCAGCCCTACGCCGAGCAGTCGAAGAAGGTGGAGGAGAAATACTATAAGCCCAAGCCGTCTGAGTTCTTTGAGGTCGCTGGATTGTCGTATATGAGCTGCTCGTCATGATTTTTCGTAAACTGATCGGCCAGGGACGACACACCGCAGGCGGCCTACCCGGCACCTACGAGTGCCAAAACCGCAGCTGTGATCTGCCGGTGACGAGCGCACAGGAACTCATTGAGTACATCACCGTATGACGAAAATTGCCATCACACCCCATCGTCTTTCACCCCTATCGGGGGAGCCAGACCCGCTCGTTCGAGCTGGCCTTCTCGGGGGAGATGCGTCTCCCGAAGAAGTGGTCGTCGCCTACCACGAGCGGACCAAGCACCACTTCCACCGCTACGCCGCCGCGCAGGGCTATATGGACTGGGCAACGCAGCCCGATCCGTTTCGGCGCTACGCGGGAGCGGACCTGATTCGCCTGCCGCTACCCAAAGCGGGCCGCCCGCTGCCTTATTGGCAGCTCTATGCACGCGAGACTGTACCGCCGGCACTACTGTCGCTGGAGTCAATCTCGCTGTTTTTACGCTACGCACTTTCGCTGACGGCATGGAAGCAAGACGGCGAGACCACGTGGCCTTTGCGCGCAAATCCGTCGAGCGGGAATCTTCATCCGACCGAGGGCTATGCCGTACTGCCTGCGCTTGATCGCCTCGGCGAGACGGCGGCCGTGTACCACTATGCACCGAGGGAACACGCGCTTGAACGGCGCGCAGTGCTAGCGGCGAAGCGGTGGGCCGAGCAGGTTGGCCCTTACCCTGAGGGCTCCTTTCTCGTGGGCCTGTCGTCGGTGCATTGGCGCGAAGCCTGGAAGTACGGTGAGCGTGCGTTCCGCTACTGCCAGCACGATGTCGGCCACGCACTTGTCAGTCTGCGTATCGCGGCAGCGGCGCTCGGCTGGAAATTGGTACTTCTTGATGGGGTCAGTAACAGCACCGTCGCCAGTCTGCTTGGGCTTGACCGCGATGCGGATTTCGTGGCGGCGGAGCGCGAGGAAGCTGAGCTGCTCATGGTGATAGTACCGGATTTTCCGATGCAGCATGCGGCCGACTCGAAACCGATGACGATGCACGGCGCTGCTGTATTTTGGCAGGGTGTGGCCAACACGCTAAGCTTCGAGCACAGCGTCGAGTGGCCGGTGATCAATGAGATTGCACAGGCGACACGCCGCTGCGAAAGCGCGCCGATCACGGAGGATTTTTCCGGCTTCCCTTCGGAACCGGAACTCTTCGGGACACCCGTCCGCCAGGGTCTGCTCAGCGCGGAGAAGGCCATTCTTGGCCGCCGCAGCGCGGTAGCGATGGATGGCTCGACGGCGATCTCGAAAGCCGTATTTTTTCGCATGCTCGCCCGTCTGATTCCGACGCATGAGCGGCGCGGGATACCTTGGGACGCGATTCCCTGGCGACCGCGCATTCACCTTGGACTTTTCGTCCACCGCGTCGATGGCTTAGCGCCTGGCCTCTACGCACTCGTCAGAGATTTCGACAAGGTCGAGACTCTCAAGGCAGCAATGGATGCACAATTTGCTTGGCAGCGCGTGCCAAACTGCCCATCCGACCTCCCCTTATACCTTCTCAATGAAGGAGACTGCCGCGCTCTGATGGTGAGTGTCTCCTGCGGCCAGGACATCGCCGGTGATGGAGCCTTCAGCTTGGCCATGATTGCCGACTACAGGGCCAGTCTGGCCAGCTACGGCGCCGCCTTCTACCGCAACTTGTTCTGGGAGGCCGGCATGATAGGGCAAGTGCTTTACCTGGAGGCCGAAGAAACAGGCATCCGCGCCACCGGGATCGGCTGCTACTTCGACGATCCAGTCCATGCGGCCTTCGGCATCGTGTCACGCGAATGGCAGAGTTTTTACCATTTCACGGTGGGCGGCCCGGTAGAAGACGGACGGCTCAGCACCTTGCCTGCGTACAATTTGAAGGAAGAACGATGAGTATCCCACGCACTGTCACGACAATCGGAACAGAACCACAACCAACCCGAAAGGAACAACGACGTCCCTAAGCGAACCTCTCCGCCCAGGTCGTGAAGATATTCGACGAGCTGCAGCCAAGCTACGAAACGGTAGATGTACTTAGTTCACCCGAGATCCGGAATGGAATACGAAGCGGTCGAACTCATCGAGAGCAGTGCGGAAATTTAGGAAGGAGTTAGCCATGTTGATGAATATTCATCACCCATCTGGAGGAATTGCCGTGCGTAATAAAACCATCGCCATACTGGAAAGTCGCCTTGGGGAGAGTATCGCCCATCTGGTGCGGAAACATGGTGGAATCCCATTTTCTGCACCAGCGTTGGCCGAGATTCCCGACATCGATCCGACGCATATCGCCGAGCTCTTGCACAAATGGGACACGGCGCCGCCGGATATTTTCATTTTTCAGACTGGTGTTGGCGTCAAGGCACTATTCTCGGCAACCGATGCATTGAATTTATCGGATCAGCTGCTGGCCCAACTGGAAGCGGCACAAGTAGTAGTGCGTGGCCCCAAGCCGACCGCTGCATTGCGCTTGCGCAAGGTGCGCATCGATGGCAGCGCCAAAGATCCTTACACTACCGCTGAAGTACTATCCGAACTCGACATGACACCACTGCAGGGCAAGCAGGTGGTAGTGCAGCGCTACGGTGAAACCAATCAGGAATTGCAGAAAGTACTTGAAGAACGAGGTGCGCAGGTAATCGAGATCGCCACCTATCGCTGGAGCCTGCCGGAAAATATTGCACCGTTGATCGACCTGATGGACGCGCTCGAACGCCACCATATCGATGCCGTCGCCTTCACTAGTGCTTCGCAAGTCAGTAACCTGTTTAGCGTCGCGCAACAGAAGGGACGGCTGCAGGCGTTACAGGACGGCTTGAGCCACACCCTAGTGGCGTCGATCGGGCCGGTGTGTACGGCAGCGCTGAACAAGCTTGGCGTCAGTGTCGATATCGAACCGCATCCACCCAAGCTCGGACCATTCATCAACGCACTCAAGGGCAAACTGTCCGGGTCGTAACCAACAGACCTTATGGACTAGGGCGCACTTGAAATCGCCAATGCTGGGTGTCGTCAATTTACTGGGTGGGCTGGAGGTGATTCTATTCATTATGTAAATTATTGATTATAAATAATTAGTCTTCATGGTGATTTACTACCTTTTATTACTTTGTCTGCATTATCATCTAACGATTCAATCTCATTATTATTATTTATCCCTGTAAATTTACGTAAAATAGGTAATAATCCTTATTAACTAGATAAACTCTAGGCACAAACTAAAACCTATTAATGATAATTGTGAGCATAGATTACTTTGGTATTTAATTGCCCCTTAATCGAGAAAACAGATGAGAAATCCACATAAAAATAAAAAAGGCTTTGATCGCCTTTCTGCTGCATTGAATAATTCATTCAAAGGCTTAAAAGCTACATTTAAAAATGAAGAAGCTTTTAGGCAGGAGATTTTTTTAGCGCTTATATTGATTCCTGTTGCGTTTTATACCGGAGACACTACAGTTGAAAAAATACTGTTGGTATCTTCATTGATTTTATTGATTGTTATAGAGCTTATTAATACCGGTATTGAGGTCATAATTGACAGGGTATCTTTGGATAAAAATGAGCTTTCGAAGTTAGCTAAAGATATCGGTAGCGCGGCAGTCCTGATTGCTTTTTTAAACTGCTTTATTGTTTGGTTGCTGATTTTATTTTTCTAAGACTGAATTCCCGCGTGCTGTCCAAAATAAAAAAATTGAAGTTATCGCAATTAAACTTAATTTTTTATGTATCACTATTTATTGTTTTTTTTCAGAACTGGCCCTTCGTATCAGCGACACTCCAAGTTTTTCCCTTTGTTGATAATGCCTATTTTATAATTTCTTTGATTATAGTTGTCGTATTGCTTTTTAATATAACGATTAATCTATTAAATCTCTTCATCCCTCTTCGCCCATTACTATCTTTATTCTTACTTATCGGTGCAGTTACCAACTACTTCGCTTCAAACTTTGGAACAATATTTAATGACGTGATGATCATTAATGTAATGGAAACTACCCTTGATGAGTCGCTCGATATCGTTAACATAAACTTCACGCTAAACCTTCTTTTCTTAGGCGTGCTCCCAAGTTTGCTGTTATATAGAATTACTATCCTAAATAACACGTACCTTCAAAGTGCAGGAAGAATTTTAGTCGCCACCCTGTTATCGACTCTAATTATTGCAGGCCTTATTGCCCTCTCTTCAAAAGAATATGCGAGCTTTATTAGATACCACAAGGAATTACGTACCTATATAATACCTCTATACCCCTTCTATTCCTCTATAAGAGTTATTCAGAACAAATTTTTTTCGCGGAATAAGCAGTATAAAAATTTATCAGCTAAATTTGAACTGCCAAAAAATGAAGCCATGGCAGAGTTGATTGTTGTTATTATTGGTGAAACGGCACGTGCTGATCATTTCTCATTAAATGGCTATAGTAGGCTCACGAATCCTATGCTATCGAAAGAGTCAAAACTGATAAGCTTCACCAATGTAAGTTCTTGTGGCACCTCAACATCCATATCATTACCGTGTATGTTCTCATTTATGGATAAAGAGCATTTCAAGCTTAAGGATGCCCAGTACCAGGAAAATGTTTTGGACACAATTGCCAAAGCGGGGATCGAAATACTATGGCGAGATAATAATTCCAGTTCAAAGCATGTTGCTGATCGTTTGGTTTATGAAGATTTTAAAGCAAAAGATAGGAACCCTATTTGTGATCCGGAGTGTCGGGATATTGGCATGCTTAAGGATTTAGATTTATTTATAAACAAGGCACCGGGAAACAAGCTCATCGTCATGCATCAGATGGGAAGTCATGGTCCCGCCTACCACAAAAGATATCCAAAGTCGTTTGAAAAATTTACCCCTGCGTGCAAAAAGGGATTGGAGGACTGCACTCAAAACGAAATTATTAACGCCTATGACAACACAATCTTATACACAGATTATTTTATTGCGAGCACCATTAATTTTTTAAAGCAATTTGATAATAATTATGAAATAACCCTAATCTATGTCAGCGATCATGGGGAGTCATTGGGTGAAAAAGGACTTTACCTTCACGGGATGCCATCATCAATCGCTCCTAAAGAACAAACCCATATACCCTTGATTATTTGGACAGGTAAAAACTCTGATGTGGATTACCCAAAAACGCGATTGCTCAAGGATCAACCCCATTCGCATGACATATTTACTGATACCCTCTTTCAACTTTTTGAAGTCGATACGGATATGTATACCGCCTATGAAAAACCTTTAATCGTTCTGTCTGATAAGCATTAGAGTTTGAGCAGACTCCATAAATCTGTAATAGCGCATCTAGGTATATTTTTACTTTTAATACTCTTAGAGCAATCATCAAATACTGACCTTGGTATATCGACAAAATTTTTTAACGCTGATACGGGTCAATTTATTCTTCAAAATACGCTAGGTTATCAATTGCACGACTACACTAAATTATTCATGCTTGTAGTCGGGTTCGGGTTTGTTATGTTGTCTGCTTTATTTTTAACCCAAAGGATTCAACCAGACCCATTCATTATAAAAAAGGTGCACTTTGTCTCTCTTGTCGCCATTATCACACCCCTTATTATTCATGCAATAAGAGACTATTCCGCAGCTTATTGTCCCAATGATCTTGTATTGTTTAATGGACAACATCTGTATATTAAATTGTTTGACATCATTCCTTCGCAATGGACCAATGGTCGATGCTGGCCATCAGCCCACGCGTCGGCCTTTTTTTGGTTACTAGCCATACCGCTAGTATTTATTCAAAACAATATGCTAAAGGCAGGCGTTTATATAGGAGTATTTATTATTGCTTTTGTATTAAGTGGTGTTCAGATTCTTAGGGGGGAACATTTTCTAACACACATTCTTTGGACTGGCTTTATAGTCAGCTTTATCATCTCCAGTATGTATTTAGTGATCTTCCAAAAAGAATCGATTGGTTTCCGACTTAATCACTTTAGTAAGAAAAATTAAACCTATTAAATTGGGTATCGCCATCATGGCAAACATAATGTCCGAAAAATTCCAAACAAGGCTCAAGCTCATAATTGAGCCAACGAAGACTAAAGCAACTGTTACTAATCGATAGTAGATTACCGCCCTAGATCCTAAAAGAAACTCTAATGCCTTTTCACCATAAAATCCCCAACCAATAAGGGTGGAAAAGGCAAAAAAACCGGACACAATGGCTATGACGATAGCCCCGCCGTAACCTAATGTTGCCTCTACGCTCATGCTGGTTAGTGAGGCAGCATTAATACCTTCAGCCAGCCATACATCAGAGGTAAGAATCACAAGGGCTGTCATAGTACAAACAACTATCGTGTCGATGAAAGTCCCCGTCATGCTTACAAGTGCCTGGCTCACAGGATCTTTAGTTTTTGCTGATGCTGCAGCAATGGCAGCCGAACCTAATCCGGCTTCGTTGGAAAATAAACCTCTAGCTACACCGAAGCGAATAGCAGCGGCTAACGAAGCCCCGATAAATCCGCCTGTTGCCGCTGTTCCAGAAAAGGCATCCGTAATAATCATGCCGAATGCTGCTGGAATTTTTTCTACATTTAAGCCCAACACCATCAGCATAGTAGCTAAATACATAATGATCATAAATGGAACGAAGAAAGAGGCGAACCGACCGACTGACTTGACGCCCCCAATGATGACTATCGCAGTAAAAAAAGCGAGGACAATACCTGTCCAGGCATTGGGTATGCCAAATGTACTATTAAATATAGTTGCCGTTGCATTGGCTTGGACCATATTACCTGCACCAAAAGTAGCGAAAACGGTGAAGATGGCAAAAAAACATCCCAACCAACGCTTCCCTAACCCGTGTGTCAGATAGTACATTGGTCCACCCTGCATACCAGTCTCACCCTTTTGACGATACTTAACCGCCAATAGAGCCTCTGAGTATTTGGTAGCCATACCCAAAAAACCGGTTAACCACATCCAGAAAACCGCTCCAGGCCCACCTAGAACTATTGCCGTAGCTACCCCAACGATATTACCCATACCTACCGTTGCGGCTAAAGCAGTCATTAATGCGGAGAATGGTGAGATGTCACCATCATCATCTGATTTACGAAAAATCATCTTAATAGCTAATGGCAATGTTCTTATTTGAATAAAGCGTAATTGAATGCTTAAATAGATATGAGTACCAAACAACAAGATAATCATGGGTGGCCCCCATACAAACCCGGCAACGGCTTTAACTAAACTCTCAATTTCACTAAGCAACCAAATAACTCCTTATGTTTAAAATGAATGCTGCTTTGTTGCTGAGGATAATTAAGTCTCCGGTGAGACAGTCTATCTTTCATTCCCTTTAATTAAGAAATAACAACCAATAAGAAAAAGGAAGGCTTGTTCACTCGTAAATAGCTTGGAGGTAATAAACCAATCTTGATGGGCTATGCCAAATACAAATATCATAATCACTACAATCAACAAAGCTGCAAACCTTGTTATGACATTCCCCCATGCATGATGGAAGAAACCACCGAGGATAATCAAGGTCCCGGCCAATAGTTCAGATAGCGCAACAAATGAAGCCAGCCAATCTGAAAAGCCAAAATAGGTCATTAGCTTCTCGGGTGGTAGTGGAAATTTACTCGACGCATGAATAAGGAATGCGATACCTAGTCCTAGCCTAATAAGCCACGTAGCTAAAAAAGAAAATGGCATCATCATTTTATTCAGTTTGTTGTTGATACAATCCATAGATCACTTTTCCTTCATTTAAATAAATTTACATTTTTACAAAATTTCGCTTACCTAACTTTACACCATTTGATCTTAAAATATTATAGGAGGTAGTCATATGAAAAAAGAAGTGAGGAATAATCCATTGGGTCAAATAATCTGACCCCTTCTCATAGCTAAATTCATTTTCTCTAATTGAAAAGGCAATAGCCTTGTCTTCCGACCCATGCATTTGCTCTGGCTTAATGTCTTGTAAAAACTTGATGGTATTTTTTATTCGCACTTGAAGATCGCTGAAAGTTACTTCATCGTCTTCATAGGATGGAGCGTCTACTGATGCTAGTCGAGCAATCCCCTTTCTAACCATATCCGTACCAATTTGTATTTGTCGCGCTAATGGGTACATATCCGGCGCAAGTCTTCCGTTAACTAGGATCTCTTGATCTATTTTTCGTTTTTCTGCAAAACTCTCACCTTTTAATAAAATGCCTGACCACATTTCAAAATGATTAATAAATAGTGGTACGGACATTTGATACATTGATAATGACATGAAATTATTCCCTAATGTTTAGTTAGGAGTCATCATAATCTAACCTAATAATTAATGTAATATTTGCCTATAATTTTTATTCATCAGGAAGTCATTGGCACAAAGGGTGTGGGCTATTTGATAATATGCATAAGGGATTTGTCAGCTGATGATCGAGTGCTTCAACAAAGTATTTTATTTTTCTGAGCAAAGCCCCTAGAAAATGTGGTAAAAAATTTACATGTTTGTAATTGCTTTTCCTAAATAGATACCTCTAATTATGGAAGGGTAAATAAATTGATATTAGATATTTACACCAAGCGATAGAAACGTTATAGCCCCTTTCAGTATTTCTAAATCTACCCCAAGAAACGTTTTTTTATGAGAATGTTCTCCATATATTGTATGGTCTTCAAACAGGCTAATGTTTTCCTGTTCGGCATCACATGTTTTACTAGTCTTGTCTTTATGGCTAGCTGAAAAACTACCGTTAGCATAATTCGATGAGGTTTCATGCTGATAGTAAGCCAGCATTGTGGGCTGCATATTAGGTACAGCATAAAGATTGATTGAGGTTAAAAAAAGGATGCTTATAGTAAGTTTTTTCATTTTTTCTCTCTTGTTATATCTGATCTCCCGAATTAGGATTTCTTTCCATTATATTAATCAAAAATTATTACTAGATTGGTAGCAATATGTGCCATTGTTATTAAAAGAGTTAATTTGTTAGGAAATGCTAATCATTGGTGCAATAAAAAATCAGGCGTGCACTAATTTCAAACACATTCCAATCAACAATGGATGTATGCCTAAAAAATTGTATAATCCCTCCATGATCAAAACTTTACTGCAACGCATAAATAAAAAATTTTCTCTACTCCTGGTCTTGCTAGTTTCCTTCTTTTTTCTTCCCAGCTGCTCACATCTTGGCCCTGACTTTATGGAAGGTAATCGTAATGAATACAACAAAGTCCTGGCAAACACTAACGATGAAGAAGTTTTATTAAACTTGGTAAGGAGGCGCTATGCAGATAGTATTGCTGTGCTTGAAGTCAATAGCGTTTCAACTTCCTTGGAATGGAAGAAGAGTATAGGATTAGCTGCTAAATTTTTTGATGGTGACCTTAGTGATAACAATCTAGGTTTAAGTGGTGATGGTTCGTATAGCGAAAAGCCCACCATAACTTACCTCCCTCTTAATGGGGCAGATTACGTCAAAAATGTTTTATCTCCCATTAGTCTTGACACGATATTATTGCTTACGAGATCAGGTTGGGCGGCGGATAGAGTTATCAGGTTAACAGTGAATAAAATCAATGGGGTTAATAATGCATCGGAGGCGTCTGGTCCGACCCCTTCTATGGCACCAAAATACCATGAATTTCGTTTAGTTTCAGACCAAATAAAAGTGCTTCAGAAAATGGATAGCTTTTCCCTAGGATATCAACTAGAAGGCGACTCGAGAAGATTAGGTTTTTTAGTTAAGCCCAGCCAAAGAAACACCCCGGAAGTGAAGGCATTTCTTGATGCGATCAATGTGAAAACTCCAAATAATATTATTCCTATCACGTCAGATTATTCGGGTGATGGTGGTGGCGATAGAATTGAAATTAATGTCCGCTCATTAGCAGGTATTCAGTTTTTTCTCTCGCATGGTGTCATGGTGCCTAAAGAAGACATAGATAAGGGTCGAGTCCAAATCACTAAAACATCAACCGGAGAAGTTTTTGACTGGAACAATGTTTTATCTGACCTTTTTATTGTTCACTCCAGCAAAGACAAACCTGAAAGCTCTGGAGTATCAGTGCAATATCGTGGTCATTGGTTTTATATCAAAGACAATGATATGCAGAGCAAATACACGTTAATGCTGTTAAATCAGATCAGCGCTCTGCAATCAGGAACAGTTGAAAAGGCAGGGCCTGTTCTAACTCTGCCAGTTTCACAGTAAAATTATTTCAGCTTTAGGTCTGGGAAATTAAGTTATAATATCGCTCACGCGCCCGTAGCTCAGCTGGATAGAGTACTTGGCTACGAACCAAGGGGTCAGGAGTTCGAATCTCTTCGGGCGCGCCATATTTCTTTGGGTAATTGCGCCCGTAGCTCAGCTGGATAGAGTACTTGGCTTCGAACCAAGGGGTCAGGAGTTCGAATCTCTTCGGGCGCGCCAATTAAATATTATTTTTTTAATATGTACTCCACGTACTCGGGATCAATTTTCCTCATATTTGATACTACCATCCGGATAATTCTTTATCGTCTTGAAGTTTGGCGATCTGATGAAGCTCAGTAAGAGCATCTAAATGCCTATTATTTAATGTAAACGATTTTTTAAGACTGGGGATAGGTTAAGCCTATTTCTTTTAAATAAATACGGTAGTAACGAGCGATGGTATTGGTTGCTGAATAGAGTGAAAAACAAAGCTGGTTTTCTAAAAGCAAATTAGGAAACTTATACATGAATCATGTATAGGCTTGTTATACAATTAATGCTAAAAAAAATGGTACGGTGTGCGAGGATCGAACTCGCGACCATCGGATTAAAAGTCCGGTGCTCTACCAGCTGAGCTAACACCGCATTCTTTAGCAACTCGAGATTATCTAAGAATAGTCGGGCTAGGTCAACCTAAAATACTATAAAAAACTATTGCATACCAGGGAAACGGCCAGACAACCCTCGCATTAATTTTCCTATACCACCCTTAGCAAACATTTTCATCATCTTTTGCATCTCCTCAAACTGCTTAAGAAGCTTATTAACCTCCTGCACAGTCACCCCAGAGCCCGATGCAATACGTATTTTTCTCTTCGCCTTAATTACCTCCGGCTTTTTTCTTTCCAAAAAGGTCATGGAATTAATAATGGCCTCAATTTGCGCTAGTGACTTATCACCATCCTCAGGATTCATCTTAGCTGCAGCTGCAGATATTTGCGAAGGCATTTTATCCATCATTGCCCCCATGCCCCCCATCTTTTTCATTTGTCCGATCTGTGCCTTAAAGTCATCAAGGTCAAAACTCTTTCCCGACTTGACTTTTTGCGCTAACTTTTCTGCCTCTTTTTGGTCCACATGTTTTTGTGCATCCTCAACCAAACCAACGATATCACCCATACCCAGAATTCTTGAGGCCATTCGATCAGGATAAAATGCCTCAAGCCCGTTAGGCTTCTCACTTACCCCAACAAACTTAATAGGCTTCCCAGTTACATGTTTCACAGAAAGTGCTGCGCCTCCTCTAGAGTCGCCGTCTAACTTAGTTAACACAATACCTGTCAATGGAAGAGCGTCGCCGAAAGCTTTTGCCGTATTTACCGCGTCCTGACCTTGCATGGCATCCACCACGAACAGTGTCTCAACCGGAGATAGCGTTTTATGTAATTGCTTAATCTCAGTCATCATCACTTCATCGATACCAAGACGTCCAGCCGTATCGAAAATAATGACGTCATGAAAATTCTTGCTTGCATACTTTAATGCGTCTTTTGCAATATCGTTAGGCTTTGCTTTAGGAGAGGAGTCAAAGCAATCAACCTTCAAGTCATTTGCTAATGCTTTAAGTTGATCAATGGCTGCTGGCCGGTAAACATCGGCACTAACCAACAACACTTTCTTTTTTTCTTCCGTTAAAATTTTAGCCAACTTACCTGCTGTTGTAGTTTTTCCTGAGCCTTGGAGGCCTGCCATTAAAATAACTGCCGGTGGTTTTGCTGCTAGGTCTAAAGAAGACCTTTCTGACCCCATGAGATCAGTGAGCTCGTCTTGAACAATCTTAATAATCGCTTGCCCTGGACTAATGCTCGTCAAAACCTCTGCGCCTAAAGCCTTTTCCTTAACTGCATCAATAAAATATTTTACGACAGGAATAGCAACGTCAGCTTCAATTAGCGCCATTCTTACCTCTCGCATAGCGTCACTGATATTTTCTTCAGTGAAGCGCGATTGGCCACGGATGGTTTTAATAACGGACTGCAGTCGATCAGTTAAATTCTCTAGCATCTTTGATATTTACTCTGTTTTAAAAACTGTATGATTAGTTTTTACATTATAATTGTTTCTACCCATTAAACAAAAAAAACTATGACTTACTGGAATCTACTTTCTGCAACAATTGTGCTGTATTTAATACCGTGCATTCCTTATGTAGATTTAAAAAAGTCGAACACTCGTCTAATAATTAATGGCGCACTATTTTTAGGTCTGTTATCTCACGCGACCCTATTCTATATATCAACTTTTAGTGAAGGGATAGACTTAAATTTCTCTAATGCCCTGCTAATTATTAGCTGGGTTACGGTTTTTTTATATTGGTTAATTAATTTTAACGCTTTACATAAAGGCTTTCATTTTCTCACACTAGTCCCTGCTCTTTTGATATTAGTCATAAACCCTGTGCTCAATGATCACCACTACCTTAGTAACACCTATTCATTTACTGCGCTAATACATATTATTATCGCCCTCCTAGGCTACAGCCTCCTGGCATTTGGGGCGATCTTTTCTATTTTCTTACTTTTTGTTGAAACCAACTTACATAACAAAAAAACTGGTAGTGCATTATTTTCTAGTGACTCTTCCATCTTATCGCTCGAAAGTCATTTGTTTGCTATTTACTGGGTTGGGTTTTTATTGCTGACCATCACTATGGTGACTGGAACTTTCTTTACTGAAGAATTTTTTGGTACGTCTCTTGTTATTAATCACAAGCTGGTATTTTCTATATTGGCTTGGTTGATTTATGGGGGACTGTTATTTGCTAGAGCAATCTTTGGTTGGCGTGGAAAAAAAGCGATACACTTTTCCTTGTTGGCTTTTGTCTTCTTATTTTTATCTTATCTTGGAAGTAAGTTTGTTATTGAGATCTTATTACCATAAATGAATGGTCGTCCAGCCCTGTGTTTTCGCTTTTTCCATTAACACTGTATCAGGATTCGTTGCTACCGGATGAGTTACTCGCTCGAGCAAAGGAATATCATTTATAGAATCACTGTAAAAAAAGGTCTTTTCAAAGCTTTTTAATGTTAGTCCCTGCAAGCCAAGCCATACCTCTAAACGCTGTATCTTGCCTTCCTGAAACGAAGGTATTCCTGCTATCTTGCCGGTAAATTTGCCATCTATTTCTTCTGGATCTGTCCCAATAAGGTCTTGGATACCAAAAATTTTACCGATGGGTTTAGTAATAAAGCTATTGGTAGCAGTAATAATCAGTAACTTATCACCTTTCTGTCTATGGCTTTCAACTAACTCATACGCTTTTTTTGGGATCATCGGTAAAATAACCTCATCAAGGTATTGGTCTCTTAATACCTCTATCACATCACGCTTATTATCCTTAAGCACCCCAAACTGAAACCCACAGTACTCATAAACATCCAGGCTACCTGCTTGGTAGTCCTGAAAAAATTGCTCATTCTTTTTTTCAAAAGCCTCTTTTTCAATCAACCCTTTTTTAATTAAAAATAAAGCCCAGTTATAGTCGGAGTCGCCTTTAAGCAAGGTGTTATCTAAATCAAAAATAGCTAAATTCATAGAAATTTAAATTTGAGGGTGTGCACGTTCAAGCTTTGAGAACAGCTTATTGAGCGCATTTAGGTAGGCCTTGGCTGATGCTATAACAATATCAATATCTGCTCCTAGTCCATTTACTACGCGTCCGCCTTTAGAAAGTCTTACCGTTACCTCTCCCTGAGCGTCAGTGCCAGACGTTATATTATTCACTGAAAATAATAATAACTCAGCTTGTGAATTGACAATGGATTCAATCGCCTTAAATGTTGCATCTACGGGTCCGTTACCGCTCACTTCTGCCGCATGCTCAACCCCATTAATACTAATTTTTATCGATGCGAAGGGAATGGTTCCCGTCTCAGACTGAGACCTTAATGAGATGAGCTTGTAAAGATCAACCGATGCTTCGACGTATTCTTCACTCACTAGCGCATGAATATCTTCGTCAAAAATTTCTGATTTTTTATCGGCAAGCTCCTTGAATCGACTAAATGCCGCATTGAGCATGTCATCTGACTCCATCTCTATCCCAATTTCAGCTAATCGGGTTTTAAAGGCATTTCTACCAGAGAGTTTACCTAATGATATTTTATTGGCTCCCCAACCCACATCCTCGGCCCTCATAATTTCATAAGTTTCCCGATGCTTTAATACCCCGTCCTGATGGATTCCTGACTCATGAGCAAAAGCATTTGCACCGACAATGGCTTTATTTGGCTGCACTGGATAGCCGGTAATAGTGGAAACCAGTCGTGATGTCGGAACAATCTCACTAGTATTGATTGTGGTTTCTAAGTTAAAGATATCTTTTCGGGTTTTAATTGCCATAACAATTTCTTCTAAGCTGGCGTTACCGGCTCTTTCACCCAGCCCATTAATAGTACATTCCACCTGTCTGGCACCATTGATAACTGCTGACAATGAATTTGCTACAGCCATACCTAAATCATTATGGCAATGTGTAGACCAAATCACTTTGTCCGCGTTAGGGACCTTAGCAATAAGCGTTCCCACTCTCTCACCCCAAGCATGTGGAATGGAATACCCTACGGTATCAGGCACATTAATTGTCTTGGCCCCAGCCTGAATTACTGCATCAAAGACCTCAATTAAAAAGCTTATATCTGACCGCACCGCATCTTCTGCTGAAAACTCCACATCATCGGTAAAGTTTAAGGACCACTTAACGGCCTGGACTGCTCTTGCTAAGACTTGATCCGATGTCATTCTTAGCTTGTTTTCCATATGAATGGGGCTGGTTGCAATAAACGTATGTATTCTTCTTGAATGAGCATCTTTTACTGCATTCCCAGCTTTTTCTATATCAGACTCTATCGCTCTAGCTAATGAGCAAACTGTACTTTTCTTAACGGCTTTTGATACGGCTTGAATTGCCTCAAAGTCCCCTGGGCTTGCGGCAGCAAAACCTGCCTCAATAACATTGACCCCAAGCTTTTCTAATTGCTTAGCTATTCTGACCTTTTCTTCCTTGGTCATTGATGCGCCAGGACTTTGCTCGCCGTCACGTAGCGTTGTATCAAATATGATGAGTTGTTCAGTCAAAGATATTCCCGTCTAAAATACTTTTACTTTTCTTCATTTTTCTTTTGAAGAAGCTTACATAACCGGACAATGCGTAACCTAGAGAAAGTAAGAAAATAATTTCAGCTGGGTTATGCGAAATTACCCCAAAGATAAAAACAATAATTAAAATGGCAATAAATGGCTGGCTTTTTCTTAAGTTAATATCTTTGCCGCTGTAAAACCGTAAATCACTAGTCATAGACAACGCAGCAAAGAGCGTTAGGATAAATGCGAACCATTGCATTTGAAAAAAACCTAAAAATATTTCGTCACCGCTGACACCATTGTCAAAGGATAACCATATAAAGCTAGCCATCAACGTTGCGGCGGCGGGTGATGGAAGTCCTGAAAAATCTTTCTTATTATCAAGATCTAACTTCACATTAAATCTGGCTAATCTGAAGGCGGCACACGTGCAGTATATAAATGACGCAATCCATCCTAATTTACCTAGTGGTTGCAAAGCCCAGACATACACCACTAAGGCCGGAGCCACTCCAAATGACACCATATCTGACAAACTATCGTATTCAGCACCAAAGTCACTCTCTGTATTAGTTAACCTAGCCACTCGACCATCCAAGCCGTCCATAATAAGCGCGGCAAAGATTGCTAATGCCGCATGGTCGTATACTCCGTTCATGGCCTGAACTATGGAATAAAATCCGGCAAATAAAGCGCCTGTAGTAAATAAATTGGGCAACAAATAAAAGCCTTTTTTGCCTAACGAATTTTTTGTAATGTTTTGTTTTGTATTATCCATAATCAAACTAAATTCTATCCTAGAATCACTTAATATTCATCGTTAAATGGTATGAAAGTATCTATAATGCTAACTATTACTCAATAAAAAGAATGTTTAATGAAATTTAATCTCTTAGCCCAAGATGGAGAGGCGCGTCTGGGTTCAATCAAGACAAAACATAGCACCATACAGACGCCAGTTTTTATGCCCGTAGGAACTTATGGTGCAGTTAAGTCGCTAACGCCCGATCATTTACACAACATACAATTCGATGTGATTCTAGGCAATACTTTTCACTTATGGTTAAGGCCCGGTTTGGAGGTTATTGAGTCACACGAAGGTTTGCATAAATTTATCAATTGGAATAAATCCATACTAACGGATTCTGGAGGATTTCAAGTGTGGAGTTTAGGTAAATTAAGAAAGATAACGCAGGAAGGAGTGACATTTCAATCACCTATTAATGGAGATAGTTGTTTTTTAAGTCCTGAGATTTCTATGGAAATTCAAAAAAAACTTAACTCTGATATTGCTATGATTTTCGATGAATGTACCCCCTACCCCGCTTCTTTTGAGGAGGCTAAAAAATCGATGCAGTTATCGGAAGACTGGGCATATCGAAGTAAAGTGACTTTTCAAGATAGCAACAATGCTTTATTTGGTATTGTCCAGGGTGGCATGCATGAAGAGTTGAGAGATCAGTCCCTAAAAACACTAACTAATATTGGTTTCGATGGCTACGCTATTGGAGGTTTGTCGGTAGGCGAACCTAAGCAAGATATGCATCGCATTGTTAAATATATTGCACCGAAAATGCCTGCTGATAAACCTCGGTACTTAATGGGTGTTGGGACTCCTGAAGACTTAATTAACTCGATTGAGCACGGTGTGGATATGTTTGACTGTGTCATGCCAACTAGGAATGCTAGAAATGGTTGGTTATTTACGCGGTACGGTGATATCAAAATTAAAAATGCTCGCTACAGGAATGATCTCTCTCCCATTGACCCGACATGTCAGTGTCATACCTGCCAAAACTATACCCGCGCATACCTCCATCACTTATTCAAAATTGGTGAGATGTTAGCATCAACCCTACACACCATTCATAACCTGTACTTTTATAAACAAATGATGCTTGAGATTGGTGAGGGCATTAAAAACCAATCCTTCCAAACATATAAATCCAACTTTTTAAAAGAACGTAAGACTAATGAATAGATGCTTGTCTTATGATAAAATCTAGCTCTTTTTAAGGAGTCAAAAAATGAATGAAGGTTTAATGAGTTTTCTACCGTTTATCATAATATTTATTTTATTTTATTTTATGCTAATCCGTCCGCAAATGAAGCAAGCGAAAGATCACCGATCAATGGTAAGTGCTTTGAAAAAAGGCGATGAAGTCGCAATGAGTTCTGGCATTATTGGTAAGATCATTACTCTCGGAGACCAATTCGCAACTATTGAAGTCGCAAAAACTGTTGAGATAAAAATTCAAAAACAAACCATTCAGACTTTGCTTCCCAAAGGTACGATTAAGTCCATATAATTTAAACTGAAATAATACACATGAATCAATTCTCAAGCTGGAAATACGGCGTTATCATTATCACAGTTATATTGAGCTTAGTTTATGCTCTGCCTAATCTTTATGGTGAGTCACCAGCCATACAAATCATGCCTATTAAGTCCGGAGAGAAAATTGAAGCATCTATTCTCGCATCAGTAGAGAATGGTCTAAAGGAAAAAAACTTAACGATTGCCGGACTGATAATAGAGCCTTTTAGTATTAAAATTAAATTCTCATCTCCAGATGAGCAATTAGCAGCCAAATCTTACGTCCAAGATGTCTTGGGAGAAAGTTATGTGGTTGCCTTAAATTTAATATCTAATTCTCCAAGCTGGCTTACCAATATTGGGGCTTTACCTATGTATTTAGGGCTTGATCTTAGGGGTGGGGTCCATTTCCTGATGCAGCTCGATCTTTCTAAGGTTACCGAAAAGAAAAGTGATGGTCTTCTCCAGGATACAAGAAAATTATTGCGTGATGAAAAAGTTAAATACTTTGCTTCTAAAAAAATTGGTAACTCTATCGAGATTAAGTTTAGGTCCTTAGATGACTTAGGTAAGGCTAAGGATATTATTCGAAGCCAAGGCGGTGGACGAGGCATTTTTGGTGGAAGTGTAGCTAAAACGACAGAGGCCTATGAATTTTCTGAAATAAATAATGCAAATGAATATATTTTGGTGGTTAAAAGTAATGAGATCTCAAACGAAGATACCATTAGCTTTGCACTCAAGCAAAACCTTGAAACACTAAACAACCGTGTTAATGAGTTGGGTGTGGCAGAGCCTATCATTCAGCAACAAGGCAAAGATAGAATCGTTGTTCAGCTTCCAGGAGTTCAAGATACCGCAAAGGCAAAAGAAATTATTGGAAGGACAGCTATTCTGGAGATGCGAATGGTTGATGAAGACCAAACTTCACCTGAAAGTTTAGAAACTCTAGATGCCGGCAGTCTTCCCCCAGGGACTGAGCTATACAAAGATCGTTTTGGTAACCCCATTCTAGTAAAAAAAGAAATTATTCTTACTGGAGAAAGAATTATAAATGCAGGGCCGGGCGTCGACCAACAAACCGGGCAATCAATCGTATCTATCACTTTGGATAGCGCAGGCGCTAATATTTTTAAACAAGTCACACGTGAAAACGTTGGCAAAAGAATTGCGTTACTATTGATAGAAAAAAATATTACCGAGGTTATTACGGCTCCTGTGATTAAAAGCGAAATAGGTGGTGGTAGAGTTCAAATAACGGGAATGCGAAATGCCCAGGAAGCAACTGATGTAGCCTTGTTATTACGCGCTGGATCGCTTGCAACCCCAATGGAAATTGTTGAGGAAAGAACCGTTGGTCCAAGTATGGGAAAAGAAAATATTGCTCGTGGGATCAATTCGACTATATGGGGCTTCTTGGCAATAGCTATTATGATGGCATCCTACTACATGCTATTTGGCGTGATTTCCGTTATTGGGCTGTCCGTAAACTTATTATTTCTAGTAGCCTTGCTCTCGGTTATCCAAGCAACGCTGACGCTTCCAGGTTTAGCCGCAATAGCTCTGACACTGGGCATGGCAATTGATGCCAATGTATTAATTAATGAAAGAATTCGCGATGAACTGAGAAATGGTAATACTCCGCAAGCTAGTATTAAAATAGGTTATGAGAAAGCGTGGGGGACTATTCTTGACTCTAACATTACTACTATGATAGCTGGCATAGCTCTATTTATGTTTGGATCTGGCCCGATAAAAGGCTTTGCCGTCGTGCATGTTTTAGGCATCATCACCTCTATGTACAGTGCCATATGGGTATCCAGATCTATCGTGAATTATATCTATGGTTCAAGGCGTAAATTAGATTCGCTCTCAATTGGAGAAATATTTAAAGTGGAAAATAACTAAGTATGGAAATTTTTAGAGTCAAGAAAGATATTCCTTTTATGAAATACCGAGGTATGTCGGCGGTAATATCCACCTTAACGTTTGTACTTGCTGTCGCCTTTTTAAGCATCAAGGGATTAAACCTTGGAGTTGATTTTACTGGTGGGACTATCATGGAGGTCAGCTATCCAGAGGCCGCAAATATCGAAAATATTAGGGAGACATTAAGTGCGCTAGACTTGACTGATACCCAGGTACAAAATTTTGGCACCGCCCAAGACGTTTTAATTCGCCTCCCCATCAAATCAGATCTCTCGATTGCCGAGCTATCGGAAAAAGTTGCTGCTGCGCTAAAAATTGACAATGAGGGTGTTGAGATTATGCGAGTGGAGTCGGTTGGAGCTCAGGTTGGAGATGAGTTATATGAAGACGGTGCGCTTGCAATCCTATTTGTTTGTATAGGCATTGTTCTTTACTTGACCATGCGATTTGAATGGCGCTTTGCTATTGCGGCTATTGTCGCCAACCTCCATGATGTCATTATTATTTTAGGTTTTTTTGCCTTCTTTCAATGGGAATTTAATCTGACAGTTCTGGCTGCAGTTCTAGCTGTATTGGGTTACTCAGTCAATGAGTCCGTAGTGGTTTTTGATAGAGTGCGGGAGAATTTTAGAAGGATGAGGAAAGCATCTGTTGAAGACGTCATAAATAATGCCATTACTCGCACTATGTCCAGAACAATTATGACCCATTTATCCACTCAGACAGTTGTTATATCCATGCTTATCTTTGGAGGAGAGATACTGAATAACTTTGCCTTGGCATTAACCATTGGCATTTTGTTTGGGATCTATTCGTCAATCATGGTGGGCTGCCCTCTTGCTATGTGGCTAGGAACAAGTCAGTCTAACTTAGTGATAGCAAAACCTGAAAGTAAAACTAATCCAGACGCTTTATAATCCATTACAGTGACGCACTTTTCATTAGCGAATCAATTAATCTTACTAGGAAGCTTGCTGATAATATCAGCCTTTTTTTCCCTATCTGAAACGAGCTTGATGTCCGTCAATCGTTTTAGATTGAAGCATCTTGCCAGAAAGAGAAATCGAGGCGCCATTCTAGCCTCAAAACTTCTCGATGAAACCGACAAGTTATTAAGCGTCATTCTTTTATGTAATAACTTTTGCAATGCAGCAGCAGCAACCTTAGTTACCATCATCGCCGTTCAGCTCTATGGTGAGGATGAAGCCATCATTATGTCGGGCACCGTTATAACCACCTTCCTTATACTAATTTTTAGTGAGATATCACCAAAGGTTATTGCTGCAGCACATGCGGAAAGATTGGCACTTCTATGTAGCTTTGTCTTATTTCCTTTACTGAAAGTACTTTACCCTATTGTATGGTTCGTGAATATTTTTGTATTAAGTATCTTAAAAATATTTAATATTAAAATCAACTTTACGCAAAATAATTTAATTACCATGGACGAGCTTAAAAGTATTATTAGCGAATCAGGACAATTTATCCCAAACAAAAATAAATCTATATTCCTCAATTTAATTGACTTAGAAAAAATTACTGTTGAAGACATTATGATGCCACACACGAATATTGAATCGCTCAATGTAAGTCAGTCAGTAGAAGATATGTTAAACAAGGTATCTAGCTCTCACAATCAAAGCATTCTATTTAAGAAAGAAGACAATGAATCCATTGAGGGCGTTTTAGAGATCAATAAACTACTCAAGCTTTTGATCAAATCAAAAGACGGTACTATTTCAAAGCAACAGATCATGGATATTATTGATGTGCCCTACTTTATTCCCGCCGGAACCAGCCTGTATAAACAGATACAGTATTTCCAAGATAATCAGGAAAAAATTGGCTTAATCGTAAATGAACACGGAGAGTTTATTGGGCTAGTTACCCTTGAGGACATCCTGGAAGAAATAGTCGGTGAGTTTAATGTTGAGCTTCCTTCAAAATTATCAAAAATTACGTTTGATAATAATGGGTGGATTGTCGACGGGTCAATTACTCTTCGCACCTTAAACAAAAAAATGAGGCTGAGCCTCCCCACCAGTGGTCCAAAAACATTGAATGGTTTGATTATTGAATTTTTTGAAGAAATTCCTGAGCCAAATACCAGTTTCAAGCTTCATGGTAAAACTATGGAGATAATTAGTGCGCAGGATAAAACGGTTAAAACTATTAAAATTTATAAAAGCTAACGACTAAGCTATGGCCCAAATTAATCATACCGACGACGTCAAAATAAGTCCTAGCCGAATTAAACCGAAACTTCCCAGTCTTTACAAGGTCATTATACTTAACGATGATTACACTCCTATGGAGTTTGTAGTTTTCAGCATTCAACAGGTCTTTAAAAAATCACACGATGAGGCTACAAGAATTATGCTAAAAATTCATACAGAGGGGGCTGGTGTTTGTGGAATGTTTCCTCTGGAGATAGCAGAAACTAAAATGAAGCAAGTATTAAATTTAGCTAAAGAGCACCAACACCCCTTGCAATGTTTTATAGAAAAGATATAGTTTAATTTATGATTGCACAAGAATTAGAAGTAAGCTTACATATGGCCTTCATGGACGCGAGGCAAAAACGTCATGAACTCATCACCGTCGAACACCTATTGTTGGCCATGCTAGATAACCCTTCAGCATCTGATGTGCTTAAGTCGTGTGGTGCAAATATTGAAAAATTAAGAACTGATCTAGTCGATCACATTGAAGAGCATACGCCCATCGTAGATGGAAGTGATGAGGTCGATACTCAACCTACCCTCGGATTTCAACGCGTTATACAAAGAGCAATGCTACACGTCCAATCTTCCGGAAAGAAAGAAGTCGCTGGTGCTAACGTTTTAGTTGCTATCTTTGGTGAAAAGGATTCTCATGCTGTTTACTTTCTTTATCAGGAAGGTGTTGCTAGGCTAGATATTGTTAACTTTATAGCTCATGGTATCTCTAAAGTTGCAGAAACAAGTGATAACGAAGAACAGGTCAGCGGAGGGGATACTGAGGTTAAAAGCAACAAAGGCCTAGAAACCTATACTATCAATCTTAATAAATTGGTTGCTCAAGGAAAAATTGACCCTTTAATTGGAAGAGACTCCGAAGTTGAAAGATTAATTCAAATATTATGTAGGCGAAGAAAAAATAACCCCTTGCTTGTAGGTGATGCTGGAGTTGGAAAAACCGCTATTGCAGAAGGTCTTGCTAAAAAAATAGTAGAAAATGATACGCCTGAAATTTTGCGAGGCATGGTTATTTACTCACTTGATTTGGGGGCGCTTATTGCTGGAACCAAATATAGGGGAGATTTTGAGCAAAGATTGAAAGACGTGTTAAAGCTCTTAGCTGAACAAGACAATGCCATATTATTTATTGATGAAATTCATACTATTATTGGTGCCGGTTCCGCAAGTGGTGGCACATTAGATGCGTCCAACCTTCTAAAACCAGCTCTGGCAAACGGCAATTTAAAATGTATTGGTGCTACAACCTACCAAGAGTATAGAACCGTATTTGAAAAAGATCACGCGTTGGCAAGGCGTTTTCAAAAAATAGATGTAGATGAGCCTGATGTCGCAACTACTATAAGCATTCTTAAAGGCCTTAAATCTCATTTTGAAAAGCACCATAACGTTAAATTTTCTTCGAGTGCGCTTATTAGCGCGGCTGAACTATCAGCTAAATTTATTAATGATAAGCAGCTCCCAGATAAAGCCATAGATGTTATTGATGAGGCTGGAGCGGCACAGAGAATTCTTCCAAAAGCCAAACAGAAGAAACTTATCGGTTCTAAAGAAATAGAAAACGTTATTGCGAAAATGGCCAGGATACCAGCTCAGAATATCAACAAAGATGATAGAAGTGCTCTTAAAACTCTTGAAAGAGATCTTAAAGCAGTGATATTTGGACAAAATAAAGCAATAGACTACCTTTCTTCAGCTATAAAAATGGCTAGAAGCGGACTTGGTTCTGATAACAAGCCCATTGGTAGCTTTCTATTCAGCGGCCCAACCGGAGTAGGTAAAACTGAGGTGGCAAGACAGTTAGCTTACATTCTTGGGATTGAATTAGTAAGAATTGATATGAGTGAGTACATGGAAAGGCACTCTGTTTCTAAGCTCATCGGTGCGCCTCCAGGGTACGTAGGATTTGATCAAGGAGGTATTTTGACAGAAAGTGTCAACAAAAACCCTCACTCTGTACTTTTGCTTGATGAAATTGAAAAAGCACACCCTGACGTCTTTAATATATTGCTTCAAGTCATGGATAATGGCTTCTTGACTGATAGCAACGGACGAAAAACAGATTTTAGGAATGTTACCTTGATTATGACAACAAATGCTGGGGCTGAAGCCTTATCTAAAGCTTCTTTTGGCTTTACCCATTCAAAACAAGCTGGGGATGAGCAGGAAGATATTAAAAAGCTATTTTCTCCAGAATTCAGGAACAGGATAGATGCAATCGTTTCATTTGCAGCGCTTGATAACGATATAATTCTCAAAGTTGTGGATAAATTCCTGATTCAGCTTGAGAGCCAACTTCATGATAAAAAAGTTGATGCTACATTTACACCTAAACTTAAAGAGTTCCTTGCTCAAAAAGGCTTTGACCCACAAATGGGAGCTCGGCCAATGGCAAGGCTTATTCAAGATACGATAAGAAAAGCACTTGCCGATGAATTATTATTTGGAAAACTCATTAGCGGGGGAGAGATAGAAATAGATATAAGCGAGGATGAAGAAATAATCCTAAACTTTACAAATAAAGAAAAAGTCTCTGCTTAGTTATTAAATTTCCGGTTTTACCATAGCCCTTAGGAATAGCTTGTCACTTCCCATACGCTCAAACCACTTCTTCGTCTTAATAAGATTTATGTTCGTAAATCGATCGATATCAACATGGGCAAATTGCCTTATAAAGGGAAATATCGCAATATCTGCAAATGAGACTCGGTTACTAAACAAAAATTTATGATTGCCTAGGCAGATCTCAAGAGACTCTAAAAACAGCACCCCTTTTTTAAAGAGATCATCTCTGACTAAAATATTTTCATTAGGCTCGTACTTATATGCGTCTAGTTGTTTTTTAAACTCACAATCATTAACTTTTATTAATTTGTCGGTCACCTCTCGTTCATGCTGACTCAATATTTTTAAATGATTAGACTCATCAGAAATGGCATAGGCCCACAACATAATATCAAGACTTTCATCAATAACCTTGTTATTGTAAAGCAGTACTGGAACCGTGGCTTTGGGGCTGAACTTAATTAACTCTTCTGGCTTTTCTCGGAGTGATATTTCATAAGCATCGAAACTTATATTGGCACTCAGCATAGCCATCCGAGCTCGCATGGCATAAGGGCATCTTCGGTATGAAAATAAAAAAGGTTTATCGATATCTCTGCTACTGAATTCTTTTACATAATTCATGAATAAGATTATGCCCTTTAAAAATTAGTCCGGAATATATTTGGATGAGATCGGCTCCATTTTCCAGCCTATTTAAGCCGTCATCTCCACTCATAATCCCACCGACACCAATTATAGGAATTTCCTTTTGTAGACGCTGATATATATATATTTGTGTTTTTAATGCATCTTCGTAGAGCGGCTTCCCGGAAAGACCACCTTCCTCAACGTGCTGAGGATTAGATTTGACTGTCTCTCTTTTAATAGTTGTATTAGTAGCAATAATTCCATCAACTTTGAATTTTAGAGCAATGTCACAGATATTATTTAGGTCATTAATAGAGGTATCCGGTGAAATTTTTACTAAGAAAGGGGTGTATTTATTATGGTACTTACAAAGCTTCTTTTGTTCTGATTTAATAGAGGAGATTAAATTCTCAAAAAAATCGTACCCCTGTAATTGCCTTAGATTTTTGGTATTAGGTGAAGAAATATTGATCACAATGTAACTTGCGTATAAATAAGATTTACGAAAACAAATAAGGTAATCATCGGCAGCACTTTCAATGGGGGTGCTGTAGTTTTTACCAATATTAATTCCTAAAATTCCAGAAAAATTGGATGACTTAATATTGTTGATAGCCCTGTCTATGCCAACATTATTAAACCCAAATCGGTTAATTATACCTTCCTCTTCGGTAAGTCTAAACGAACGTGGCTTTGGATTTCCTGGTTGTGCTAAGGGAGTAATTGTTCCCACTTCAATAAATCCAAATCCTAGTTTGGAAAGAATATCTAAGTACTCTGCATTCTTATCAAGTCCAGCAGCCAATCCAACAGGGTTTTCAAATTTAATATTAAATACAACCCTAGACTTACATTTCGGAACCTGAGGCAAGAGGCACAGAAGCCCTAGGCTGTTTACTATTTTTAATCCACACATAGCAATATGATGTGCCACCTCAGGATCGAATAAGAATAACAATTTTCTAATAATTAAATACATTCTTTAAATTTTAACTGATGTTTTTTTAATCAGTTAATATATCACCATAATGACCAAAAATAATTCAATTAATCTGCTCAAAAATTTAACTCCAAGTGCCTTTTTAAAAAAATACTGGAGTAAACAAGCTCTTTTCATAAACAATGCAATTGATATAAGTGGTGCAGCACTTTCGAAGGGCATTGTTTTTAATTTAATTAAGAGTGAAAACATTGAATCGAAAATAATTTCATTTGAAGACGGCGCTATCCAAACAGCCTATGGACCATTTAATAAGATCAGAGATGATAAGCACCACTCATTGCTTATTCATAAATTTAATCTTATCCATCAATTCTCATATGATTTATTCCAAAGCATTAACTTTATTCCCTACTGTCTGCATGATGACGTAATGATGAGCTTTTCCTCTAAAGGAGGTGGCGTTGGTCCTCATTCCGATTCTTATGATGTTTTTTTAATTCAGGGTCAAGGAGAGAAGATCTGGGATATTGGCGTAACTGATAAAAAAAGGTTTCAAGGTGCTGCTGGATCTCATAATGCTAATGAATTTATGTCAACACAACAATTTATAGCAAAGCCTGGTGATGTATTGTATGTTCCTCCCTTTACTCCTCATCACGGTGTTTCGCTGACTGACGATTGTGTTACCTACTCTATTGGATTTCGATCACCAAGCAACAGTGAGATTAGAAACCGTTACCTTGAATTTTTATTAGATGATAATCAGCAAAGCAATATATTGTTTAAAGATCTGCGTCTTGATGAACATGCCAAAGCATCTATTCCGGATTCTCTTGCCTCCTTTATTAAAAAAAATATAACCATATATAACGAACCAGATCGTATGAATGACTTTGTTGGTATTTTTCTCTCAGAACCTCACGATACTGCAATTTTTACAAAGAAAAAGGTTACAGAAAAAACTTTCAAGAAGATTGGTATCGAGAAAATGCTCTACCTTGATATTCATACAAGGGCAGTTCTTCACAAAAATAACTTTTACATAAATGGTGAGAAGGTAGTTGTTGCCAAGAAAAACTATGTCTTTTTTAGTACCCTTTTTAACCAGAAGAAGATGCCTATTACGCCAAATAAAGCCAATAGCGACCTAGCTGAGGCCATCATATACTTATTGTCCGAGGGATACATAACTTTTAAAAAATACCACTTTATGATTTAAACTGTCACCCAATCAATACCATGGTCTTGGCTTATTATCTTTACAAATGAGCTTTCTTTTCCTATCGCATCTCCAAGGATTTTTTTTACTATATCCGGGTGATTATTTTTATCACTTAAGTGGGCTGCACCAATAAATTTAAACCCTTCGGCATTAATCTCTTTTAAAATTTTTGCTGCTTCATGATTGCTTAAGTGGCCATATCTTCCTCCAATTCTTATCTTTAAGCTCTCATGGTATTCTGACTGATTCAACATTTCCTGGTCATGATTTGCTTCTAAGACAAGTGACTGAACATTGGACAGTGATCCGATCAAATTTTTACTTCCATACCCAAGGTCGGTAATAATTGCAAATGATGTCGCATCAGTCTCAAACTTGAACTGAACAGGTTCCCGTGCGTCGTGAGGAACAACAATAGGTGTCACTACAATTGCTTTAATATTAAAAGTAGCCAGGCTATCAATAAATCGGTATTCAATATCAAATGAATTTTTAATTTTTTTTGCGCACATTTTAAACGTGCCATGTGTAAGGTAAACTGGGATGGTATACTTGTTAGCTAAACTAAATGCTCCTCTGATATGATCCTCATGCTCATGGGTAAGTAATATGGCTGTTATGTCTTCTGCATTGATATTCAGATTTGCTAGCCTTTTTTCCGTTTCCGCTAAACCAAAGCCGCAATCGACTAACAGTAAAGTATCATTATCCTGAACTACAAAAGAATTACCTAGGCTCCCACTTCCTATGGAACAAAATTGCATTTACTTAACTTGCTCGTAAATAATCCTGAGTACTTGTTGGCCTTGCTTGGAGTTATTATGTGATCCGTCCGGATGCTCTAAATATACTTTAGCCATACCGTCCATATCGACAATTTTTACTCTGTATCGATTTTCATTGCCTGGGTTATCCTCTTCGGAGCCCCATAAATCAAAAATTGAAAAATCCGTTTCCTGATATGCTTTGCTCGTATTGTCATCTCCTTTGCCATAAACGGATCCCGGAGATGGAACTGACGGCTTATCCTCTTTGCTTTTTTCCTTGTCTTTACTTTTATCTTCCTGATCATCCCAAAACATCAAGCTATCTAAAATACCTTTCTCTTTCGCCACTTCTTCGCCGGGCAATTCTAAATCTTTATATTTCACGTAGAAAATTCCCTCACTTCTATCTCTGTCTTCCGTTATAAAGCCGATGATGTCAAGGGCTAAACCTAGCCTTCTCCATGCCCTGTCATACGGATCGGCCATTTTAATAAAATAGCCCTGGTCTGAATTAACCAGTTCGGCTTTGATTATTTCTTGTGGGTTCTGAATTCTTTCTTTAGCATCAAAATCAGTTGCCCCAAGCTTTACCATTAACCTTCTAAGTATCTCAGAATTTATCTCGTAATCATCAATCTTGGTATCATCATTTACTTGCATATCATTATTTACGGTTTCGCCATCAGCTTTGTATTTCTCAATTGTATAGAGGCTCTCAGGGTCATATCCCGTATGACTCTCCTTAATGATTCTTTTATGTTCATTGCTGCCTGAGTTAGAAGATCTGTGAGAAAGGAATATCTCCGTTGTGCCTTGTTGCGAACCATTTTCTAGTCTTGTTCTAAACTTTCTCCTATCTGCAAAGCCACTCATATTATCAAGCCAGGCGTCAAGTTTGGATGCAGCGCCCTCGTTTGATTTTAGTTCGGACGTCTTGATCCATTCCGTTTCAATTACTCCGGTCCGCTTATTTGCTACCTTCACCCTAAAACCCATGTCCTCCCAAAAATCTTGCACATGAGGCCATACCGTATCAGGATCTTTTTTTACAAGGAGCCAGCGCATATTGCCTGATTTGATAATTTTTAGCCCTTGAGGGTCTTCCACAACTTTCACCGCTTTACTTTGGGGTGCATTTTGTTTCTTTTGATAATTTTTATAAGACTTTCCTTCGCCTGGTACCTCGTAATCGGATTGCGTCTCTATCTGACTAAGGTCAGGCGGAATTTCAAGTTTTCTAGCCCTTGATGAACTAACATAATCAGGGGCTGTTATATCGTCGATAATATCAAAATCTGATATCGATGAGCAGGACACCCCTAAAAAAATTGTTCCAATAAGTAAAAAGTATTTACGCATCAGCAGCAGCCAAGGCTTTGATAACAAAGCTTTCATTGTCTTTATGTAATGCCACCATGGGCAGCCGCATAAATGGTTTAATTATACCTTTATAGGCAAGTATCCATTTAACTGGGATAGGATTTGATTCAATAAACATCGCTTTATGCAACAATGCCAACTTGGCATTCAGTTGCTTTGCCTCAGATATACTCTTATTATTAATCAAGCTACATATCCGGTACATCTCAAGGGGTTTAACATTTGCAGTAACTGAAATTACTCCATTTCCACCCTCCTCCAAAAACTCAACAAAACTCAAATCATCTCCACTAATAAAAGAAAAATTGCCATTTACTTCATTTTTTATAGCTTTTATTCTTGATATGTCGCCCGTAGCATCCTTAATCCCCACTATATTGTCCACAGAACTTAATTCGATAACGGTATGATTTTCCATATCAACACCCGTTCTTGATGGGACGTTGTAAAGAATCTGCGGTAGATTAACTGCGCGAGCTATTGCCTTGTAGTGCTCAACTAACCCCCTTTGGGAGGGCTTATTGTAATAAGGAGTAACTAGTAATGATGCGTCTGCACCAGCTTTTTTAGCGGCTTGCGTTAAGTAGATAGCTTCTTTTGTTGAATTTGCCCCTGTCCCAGCTATTAAAGGTACTCTGCCTCGTATAAATTTTACTGCTTGCTCTATAAGGTAAATATGCTCATCAAAGTCTACAGTAGCAGCCTCACCAGTCGTCCCAACGACACAAATACCGTCAGAATGATTTTGAATATGAAAGTCTAATAACTCGTTATAGCTCTTAATATCTAACGAACCATCGCCATTCATTGGAGTAACAAGCGCTACGATACTTCCTTGAAACATAATTTTCCTAAATCAAATTTACTAAAAGATTCTACTTGAAACGTCTATTAGTGGTTGACATTTCTTTATAACTAAAAAGTATATAATAATAATAATATATTACTTAAAATTATATTAATATTTTGTTATATTTGCATATTATAAACATTTTAATCCTTTATTCACAGGCATAAGAATAAGTATTACTCTATAATTATTGGAATGATAAATAACTATCTACTAATCATCATTAGCACTGTCTTAGTTAATAATATTGTATTGACTAAAATACTAGGCTTATGCCCTTTTATGGGTGTTTCAAAAAAACTTGAGACCTCGGTTAGTATGTCGGCTGCGACAGCTTTTGTTTTGACAATTGGCTCGATGACAAGCTGGGCGATCAATCATTATTTACTAGAGCCGAATGATCTTGTCTACCTGAGAACCTTAACCTTCATAGTGGTTATTGCTGCAGTAGTTCAATTTACGGAGATGTTAATGGAAAAGAACTTCCCCTTCCTGTATAGAATGCTGGGGATATTTTTACCACTAATAACGACTAATTGTGCAGTGCTCGGCATCCCTCTCCTTAATGCTCAAGCAAGTCATACCCTTCTTGAATCAGCATTTTTTGGTTTTGGGGGAGCAATAGGGTTTTCTATTGTATTGATTTTATTTGCTTCATTGCGAGAGAGGTTAGACGGTGCGAATGTCCCCCTTCCCTTTAAAGGAAGTGCTATTGCAATGACAACTGCTGGCTTAATGAGCCTTGCATTTATGGGTTTTATAGGGTTGGACCGCTAATGCTTACTTCAGTCCTAATTGTTCTATTTCTCGCATTAATAATAGGAAGTATCTTGGGTTTTTCATCGATAAAGTTCAAGGTGGAGGGTGATCCTATTATTGACAAGATTGATTCAATCCTTCCACAGACCCAGTGTGGCCAATGCAGCTATCCTGGCTGTAAACCCTACGCAACCGCAATAGCAAAAGGAGAAGCAGACATTAATCAATGTCCTCCTGGAGGGGATGATGGAGTTCGAAGGCTTGCAGAGTTGTTGGGGGTTGAATACAAGCCTTTAAATGAAGAACATGGAACCACCAAACCTAAATCAATTGCCGTTATTGATGAGAGCACCTGTATAGGATGCACATTATGCATACAGGCTTGTCCTGTAGATGCTATATTAGGTGCGGCCAAACATATGCACACAATTATAGAAAAAGAATGTACAGGCTGCGAGCTTTGCCTCCCTCCTTGTCCAGTTGATTGTATTGATATGGTAGCGCTTCAGGAAAATACGGAAAATTGGAAATGGAAATACCCAGTATTTAGTATAAAAAATCAAAAACAAAGAGTCAGCCCTTGAGTATTGTAGACAAAATTTTTAAGTTTAATGGTGGGATTAAGACAGACACAAGAAAAACCGTTTCTACCTCTCATCCAATAAAAAAAATAAGTATGCCTAAGAAGCTAATTCTGCCATTGCGCCAACATGTTGGACGGGTAGCTAAGTTAAAAGTAAATTTAGGTGAAAAAGTTTTAAAGGGGCAGCTTATCGCGGAAGCTGATGGCAATGTTTCTGCAGCAATCCATGCGCCCACGTCGGGCATCATCGTCTCTGTAGAAAAACAATCTATTCCTCATCCGTCAGGACTCCCAGATTATTGTGTGACATTAATTCCAGATGGCAAAGATACGTGGATAAAAAAAGATCTAGTGAACTGGAAAAAAATAGGGCGTGAAGAAACTATCAAAAAAATATACAGCTCAGGTATTGTTGGGCTTGGTGGGGCCACTTTTCCTTCTCACCTTAAACTGCATAACAACAATAATGAAATTAAAACTCTGGTTGTTAATGCTGCTGAATGTGAACCCTACATAACCTGTGACGATATGCTTATGAGGGAAAAATCGGTTGACCTTATCGAAGGGATAAGACTTGTGCTTCATTTGTTAGGTGCGGAAAATGCCATTATTGGCATTGAGGATAATAAGCCAGAAGCTATAGAAAAATTAACCGTGCTGGTAAAAAAAGATGAGCATATTTCCATAAAGGTAGTACCAACCATTTATCCTAGCGGAGATGCTAAGCGGCTCATATACTTATTAACAGGAACTCAGATAGCAAAAGGTAAAAGATCAGCGGAATATGGAATACAGATGTTCAATGTCGCAACAATTGTTGCTTTATATAACTTTATCAATCTTGGTGAGCCATCTATTAGCAGAATTATTACCATCACTGGCAATGTAACCACTCCAAATAATTATGAAGTACTTTTTGGTACACCTTTATCTGAGTTGATAGTTGATGCTGGTGGGGCAGTCAAAAAGTCCAGCTCTTTCATTATGGGCGGGCCGATGATGGGATTTAAATTACCTTCGGTAAATGTTCCAGTAACGAAAGCCATGAATTGTGTCATTAATGCTGAGCCAGAAATGGTGGAAAATAATAGCCCTGTGCTTCCATGTATTAGGTGTGCTAGGTGTGCGGATGCCTGCCCTGTAACACTTCAGCCACAAGAACTATTTTGGTTCTCCCAATCTAATCAGTTCGAAAAAGCAGAGAATTACAATTTATTTGACTGCATTGAATGTGGATGTTGTTCTTTTGTCTGTCCTAGCAACATACCCTTAGTTCAATACTACAGATATGCTAAGAGCGAAATAATTGGCGAACGCTATGCAAAAGAGGAGGCGGATATTGCCCGAGAAAGAAATGATTTTCGACTACACAGATTACAACGTGAAAAAGAGGAAAGAGCAAGAAAAGTTGCGGAAAGGAAAGCAAACACTAGCTCTGATGAAAAGTCTAAAGTCATTGATGAAAAAAGGAAAGCTATCACCGAGGCGCTTGAACGCGTAAAAAATGAAGAGGTTTCTGAGAAATAATGATTAATCAACAATCCCCTTTCATCCAAAAATCTTCGTCTGTAACTAGCATTATGTTGCTAGTTATTTTAGCTTTAATTCCAGGCCTTGTATTCTATGTCCACTATTTTGGTGTAGGCGTTCTTCTCAACCTTGTCGCGGCATCCATCACCGCTATTCTTGCCGAGTACCTTGTCCTTAAAATAAGAAAGTTGCCACCAAAAGTATACTTATCTGATGGTAGCGCTCTTGTTGCTGCATGGCTTTTAGCTCTGTCCATACCATCGATTGCGCCATGGTGGATCATCGTAGTTGGGACACTATTTACTATAGTTATAGCAAAGCATTTTTATGGGGGATTGGGCTCAAATATATTCAATCCAGCAATGATTGGTTATGCAGTGTTACTGATATCCTTTCCCGCGCTGATGACTAAATGGCCATCTCCCATAGAGAATAGTCTAAGCCTGGAATCAATTGGCCAGGCATTTCAAATTTTTTTCTATGGCCTTGAGGTGGTGGGTGATGGGCTAACATCAGCTACTCCGCTAGATTACGTTAAAACCGAGCTGCTCCAAGGACAAATTCTTCCGGATATTTCCATTGCCTCTATTTCCACTTCAACAAATCTTACCAGTACACAGATAGTATCTCTGGCATACCTTCTAGGCGGTGTCGGCCTTCTATACAAAAAAATTATTTCATGGCATTTGCCGGTAACCTACCTACTAAGCCTTGCATTTATTTCAGGCTTCTTTCATTTTGTTGATCCTGATAATTTCTCATCAGTTACATTTCATTTATTGAATGGCGGGACCATCTTATGCGCATTCTTTATTCTTACAGACCCTGTGAGCGGCCCAACTACTCCAAAAGGTAAGTTATGGTTTGCTTTTATGGTAGCTATTCTTGTTTACGTCATTAGAGTGTTTGGAGGGTACCCCGAGGGCATTGCTTTTGCTGTGATATTTATGAATATCTGTGTGCCACTCATTGACAATTTAACCCAACCAAAGGTTTTTGGGCATGACTAGTTTTTTGAAAAAATATAGCATTGTCGGTCAGACGATTTTAGTGATTAGTATTTTTGGAATGCTTTTTGCATCCTTGCTTGCTATTTTTTTTGAATTTTCTAATCCTGTCATATTAAAAAGTGAAGCTGAGGCAAAGCAGCGGCTTTTACTCCAGGTGATTGGTGGCAAGGAATATGACAACAATTTAGATACGGATTTTATTGATATTCCCCCTAACGCATACTTAAAAAATAAAAAAAATGGCAAAGCATATGTTGCAAGGTACCAAAATAAAGTAAGGGCTATTATTTTGGAATCTCGAGCGCCTGATGGTTATAGTGGCGATATTATTTTATTGGTTGGAATCAGCTCGGATGGGGAAATTATTGGTTCAAGAGTAGTTAAACATCAAGAAACTCCAGGATTAGGAGATTACATTGATATAGAAAAAAGTAATTGGATTTTAGCCTTCCAAGGATTGAATTTAAGCGACAAACCTTCTGCCCGTTGGACAGTAAAAAAAGATAGAGGGGATTTCGACTATATGGCCGGTGCCACCATTACAGCAAGAGGAGCAATTAAAGCTGTCCATAATGCACTGCTTTTTTTTAAAGAGAATAAAGCTCAATTGGTGTTAACTAATGTTAAGTAAATCGATAAATGATGGTTTGTGGAAACAAAACCCGGGGGTTATCCAGCTTTTAGGGCTATGTCCGACATTAGCTGTAACGACTACTGTAGTTAATGGGGTGAGCTTAGGTATTGCAACCATGCTGGTTATGGTTGCATCTAATGGTTCTATTGCCCCTATAAGAAGATGGATTCCTGAAGAGATTCGCGTTCCTGTATTTATTTTGGTGGTTGCTGCCTTGGTAAGTATTATTGACCTCAGCATTCATGCATTTGCCGAACCCCTATACAAAGCATTAGGCATATTTATTCCCTTGATCGTAACAAACTGTATCGTTCTAGCAAGAGTGGAGTCCTTTGCATCAAAAAATTCAACCTTACCATCACTCTACGATGGTTTCTTTATGGGGTTGGGCTTGTGCATAGTCTTAGCTATTCTTGGAGCTATGCGCGAAATATTAGGAAAGGGGTCATTATTCTCTGGATTCGACCTTATCTTTGGAGAGTCGTGGAAAATTGTTAGCATTCAATTCTTTGATAGCGCTCATGGCTTTTTGTTAGCACTTTTACCTCCCGGGGCATTTTTAGGTTTGGCGCTTTTGATAGCCTTAACCAATTACATCAATCAAAAAAAATAATCATTGTGAATGCACAAAAAAGAAGTGAAATCTTTTCTCTTCTAAAAAAATCGATACCAGAAGCCAAAACCGAGCTGTTATATAATTCGCCTTTTCAACTGCTCATCGCTGTTATCTTATCCGCTCAAGCTACGGACGTATCAGTCAATAAGGCAACGCAGCCCTTATTTGCCAATGCTGGTACAGCAAAAAAATTAAGTGAGCTATCTCTAAATGAAATTGAATTGTATATAAAAACCATTGGGCTTTATAAAACAAAGGCAAAAAATATTCTTAAAACAAGCAGCATAATCCAAAAAAATTATGCTGGGAATGTGCCACATAATAGAGAATTATTGGAAGCGCTTCCAGGGGTGGGACGTAAAACTGCAAATGTAATTTTGAATACTATTTTTGGAGACCCTGTCATAGCAGTAGACACTCATATATTTCGACTAGCAAATAGGATTAATCTTGCTAAGGGAAAAAGTCCATTAGAGGTTGAAAAACGTCTAACCAAACTGACTCCAAATGAATACTTAGTTGACGCTCATCACCTACTCATCCTACACGGAAGGTATACTTGCAAAGCACAAAAACCCTTATGTTCACAATGTGTTATTTACCAGCAGTGTGAATTTAAAGGTAAGCTCTAAAACAGCTCCGCCATTCTTGATGGTAAAAGTTCGATAACCTTGCGTTTTGTTTCTTTTGACATCATTGACCATTCAGATATCTCGTGTGAGGTGCGAAAGCATCCCGAGCAAAACTCTTCATCGTTATATTGACAAACGCCTACGCATGGGGACTCAACAGTCTGATCAATCAAATCTGACATCTTTAATTTAATATACCGTGGCAATGTTTGTATTTCTTCCCACTACCGCACGGGCATGGTTCATTTCTTCCCACCTTCTTGTCAGTATTTTTATCAGTACCAGCTAAGGTAGATGATTTCTCTGTCTGGGCAGCACTTATAGCTTCTTGATTTTTTTTGTCAATTTTTTTAGCTTCATTCTCGTCTTTAACCGAGACAAGCATTAACACCCGTGTAATTTCAAACTTAATTGTCTCTAGTAACTGCTCAAACAACACAAAAGCCTCTTTCTTAAATTCCTGCTTAGGATCTTTTTGTCCGTATGCTCTTAAGCCAATGCCCTGCCTAAGATTGTCAAGGGATGAGAGGTGAGCTCTCCAATGGTGATCAAAGATTTGTAGCGTGATTGATCTTTCGAAATGTTGTAAGGCTTCTTTACCTGCTAACTTTTCTTTAAGGCGATAAAGATCAAGCCCTTTCTGTTTTATATGACTTGCAATGTCTTCGACAGCAATATTTTGGTCGTCTTTAAGTAATTTACTGATGGTAATTTTAATAGCGTAATCGGCTTGCAGCCTTTTTTCCAAAGCAGGAATATCCCACATCTCTTCAATACTTTCTAGTGGAATGTATTCATAGACTGTTTGCTCAAGAACATCTCCAATAATCCCATCTACAGTCTCCTTAAGATCAGCATTATCCAGAATGTCATTCCTTTGTTCATAAATAACCTTTCTCTGCTGATTAGGAATATCATCGTACTCTAGCAATTGCTTCCTTATATCGAAGTTTCTTGCCTCTACTTTTCTTTGAGCGCCCTCAATAGAACGATTTACCCACTTATGTTCAATAGCTTCTCCTTCAGGCATATTAAGCTTCTCCATAATAGAAGCTATCCGCTCTGAAGCAAAAATTCTTAGTAGTGAATCTTCTAGTGATAGGTAAAAAGCACTTGATCCGGGATCTCCTTGACGCCCCGACCTACCTCGCAACTGATTGTCAACTCTTCTTGATTCATGTCTTTCTGTTCCAATAATGTGTAATCCTCCGGCATCTAATACCTTTTTATTTCTTAACTTCCATGCAGCCATTAAGTCTTTAATTTTTTGTGATTTTTTATCACCTTTTATTTTGTTATTATTCTCTATCTCTATAATTTCGGCGTCGGTATTTCCTCCAAGAACAATGTCTGTTCCTCTTCCCGCCATATTGGTCGCAATCGTGATCATTCCAGGCTGTCCTGCCTGACTAATAATGTGAGCTTCTTTTTCGTGTTGTTTGGCATTTAATACCTGGTGCTTCAATTTTGCCTTAGTAAGTCGATTTGAGATTAATTCAGAGTTTTCAATCGATGTTGTACCCACAAGAACTGGTTGTAATCTTTTATTGCAGTCAATAATATCGTCAAGGACCGCTTCATATCTTTCTTCTGAAGTACGATAAATTTTATCCATCTTGTCATTTCTGATTGTTGGACGATGAGGAGGAATAATGATTGTTTCAAGATTATAAATCTGATTAAACTCTTCCGCTTCTGTGTCCGCTGTTCCAGTCATACCTGCAAGCTTGCTATACATTCTAAAATAATTCTGAAATGTGATGCTGGCCATAGTTTGATTTTCTTTCTGAATAACTACGCCCTCTTTTGCTTCTACAGCCTGATGGAGGCCATCAGACCATCTTCTTCCAGGCATCATTCGTCCAGTAAATTCATCCACTATAGTTATTGAGCCATCTTTCACTACATAATCTTTATCCTTGATGAATAGATAGTGTGCTTTTAATGCTGAATTAACATGATGAAGAAGACTGATGTTTGTAGCATCGTATAAATTAGAGCCCTTGGTCAAAATATCCATCTCTAAAAGCAGTTCTTCGGTTTTTTCATGCCCTTTTTCCGAAAGAATAGCTTGGTGTGCCTTCTCATCAATCCAAAAGTCTCCTTCGGCATCTTCTTTTTCCTGTCGCACTAGATGAGGGATGATTTTGTCAATTTTAAGATAAAGGTCAGTATTGTTTTCTGATTGGCCTGAAATAATTAGCGGGGTTCTTGCTTCATCGATTAAAATTGAATCTACCTCATCTACTACCGCGAAATTTAATGGTTTTTGTACTCTCTCCCCAGGACTGTAAACCATATTATCTCTAAGGTAATCAAATCCAAATTCATTATTGGTTCCATAGGTTATGTCAGCTTCGTAAGCATTTTTTTTCTCCTCTGCCGGCATGCGGGAGAGATTAATTCCAACTTCTAATCCAAGAAAGTTGTACAGCTTTCCCATCCATTCAGCATCTCTTTTCGCAAGGTAGTCGTTGACTGTTACTACATGTACTCCATTCCCGCTCAGAGCATTTAGATAAACTGCTAAGGTTGCTACTAATGTTTTTCCTTCACCGGTTCGCATTTCAGATATTTTTCCATCATGAAGTGCCATAGCCCCCAGAAGTTGCTCATCGAAATGACGCATGCCAAGCGATCTAATGCCGGCTTCTCTTGCATGCGCAAAGGCTTCAATTAGCAAGGTATCTAATGCCTCACCTTGATTGAATCTATTTTTTAATTCGATAGTTTTCTTTGGAAAGTCATTGTCTTTTAATTTTTTTATCTTCGGCTCTAGCGCATTAATTTTCGCTACTTTCGCTGCATATTCTTTCAGGAGTCTATCGTTCCTACTTCCAAAAAAGGTGCCAATAATTTTTTTTAACATAATGTAATTTTATTTCTTAATATATTGTCGTGGGTCTAAAGATTGATCACGGAGTCGTATCTCGTAATGTAAATGAGGTCCAGTAGATCTTCCTGTACTTCCAACCAAAGCTATTATCTGTCCTTTTGAAACAATATCACCCTCTTGAACCAAAAGTTTTGATGCATGTGCATACCTTGTTTCCAATCCATCGCCATGCTTAATCTTAATAAACTTACCATAGTCTGGTGCAATGCCAGAGGCAGTTACAATCCCGCTAGCTGTAGCTTTAATTGGCTCTCCGGTTGCGGCACTAAAATCTAATCCGCTATGAAAAGCTCTAATTCCAAGTATAGGATCGTGTCGCCATCCATAACTAGAAGACCTGTATGGTACATCAACTGGATATAAGGAAGGTAGGGTATTCTTAAGAACCGATTGCTTTAGCATTATCGCCTCCATTTTATTATATAAATCTTCCCGAATCTCTACCTTTTCCATAAGCGTATTAATCGCCAGGGTGATATCCTTTTCTGAGAGCTCATCATTAATGAATGGACCTCCTTTACCATTAAGTTTGTCTTTTTTACTGAGATTTGGTAGCTTCTTTCCCCCAACCAAATGCCTTTTCATTACGTCTTGAATTCTCTCGGTTTGTCTATCTAGATTGATAAGGCGTGTATGAAGCTCCGCTATTTGTGTAATGTAGGCATTTAAATTATCTTCATAATTAGATGCAGAAACCGATTCATCATTTAGTGGTATTTCTACTCCTATTCTTGCGTCTACAAGACCAATCTTGTCCGCCGATACAGCGCCTAATTGATATGCTATATAAGCAACAACAAAGATACCTAGCAATGTTAGTGCGGCAATAGATTCTACATTTAAGTTTATCGGTTTCTTATAAGGCTTGGGTATAAAGATTATCTTCATCGAATGAAAAAATTATTCAAAAATAAGGTAGCATTATAGTATGGAACCTATAAAAAAGTTATTCGAAAAAGACTTTTTTTCTGATTTACTTGAAAAGAAAATTGAGGTCGATTTATTTCAACATACGATTAACGATGTTTTACCAAATAATATGGTCAATCTTTTTAAGGTGACCAAATTTACCAAAGGCATTCTTTTCGTTTCTGCGCCATCAAATGGGTTTGCACATAAAATTAAATTGATGAGTGGAGATATAATAAAAAAAATAAATCCTCAGCTGGATAAAGATAAGCATATTTCCTCTATTAAGGTTAGGGTTAATGTAGCTAATAAATTAATAGGCAAGCCAGGTGACGGGATTCCTATGGAAGGCATTTCTAGGTTGCGTGATTTGTCGAAAAAATTAAACCCCTCTCCTCTTAAAAAAACTATTTCGGCTATTTTAAAAAAATAACGCATGATTGAAATTATTATTTTTTTATTTTCTGGAATATTTATAGGAATTGTTGCGGGATTATTTGGTTTAGGAGGGGGCCTGCTTATTGTGCCGGTAGTAACCTATTCTCTAATATATTTTTCAAAAATACCATCAGACCAAGCTATTTTGATAGCAATTAGTACGTCATTAGCTTCAATGATTATGACTGGGGCTATGGCTGTATATGCTCATACTAAAAATACTAATATTGACTATAAGATCATAAAAAAATTTTTATTGGGGCTGATTATTGGATCAATTTTTACAGGCTATTCTTTTAAGGTAATCCCCGGTGATTACCTTAAAAATTTATTCGTCCTCTACACTCTATTTATTGCTTATCGACTTTTTAATAGCAACGTTACCCAAAAAAAACCTAAGTTGCCAGGTTTGCTATGGACTAATTTTGTTGGATTATTTTTCTCTATGATCTCTGGTATTCTTGGTATTGGAGGGGGAACATTATTTACTCCCTATCTTATTAAATATAATGTGCCCTCAAGGTTAGCCATTGGAACGTCGAGTGCGTTCGGTTTTTTTATAGGACTTTTTGCCTCAATTACAGTCTTTATTGGTTCGTCATCAATGGAACATAATAATATTCCTTTGTTTGGCTATATATATATTCCAGCGATAATATTTTTAACTCTTCCCAGCTTAGTTTTTGTTAACTTATCCACTGGGTGGTTGCTAAAAATATCTGATGCTAGAGCGAAACATTGGTTTGCCAGCCTTTTGCTTATCATCGGGGTTTCTATGGCCTTACAATAATTTCATTTGTTATAAATATTTTATCTAAAGCGTTTGGGGCTTACTTTTAAAACAGGTATAATATTGCATTATTTTTTGGACCTCGAGCAAGCAATACAAGTAAGAGGGAGTGAAATGAAAATTTTTAAATTGGAGGAAATATGTCAATAACTGAATTTAGTGTAGTTCAAATTGCCTTGGGAGCAGCGATTCTTGCCGTTCTTTATGGCGCCGTAATGTCAAAATGGATTATTGGTTTGCCTGCTGGCAATGCAAAGATGAAAAGTATCGCCGAAGCAATCCAAAAAGGAGCTTCAGCCTACCTTGCCCGCCAATACAAAACTATTGCGGTAGTAGGTATTATATTAGCGGTGCTTGTAGGATATTTTATTGATCAAGCTACTGCTATTGGATTTGTCATAGGTGCAGTACTTTCAGGTTTGTGTGGTTTTATCGGCATGAACGTGTCAGTTCGCGCAAACGTTAGAACGGCCCAAGCAGCTACAAAAGGTTTGCCTCAAGCATTTGATGTTGCCTTTAAGGGTGGTGCAATTACAGGTATGTTAGTTGTTGGTTTGGGGCTTTTAGGTGTTGCTGGATTTTTTCAATACCTTGGTGGAGCTTCTATTACTTCTACGGAAGCACTTAATCCTCTTATTGGCTTAGCATTTGGGTCGTCACTAATATCCATTTTTGCTAGACTGGGTGGTGGTATTTTTACTAAAGGTGCTGACGTAGGTGCTGACCTTGTAGGAAAAGTTGAGGCAGGCATACCAGAAGATGATCCTAGAAATCCTGCAGTGATTGCAGATAACGTGGGTGATAACGTGGGTGATTGTGCAGGAATGGCAGCTGACTTATTTGAGACTTATGCAGTGACAATTATCGCTACCATGGTATTAGCTACCTTAATGGTTTCAGATGCAAACGGTGTGCTTTACCCACTTATGCTTGGTGCAGTTTCTATTGTTGCATCGATAATTGGTTGTTTCTTTGTGCGAGCGAACTCTAAAATGGTAAACGTTATGCCGGCACTATACAGAGGCCTTGCGGTTGCAGGGATTCTCTCGGCAGTTGCATTTTACTTTGTAACGCTTGATATGTTCCCACAAGGAATAACTATTGAAGGTGTGGTAACCCCAGCGATAAATCTCTTTTACGCATCTATTGTTGGACTAGTTCTTACTGCTTTGTTAGTCGGAATTACTGAATACTATACCGGCACTGAATACAAGCCTGTTAGGCACATAGCTAAAGCCTCTGAAACAGGTCATGCAACCAATATCATTGCTGGTATTGGTATTTCAATGAAATCAACGGCTCTTCCAGTATTATCCGTTTGTGCTGCTATTTATGCTTCCTATAACTATGCTGGCCTCTATGGCATCGCAATTGCTGCAACATCTATGCTAAGTATGGCAGGTATTATTGTAGCTCTTGACGCTTACGGCCCTATTACTGATAATGCCGGTGGTATTGCTGAGATGTCTGGCCTACCTCAGAAAGTACGCGACATTACTGACCCACTAGATGCGGTAGGTAATACGACAAAAGCGGTAACAAAAGGTTATGCGATTGGTTCTGCTGGACTGGCTGCATTAGTTCTATTTGCTGACTATACTCACAAACTTGATCATTATAATATTGTGGCATCATTCGATTTAAGTGAGCCAATGGTAATTATTGGTCTATTTATTGGTGGCCTCATACCCTTCCTGTTTGCAGCTATGGCTATGGAAGCAGTAGGTCGAGCGGCTGCAGCAGTTGTAGAAGAAGTAAGAAGGCAGTTCAAAACCATCAAAGGGATTATGACAGGGAAAGGTCAGCCTGATTATGAAAGAGCTGTTGATTTATTAACCACTGCAGCAATTAAGGAAATGGTTATTCCGTCAATTCTTCCTGTTGCGGTTCCCGTCTTGGTTGGTGTGTTCCTTGGCCCTCAAGCGCTAGGTGGCTTGCTAATGGGAACAATTGTTACCGGTCTATTCGTGGCTATATCAATGTGTACCGGTGGTGGTGCGTGGGATAATGCCAAAAAGTATATAGAAGATGGTAATCATGGTGGTAAGGGTTCTGAGGCACATAAAGCTTCAGTAACTGGTGATACAGTAGGTGACCCTTATAAAGATACAGCGGGCCCAGCTATCAATCCACTAATTAAAATTATTAACATTGTGGCGCTATTAATAGTTCCAATCTTGTAGGTTTGATGCTTATTAAAAAAACCTGCTTTTCAGCAGGTTTTTTTTAACCAAATCTGTGTAAATCAATCATCAAGATCGTTACTTAACATTACCCATAAGGTAATTAAGCAAACAAAACTTGCCTCTTTTTTAAACTTAGTGAACAGCAATAGAGCTAAAAAAAACTGTACCTCAGGATAACAATAAGCAATGTCCAAACCGTACCTATAAACTTTGAGGATGGGGAAAAACTGCTGGTTTGCATTGACTTAAGTGCGGACGCTCCATTAATATCAAAAGCAAAAATTAGCAGGTTGACTCCCCCGGTAAATATTAATGATAGCGCTATTAACCTTTCAGTAGAAAGCTTGGATAGCCAAGGTAGCATAACTAACTAATTTTTTTACCTGTAATTTTTTCAAAGGCTTCACGATATTTATTAGAAGTTTCATCAATCACAGTTTTTGGTAATGTTGGTGCTGGAGCTTGTTTGTTCCAGTCTTGTGTCTCAAGCCAGTCCCTAACATATTGCTTGTCATAACTTGGGGGCGACATACCAACACCGTAACTTTTTTCAGGCCAAAAACGTGATGAGTCTGGAGTTAACACCTCATCCATCAAAGTAACTTGGTTATTGCTATCTAAACCAAACTCGAATTTGGTATCAGCAATGATAATACCTTTAGATTTAGCTAACTCAGCTGCCCTGATATAAATCGAAATACTCATTTCACTGATTTTTTGTGTTAAATCATCTCCGAGTAACTGTCTGCAATGGTCTAATGTGATATTCTCGTCATGCTGGCCCTGATCGGCTTTATTCGATGGAGTAAAAAGTGCTTGGGGTAATTTATCCGCTTGTTTAAGACCCTCAGGTAAGCTGATATTACAGATACTCTGACTTGCTTGATACTCTTTCCAGCCGCTGCCGATGATGTAACCCCTGACGATTGCCTCTATTGGGATAGGTCTGAGTTTTTTGACCACCACAGCACGTCCTTTGACCTGATCAATCTCATCTAGCAAAACATAGTCCTTAGGATTCTCATGCGTGAGATGGTTTGGTATATTTTTAAGATGATCGAACCAGAAATTCGCCATCTGCGTGAGAACTTCTCCTTTGTGAGGAATCGGTTCGCCCATAATGACATCGAACGCGGATAGACGATCGGTAGTGATAATCAACATCTTATTCTGGTCAATGTCGTAGATATCTCGCACCTTACCTTGATGAATTAACGGTAAGCTTTTGATAGATGAATTAAGTAATAGCATATCAGCTTGCTCTAGCTTCAAGAATTTCAATGGCAGGTAATTTTTTTCCTTCGACAAATTCTAGGAAAGCACCGCCGGCGGTTGAAATATATGAAATATCATTTTCTACCCCAAACATTTGAATAGCAGATATTGTGTCTCCACCACCAGCAAGAGAATACCCAGTAGAGTTTGCAATAGATTTTGCTAATAATTCGGTACCTTGAGAGAATTGAGAGTACTCAAAAACCCCTAGAGGGCCATTCCAGAAAATAGTCTTAGCACTTTTAATCATCTCTACAATAACCTGCATAGATTTCGGGCCTAAATCAAAAATCATATCGTCAGACATTACTTGATCTATTTGTTTTACAATGGCCGGCTCGTTTGGATCAAATTGTTTTCCACACACTACGTCTCTTAATATTGGAAGAGAGGCTCCTCGAGCTTGTAACTTGCGTATAATTTTTTCCGCTTGAGGTATAAAGTTTGGCTCAAATAATGATTGTCCGATTTCATAACCCTGTGCCTTCAAAAAAGTATTGGCGATTCCTCCGCCTAAAATTAACTGATCCACTTTATCTGACAAGGAATCTAATAGGCTTAATTTTGTTGATACTTTGCTTCCGCCCACAACGGCAATCATAGGGCTTTTGGTATTGGTCATAACTTTTTCAAGCGCTTCTAACTCACTTGCAAACAAAAATCCTGCGCACGCTATGGATGAAAATTCTGCCACTCCATAGGTTGATGCTTGCTTTCTATGTGCGGTTCCAAAAGCATCCATAATAAATATATCGGTAAGAGATGCGTATTTTTTTGCTAAAATTTCATTATTTTCTGATTCACCTACATTGAAACGGCAGTTTTCGAGCACAACTAATTCGTTAGTATTGACGGCGAATTTCTCCTCCACCCAATTTTTTTGTAACCGTACTGGGCAATGAAGCAACCCACCCAAATATTCAGCAATAGGCTGTAATGAATTTTCTTCGGAATATTTACCCTCTATAGGGCGTCCTAAGTGGGAAGTAACCATGACTCTAGCACCTTGATTTATTGCATGCTGAATACTTGGTATGGATGCTTGGATGCGCTTATCTGAGGTTATGTGGCCCTCCATTAAGGGCACATTAAGGTCTGAACGAATTAAAACTTTTTTGTTCCTTAAATCAACATCATTGATGTTAAGAATTGACATGTATATCTATGCCTTCATCATCGCGACTGCCGTATCAATCATTCGGCAACTAAATCCCCACTCATTATCATACCAACCAAATATCTTAATTAACTTTCCGTTTGAGCTGACTTTAGTTAAAGTTGAATCAAAGTAGCATGAGGCAGAGGTGTGGTTAAAATCAACAGATACCAAAGGTTCGTCGTTATAAACTAAAATTCCATCAAGGCTAGTTTCAGATGCTTCTCTCATTAATTGGTTAATTTCTTCTTTTGTGGTTTTTCTTTTAGTTGTTAAGGTTAAATCTACTAGTGATACATTGTTGGTTGGCACTCTAATAGCAACCCCATCCATTTTTCCGTTTAGTGAAGGAATAACAAGGCCTATGGCAGCAGCAGCACCGGTCTTTGTTGGGATCATAGATACATTAGCAGCCCTTGCCCGTCTTATATCGGTGTGCATGTTATCTAACAAGGACTGATCGTTTGTGTAGGAATGAATCGTGTTCATAAGGCCTGATTCAATACCAATACCATCTTCTATAACCTTGGCGATTGGAGCTAATCCGTTAGTGGTGCATGATGCATTGGAGACCACGGTATGATGACTTTTTAGAATTTCATGATTAACGCCGTAAACTATTGTTGCATCGACATCATCATCTCCAGGAGAAGAAATTAATACCTTTTTTGCACCGTTTTTAATGTGGGGCATATTTGATGCTTTGCTCCTAAAAGCACCTGTGCACTCCATAACTAGGTCGACGTTGTGATTCCCCCAATTTAACTGTGAAGGGTCTCTACTAGCAAGCACCTCGATTTTATCGCCATTAATGGTAAAACTCTTTTCACCTACCTGGACATCCGCATCAAACCTTCCGTGCACCGTATCATATTTTAAAAGATGAATATTGCTTGACATATCCCCTCTTGGCGCATTAATCGCAACAACTCTGACATCTTGATAATTTTTCTCATAAATTGCACGGAGAACCAATCTTCCAATTCTTCCAAAACCTGAAATTGCAATATTTATCGCCATAACAATTAACCTGTATTTAAAAAATAAGGATGCTTATTAGTTTAAGCATCCTTATTATGAGATTGAATAAAATTACAGTATAGACTTAGCAGTTGCAACAACATTGTCAACAGTGAAGCCAAAATGCTCAAGCACTACTTTACCAGGAGCAGACTCTCCGTACGTATCAATACCAACTGCAGCTCCATCTAGGCCAATATACTTTCTCCAGAAGTCTGTTACACCGGCCTCTACTGAAACACGTTTAACGCCTGGGGTAAGCACGCTATCTTTATAAGACTGGTCTTGACGATCGTATGCTTGTGTACAAGGCATAGAAACTACGCGGGCATTAATTCCTTCTTCTTTTAGGGATGCCTGGGCTCCAATCGCCAAATCAACTTCAGAACCAGTGGCTATCAGAATGACTTTAGCAGCAGCATCACAATCGGATAAAATATAGCCGCCTTTTTTAATATTTGCAATTTGCTCATCATTTCTTGCATTAAATCCCATGCCCTGGCGGCTTAGGACCAAGCTTGTTGGGTTTTCGGCATTTTCTGCAGCAGCAATCCATGCAGTTGCAGTTTCGGTTGCATCACATGGACGCCAAACTTCCATACGTGGTATATACCTTAATCCAGCTGTTGTCTCTATGGGTTGATGAGTTGGGCCATCTTCGCCTTGACCTATGGAGTCGTGCGTCAATACAAATACAACGCGCTGTTTCATTAACGCCGCCATACGCATACCATTTCTCATATAGTCACTAAACATATGGAACGTTCCACCAAAAGGCAAGAAACCTCCATGAAGTGCCATACCATTCATAATAGCCGCCATACCAAATTCTCGGACACCGTAAGATATATAATTACCTGGCTTAGAACCACTCACATGCTCGAAGCTTGGGCAGCTAGTCAGATTTGATCCTGTTAAATCTGCTGAACCACCAAGAAATTCAGGTAATGATGGTGCAAGCGCAGTAATAACATTTTGTGATGCTTTTCTAGTGGCTACCTTTTCTGCTTTTTCATTGGCTTCATTAATAATACTTGAAGAAATTTTGTCCCAATCAGCAGGCAAGTCGCCAGCCATTCTCCTTTTAAATTCAGCCGCTAGCTCTGGAAATTCCTTTGCGTAGGCACCAAACTTAGTGTTCCAAGCATCTTCTTTCGCCTGCCCTTTGTCTTTTTGATTCCAGCCATCATAAACATCCTGAGGAATAACAAATGGAGCATGCTCCCACCCAATTTCTTTTCTCACCAAAGCTACCTCTTCTTCACCTAATGCCGCTCCATGACAATCATGAGATCCAGCTTTGTTAGGTGATCCCTTACCGATAATAGTTTTACAACATATGATAGTTGGCTTATCTGTAATTTTTTTTGCTTCCTGAATAGCCTTATCAATCGCTTCAGAATTATGCCCATCAACACCTCTTATTGCATGCCAGCCATATGCCTCGAATCTAGCTGCAGTATCATCGGTGTACCAGCCCTCAATATGACCATCGATTGAGATGCCATTATCATCCCAAAAAGCAATTAATTTTCCAAGGCCCCATGTTCCAGCTAGCGCACATGATTCATGTGAAACGCCCTCCATTAAACAGCCATCACCCATAAATGCATAGGTGTAATGATCAACAATGTCATGGCCAGGCTTATTAAATTGATTCGCCATTAACTTTTCTGCCATAGCAAAACCTACAGCATTACTTATACCCTGGCCTAAGGGGCCAGTTGTAGTTTCTATCCCTGGGGCATAACCATATTCTGGGTGCCCTGCACATGCAGAATGTATTTGACGGAAACTTTCAATCTCCTTCATTGGGAGGTCATAACCAGTTAAATGGAGCAATGAATAAATCAGCATTGAGCCATGGCCATTTGATAGAATAAATCGATCGCGGTCTTCCCAGTCAGGATTCGTTGGGTTATGGTCCATATGATTGTTCCATAGCACCTCTCCAATTTCTGCCATACCCATTGGGGCCCCTGGATGACCTGAGCTTGCTTTTTGAACTGCATCCATTGATAAGGCTCTGATTGCGTTTGCTAAATCTTGTCGTGTTGCCATGTTATCTCCCAAATTTATGACTTGCTTGTTATTTAAATAATGACTAAAAGCTTTTGAAGTCGATTTCTAAAACGAAACATAAATTATTCCCTAAACTTAGGGTTCAATCAAGTTATGTTACGTTTAAATTAGTTGCGAAGCTATTTCCATTTAATAGAACAGCCTATGCTAGAAAATTGTGCTTTAGGGCCCTTGCCTGTTTCTACAACCAATTTCATAGCATTATAAAGATCCTTCTGATTGTCTTTCGGCGGCTCACCTCGGCCGGTAGAATCAAAACGGCCGCGATACTGAAGTTCATACAAGTTATTAAATCCAAAAAAATCAGGTGTACATATAGCGCTATATTTTTTTGCGACCTCTTGAGTTTCATCGAATAGGTAAGGAAAGTGAAATTGGTTGTCCCTGCTTATTTTTTGCATATATTCATAGGAGTCGTCGGGGTAATTAATCACGTCATTACTTGAAATAGCGATTGTATTAATACCTATTTTTTTTAATTCGCCTAAATCACTAACTAAACGGGGTAGAATAGCCTTAACATATGGACAATGATTGCAAATAAACATGATTACTAGCCCATTTAATCCCATTGCCTTAGAAAGATTCCATTGCTGGCCATCAACCCCTAGCAAATTAAAATCCTTTGCTAGCCACCCAAACTCACATATAGGCGTATTTAAACTAACCATAGTATATTCTCCAATAATAGCTACATTATGAAACGATTTTACCATCCAGATACATTAGAGTTACACCAGATGACTAATTTATCAGATGTAGCCGCACACCACGCCTCAAATGTAATGAGGCTCAAGATCTCCGATAAAATTATTTTATTTAATAATGATGTCTACGATTATGGTGCAGAAATTATCCGTATAAATAAAAAAAATGTGGAAGTTATCATACAGTCAAAAATAGCAAACCATAAAAATTCAGCTCTGAATATAAGGTTAATACAATCCATCTCATCTAACGAAAAAATGGACTGGATAATCCAAAAAAGTGTGGAGTTGGGAGTCAGCACAATTATTCCCGTTTATAGTGAGCGGAGCATTATTAAATTAAAAGATGATCGCGCAGAAAAAAAATTATCTCATTGGAAACAAATAATTCAGTCTGCCTGCGAGCAATGCGGAAGATCAAAAGTTCCTGAAATATTTATCCCAAAAAAATTAGATACTTTTTGGTCCAATGAAAATATTTCGGCCAAAGAACACCTAAAGCTAATATTATCACCCCTAGCTCAACACTCTCTCAACTCTATCTCAATAGCTAGCCCTTCACCAGTTGATATTATGATCGGGCCTGAAGGAGGATTTACTAATGAAGAGATCATTTATGCAGAAAAAAATGGTTTTATTCCTATTAGTCTTGGTCCTAGAATCTTAAGAACAGAAACTGCACCTCTTACTATGCTATCTTTATTGCAATATAAATATGGAGATTTTGTATAAAATACAATTTTTCTATTGTAAAATAGATTTAATTATATAATATTGTATATTATGAAAAAATTAGTTGGAAATAATATACGGAAATTACGTAAATTGCACGGACTAAACCTAGATCTTTTCGCAGAAAAGCTAGCTTTAAGCCCAAGCAATTTGTCACGTATTGAGCGAGGAGAGCTCAATATCAATGTATCCTTGCTTCAGAAGATTGCAGAAGTTCTAGGAACGTCGGTACAGGTTTTTTTCACTAACGACATACAGAGTAATAGCTCAATAAAATCACATAAAGACTTTACACAGCAATTCAGGGAGTCTTCAAGATATATTAATGAGTTTTCTGGTAAAACATTTGTTATTGGATTTAGTGGTGAGATTATTCACGACAATCAACTTCATGCGCTTGTTCAAGATATCAATCTTTTGCAAAGTCTAAATATTCAGGTGGTATTGGTTCACGGTATACGGCCTCAAATTGACTTCTCACTAAATAATAAATCCGCCGAAATAATGGTTAATAATATTAGGGTCACTACCAAAGATACGATGGAGAAAGTCATAGACATCAATGGGAGAATAAAAACAAAAATAGAATCAGCTTTCTCATCAAGGGCATTAAGTAATCAATCTTCAAATACAGAAAGCAAAGTTTCCTCTGGAAATTTTTTAACAGCAAGACCTTTAGGTGTTATTAATGGTATAGATATGCAGTTTACCGGTCAAATTAGGCGTATTGATACTGATTCGATCATTAATAAATTAAATAATAAGGAAGTGGTGCTTATTTCTCCTCTAGGATATAGCCCTGTTGGGGATATCTTTAACTTATCTTTTGAGCAAGTTGCCTCACATGTGGCAACCTCCATTAAGGCTGATAAATTAATTTACTATATTAATCATAATGGTATTCACAATATGAAAGGCTTTCCAATTTCAGAATTAACAACCATTAAAGCAGAAAAGTTAATCGCGAATATAGAGAAAAAGACCTCCCCTGGAAAAGCTCCGTACATTAGTTATTCTGATTTTAATATACTAAAAAGTAGCATGTATGCAATCAAACATAATGTACCTAAAGTACACCTCATTAATCGGCATGTTAACGGATCAATTATTGAGGAATTATTTACTGAAAAAGGTTCTGGTACTATATTTACGGACCATCCTCTAGAAATCATAAGGCAAGCCGAGAATAAGGACGTAAAAAAAATACATCAACTAATTAGTCCATTAGCTAATAAGGGTATTCTAATAGATAGGGCGGAAGAGATTGTTGAGCGAGACATTAGGCACTTCTATGTCATAGAGCATACACACGATCTAATTGGCTGTGCTGCTTTATATAAATACGAAAACGCAATTGAGATTGCATGTTTTGCGGTTAATACAGACCATCAAAAGAAAGGTTATGGAGATAAATTATTGCGGTTTTGTGAAAAGCAATGTAAACAAATGTATGGGGACACAATTTTTGTATTTACAGCTCAATCAGAACATTGGTTTATAGAAAAAGGATTTGTACTTAGTGATAAAAATGACATGCCCAATAAGAGAAAAGAATTCTATCAGCCTGAACGAAATTCAAAATATTTTACAAAAAAGCTTTAAAATAAAACTATTAAAAAAAAATTAAAACATATGACACCTAACGAAAAAGCAAAAATATTAAGCGAGGCACTACCTTACATTAAAAAATTCTATGGTAAGACCATGATTATAAAATATGGTGGCAATGCCATGATCGATGAAGAGCTTAAACATTCGTTTGCTAAAGATGTTGTATTGTTAAAGTTGGTTGGGATGAATCCTATTATCGTTCATGGTGGCGGACCACAAATCAATGAGCGGCTAAATAAATTAGGGAAGAATGGAATATTTCATAAAGGAATGAGGGTTACTGATGAGGAAACTATGGGAGTTGTCCACGAAGTATTAGCATCCATTAGCACAGAAATAGTCGACCTCATAAAAAAAAATGGCGGAAAAGCCAATAGCTTATCTCAAAGGGAATCAAAAGGTTTTATAAGAGCAAAAAAATTAACAGACCCAGATAATGACATAGATCTCGGTTACGTTGGCGATATAGATAGCATCGACCCGTTCTTTATGAGCGATCTCAGTAATCATGGGATTATTCCCATTATTGCACCAATAGGTTATGGGATAGATAATAAGGTATATAACATTAATGCTGATGTTGTTGCAGGAAAACTGGCTGAGGTTGTTAACGCTGAGAAGTTGGTGCTCATGACTAATACCAAAGGCGTTCTAGATAGCCACGAAAAACTGATCACAGGGTTGGTTCCAAAACAAATTGAAAGGATGATAGCTGAAGGTACGTTGTCTGGTGGAATGCTTCCAAAAATTAATGCTGCATTACATGCGGCAAAAAGTAGTGTTACCAGTGTTCATATCATTGATGGAAGGGTACAGCATGCATTACTGCTTGAAATTCTTACGGACCAAGGTGTTGGAACACTCATTAAAAGTCATTAAGTGAAAACAACCTGGATTTTTGATCTAGATAATACGATCCACGATACTTCAAAGGCTATATTTCCCATCATCAATAGAAAAATGAATGCCTATATTCAGAATCTACTGAGCATCAATGAACAAAAGGCTAATGTAATTAGGCTGCAGTATTGGTTGCAATATGGATCAACCTTAAAGGGATTAATGAAAAATTATAAAGTTAACCCAAATGATTTTCTTGAGCAAACGCACAATATAAAATCGTATGCAGGGCTAGTATATCCAGCAGAAAACCTAACAAAAACTTTAGCCTCACTTCCCGGAAAAAAAATACTATTTACTAACGCGCCAAAAAATTATGCCCTAGAGGTTATAAAACAATGTGATATTGAAAAATACTTTAGCAATTTACATTTTATTGAATGCTCTAGGTTTAATGGGAAGCCTAGTGAAGAAAGTATGAAGATATTCCTTGCAAAATATAAAGTCAAGAAAGCACATTTTATCGACGATGAAAAACAAAATCTTAAAACTGCAAAAAAATATGGCGTCAAAACGATTTGGATTAATAAAGGCCAAAAGAAACCTCAGTATATCGACAAAAAAATAACGCACCTTAGGGAGGTGCTAAGGTTACCTATTTTTTAGTTTTTCAAGCAGACTGAGGCGTTCCGCATAAAGTTTATTCTTAATCTGCTCTCCAGTCAGCGCTGTATCGACAATAATTTTATTTTCTGTAAGAATATCAAGATAACTAAGAATCAGACTTTTTCCCCTAAAGAGGGGTGCATTATCCAGATCGCTTCCCTCTAAAATCAATCCAATCAAGTCCATACATTCAATAACTATATGTGAGCGCCGAAAGAAATCAAACGCACACAGCATATCTAACTGTTCTTCTACATATAAATCAGCAAATAAAATTAGTTTGTCAGTGTACCCTTGCATAAGGGTAATGATTTTTTTACTCTCTGAGGGAAGCTTTATAACACTAGTGTTATCATGGATATTAGAGCTAATTGAATTAATCTCAAAATTTACCGAAAGAAGAAAAAGTAGTAAACGTCTATTGCTTGAAAGATCATATTTATTAGCGCAATGAAATATTTTTTTGACTTTAGCTTTGTTTTTAACAAAAGCGATAGCAGGGAAGATAGTATTCAAGGCGTTACACTGATCCAACACATTCAGCATGCTAAAAGCATCTTTATATTCCATTCCCTTTATCAGCTCACCCATAATCCTCTCAGCTGATAAATGACAAATTTCATCGCCTAAAACAATCTTTTTCATTAGTGACATAGTTTCATCATTAATAGTAAATGAAGGTAGCTTAGCTTGAAATCTTGCAACACGAAGAACCCTTAACGGATCCTCCTCAAACGATGGACTTACATGGCGAATAATCTTTTTTTTAATATCATTTATTCCACCATATGGATCGATATAATTATTACCTGAATCAACCGCGATAGCATTGATTGTGATATCCCTTCTTCTCAGATCATCCTCAAGCGAAACATCAGGTGATGCGTAAAACTCAAATCCTTTATGTCCTGCCGCAACTTTTTTCTCAGTTCTGGCTAGGGCATATTCTTCCTTTGTTTTTGGATGGAGGAAGACAGGGAAATCTTTGCCTATTGGTTTGAATCCAAGGTCTATCATTTTCTCAGGGGAAGATCCAACAACCAAAAAATCTTTATCTTTTGACGGAATATTTAATAAACGGTCTCTCACTGCTCCACCTACTAGATATATTTCCATAGTCAAATCTTCTTATTTTTTGATGAAAGATAAGAGCTAAGATCCATCAAACTTGACTTAAATTGGTAAGCATCATTTATTGCAACCGTATTATCTAATGCCATTGACTTAAGATTATCTCGGGTAATGATATTTATTGGTAAAAGCTCCATAAACCAAACGAGCAAGTAAGAAATTTTTTTACTCAAAGGTATGATAAATGTTCGCTTATTTATATGGTGATTAATTAATTTGATTATATCAATAAAAGAGTAACGGTTTGGACCAGCTAGGTTGTAGGTTTTTTGATAGGTTTTCTTATCATCAATGCTATCGATAATAATTTCAACGAGATCATTGACCCAGATAGGTTGAAACTTTGCATAAGGAGATACAACTGCTATAACAGGCAAGAATGAAATTAAGTTATGAAATAAATTAATGAATTTATCATTCTCTCCAAAAACGATGGAAGGTTTATAAATTGTCCAGGCAAGGTTAGAGCATTCAATTTTTATGTGCTCCTCGGCTTTTGCTTTTGATTGTAGGTATTTGCTTGGTGCATTCATTGAAGCCCCTAATGCCCCAATATGAATAAATCTTTTTACACCTAACTCACGAGCAATCCTAGCTATTTTTTTAAGCCTTATGGAATGTATGTCTTCAAAGCTCATCCCTGTTTTCTCATGCAAAATTCCTACAAGATCAATAATAATATCCGATCCAGAAAGTTTTTCTTTGATGTTTAAATCATCTGTTAATTGAATAAACTTTAATCTGGGTATAATTTTTAGATGATTAGCTTTTATTTTATTGCGAGTGAATAGTCTAATTTCAAACTCATTCTTTGCTAATTCAGACACTAATTCACTACCAATAAAACCACTTCCACCAAATATTGAAATAATTCTCATTAGAAGTTATATGCGGATCAATCTTAGGAAAATAAACACTATAAAAACAAATATACAAATGTATAGTGAATAAGATAGAGTCATTTTAATTATTGTTATATATTTTTTATTTTTAGTTACTATGAAGAAAATAGCTAGGGCTAGTAAGGAAATTATCAAAATAAATAGTGCTAGTTTTGCAAAGATCATTGAATGTTCTTTTGTGCTATTTTTTTAAGCTCTTCGTTAACATGTAAATAGCTTGATAAGCTTGAATGGGAAGTGTGCTCAGAGGCATTAATTGTTTGAACCTCCCATGCATCTTTTTTTTCTATAAGCAGTCTAAGCAATCTATTATTTAAATCATGTCCAGATTTATGTGCTGTAAATTTTCCAATAATAGGATTGCCTAGTAAATATAAATCTCCAATTGCATCGAGAATTTTATGCCTTACAAATTCATCTTTGTACCTTAGACCATCTTCATTTAAAATCTTATAATCATCCAAAACAATTGCATTTTCAAGTGAGCCTCCTCTGGCTAAGCCATTTGATCTTAGATACTCTACTTCTTGCATAAAACCAAATGTTCTGGCACGGCTTATCTCTTCAATATATGAGTCTTTAAAAAAATCGATTGATACCTGGCTTTCTTCTTCCTTGAATGCTGGATGTGGGAAGTCAATTGTAAAGTCCACCACGAATCCGTCATAGGGCTCGAATCTTGCGTATTTATCACCATCAATAATCTCTATCACATCTTTTATTACCACAAATTCCTTAGCTTTTTTTTGTTCAACAATGATTGCTGACTTAATCAGGTGGATAAAAGGAATGGAGCTACCATCCATTATCGGGATTTCCTTGCCATCAAGCTGAATTAAGATATTGTCTATTCCGGTGGCTGACAGTGCAGACATCAAGTGCTCAACAGTGGCTATAGAAAAATTTTCATTTCCAATTGTAGAGCAAAGTTTAGTTTCTTTTACCGCAAGCGCATTTACCTTTATCTTTGCGTTATTTTTTATGTCGAGCCTTTCAAATACGACCCCATGCCCCTCTGGTGCAGGATTTAATGTGAGAGCTACTTTTTGGCCACTATGTAGCCCAACTCCTACCGAGCTAACTATATTCTTAATTGTTCTTTGCAATACCATTTATTTCTTTCTTAAAAAAGCTGGTACATCATACTCATCATCACCTTTAGATGAAAATCTATGCGAATGGTTGTTGGTACTATCTGCAAATACGTTGATTGAATCCTCACTTGTATTGGTTTCACCCTCATCCATCGGGCTATTATCATCGTATACAAAAGCTTGCATCACATTATCATTTTTTTCCTCAGGACTAAAACTTCCGGTTAATCCAGTTGCGACCATTGTTACCCTGATACTATTTGACATACTTTCATCAATGACGTTTCCTACAATTATGGTTGCATTTTCTGAAGCAAATTGTTTGATTATGTCCATAATTTCAAAGTATTCTTTCATCTTGAAGTCGCGACTTGCAGAAATATTTACCAATATTCCTTTTGCATTATTTAAATTTACATCCTCCAGTAAAGGACATGCCACTGCAGACTTTGCAGCAATTTCTGCTCTATCGGAACCTTCAGCAAAACCAGATCCAATCATAGCCATTCCCATCTCACCCATAACAGTTCTTACATCGGCAAAATCAACGTTAATCATTCCTGGGTTATTAATAATTTCTGCAATGCCAAGAACAGCACTATACAAAACCTCGTTTGCAGCCCCAAAGGCATCTACAAATGTTACCTCGTCGCCCAAAACTGCCATCAATTTTTCATTTGGTATCGTAATCAATGAATCTACATAATTTACAAGCTCATTGATTCCATCTTTTGCAACTTGAGTTCTTCTTCCTTCGAAATCGAATGGCTTAGTTACAACAGCAACTGTCAGTATTCCTAGTTCCTTTGCAATTTGTGCTATTACTGGAGTTGCTCCAGTACCAGTACCACCTCCCATGCCCGCGGTAATAAATAACATGTCCGCACCATCAATCGCTTCTATAATTTTCTCTCTGTCATCAATTGCTGCTTGTTTTCCTGTATCTGGTCTTGAACCGGCTCCTAATCCTTGGGTTAGCATTTCTCCAATCTGGACTATGGTACTTGCCTGACTTTTTTGTAAAGCCTGGAGGTCTGTGTTGGCGCAGATAAAATCCACCCCCATAACATTTTTTTCTATCATATAGTCGATAGCATTACCGCCACATCCACCGACACCGATAACCTTAATTACAGCTTTTTGTTTTTTATTTTCTACAATTTCAAACATTACCTATCCTAATAAACTCAAAAATTTCCATGAAACCAAGTCTTTATCTGGTTGGCTAAGCGGGACAAAACATTTCCGTCTGTCCAATCTATCTTGCCGGACTCTATTTCATCTCTACCCATTTTTAACAAGCCAATACCAGTAGCATACCTTGGATTTTCAACAACTTGAAGCAATCCGTCTATGTCCCTAGGCAAACCAATACGTACTGGCATATTAAAAATTGTTTCTCCTAAATTTACCATACCTCGCATCATAGATGAGCCACCAGTTATAACGATACCTGAAGCAATTCCATTACCCAAACGGCTTCTTTGAAGCTCATTTCTTATTAGCTCAAAAAGTTCCGTAACCCTTGGTTCAATAACCTGAGCTAATGCTTGAGTGGTTATTTTTTTTGGCTCTCTCCCATCAACAAGTGGAATTTCAATAATCTCATTGATTGAAGCCATATAAGATACCGCAGAACCATGATTTATTTTAATGTCTTCAGCTGACTGTGTAGGAGTTCTAAATGCCACAGCAATATCGTTTGTTATTTGATCTCCAGCAATCGGAATTACTGACGTATGCTGAATAGATCCATTTTTTATTATCGCTATATCTGTAGTGCCTCCTCCGATATCAACTAAACAAACACCCAGCTCTTTTTCATCTTTTGTTAATACCGCTTCACTTGAGGCAAGGGGCTGCAAAACAAGCTCTGTGACATCCAACCCACATCTTTTAATGCATTTAATTATGTTCTGAGCTGCAGCAATTGCTCCTGAAACAATATGGACCTTAACTTCCAGTCTCATCCCACTCATCCCTAGTGGCTCTCTAATATCATGCTGATCGTCTAAAATATACTCCTGGGTTAGTACATGTAATACCTGCTGATCGGGTGGTAATGTAATAGCCTGTGCTGTTTCTAATACCCGGTCAATGTCCATTTGTGATACTTCTGAATCCTTAACTTTCACCATTCCATGTGAATTTAAGCTTTTTATATGATTTCCTGCAATGCCTGTGTACACATCTTTTATTTTACAATCAGCCATTAATTCTGCTTCTTCAACAGCTCTTTGTATGGCCTGAATGGTGCTATCAATATTAATAACCACTCCCTTCTTAAGCCCTTTAGAAATGTGCTGTCCTAAACCTATTATTTTAAGGACGCCATCACTCTGAAGTTCAGCAACAATAACAACGATTTTTGATGTGCCTACATCAAGAGCTACTACTAAACTTTTTTCTTCTTTTCCATTAATCATAAAATTATTTTTTCTTCATTAGGTTTAGACTTTCTCTCGTCAACAGCTTTCACAGAAAAGCCATCCTTGTACCTTAAGTCGACGTATTCTATTCGATTTTTCATCTTGTATAATACTTCTTGGTAATGATTGATAAATGAGCCCAGCTTACCAATAATTTTTTTTCTCCCTAGGATAATCTTGAGTTGATTGTCCGTAGTTAATTCCCAGGAAAGTCTATTCGACAAAGTGATTGTACCAATTTGCATGAGCTCCTTACCGAGTATTTCGTTTATTTCGTAATATTTTTTTGTAATGTCCTTGGCTAGAGATTCTTTCCCATAGAAAACCGGGAGTTCTTCTTGGTAAGCAGCATTAAATATCTCGCCCCGGTCATTGATTAATCCTACATTTCCCCATCTACCAATCACATTATGCTCCTCAATAGTAATAATAAGCTTATCAGGCCATTTCCTTCTTATACTGACATCCCTTACCCAGGGTAATTTTTTAAATGCTTGTTGTGTATTTCTCAGATTAATTGTAAAAAAGTTACCACTTAAATATTCATTTGCGATTAAATTAATCTGGTCATCATCTATGTGCTGGTACTCTCCCTTAACCAAAACTTCCTTAATAGGCATGTCTGCATTTGCAAGCAATTGCCATATCAAAAAACATAGTAAGAGAGCAATTAATGAATATGTTAATAAGGTTAGTTTTTTTAATCCGGATAATGAATTAAGCATGAGCTGTATCGAGTATCTTAAGAACAAGGCTGTCAAAAGTTAATCCGCACTGTTTTGCAGACAAGGGAACTAGGCTATGGCTTGTCATGCCGGGGATAGTATTTACTTCTATTACAAAAATTTCATTTTGATGATTAATCATAAAATCAACTCGGCCCCAGCCAGAGCACCCGAGCGCATTAAATGCCGTAATTCCTAAGGCATTAATATCAGAGATTAGCTTTTCATTAAGTATTGCAGGGCAAATAAATTCTGTATCGTCACGGCTATACTTTGCTTCATAGTCATAAAAATCAGTTTTTGGACGTATCTCGACGATTGTTAAAGGTTCATTATTTAGTATGGGTAGAGTAAATTCCCTCCCGCAAATCGTCGTTTCAGCAATAACAGTATTATCAACTTCATATGCACACTCAAACGCGGCATGATATTGCTCCGACCTTGTAACTTTACTAACTCCTAGACTTGAACCAGAATTTGCCGCCTTTATAAAAAAAGAAGATCCAAGGCGAGATTGGACCTCATCATAAATCGATCCTGCATTTAATTGCATAAAGTTCGGAGTACTTATTTTTGATCTCCTCCAGATATCTTTGGACAAAAGTTTATCCATTCCTAATTTTGATGCTTGAGCGTTACTACCAGTATAAGGAATTTTTATACTGTCTAGATATGCTTGAACCTTTCCGTCTTCTCCATCTTTACCGTGAAGACAAATGAATGCTCTGCTACATTTATCCAATATATCCAATGAATCAAACTTTGGATCTAAAGCAAATGCTTCTATTTTAGACTGATGCAATGAGGCCAGAACGGCTTCGCCACTCTGCAGTGATATTGCTCTTTCATTTGACTCTCCACCTAGCAAGACAGCAACTTTCCCATAATCATTGAGAACCAATTTCTTCTCCAATAAATCTAATTTCAGTTTCAAGCATAATTTTTCTAACTTCTAATACCTTTATTTTAATATGTTTAATTAATTTCTCTATGTCCAATGCTGATGCGTTGCCTAGGTTTATAATAAAATTTGCATGCTTCGTAGAAACTTGAGCTCCTCCAATAGAAAAGCCTTTTAAATCAGAATCCTCAATTAATTTAGCTGCAAAATTATTTGGTGGATTTCTAAAAGTTGATCCAGCGGTTGGCCAATTTAGCGGCTGGGTCTCCTTCCTGTGCCTCAGAAGATTCTTGATAGCATTTTCAGCAACTTCTTTTTTCCCTTCGGGAAATATAAACCATGCTCCAAGAAAATATTCATTATTGCTTTTGATATTAATTACTTTTCTATATCCAATATCAAACTCATCTTTATATCGAGTAACTTGATTTCCGTTCAGATCAATTACCAAAACTTTTGATACGAAGTCCCACGTTTCTGATCCATAACAACCTGCATTCATTGCTAGAGCACCACCAACCGTTCCTGGAATACCCGCTAGAAAAGCAGATCCTTCATGGCCAGATTTTGCCACATGTTTTGCTAACTTTGAGCAACTAATCCCAGCTTCTGCATAATAATATCCGTGTTCCTGGACAATATCACCCATAGCCTTATTCATCATTATAATTGTTCCTTCAATTACCCCGTCCCTAAATAATGTATTCGATCCTAACCCAATAAACGTTAAGGGATATTCCATTAATTTTGCTTTAATGTGACTAGATAAAACATTTATATCTGTGCAAATATAAAAATTTTTAGCTGTCCCACCAACTCTCCAGCTATTAAATTCTTTTAACGAAACATTGTGATGAATTATATTTGCTTCCATAGTTAACTGATAAATTGGCTAGCAAAATTTCCTATGGAACCTGCTCCCATGATCACAATGATGCTATCTTTTGTTATGTTGTCTAAAATAATTTTATTGGCTCTTTTACCATTTGGGAGGTGGTACGCGTCTGCTCTGCTTATATCTTTTAATAGTTTTTCTGATGAAATCCCAGGTATAGGCTCTTCACCTGCGCTATAAATATCAAATAAGAAAAGTTTCAGAGGAATCTTAAATACCGATAAAAAATCATCATAACAATCCTTGGTTCTTGTATATCTATGGGGCTGAAATACTAGAGCAATATCTTTATTAGGAAATCCTTTTTTTGTCGCTTCTAGAACGGCCCTAATTTCTGTTGGGTGATGTCCGTAGTCATCAATAACGATAAAGTTTTTATTATTTTTGCTAATATCTCGGTAGACATCATACCTTCTTGCAACACCCTCAAATTCCTTTAATGCTTTTTGAATGTGTTTGATAGATACGCCGTACTCTAAACTCACAGCAATTGCCGCCAGAGTATTATTTACATAATGAATACCAGGTAAATTTATACTGACATCGAACTTAGAGTTTGTATAGTGCTTGTCATGCACAATAAAGGTCATCTTATTTTCGAAGTGTACCAATGAAATAGCTTGGATTTGAGCTTGACTTGATAGACCATAAGTAACAATAGGCCGCATGATATTTGGAATTATATTATTTATCTCACTATCATCTATGCATAAAAAAACGTTACTATAAAAGGGTACTTGGTGAATAAAGTCTAAGTAGGTAGCCTTTAGTCTTTCGAAATCTCCTTGGTAAGTCTCCAAATGATCTCTGTCAATATTTGTTACAATCGTATTAATTGGATTTAAATGAAGAAAAGACGCATCTGATTCATCAGCTTCCACCACAAAAATATCCCCTTCCCCTAACTTAGCATTTGCCTTCATTGAATTTATGCGGCCACCAATAACAAATGTTGGGTCTAGACCCCCTTGTGACAATATGCTTGCAAGTAAGCTTGTTGTCGAGGTTTTTCCATGCGTTCCTGCTACAGCAATTCCTTTTTTAAATCGCATCAGCTCTGACAACATCTCCGCTCGAGGAATAATTGGAATATTATTATTATTTCCCTTCTTGATTTCAATATTATTTTTAGATATTGCTGTAGAAGCTACAATTACGTCAACACCTGCAACATTAGCTGCGGCGTGTTTAGGGTAGACCGTGATACCCATTTTCTTCAACTCTTTTGTTACCTTGGTTGTTGCAGCATCTGATCCCGAGACTCTGAATCCTAAATTATGCATAACCTCTGCAATTCCAGACATTCCTGAGCCTCCAATCCCAATAAAATGAATTTTTTTAATCTTATTTTTCATCGGCTATAAGGTACTCATAAATTCTCTTGCATGCCTGTTGCCTAGCTTTAGTTTTAGCATTATTTGCCATTCTTATACATTCTCTTCTGTCGATTGCAAGTATGACATTTGCAAGCTCTTGTTTTACATTCTTCTCTAATATAATTTTTGCGGCAGACTTATTCTTTAGAACGTTGGCATTGAGGAGTTGATGGTTGTCTACAGCATGTGGGTATGGGATTAAAATACTTGCGACGCCTAGCTCTAAAAATTCAGATACCGTCAGCGCTCCTGATCGTGCTATTACTATATCCGCCCAGGACAAATGAGCCCCCATATCTTCAATATATTTTTTAGCTTTTACCTTTAAATTATATTTTTCATAATTTTTGTTTAATTTTTCATAATTCAATGCTCCTGACTGATGAATAATGTCAATGGCCTTATTATTGTTAACCAGCGAAAATATTTCCGGCAATGCATCATTAAATACCCTCGCACCTAAACTTCCGCCAATCACCAGAATGCGTAATGCCCCGCTCCTATCCTTAAACCTATCAATTACCGCTGGAATCTTATAAAGATTTTCTCTTACTGGATTTCCAATAACAGTACCTGTTTTAATATTATTTTTAAATCCTAGGAATGTCTTTGATACAATTGTAGATAGTAATTTATTGGAAAGCCCAGCTACTGCATTCTGTTCATGAATAACTGTTTTAATTCTCATTAATTTAGCTGCGATAGCTATGGGGAAGCATATATAACCTCCCATCAAAACTAGAGAGCTCGGATTTTCATTACGAAGAATCGAAAGTGATTTATATATAGCAATCATTAATCTTAATGGTAACTTTATCCATCCAAAAATCCCCTTTCCTCTTACTCCTCTCATGGGGATGGTATAAAAATTTATTAATTCTTTATCCACTAATTGATTTTCCATTCCTTCTGCGGTTCCAATCCATGAAACTTGATATTTATTCTTATAAAAATATTGTGCTATAGCCAGCCCGGGGTAGATATGTCCTCCTGTGCCAGCTGCAGCAATCATGATTTTCTTTTTTTTAATAATACTGGCCTCTCATATTGCGTCTATTTTCGTGATCAATTTTAAGCACTATCGCAACTGCAACCATATTTAACAAAATACCGCTTCCACCAAATGATAGCAATGGTAAAGTTAAACCTTTGGTTGGAAATAAACCTACATTAACGCCCATATTTATTATGCCCTGGGTAGCAAACCAAAGCGCTACTCCTTGAGCCATTAATGCAGGAAAATGTTTTTTATTTTGGATTGATTCTTTTGCAATTCCAAACATTCTTAGAACTAGGTAAACAAATAGGCCAATCACAATAGTTACACCCAATAATCCAAACTCCTCCCCAATTACTGCAAGGATAAAGTCAGTGTGGGCCTCAGGAAGGTAAAGCTGTTTCTCTACACCCCCCCCCAAACCAACTCCAAAATATTCTCCTCTTCCAAAAGCAATAAGTGAGTGTATTAATTGGTAGCCTTTGCCATAAGGGTCAGCCCAGGGATCTAAAAATGCTACGATCCTTTGCATTCGGTATGGTGAATTAACTATAAGGAAATATATGCTTATTGGAGTAAATATTATTAAACTAAAAAATATTTTAAGTGAGAGTCCACCTAAAAAGAGAATTCCCATAGCAACTATTGTTATTACTGCTAGAGCTCCAAAATCTGGTTCTAATAAAAGTAAAAATCCAGTAAAAACAATAGCACCAAGAATGGGTAAAAAACCCTTAGCTATGGTTCTCATTTGTTTGGATTTTCTAAGCACATAATCGGATGCATACATTATGGTTGCTAACTTCACAAATTCTGAGGGCTGAAAGTTAACTACCACTAAAGAAATCCATCTCCGGCTTCCGTTAACTTCTCTCCCTATACCAGGTATTAAGACTAATACTAACAAAACTAGACCAATAATAAATAGATACGGGGCCATTCTTTGCCAAAAGTATATTGGAATTTGAAAGCTTATATAACCCATAAACAAACCTATCCCAATGTATATAGACTGTCTCAATAAGTAGTAGTGATTTTGATAGTATGATGACTTACTTGCCGCAGCTACGTCAACAGAAGAGGAATAAACCATTACCAATCCTATACCCAAAAGTAACAAGGTGGCCCAAATCAAATGGTAATCATATATAGGTAAATTATAGTTTTTTTGTGACGAAAATATTTTCATGGGATCAATCGGCTAACTAGTGCTTTGAAGTGATTGCCTCTATCAGCATAATTTTTATACATATCAAAGCTTGCACATGCTGGGGAAAGTAAAATAACATCATTTTTTTTTGCATATAGATATGCCTTATTAACCGCGTCTTCCATCACGCGACACCTAACAATCTCTACCGAATCCAATTCCTTAAAAGACTCCACGAAAAGCTCTGCATCTTTTCCAATCAATAGCAGATGACTAACAAATTTTTTCATAGACTCACTTAATAGCAGTAAGGATTGATTTTTACTGTCTCCACCAGCAATTAGGATAATATTTTTTTTTTGGTTAAAGCAGTCTAATGCCGCAAGAGTTGACGCAATGTTTGTTGCTTTTGAATCATTGAAATATTCAACATCATGGATTTTAGTTACCCATTCCATTCTGTGGGGAATGCCTTTAAATTCACTTAATATACTTTCCAACTGGTCTGTAGAACCTCCCAGAGCCCTAAAAGCTGCAATTCCCGCCATTATATTTAATATATTGTGTTGCCCTGGAATCTTTAACTCTTCAACACTGACTTTGAAACCTTGATCATCAAAAATATATTGCCTATCATATTGAAAATGTTGTCGATATTTTTTTAGGGCTTGCGCATTATGTTGATTTTTAATATCCCCCTTAAGACTTTCGCCAAATGAGATATCGTTGAATTTTGAGATAATGCTTTGATCTAAATTGCGATTTACAATAGTCCTTTTGCTAGAACTTAATAGCGTCAATTTAGCTTGAGTATATTCCGCCATATCTTTGTGAACATCTAGATGATCTGGTGTTAGGTTCAAAAAAATTCCTACATCCAACTTTACTGGGAGAGCTTTTTCAATAAATGGCATTAACTGAAAACTTGATATTTCAAGAATAACGATTTCAACATTATTCAGATCATCGATCAAGTCTAATGGTGATAATCCAATATTTCCAGCCAACTTTACATTTACACCTATCTTGTTATATAAGTGCTCTAAAAAAGAGCATGTTGTAGTTTTTCCATTAGTGCCTGTGACGCCAATAATCTTTAAATTTCTTGTCGTAACATGCTTTTTTTCTATATATTTCAAGAATAAAAAAATATCATTGACCACTTTGTTCCCTTGAGTGATTTCTTCTATTTCATTGAAATCAATCCCTGGGCTCAATACAATGTACGAGCCCTTTGGACAGTACTCTGATTTTATATCGCCTGTATAAAAATTTTTAACATTAAGTCCCTTAAGTATTTTTTTTTGTTCATTTATATTCTTAAATTTATCATAAGTACTTATATTAATTGTCTTACCAAATGTAGTTTCATATTTTGCTAAATATTTGGCGCTAGATAGCCCTGACCTTCCCAAGCCTACTATTAAATAATTTTCTTGGAAATCATTTTGGTGGGACTGTGCCGGTGATGTTATGTTGCTCATTATCGAATTTTCAAACTTGCAAGACCAATAAGCACAAGCATCATAGTGATAATCCAAAATCTAACTACCACTTGCGTTTCCTTCCACCCTTTTTTTTCGTAATGATGATGGAGGGGTGCCATTAAAAAAATTCTTTTCCCTTCGCCGTATCGTTTTTTTGTATACCTGAAGTAACTGACCTGAAGAGCTACTGATAATGTTTCAACAACAAATAATCCAGCCATAATTATTAAAATAATTTCCTGCCGCACTATTACCGCTAATGTCCCCATGGCGGCCCCTAACGACAAAGATCCTAGATCCCCCATAAATACTTCAGCTGGATAAGCGTTAAACCATAAAAATCCAAGTCCTGCGCCAGCTATGGCTGCACAAAATATAGTTAATTCGCCTGCCCCATCAATGTAGGGGATATTTAAATAGGTAGAAAAAATACTATTGCCAGTTAAGTATGCAAATATTCCGAGTGCGCTAATAACCATAACGACAGGCATTATAGCAAGCCCATCTAATCCATCCGTTAGGTTTACTGCGTTACTACTTCCAACGATTACGATATATGTCAAAAGTAAAAAACCCGTTATGCCAATTGGTATGGTTAAATCTTTAAAGAATGGAATTAGTAGTTCAGTTTCTTGTGGTGTGGTTGAGCTTATTAGTAAGTAAATTGCGACTCCCAATCCTATTAACGATTGCAAGGCATATTTTTGCAAAGCGCTTAGGCCATCCGCTTTTTTATTTTTAATTTTACTGTAATCATCTACCAGGCCAATAAATCCAAAACCTACAACAACTATCATTAAGAGCCACATAAATCTATTGGATAAATCTCCCCATAATAAAGAAGAAATTATTACCGAAATTAATATTAAACCGCCTCCCATAGTTGGAGTACCATTTTTTACTAAATGCCCCTCCGGGCCATCTGCCCTTATATATTGCCCGAAACTATAATCCCCTAATTTTCTAATAAACCATGGTCCGAATATAAATGAAACTAGCAAAGAGGTTATGACAGCCAAAACTGCCCTCAATGATATGTAGTTAAATACATTGAATGCACTATAATCCTCAGCAAGCCATCTAAACAATTCCAGTAACATTAGCTCATCCCTTTTAGTTATTCTTGTTCTTCGAGTGCATTAACAATTTCTTCCATTCGCATAACACGCGATCCCTTTACAAGGACGACGCTATCCTTTTGTAATTTTTTTTTCAAATCACGCACAAGGGTTTCTTTTGATGTATACCAAAAGCCTTTCGTTCCTATTACATCTATAAGATGTTTAGTCATTTTGCCAATTCCCAGGACTAAATCAATTTTTTTTCCTAGAATATAATGGCCCATATTAATATGGTATTTTTTTGATAATGGTCCTAACTCGGCCATATCCCCAACAATCAACAGTTTTTTAAGCTTGTGCTCATTCAATACATCAATTGCCATTATCATTGAAGATGGGTTCGAATTATAGCTATCATCTATAATCGTAATATTCCTATCTATTGTTTTAATCTCCAGCCTTCCTGGTATCGGATAAAAATCTTTAAAAGCTTTTATAACATTGTCTTTCGATAAGCCTAAAGCTGTTGCTACTGCAACGGCTGCTGCCATATTTATTAAATTTTCTTTTCCGAGCAAAGTTGCCTTGATATTTACGCTTTCCCCATAAATTGTTAATGCCTTTTTTGTATGTTCAACCCTAATATCACTATGCTCATGTGTGCCAAATGAAATAAATTTTTGTAATAACAAACCTGATCTCAGGTAACTAAGATAGCTGTCATCTTGAGGTAAAATTGCTATAGCATCGCTCTTTGCTCCTATGAGTATTTCCTTTTTTGCTTTTGCAATCGCATCTTTTGATGAAAAATTTTCAATGTGTGCTTCACCTATATTTGTTATAACGGCAATATCTGGTGGCGCTATCTTACATAATTTTATTATTTCACCTTCATGGTTCATGCCCATTTCAAGCACAACAATCTTGTGGTTCTGATTTAAATTAAATAAGGTTAATGGTAATCCAATATCATTATTGAAGTTACCCTTAGTTACTAATACCTCACTCTTAGAGTACTTTTGAAATAGGATTTTCGCTACCATTTCTTTAGTAGTAGTCTTTCCATTGCTTCCAGTGATTGCAATAACCTTAGGAGCCACTATTCCAATGAAATGCGCTGCAATTTTGCTTAATGCTTCTCTTGTATTTTCTACATAAATGCATTGGTCATTTTTATGATTTTTTGCTGAGCTAATTATCCATGGTGACCCTTTTTCAATTGCCTCATCTATGTAATTATTACCATCAAAGTTATCACCTACGATCGCTATGAACACTTCATTTTTATTCAATGTTCTTGAATCTATTGAAAAGCCGCTGACAACGGCAGCCTCGTCAACGTCTTGTTGTCTAATTTTTCCACCAACTATCGCAATTAGCTTACTTAGTTTGAGCGCTATCAATTTTTTATATTTCCTAGCTCTAATAATGCAATTTCTTTGTCGGAGAATGGATATCTTATTCCTTTGACTTCTTGATATTCCTCGTGCCCCTTACCAGCTATTAAGAGCAATGAATCGTCACTCAACATTTCAACGCCTGCCTTAATTGCTTGCTCTCTAGACTCAATCACAACATGTCTCGTTGTAATATGCTTTAAAATATCATTTATAATCTCAGACGGATCCTCGTGTCTTGGATTGTCTGTTGTTACAATAATTTTATCCGCATATTTATTTGCTACTAATGCCATTTTTTTTCTTTTACCTTTATCACGGTTACCGCCACACCCAAACAACAAAATGACATTCTTAGCTGTTATTGTTTTCAATGAGACCAGAATATTTTCTAGGGCATCTGGAGTGTGCGCATAGTCTATAACGACCTGGGGTCTTCCGTCGCCATTGAATTGAATCACCTCATTTCTTCCTTGGATACTTTGTAATAACTGGACTGCTTCAATAATGCTATTTATTGAAAATTTGTACGTTACTAAACAAGCAATAACACTTAATAAATTGTATGCATTATGCTTACCAAAAACGTTGACACGAAGATTATAGATTTTATCTTTATGCAATAAATCAAATGTCATCATACTGTCTTTGTAGACGATATTTGTTGCACAAAGGTCAGCCTGATTATCTATGGCATATGTCGTTAAATTTTTTTCATGCCAATCTATTTCGCTTAGTAGCTGTTGACCCACATGGTCATCAACATTGAGGATGAAGTTTTTACACTCGCCTTCACTAAAAAATTGTTTTTTTGTTTTTTGATAATTAGATAATGTTTTATGGTAATCCAAATGATCTCTAGTTACATTCGTTAATACCTTTATATCAAAAACTATATTTGCAATTCTGTTCTGTTTTATAGCGTGAGATGAAACTTCCATTGCAGCATATTGGATACCTTTTTTTTTAAATTCATAAAATATCTTATTTAAAGAAATGATGTCAGGAGTTGTGTTTGAGGTTTTTTCTAAGTGCCCTTTTCCTGACCCTAACGTTCCAATCAACCCTGCATTCTGATGTAGATTTGATAGGCATTGTTGAAGCCATCCTACCACTGAAGTCTTTCCATTTGTTCCTGTAACACCTATTACTTTTAAGGATTTTGTGGGATTTTGATAAAATAAACCTGCAATTTCAGGTAGCTCTTGTTTTAAGTTATGTATGGCAAGACTTGGAATAGCCCACACTTTTTTTTCTTTAAAATTAGTGGCTTCATAAATTATTGCTGAAGCTCCTTTTTTGATGGCCTCATTGATATAGTCTCTTCCATCAAATTCTAGGCCCTGCATTGCTATGAATATAGTCCCTTCTTTAACTTCCTTGCTATTAATAGCAATGTCTTTACCTTCACCAAGAATTTTCTTTAATACTTCACTCATCATACTTGTTTATGTAGACTATTTTCTGCTCCTTAGGAGCCTCAAACTCTATTCCGTCTTGCGGTATAGAGTATAGCTTTAATGCTTCTGACATGATAGTGCTAAATACTGGTGCCGCAACAACTCCACCGTAATAGCCGTCAATAGTTGGCTCATCAATCATAACTGCCAAAATAAATCTTGGGTTGCTTGCTGGCGCCATTCCCACAAATGATCCGATATAGTTTTTTCCATAACCACCCCCATTTGGATTAGGTTTCTTGGCTGTACCAGTTTTTCCTGCTACTCGATAGCCATTAACCTTAGCGTATGGTGCTGTTCCTTCTGTTACAACTGACTCGAGTATTGCTAGCATTTCATTGCTAGTTTTCTTATCCACCACTCTTTTCCCAATTATTATCCCTTCTTCCTTAAATAAGGTGATCGGTTTAATTACGCCTTCATTCGCAAATACCGTATAGGCTTGTGCTAACTGTATTAGGGTACTGCTAATACCGTATCCATAGCTTATTGTTGCCCTCTCAGTTTCGCCCCATTCCTTATAGTGATGAACTTTACCAGTCACTTCTCCAGGATACTCAATACCTGTTTTAGCGCCTAAACCAAAATCATTAAGCATTGACCATAAATATTTTTCCTGCAATCCCTCTACAATGTGTGTTGTTCCAATATTTGAAGATTTTTGTACAATTTCTTTGACGGTTATTATTCCGTTAGCATGGGTATCTCTTACCGTTAATCTTTTTCCAACCCTATAAAACCCTTTAGCCGTATCAATTAATGTATCCGGAGTTACGCTATTATTTTTTAGGGCTGCACTAATAATCAATGGCTTAAGAGTTGACCCTGGCTCGAATATATCAGTAACAACCCTATTCTTTATATATTCAGATCGTTGTGATGATCTACTGGTATTGGGGTTGAATGATGGATAATTGCTCATAGCAAGGACTTCTCCGGTCTTAGCATCAATAAGAACTGCTGAACCAGATAATGCAGCATGCTTCTCTACTGCTTTTTCCAGCGCTTTATACGAGGCATATTGAAGTCTTTTATCCATGGACAATATTACATCCTTTCCATCTACTGGTATCTGGATATCCTGTAAATCGTCAACAACGTTCCCTTTTCTATTTTTTAACACCTTTCTAAATCCATGCTCCCCCGACAAGAATTTATTAGACTGCAACTCTATGCCCTCAATTCCGTCCCCATCAACATTGGTAAATCCAACTACGTGCGCCATAGCTTCTTTACCTGGATAATATCGTCGGTAATTTTTTTCTGAATAAATACCAGGTATTTTTAATGCCATGATTTTTCCTGCTAACTCAGGTGCGATTTGTCTTCTCAAATACACATGATTTGTATCCTTTTTATCTAAGCGCTCATCCAAATGATCTTTTCGCATTTTTAACAATAATGCCAATCGGTTCTTTTGGCTTTTATTCATAATGACATCTGGTGGGTTTGCCCATACAGTTTCAACTGGTGAGCTAGCTGCTAGGAGCTCATTATTTCTATCTAAGATTTTCCCTCTAAAAGCATGGAGCTTTTCATTTCGATTAGAAATATCTCCACCCTTAGACTGAAGGAAATCCTTTTGCATGCTTTGCAAATAAAAAGCTCGAGAAACTAATGTAGTAAATAGCATCAGTAAGATTAGGATCATAAATCGTCTCCTAAAATTACTTAACTCAAAGTATTCCTGTCTAGTTTTGGTTTTTTTAATCATTTTATTTACTTAACAAAACTTTTTCTTCATTTGTTGGGTTGCGCATATTAAGTTTTTTTTTTGCAATCTGTTCTATTCTTTCATTTCCTGATTTATCAGATTCTTCCAGCTGTAATTTGTTCGTTTCATCCCTTAATTCCAGAGTATTTTTATTTTCAACATCAAGTTTCGAATATTTTTTTCTATATTGATGTTCTGAGTTAACGGTTGCTAAAGCAAAGATAATTAATACTGAAAAAAGAATTAAATTTAATCGCATTATTCTTCAATTCTTTCTATTATTCTTAGCTTGGCACTTCTAGATCTTGGATTTTCTTTTATCTCAATGTCTGACGGAATGATTAGTTTTCCTATCTTTTTGAGGTTCGACTTTCTTATTTCAGATGCTTTAATTGGGATATATTTGGGTATAAAGTCTGTTTTTAACTGATGTTTTGCAAAATTCTTTACCACCCTGTCTTCAAGCGAATGAAAGCTGATTACCGCTATTCGTCCATTTTTCTTTAAATGTTCGAATGCTATGGGTAATACGTTTTCAATTTCCTCTATTTCTTGATTAACCTTAATACGAAGTGCTTGGAATGTTCTTGTTGCCGGGTCTTTCCCCGGCTCTCTTTTAGGAACAGCTTTGTTAATTATTCGAGCTAATTTTATCGTAGTATCAATTTGCTCAACTTCCTCCCTATACTGCACAATTGACCTTGCAATTCTTTTTGCAAACCTTTCTTCGCCGTAAACTTTAAAAATATATGTTAACTCCACCTCGTCGTAGTTATTTACTACATCCGCCGCTGTTTCTAGATGATGTTGGTTCATTCTCATATCCAGCAGTCCATCCAATCTAAAACTAAAACCTCTTGCTGCTTCATCTATTTGAGGCGAAGAGATCCCAAGGTCCATTAAAATTCCATCCAGCCTGTTAATGCTTTTTTTTTTAATATGCTATCCATTGTTGAAAATTTTCCATGGCATATTTCAAACCTTTTATCATTAATTTTTTTCCCTTCAGCAACTGCAGCCAGGTCTTGGTCTATTGCTATAAGCCTTCCATCCTCATTAAGTCTTTTTAAAATTTCTTTTGAATGTCCTCCTCGGCCAAATGTGCAATCAAGGTATATGCCTGATGGATTAATATTTAACCCATCGATACTCTCTTTTAGTAGCACTGGAATATGAATGAAATTTTCTTGGGTCACAGTGAAAACCCTCCTAACTCGTCCGGTAATTCATTGTTCTCATTAATATCAATTTGATTAATTTCTTTTCCCCATAAATCCTGACTCCATAATTCGAAGTGGCTTCCTTGCCCAACCAACATCAAGGTTTTATCTATATCTGAGAAAGCTCTTAGTTCGGATGAAATTAAAAGACGTCCAGATGCATCGATATTTACATCTTCTGCGTAACCCACTAGTAGGCGCTGAAGTCCACTGGATTTTTTATCGAAACTTGAAAATTTCATTACTTTGTCTTGAATGGGCTCCCAGGCTGATTTTGGATATAAAAGAAGGCAACCATGAGGATGGGCTGTTATTACGATTGATCCTGATGATTCGAGCATTAATACCTCTCGGTATTTAGTTGGTATGGCTACCCTGCTTTTACCATCAAGATTTAAAAGCGTCGCACCTCTATACATTTTTATCACCCTAAAAAGATAGGAAATTACTGAACGCCCTTAGTCTCGTTTAATAATTTCCCACAAATTACCACTTTTTCCCGTACAGCTACACTATAGGCAAAAAAAAAGTGCTTTGCAAGCACTTTTTCAGATAATTTCTTTACTGTTCAAGGAGTTATGTATTAGGTTAAGTTGACCGATAAGCCGGGTTCTGTCGTGGACAGTCATTCATCTAGTTGCACAATTGCTTATGCACTCAAGCAGCCTACCCGGTAGCGACACGAGCCGTGCCAATGCTACCCTATTTGGCCTTGCTCCAAGTGGAGGTTACCGCGTTTCACCGTAACTAAATACGCTCGTCTCTGTGGCCCTATTCCTCGCCTCACGGCGTATGGCTGTTAGCCATCACTTTGCTCTATGGAGCCCGGACTTTCCTCTATATATTTAACATATATAGCGACTGTCTAGTCAACTTAGCAAGATTTTAACATCTTTTAATTAGAAGACAGCTGCCATTTTAATGTTTCACCAGCGTAAAAAGGAATTAATTCTTCATTCTCGATTAATATTGATCCTGGTATCTCACAATCTTTTTTTATAAGTGTGATGTAACCTTTATTCTGAGGAAGTCCATAAAAATCTGCTCCAAACTTACTTGCAAAATTCTCTAGCTTATCCAAGGCATTGCATTCATCAAAAATTTGCGCGTAAAACTCTAGCGCTGTTCTTGCCGAATAAATACCTGCGCAACCACAAGAGCTCTCTTTTTGACTTCTTAAATGTGGAGCGCTATCCGTACCGAGAAAAAATTTAGAGTTACCTGATATCGCTGCATTGAGAACAGCTTTTTGATGCGAAGACCGTTTAACAATAGGCAAGCAATAATTATGTGGCTTTATACCCCCCACAAGAAGGTCATTTCGGTTCAAGAGTATGTGCTGAGGCGTTATTGTTGCTGAAACCTTTTGGTTTGCATTGGATACAAAATCCACCGCATCTTTTGTTGAGATATGTTCGAAAACAATGCGGAGTGAAGGAAATTTTGCACAGATATTTGTTAAATGCTTATCGATAAATACCTTTTCCCGATCAAAGATATCTATCGACGGGTCATTGACTTCACCATGTATGAGAAGCGGAATATCTTTTTTCTCCATCATCTCAAATATAGGAAAGCAATCATTAATGGAATCTATGCCTGACTCAGAATTTGTTGTAACGCCTGCCGGATACAGCTTAATGCCATGAATGCATTGAGACTCCTTCACTTTTTCCAGTTCATTAATGTCTAATTGATTAGTAAAATATAATGTCATCAATGGCTCTAGTTCAGATGATGCCGCCTTTATATCTTTGTAATAAGCTTCGGCTCTGACTACATTGACAATTGGTTTACTTAGATTTGGCATTATGATTGCACGTGCAAACTGTTTTGCTGTATCCGCGATTACGCTAGCCATAATCGCACCATCCCTCACATGAAGATGCATGTCATCTGGTTTTACCATTCTTATTTCATTCATCGTTTTTTAATTCCAAAGCTAGGTTATAAACTTCTTTTTTATTTTTATTATATATATTAGCAATGATTTTGACAGATTGATTTAAAGAAAGCTCTTGCAAAGTCTCCTTCAAAGCCTCCTTAAAAGGCATTAGCTCTGTGCTTTCATCATTGTTGGTTGGCTCTGATAATACCAAGACAAACTCACCTTTCTGATTATCTTTTTTTGCTTCTATTTCGATTAGCAGTTTACCTACACTTCCCTTATAAATTGTTTCAAACAATTTAGTTAGCTCTCGGGCGATCACCATTTCATGGTTTTCGCCAAAAACCTCACTTATTAGCTTAAGGGTTTTAATTATTCTATGGGGAGATTCATAAATAATAGCTGTAACTTTTTTATGGTAAATTTCTAATAAGGCTTTTTTACATTTTCCGTTCGTATTCGGTAAAAAGCCATAAAATAGAAAATTGTTCGTTTGAAAGCCGGAGATAGAAAATGCCGCAATGAGTGCTGAGGGGCCAGGAATAGGAACTACATCTATTTGAAGATCATGCATATGCCGAACCAATACTGCGCCCGGGTCGCTAATGGCGGGGGTTCCTGCATCAGATATATAAGCTACTGCGTTGCCTTGATGAATCAAATTTGAAATATATCCCGCCTTGTCTGCTTCGTTATGCTGATGCAAGGCTAATAATTTCTTTTTAATATTAAAAAATGATAGCAACTGAGATGAATGCCTTGTGTCCTCACAGGCAATGAAGTCAACATTTTTTAATGTGTCTAAAGCCCTTATCGAAATATCATCTCGATTACCAATGGGTGTTGCTATAAGATACAAGCCTGGCTTCAAAGTAAATAAATTCTCAAAAAATTAATTTCAATATATAATCATTGTATGGTCAAATCATACAAGTTTTATATACTATTTAGCTTAATTGCTCTTCATTTGGTCGCATGTGCACCCGTTGCTGTTGTAAGCGCGCCCACTTCTTATGCTGACAGGCGCACTGTAGAAACCCAATTCATTGACCAAAAAATTGAAATTAAAGCCATACTAGACGCGCAAGATATTTATGTAGGCTCTAATGTAAGCTTCGTTAGTTACAACCAAACGGTAGTTATAACCGGTGAGGTTAGGTCGCAAGAAATCAAAGATTTAGTCGCAAACAAAATACAGGAAATAGAAAGTGTTAAGGACGTTAAAAGCTTTCTTTTAGTCCATTTTGAGGATAGTAGCCTCAAATCGGAAGCAAATGATACATTAATCACAGCCAATATTAAATCCAGGCTATTTATCCAAGAAAATGAAACAAAATTATTCCCTTTGCATGTAAAAGTTTTTACTGAAAGGCAAACCGTTTATTTGATGGGAATACTTAGCGAAGAGGAAGCAGCAAGCGCTATTAAAATTGCAAAATCATCAAGAGGGGTGAAGAAAGTTATACCTTTATTTGAAATAGCAAAATAAAAAACTATATTGCTTGTTTCAAAATTATGTTTTATAATTACCGCAGTTCCGTGTAATAAATCCCTAATTTAAATCAACATTAAGAACAAAATTCAATTTAATCTATGAGCAAATCCATTATTCATCTGACAGATGAAACATTTCAAAAAATAGTTTTAGAATCTAATATCCCCGTCTTAGTTGACTACTGGGCTGAATGGTGTGGGCCCTGCAAAATGATTGCACCTATACTAGAGTCCTTGGTTGCAGAGTATGAGGGAAAGCTAATAATAGCTAAGCATAATATTGACGACAATCCTCAAACCCCAGCAAAGTATGGCGTTCGAGGTATACCCACCTTAATGATATTTAAGGACGGGAATATAGAAGCCACTAAAGTAGGGGCATTATCCAAATCACAATTAGCTGCATTTATTGACAGCACCATATAAGAAAACAACTATGCATCTATCTGATCTGAAACACCTTCCCATTGCTGAGTTAGTTAATTTAGCTATCGCTGAAAAAATTGAAAATACTGGAAGGATGCGCAAGCAAGATCTAATTTTTGCCCTGTTAAAAAATCAGGCAAAAAATGGTCAGGTACTTTTTGGTAGCGGGACACTTGAAGTACTGTCCGATGGCTTTGGTTTCTTAAGATCTGCAGAGGCCTCTTATCTTGCAGGTCCCGATGATATTTATGTGTCTCCCTCACAGATAAGAAGATTTAACCTTCATACTGGTGACACAATTGAGGGAGAAATTAGAACACCCAAGGATAGCGAACGGTATTTTGCTCTAGTCAAGGTAGACAAAGTAAATAATGATGTTCCAGAAAATACGAAGAATAAAATTTTATTTGAAAACCTTACTCCCTTATTCCCTACAGAGCCTTTAACGCTTGAAAGGGATACGGAAGGTGTTGAAAACTACACCAGCAGAGTGATTGATATGATTTCTCCGGTAGGAAAAGGGCAGAGGGGCTTGATAGTCGCTAGCCCTAAAAGTGGGAAAACCGTCATGATGCAGAATATTGCCCATGCAATTACCGCAAATCATCCAGACGTTTCCTTGATTGTATTGCTAATTGATGAAAGGCCAGAAGAAGTTACTGAAATGACTAGGTCGGTTAAAGGTGAAGTTTTAGCCTCTACTTTTGATGAACCAGCAACCAGGCATGTGCAGGTTGCAGAAATGGTCCTAGAAAAAGCAAAGAGATTAGTTGAGCATAAAAAAGATGTAGTGATTCTCCTAGATTCTATTACTAGGTTAGCAAGAGCCTATAATACAGTTATCCCATCATCAGGAAAGGTGCTGACAGGTGGTGTAGATGCAAATGCACTCCAGAAACCTAAACGTTTTTTTGGGGCGGCAAGAAATATTGAAGAAGGCGGATCGCTGACTATACTTGCAACAGCATTAGTTGATACTGGGTCCAGAATGGATGACGTAATTTATGAAGAATTTAAAGGTACGGGTAATATGGAGATACACCTGGATCGAAGAATGGCGGAAAAAAGAGTTTACCCTGCAATAAATGTCAACAAATCAAGTACTCGAAGAGAAGAATTACTTATTCCTGCAGATGTATTACAAAAGATATGGGTTCTTAGAAAGCTCCTGTATCCAATGGATGAGCTTGAAGCTATGGAATTTCTCCTGGATAAAGTGAAGTCAACCAAAAATAATAATGATTTCTTCGATAGTATGAGGCGTGGCTAAATCAATAATATTTATTGATTTTTGTCCCATAATCATTAATAATTACGCCTTAATTCAATAAAGAGCATCACTATGAAAAAAGATATTCATCCAAACTATCCAGAAGTTAATGTAACTTGTAGCTGTGGTAGCACATTTAAAACCCAGTCAACTATTGGTAAAGACCTTAGTATTGAGGTCTGTTCAAAGTGTCATCCTTTCTATACAGGCAAGCAAAAAATATTAGACACTGCTGGACGGGTAGAGAAATTTAAACAAAAATACGGTATGTAATAATAAAACAATTAAAAAAAGGCAGCTATGCTGCCTTTTTTTATATATGATTAAAGTCATATGAAAATTCATTTAGATCATGACTGGCAGTGGAATATGGCCTCTCCAAGAAAAATTCTTGGGGAAAAAACAAAGCTGAATTTCTTTTTTTTCCTTAGCTTCATATGGATTTTTACCGGACTTGTAGGGCACGAGCCTTGGCGGCCTCATGAATCAGCTAGCATTAGTCAAATTTTAGAAATTTTTCAGCACAATCAATTTATTCACCCAAGTAATGCAAGTAACTCCATTCCGTTTTACCCACCTTTATATGCCTTCTTTGGTGCTGCTTTTGCAAAACTTTTTTCTCCATTTCTAGAAATACATGACGGAGCAAGAATTGCCAATGCCATGTGGGTATCAATTACCATGATATCGCTTGGTCTATTAACAAGAGAATTGTATGGGACAGGATTTGGTAGGACTGCTGGCTTACTTTTCATTGCTTCGGTAGGTCTAATTTTAAATATTCATACGCTTTCACCTGAAGTTGCAGCTCTTGCAGGCTTTTCATTAAGCCTTTACACATTCTCACTTTATTTTAGGAGGCCCTTCCGCGCCAGCGTTATTTTAGGGGTTGGGCTATCCATTGTTTTCTTATCTATTGGGATCCTACCTACCCTATCAGTTGTATTGACTTCCCTTTTATTAGGATTCTTTACATTTTGGATGAATAAAAGGTATTTTATTTTTTTAAGCATCTCTTACTTAATTTTTTCGTGCATTATTGGTTTATGGTTATTCTTGTTTTATCAGTCTGATGCCGACTTATTTTTGGCATGGATTAGTCAGCCACACTTTAATAGCGATCCTAATTTTTGGTACAACTTGCAAGGACTATTTTGGTTTACATGGCCTGCATTTCCTTTAGCTATCTGGATTGCTTGTAGAAATTATAAGAGCTTGCTTACGCAAAAAAGAACCTTGCTTCCTATTATTTTTATCCTTACCTATTTTTTAATCATTTCATTTAGTATCCGAGAAGATCAGATTAATTGGATGCCATTCATCTTGCCATTTTGCCTCTTGGCTGTTGGCTCGATCGACCTTCTTAAGCGAAGCTATGCAAGCGCATTAAATTGGTTTGGGATAATGATCTTTGGTTTCATTAGCTTTTTGATATGGCTTGGTTGGTTTGCTATGCAAACTGGATTTCCTGCAAAAATATATGAACGAATGTTTTTTCTGTCTGCTGAAGCAGTCGTAGATTTCCGGATTATCCATTTCCTTGCTGCACTAATCCTTACGGCTTTTTGGTTAATAAATGCAGCAAATAATAAAATAACGAATAGATCGTCAATTACTAACTGGGCTATCGGGATCACTATGATCTGGACCACCCTGATTATGCTTTGGGGGCCATTTATTGATAACAGAAAAAGCCATAAAGCTATCTACCTTCAACTCAAGCCTATTCTTTCTCAATCCTCGAGTTGTTTATATGCCCATAACATATCAACCAGTCAAATTGACTTGATACATTATTACACCAAAGTTAAACCAACAAACCCAGTGAATCAAGAGAAAATTTGTCGTTTGGCTCTAATATCCCTATCTAATGGCAATGAAATTCCTGCGGAATATAAAAATTGGAAGGAGATTTGGGCTGGCAAACGGACTAAGGATAAATTTTATTATATTTTACTATCGAAGTAGAACTAGAGGTGTTTTGTTATGGCCGTTCTGACAATATCATCAAGCATTGTCTCGCTTCCAGCGGACGAGATACTTTTTATTGTTTCCCGCATTGATGGCGCCCAAAATCTCTTCATATGAGATGCAATTTCTTTGGCAGCATACTCTTGGTCTGGGTAGCCTTTAAAAAAACTGCCTATTTGATTTGCCATTTTAATTAAATTGTCATTTTGCATAAACGGATTCTACTATTTAATTCTGTCTTTGTGTGTGTAAATATTGTACTTTTCATTTCTAGCAAAACCAATTAACGTGATTCCTAGCTTGTTTGCAAGCCTTACAGCTAATGCCGTTGGGGCTGATATAGCCACCAATAAACACACATTGAGTTTAGCTGCCTTTTGTACCATTTCATAACTGGCTCTGCTAGATGTAATCAAAAATAGAGTATTAAAGTCTCTATTTTTTATTTTTAAACTCGCGCCGATAATTTTATCTAAGGCATTATGACGTCCAACATCCTCTCTGGTTAGTAAAATTTGTCCTTGATTATCACACAATGCTGACGCATGTGTTGATCCAGTTTGTTGTTGTAGTAACTGGTTATTAGAAAACCTACCTAATGATTTAATAATATTGTCAGAGGAAAATGTTGCGCGTGATTGAGTTGAGTTGAGGGAATTTTGTGTTTCTTCAAACTGATTTAAACTTTCCGTTCCACATAGCCCACAACCTGTTCGCCCTATCAAGCTTCTTCGATTTTCTTTTAGTCTGCTAAAGGTTTCGGCTGATATATTTATTTTAAGCTCAATGCCGTTATCGGTTGTATGAATTTCTACCGCATATACATCTTCAGTCGAGTCGATAATATTTTCAGCGATAGAAAAGCCTAATGCAAAATCTTCAAGGTCATCTGGTGTTGCCATCATTACAGCATGAGATATTCCATTGTAAACCATTGCTATGGGAGTTTCTTCAGCAAGTAACTCCAAAACCTCAAAAGAACTTTTACCTTTTTTATGCGCCAGGCTTTTAAAAACTGATTGCCCAGACTGAATAAGCTTAACTAGATTCACTTACAAACCTAATCAACCTTGGCGTCGTCTTTTTTTAAAAAATTAATTTGTTTTTTACTAAAATCATTATATTGATTTTGCCATGTTGAAAGCTCTGATACTTTAATCAACTGGACTGCTGTTACCTTAAACTCTGGGCAATTTGTTGCCCAGTCAGTATTGTCAGTAGTTATAACGTTGGCACCTGATTCTGGATGATGGAACGTAGTGTAAACCACGCCAGGCTGAACTCTTTCAGTTATTTTTGCGCGCAATACTGTCTCTCCAGCTCTACTCGTAATGCCCACCCAATCGTTTTCAATAATGCCGCGCTCCTCTGCATCATGTGGATGAATCTCCACCAAATCTTCGTCATGCCATTTAATATTTTTTGTTCGTCTTGTTTGGGCCCCGACGTTGTAGTGCGACAAAATACGGCCTGTTGTCATAATTAATGGGAACTTATTATTAACCTTTTCGGTTGTAGGTACATACTCTGTAACAAAAAACTTTCCCTTTCCTCGTACAAATTTGTCAATATGCATAGTCGGCGTTCCGTTTGGACTTTCATCATTGCAAGGCCACTGAATGCTTCCAAGCTCATCTAATTTTTCGAAACTTACCCCTTTGAATGTTGGAGTAAGACTTGCAATCTCATCCATTATTTCGCTTGCATGCTTATAATTCATTGGGTAGCCAAGCGCATTGGAAAGCATCACTGTGATTTCCCAGTCTTCATAACCATTCTTAGGCTGCATCACTTTTCTTACTGGAGAAATTCTTCTCTCTGCATTTGTAAATGTGCCATTTTTTTCTAAAAATGAAGACCCAGGGAGGAATACATGAGCGTACATTGCCGTTTCGTTAAGAAATAGATCTTGAACAATAACGCACTCCATTGACTCTAATGCGTGGGTGACATGCTGCGTATTGGGATCTGATTGTGCAATATCTTCGCCTTCACAATAAAGGGCTTTAAATTTTCCTGATATCGCTTCATCCAGCATATTGGGAATTCGTAATCCCGGCTCTCCTTGAAGCTTAACATTCCATGCATCTTCCAATGCAGTCCGAGTGGTTGTATCTGAGACATGTCTATACCCAGGAAACTCATGGGGGAATGATCCCATATCACAAGCACCCTGAACGTTATTTTGACCTCTTAATGGGTTTATTCCAACCCCCTCTCGACCAATATTTCCTGTAGCCATAGCTAAATTAGCAATGCCCATAACCATAGTTGATCCCTGGCTATGCTCTGTTACTCCTAGGCCATAATAAATAGCTCCGTTAGGTTCTGAAGCAAATAGTCTGGCTGCATCACGAACAATATTTGCTGGTATACCAGTATCGGCCTCCAATGCCTCCGGTGAATTCCTTTCTAGCGCAACAAACTCTTTCCATATATTAAATGATTCAATCTCACACCTTTCTTTTACAAACTCCTCATCAACCAACCCTTCGGTAACGATCACGTGCGACAGAGCATTAATGGTTGCTACATTCGAACCAGGCTTAAGCTTTAAATGATAATCCGCTTTAATATGGACCGATTTTTTAACAAGATCAATTTCTCGTGGATCAACAATAATTAATTTGGCCCCTTCTCTCAGTCTGCGCTTCATCTGTGATGCAAAAACTGGGTGCCCATCAGTTGGATTTGCCCCAATAATCATAATGACATCGGACTTCATAACTGAATCGAATGTCTGCGTTCCAGCAGACTCTCCGATTGTCTGTTTTAACCCATAACCGGTAGGAGAATGGCAAACTCTCGCACAGGTATCTATATTATTATTACCAAAAGCGGCCCGCACTAATTTTTGAACAACATAAACCTCTTCATTAGTGCATCTTGAAGAAGATATAGCCCCGACTGAATCAGCGCCGTATTTTTTTTGGATGCGTTTTATCTCTGAGGCCGCATAAGTTATCGCCTTATCCCAGCTGACTTTTTCCCAAGGATCCTTAATACTTTTTCGGATCATTGGTGTAGTTATCCTGTCCTTGTGAGTTGTATACCCCCACGCAAATCTTCCTTTCACGCATGAATGTCCATGGTTGGCTCCGCCATCCTTGTTTGGAGTCATTCTAACAACTTTGTCTCCCTGTATTTCAGCGTTAAACGAACACCCAACCCCACAATAAGCACATGTAGTTGTCACGGATCGGTCAGGCACACCATTGTCAATAATAGAGTTTTCAATCAACGTTGCTGTTGGGCATGCTTGCACACAAGCTCCACATGACACGCATTCCGAGTCAATAAAATCTTTGTTTCCAGCAGATACCTTGGACTCAAAACCTCTGCCATCGATCGTTAAGGCAAACGTACCTTGGACTTCTTCGCATGCACGAACACATCGAGAGCAGACAATGCATTTTGAAGGATCAAAGGTGAAGTATGGATTACTTTCATCTTTTGCTAAATTTAAATGATTTTTTCCTTCATACCCATACCTTACATCTCTTAGTCCAACAGCGCCTGCCATATCTTGAAGCTCGCAGTCACCGTTAGTTGCGCATGTTAAGCAATCTAATGGATGGTCAGAAATATAAAGCTCCATAACACCCCGTCGTAAATCTTCTAATTTGGGTGTCTGGGTTTTAACTTGAATGCCTTCGGCTACTGGTGTTGTACAGGATGCTGGGTAACCTCTTCTCCCATCAATTTCCACCAGACAAAGACGGCATGATCCGAATGGGTCTAAACTATCAGTGGCGCATAGTTTAGGTACGCTGATACCTGCCTCTGAGGCGGCTCGCATGATAGAGGTCCCTTCAGGAACAGAAATAGCAAAACCATCTATGGTTAGATTAACCGTTTTATCGTTGGTTTGTTTTGGGGTTCCGAAATCTTTTGTGTCATCCATATGTTAAATACTCTAAATTATGATTTTTATTAATCTTTTAAGATTAAGCTGAATTTTCCTTCTTTTCAAGACCAAAGTCCTTTGGGAAAAAGTTTAAAGCACTGATTACAGGAAAAGGTGTCATCCCTCCCATAGCACATAAAGAGCCATTCACCATGGTTTCACCAAGGTCTCTCAGTAACTGTTCATTCTTATCCTGGTCAACTCCCTCCTTAATCTTATCAATGACCTCCATTCCCCTAGTTGAACCAATCCTGCAAGGGGTACATTTTCCACAGGACTCTATTGCGCAAAACTCAAAGGAATACCTTGCCATTTTCGCCATATCCGTCGCATCATCAAAAGCAACAATGCCCCCGTGCCCGACTACCGCATTTATTTCTGAAAATTTTTCATAATCTAAAGGGGTGTCAAATTGCTCTTCTGGCAAAAAAGCACCTAAAGGCCCACCCACTTGAACTGCTTTTATAGGTTTCCCGGTAAACGAACCGCCCCCAAAATCATACAAAAGTTCTTTTAGGGATATGCCAAATGCCTTTTCAATTAAGCCTGTTTGTTTGAGATTTCCTGCAAGCTGTATCGGCAGAGTTCCTTTTGACCGGCCCATACCAAAATCAGCATAAAATAATGCGCCTTTATCCATAATAATGGGAACAGTTGCTAGTGTAATGACATTATTTACTACAGTCGGCTTTCCGTATAACCCTTCAATGGCTGGTAGCGGTGGTTTATATCTCACCATACCTCTTTTTCCTTCCAAGCTTTCCAGCAAGGAAGTTTCTTCGCCACAAATATATGCTCCTGCTGCTCTTGTAACCTCAAGGTCAAAGTTGTAGCCAGAGCCAAATATATTGGATCCTAAATAGCCTTTTTCTTTTGCAATTTTGATGGCTTTATTAAGAACATGTTGCGCATCAGGGTACTCTGATCGTAAGTAAATATAGCCATATTCAGCACCCACCGCCATACCGGCAATGATCATTCCTTCTATAAGAACAAAGGGGTCATCTTCCATAATCATCCGATCCGAGAAGGTTCCCGAATCACCTTCGTCAGCATTACAGACTATGTACTTTGTTTTTGACGGTGTATCCAAAACCGTCTGCCATTTTATGCCTGTTGGAAATGCTGCTCCGCCCCTTCCCCTAAGGCCTGAATCCGCCACTTCCTTAACAATAAGTTGGGGCTCAAGCTTAATGGCATTTTTTAGACCCTTAAACCCATTATGTTTTTCATAATCAGCTATATCAAGCGGATCAGTAATTCCAACTCGGGCAAAAGTAAGTCGCTCTTGATTTTTAAGCCAGCTCAGCTCATCAGTAAGCCCTAAAAATAACTCGCCTTCTCTGCCCAAGAAAAATTCATTGTCAAACAATGTTTCTACGTCATTAGTGGATACCGGGCCAAATGCTACTCTACCTTTCTCTGTTTCTACTTCGACTAGAGGTTCCAGCCAGAATAGTCCTCGAGAGCCATTACGTACAATATTTAGGTTAATTTGTCTTTTTTGTGCTTCAGCTGATATGGCCTCAAATACATCATTAGCCCCTAACGATAGAGCAGTAGAATCAATAGGTATGTAAATTTTATAGGCCATTATTTAATTTTGCCGCCTTAATTATATTGTCGATTTTTTCAGGGGTAATACGCCCAATAACCTTATCATTCATCATTACTGAGGGAGAACAAGCGCAATTACCTAAACAATAAACCGGCTCAAGAGTGATTGCACCATCTTTAGAGGTCTCATGATAACCTATTCCCAGAACTTTTTTGCAGTAACTCTCAATCCCTTCAGATCCCATGGACTGGCATGATTCGGCACGGCAAACCTGTAAAATATTTTTTCCTGAAGGGCTGGTTCTAAAATGATGGTAAAAAGTAACGAATCCATGAATTTCTGCAATCGATAAATTGAAAGCAGCAGAAATAATCGGATAAGAATCTTCCGGGATATAGCCTAGACTGTCTTGTATAGCATGCATTAATGGTAATAAAGCACCCGGTTTTTTTAAGAAAGTCTCAACATGCTCTTCGATAGTAACTCGCTGTGATTCTGATAAATTCATTTTAATAAATATTATGATTAAAGTATGTTCATTATTATACTTAAATTTTATAAGGTGTAACATAGTTATGAAAACTTAAATCAGTTAAATATTGCTTACCTATTATGACAAGTCAACTTATTGATCAGTTCAACCGCACGATAAATTACATTCGTATCTCAGTTACGGATCGATGTGATTTTAGATGCATTTATTGCATGGCGGAAAAAATGGAATTTCTTCCTAAAACCCAATTATTATCTTTGGAAGAGATTGATCGTATAGCTTCAATTTTTATCAGTCTTGGTGTTGAGAAAATTAGGATTACAGGGGGTGAACCACTTGTGCGCAAGAATATTGACTCCCTTTTTTCCAGTCTTTCAAATAATAAGAAGTTAAAAGAACTAACACTAACAACTAATGCGAGTCAATTAAAGAAAAAAGCATCGATGCTTAAATCGTCAGGTGTTAAAAGAATTAATATTAGTCTTGATAGTCTTGATCCGTTAACATTCAAAAAAATGACAAGGACAGGGGTATTGGATGATGTTCTCAAAGGAATTGAGCATGCTGTTGAAGTAGGGTTTGAAAAGATTAAGCTCAACACTGTTCTTATGAAAGGTATCAACGACCACGAACTATTTGAACTCATTGATTATGCCATAAAGCATGGTTTTGATATTTCCTTTATTGAGGAGATGCCTTTAGGCTCAACAGACTTCGAGAGAAAAGTAACAGCAGTCAGCAACAACGATGTTTTAGAAAAAATAAAAGATAAGTACAGTGTAAAGAGTATTTCACTGTCGACAGGTGGGCCTGCAAAATACTGGCAAATAGAGGGGAGCAATACTAGGGTAGGCTTAATATCACCGCATAGTCATAATTTTTGCGAGGATTGTAACCGAGTCAGGATAAGCTGCAAGGGAGAGCTTTTTTTATGCTTAGGGCAAGAGGAAAAAATTGAGTTGATGCCTTTATTAAGAAACCACCTGCATGATGATCAGCCAATAAAAGATGCCATAATTAATAGCATGAAAATTAAACCCCTTTCGCATGAGTTTAACCTCAATCAAAGTAAACCTGCGATAGTAAGGTTTATGTCGCACACAGGTGGCTAAGTTAAGATTGAATATTGAGGCGGTTATTTTAGCGGGAGGCTTATCTAGTCGTATGGGTACAAATAAGTCGCTAGTGCAATTAAATCAAAAGAAACTTATTGATCATGTATTTGAGAGGATAAGCCCGCAAGTGAATAAGGTTTGGATAAATACTAACGAGCCAATAAGAGGTTACGCGCTAGACCTCCAATTTTCTGATCAAATACAAGAAAAAATAGGTCCACTAGCAGGCATTTATTCCAGTCTAGAAAAAGTGCAGACAGATTGGGTACAATTTTGTCCTAATGACTGCCCAAATTTACCAGAAAATTTAGTAGGCATGCTTTCTTCTAATATTGAAGGGAGTAACATTAAAATTTTTATACCCCTGGTCGACGGACGACCAGAGCCAACTTTTATGTTATGTCATCGCTCCATTAGGGAAAGTATTAATCGATTTATTAAGGCTAAAAATTACAAACTGATGAGCTGGGTTGAATCCAATCATTATCAGAAAATTACCTTTAATGATGGCATTGCATTTGCTAACATAAACGATCAAGAAGAATTGACAAAATATCAAAATGAAGCTTAATAAACCATTTATTCTTGGGGTAACGGCCGCTTCTAGTGGGGCAGGAAAAACTACCTTAATTGAAAAAATAATACCCACGTTAATTAAAGAAAATATAAGGGTTTCGGTAGTAAAGCATGGTCACCATAGCTTTGAAATAGATTATCCCGGAAAAGATAGTTATCGCCTTAGAAAAGCAGGCGCCTATCAAACTCTGGTTCTGAATGACAAAAGGTCTGCCTTAATTACCGAGTATGCAGAAAGCCCACATTCTTTTGAATCATCAATTCAGCGGATGGATAAGGACGTTGATGTTATTCTGGTTGAAGGATTAAGACAGTCACATTATAAAAAGATTGAAGTTTTACGAATAGACCACTCCGATGACAAGCTATTCTTAAAAGATCCTAATATTATTGCTGTGATAACCGATGGGTATTTTAGTGCCCCCATACCGATTATCAATATAAATGACACACAGGCGATAACACATTTTATTATCACTACATTGAAGAATGCATGACAAAAGACATTACCCTTGCTGAGCTTGCAAACGATCCTGGGTGTTTAAGTGAGTATGATCCAAATGCTATGGATTTCTATAGCGCTCAAAAATGGATTGCGCAATTCTTAACCCCGCTGAAGCAAAAAGAAAGCCTTCCTATTGAAGGCTCTTTAGGCCGAATCATTGCAAAAGATATTCAATCATCTTCCGATGTACCGAATTATCATAACTCTGCGATGGATGGCTATGCTATTTGCTTTAGTAAGAATGGCGACCTGACCTTTAAGGTCATTGGTTCTGCTTTAGCTGGGTCTTTAGAAGATTTTCAAATAAAGCCGGGTGAAGCATTGGAGATCATGACGGGCGGAAAAATACCCCAAGGGGCGAGCGCTGTTGTGCCAATTGAATTGATAAGTATTGATGGTAACTCTATTCGCATTAAGGTATTACCCAAAATTGATGCAAATATCAGAAAAATTGGGGAAGATATTGCTAAGGGGCAAGTGATATTAAAGTCAGGGCAATTTATTCGTCCAGCTGAAATTGGACTTTTGGCCTCATTGGGAATTGGCAAGGTTGAGGTTTTTAAAAAGCTAAGGGTTGCATACTTCACAACAGGCGATGAAGTAATCGGAGTGGGCAATGTACTAGAGCAGGGTCAGGTCTATGACAGCAACCACTATACTATTGGAGCTATGCTGCAAGCTCCTTATATAGAAACAATAGACCTTCATAATATTCCCGATAATAAGATCATGATTAAAGATACTTTATTACTTGCCTCACAAAAAGCTGACCTCATTATTACCTCGGGAGGGGTGTCAGTTGGTAAGGCAGACTTTATGAAAGAGGTGCTTGCTGAAATAGGCGAAATACTTTTTTGGAAGCTAGCAATTAAACCTGGTCGACCTTTGGCTTACGGAACAATAAAAGGGGCACATTATTTTGGCCTACCAGGGAATCCCGTGTCAGCGATGGTAACTTTTTATCAAATGGTTAAACCCGCTATTCGATTATTAATGGGACAAGTAGGTTACATGCCACCACCCAAATTTAAGGCAAAATGTCATACAACCATTTTTAAAAGGCCGGGGCGGATGGAGTTCCAACGGGGCGTGTTAACTCGGAAAGATCATGACTTGGTTGTTACCCCTACCCGAAGCCAAGGCTCGGGGATTTTAAGCTCAATGAGTGAGGCGAATTGCTTTATTATTCTTGAGGCTGAGCAGGTAACTATTGAACCTGGAGACTTGGTGGATGTGCAGTATATGGATGGGATAGTGTAATAAGCTCTAAGAAATATAGGTATAATTAAGTAAGATTAAATAGATAGGAAAAATACATATAAAATGAGTCAAGTAACCTTAAATAAACAAGTACCGGAATTTTCACTGCAAGCGACAGGCGATGCAACTTTTTCCTTGAGTGGCTATGCAGGTAAGAGCCTTGTCATTTATTTCTACCCCAAAGATGCAACTCCCGGATGCACTAACGAAGGTGTCGACTTTACTGACAACTTCGCCGATTTTCAAAAACTCAATACAGAAATTTTTGGGGTGTCCAGAGACTCAATTAAGTCTCACGATAGCTTTAAAGCTAAATATAACTTCCCGTTTCAGTTGCTTAGTGATCCGGATGAAATAGCATGCAATTTGTTTGGTGTCATAAAAATGAAAAATATGTACGGAAAACAGGTTAGAGGAATAGAAAGAAGTACATTTCTTATTGATCCTGCTGGTAAATTAATTCATGAGTGGCGGGGTGTGAAAGTTGTTGGCCATGTTCAAGAAATACTTGAGCTTCTAAAAAATTAACTTCATCACAATATAAAATATATGGCAAAAAATCACACCACAAAGTTTTTTGTGCTCGACACTAATGTTCTTCTTCATGACCCGTCATGCCTATTTCGGTTTGAAGAACATGATATTTATCTCCCTATGATTACCCTAGAAGAATTAGACAATAATAAGAAAGGGGTCTCCGAGGTTGCCAGAAATGCTCGGCAAACGAGTCGCTACCTAGAAGAAATTATTGGGGCTACTATAGTAGATCTTCATAAGGGCTGTCCCTTAAGTTCAACGACGAACCCTCACGTATCTGGGAGCTTATTCCTTCAAACTGATCCAGTTGAATTTGAACTACCTATGCTTGCAGGCAGTATTGCGGACAATCAAATTTTAAATATCGTGCTAAATTTGAAAAAGAAGCACCTGGAACGTGAAGTAATTTTAGTTTCTAAGGACATTAATATTAGGATTAAAGGGCGTGCTCTAGGTATTATTGTTCAGGATTACTTCAACGATAAGGTCATGGGTGACACTGAATTATTGTATTCAGGGTGCACTGATCTGCCTGAAGACTTTTGGGAAAATCATAGTAAAGCAATGGAGTCTTGGCAAGAAGAGGGTCGAATGTTTTACAAGCTCACCGGCCCCTTATGCGGTAATTTTCTCATTAATGAATTCGTTTATTATGACTATGGCAAGCCTTTTCACGCAATTGTTAAAAACGTAGAAGGTAAAAGTGCTACGCTTCAGATTGTGCATGATTTCTCTCTGACCAAATTTAATGTTTGGGGTATTAATTCAAGAAACAAAGAACAGAACTTTGCCCTTAATCTACTGCTTGATCCGGATGTAGACTTTGTCACATTGTTAGGCCAAGCGGGAACTGGAAAGACCTTACTTACTTTGGCTGCTGCACTTGAGCAGGTCCTCGACAAGAAGATTTATAGCGAGATTATTATGACCCGCGCAACCATTTCCGTTGGTGAAGATATTGGCTTCCTTCCTGGTACAGAAGAAGAGAAAATGACGCCATGGATGGGTGCCTTAGAAGACAATCTTGATGTCCTTAATAAGTCGGATGACGATGCTGGTGCTTGGGGAAGGTCTGCGACGCAGGATCTCATTAAGTCACGCATTAAAATTAAATCATTAAACTTTATGCGTGGCCGAACATTTCTCAAAAAATTTCTCATTATTGATGAGGCGCAAAATTTAACGCCCAAACAAATGAAAACTTTTATTACTCGAGCGGGGCCAGGGACCAAGGTGGTTTGCCTAGGAAATATCGCACAAATCGATACGCCTTACTTGACTGAGGGAAGCTCTGGTTTAACTTATGTTGTCGATCGATTTAAAGGCTGGGGTCATAATGGCCATGTCACGCTAATGCGTGGAGAACGATCAAGGTTGGCAGACTATGCTGAAGAGACGCTCTAAACCGATTGATAGCAGAGGTTTTTACCCATTCCTCACGGCTCAATTTTTATCAGCTTTGGCCGATAATGCCTTGCTATTTGCTGCTATAGCACTAATTGCTAGTACAGGCTCTCCCAATTGGCACGAACCTTTATTGCTACAATTTTTTGTAATTGCTTATGTCATTCTTGCACCTTTTGTAGGGGCTTTTGCTGATGCCAAACCTAAGGGGCAAGTAATGTTTATTGCGAACAGCATAAAATTTATTGGGTGCCTCACCATGTTTTTTGGTCTTGAGCCTTTGTACGCTTATGCCATAGTAGGCGTAGGTGCTGCCGCATATTCACCTGCTAAATACGGCATTCTCACCGAACTGCTTCCGAAGGAATCGCTCGTGCCTGCCAATGGTTGGGTGGAAGGCCTTACCGTTGCAGCCATTATTTTTGGTGCGGTAATTGGAGGTGAATTAGCTAGTAAAAATATGGATCTCGATTATGCAATTTTGATCATCAGTGCTCTGTATTTATTGGCGGCTGTATTTAATCGTTATATTCCCATACTGCCAATTAACCATAAACCTAAAAAGAAAAATCCATGGTTTCTTATTCAGGATTTCTTCCACTCCTACTCAAAATTATGGAATGATCCCTTAGGTCAACTATCACTTGCTGTTACCACTCTCTTCTGGGGGGCAGGGGCAACCCTACGTTTAGTAGTGATTGCTTGGGCGGCGTTTGCCTTAAATTACGGGTTAGATCAAGCCACTAAACTCACAGCAGTTGTCGCTTTAGGTGTCGCAGTTGGCTCTGTTATTTCTTCACGGTACGTGAGAATGGAGGATTCAGTTAAAATTCTTCCTTTGGGTATTTTAATGGGGGCGCTCGTCTGCTCTATGGTATTTATTACTAGCTGGGAGATGGCTGCCTTAGTCCTGTTTCTCATCGGCGTCTTTAGTGGGATTTTGATTGTTCCTTTAAATGCCCTATTGCAATACCGAGGGCACATACTTATCGGTGCCGGGCATTCCATTGCAGCGCAAAATTTTAGTGAAAATTTAGGGATATTATTTCTTAGTGGTACCTACACACTAATGGTTGGATTGAATCTTCCTATCAACGGCATTGTATTTATTTTTGGATTGTTTGTATTGCTCTCTATGGTCGTTGCTAGTCAATATTATGCGCAGCCAAAAAATTAATGTAGCTTGACGTGGGCCTCGGTCCTTCGAGTAATAAACTTAGCTACCAATCGCAGTGTGACCATCGTAGGTCCATGTAACACCAATAGATGCATTTGATACAGCATTAGATACATTAAGCGAGCAATTAATCCTTCGATAAACATACTCCCACCCATCAAAGATCCCATGAGATTACCTACAGTTGAGTAACTGCCAAGATTAACTAGGGAGCCGTAATCTTTATAGCGGTACTGAAGCAAAGCATTGCTTTTACCAGCAACAACCTTCTTAATGCTTTTTACTAAGAGTGATGCTTGTTGATGAGCGGACTGAGCTCTTGGTGGGACCATGCTTATTGATCCTGGTTTCTCAGGGCAAGCAGCGCAGTCACCAAAGGCAAAAATAGCTGGGTCATTTTTTGCTTGTAGAGTTGATAAGACCTCTATTTGGTTAATATTGTTGGTTACGAGTCCCAGATTTTTCAGAAAACTCGGTGCTTTAATACCCGCAGCCCAGACCACCAACGCTGAATTAATGTATCGATCTTTATGGGTTCTAATGCCGTTTTCTGTAACCTCTGTTACTCGCTCGCCCATATGTAAATTTACATTGAGTTTTTTCAGCTCAACCTCGACTGACTGACTCATTCTTTTTGGTAATGCAGGCAATAATCGTTCACTTGCCTCAATCAAGGAAATATTAATATCACGATCGGGATTAATATTATCTAAGCCATAAGCCGTTAATTCTCGAGTTGCCTTATGAAGTTCAGCTGCCAACTCTACCCCAGTTGCTCCAGCGCCAACAATGACCACTTCTAATTGGCCAGAGTGTATTTCTGTTGACTGTGTTTGCGCTCGCAGAATGGCGTTGTGTAGCTTTTGATGAAACCGTTCAGCTTGCTCTAAAGTGTCCAGTGCAATAGCATGCTCTTTGACGCCCTTGATGCCAAAGTCATTGATCGTGCTTCCAACAGCGATGACTAACGTATCGTATAAGAATTTCCTGCTTGGTATTAGCTCTGTCCCGTCGTCGTCATAAAAGGGTTCTAGTGAGATCTCTTTTTTACTTCTATCAATCCCGTTCATCTTGCCAAGACGAAAATTGAAATGATGCCAATGGGCCTGGGCTAAATAATCCAATTCATCTTTATCTGGATTAAGGCTTCCTGCAGCAATCTCATGCAGCAAAGGCTTCCATACGTGGGTTTTTTTTCCGTCCACTAACGTGATATGAGCTTTCTGCTTTTTGCCTAAAGAATCTCCCAGCTTGGTAGCTAATTCGAGCCCTCCGGCACCACCCCCAACAATCACTACCTTATGTAAATTTTCTGTCATAGTATGGATCTTAAAAGAATTGAGAAAGCAAAAAAAACGACTGGGGCAATTATACCTCAGTCGTTTTTAGAATGTATTGCAGGTTTGTAACTAAATTATAGGTCTTCGTTTCCTGTTACACCTTTACTACCATTAGTCCTGATCCATGCAATGGTTTGTAATAATTCATCTACAGTCATGCCATCTGTAGGCGCCATTACACCAAAACCTTTACCCCCCATACCGCCGTTAGTACCGTACCAGACGGTCTCAAACATACCTTTGTTGGTGGCAACTTTAGGGTAGCGGAAAGTTGGTCCTACTAAGCCTGGTCCAACCTGACCCTTAGCAGTTGGTCCATGACACTGGGTACATGACCAGTAACCAAATCGTTTTTTACCATTTTTTTCCGCAGCAGCGTTACCTACGTAAATGTTCTTTCCAGTTTCAAGGAACACTTTTTCAGCCTCTGTCATTACGTTATCTTTTTTCTTGGTATCACCAAACGATTTAGCTGAAGCTTTAAGTTCATCAGTAAAGTCGCTGCCATCAGTAGTCTTAATAAATTTTTGTTCAGCATTTGCAGAGCATGCTAGGCAGGCTGCCAATAGGGTTGAAACAAGTATTTTTTTTGAAAACATAATATCTCCTAGTCTATTTCAATTAACCTACTACTAAAAGTAGGACAATTAAAATTTAAAAAGTTTCCTTTAAATAAGGGGTTAAATGATAAGAATGGATCATAATTTCTTAACGGGATATATTACTTTTTTTTAAAAAAAATGTCACCCTTTTGTGACATTTTTTTTTACCAATTAGCCAGTAATCTAGTTCTTATGGCGCTCGTATCCGTCTAACCTATCCTCAAATGAGGGTTTTGTATAAGGAATACCAAAGTCTTCCATGATCTTATAGATTTTGTCGATATTACGCTCAATAGCACCTTCGAGTTCAGCGCGGCGCTCAGTCTCTTTTTTGCGTACGCCACCTGATATATTCCAATAGGTTTTACCAGTCAGCTTGCTTTTATCACTAGCGTACTCCGGGATTTGAACTACCACGAGATCCGCTTTCGATTGTTTCGCATAGTAGCCTCCAATAGGGCCCCACGCAATAGCAACATCAATATCACCTCTTACTAGATCGTCAATCATTAGACCCGGAGACATATTAAGGTCGCGCTGGATACGATAAGGTTTAGCGTTAAACATGAGCCCGTTGGCATTTAATGCAACCGCCACCGGGCTCTTATCGTTCACCCCAATAGTTCCTTTGCGTAAGTCAGGGGAGCTCCAGTCCTTAATGTCATAGCCGCTATCTTTTCTGTATACCCATACATGACCAGCACGGTAGTAAGGCTTTGTCGTTCCAAGTGCATCATATGTAGTATTAGTCCCAATAATGACGTCACATCGGTAAGCATTCAATGTGTTGCGTAAAAAGCCAAAGCGATCAGGCCAGTACTGATAAGAAAGTTCCTTGCCTAGATCGGCTGCTAATACTTCAGCAATTTTATTCTCGAAACCTTCGCCTGCGGAGTTTGAGTACGGTAGGTTATTTTGGTCAGCACACACCTTGAACTCATTATCTTTAGGGACACGCGTCGGCTGTCCGGGCTTCCCCATATCTGCGTTCACTTCGATATTGTCAGCAGCATGGGACATTCCATTCATCATTAGCAACAGTGCAATACCTACGATTTTTTTTAACATTTATTTATTCCTTATTAAATTCAGTTGCGTGATTATACTATCTAACCCTGCTCAATCACTCATGATTATCCTTAATCTGAAGTCTTTAATAATGATCTCAGATCATTCCGTATAAAATTTTAGTACAAAAAAAAACACCCTACCGAAGTAGGGTGTTTTTAAGACTAACTAAACAATGTTTAGTTCTATAAATTCCCGAAGGATTATAGGCTAAATACTGTTAATCCACCGCCACCAGGAGCAGCGTTGTATTTTGTTAGTTCTTTATAACCACCAGCAGCACCAAGTGCGTCTGTGTCATTTGTAAGACCAAGGTTCATCGCAACGCCAGCCCAACCACCGATGCCTGATAGGACACCAACGTGTTGTTTACCTTTGTGTGCGTATGTGAATGCATTACCAATCACACCAGAACCAACTTGGAATTTCCAAAGTTCTTTACCGCTTTTCGCGTCAAGAGCTTTAAACCAACGATCTAAAGTACCGTAGAAAACTAAGTCTGAAGCAGTAGTCATTGCACCACCCCATGCTGAGAATTTCTCTTTGTTGTACCATACTTTTTTGTTAGTCATAGGATCATAAGCAGCAAAGCCACCCATTACGCCGTCAGGACCAGCAAACATAGTAAGTGTCGCACCAACCCAAGGCTGACCTGCAACATACTTAGACTCAACTGGTTCGTATGTCATACATACGTGGTTAAGTGGTGAGTATACTAAGCCAGTTTTAGGTGAGTATGCAGCAGGCTGTTGGTCTTTAGTACCAAGAGCAGCTGGACATGTACCTTTAGTGTTGTAATCTTGATGAGTCGAATGTTCAGCAAGTTTGTTTGGCACACCAGATTTCATATCAATATCACTAGCCCAGTTAACGAATGGATGCACTTTTTCAGCAGCAACTAAAGTACCTTCTGCAGCTGTCCATGTGTATGCAAAGCCGTTTCTGTCATGATGCCAAGCGTATGTTTTTCCACCTTTGTCAAAAAGGATAACTTCGTTAATACCGTCATAATCCCATTCGTCATGTGGAGTCATTTGCATACCCCAACGTGCCATACCTGTATCTAAATCACGAGCAAAAACAGTCATAGACCATTTGTTGTCACCTGGACGTACGTCTGGGTTCCAAACTGATGGGTTACCTGTACCGTAGTACACTAAGTTTGTTTTTGCATCATACGGCCACCAGCCCCATGTAGAGCCACCACCGTGCTGCCAACCATCTTTTACCGCTTGTGGTTTGAGCCAAGTTTTAACACCTAGATCAGCTACACCACCTTGAAGTTGGTCAGCAGGGATTCTTTTGAAAGAACCACCCATAGCGTTACCGCCATTCACATCTTCATATACTGAAAGAGCTGAATATAGTGGGTTTTCTTTGTTGAAGTCAGCACCGATTAATACTTCTGAATCAGGTCCTGTTGACATTGCTTTCCATGCTAGTGAACCGTCAGCGATGTTGTAAGCTGCAAGAAAGCAACGAACACCAAATTCAGCACCAGAACAACCTGTAATCACTTTGTCTTTAATTACGTGAGGTGCGTTAGTGTTTGTAGCTCCAACTTTAGGGTCTGTGTTTGACACATCCCATTTTTTAGCGCCAGTTTTTGCGTCAAGCGCAACTAACATACCGTCGTTTTGTTGTAAGAAAATCATACCATCACCGAAACCAAGACCACGGTTAACGTTATCGCAACATAGAACTGCTTGCACGCTAGGATCTTGTTTTGGGAAGTAAGACCAAACAATTTTTTGATCGTTGTTAAGGTCTAAAGCATAAACGTTATTTGGAAATGCTGTATGTACATACATCATGTTACCAATAACTAATGGTGAACCTTCATGGCCACGGTTTACACCAGTAGCGAATGTCCATGCTGCTTTAAGGTTTTTAACGTTACCTTTGTTTACTTGTGTTAGCTTAGAATAAGCTTGGTTGTCATGCTGACCACGTGGGTGAGCCCAGTTGTTAGCATTAGACATAGCTTTTTCTTGATCAGCAGCAGCTGAAGCAACCATAGGCATAGCCATAGTAGCAGCAGCAGCAAAGCCAAGAGCTAATTTAATTTTATTTAATTGCATATTAATCTCCGTAGTTTTAACTAAGGGTTTCAAAAGAAGCAAACAACCCCCTTAAAGTATTCTTCAAAGATATTAAACCTTTTGGGAATTCAATAAAGCAAATGGTTGTGTGCTCGTAGTACAAAGTTTCTATACTTGAGAGCTACTTTATACCTCCAAAAAATAAATTGCAACACTTTCGTAACACTTTCGTAACATTTAGTGATTTAATTTACTTATCAAAAAAAGCAGGTTTTTTTGCTTTACAATAAGAATTATTACTCACAGCTGAGGCATACCATTTATGCAAGATACGTCCTTAAAAGAATTGTTTCCTGAAATTGAGCCCTTTCATTCTGAGTGGTTAGCAAGTGATGGCGGGCATACGATTTATGTCGAACAATCTGGAAATTCCGAAGGTCGACCCATTATTTTTCTTCATGGTGGTCCTGGCGGAGGAACTGGTGCAAGGCAGCGTCGCTTCTTTGACCCTGCGTACTACCGCATTATATTATTTGACCAAAGAGGATGTGGCAAAAGTAAACCCCTAGGTGAAACAACTAACAATACCACCGCCCATCTTATTGCTGATATGGAGGCTATTCGTCACCACCTTAATATTAAGGAATGGATATTATTTGGCGGATCCTGGGGAAGCTCTCTCGCACTTGCCTACGGCGTTGAATATCCTGCTGTGACTATGGGGCTTATTCTTAGAGGCGTCTTTCTTAGCAGAAAACATGAGCTCGAATGGTTCCTCAACGATGTGGATCTATTCTTCCCTGAGTTGCATGCCAACCTAATAAACCATAAGCCTTATATTAATAAATCGAATCTGGTGCAAAGTTATATCGATCTTGTGTTCGCTGACGATCGTGAAGAAGCGAAAAAAGCAGCAGTGATGTGGAATACCTTTGAGGGGAGTATCTTAAAAATGCTACCAAATGTTTCCCAGGGGAATGCTGGGGAAGATGTTGATCGTGATTTTGAATTGGCGAGAGCAAGGGTTCAGCTTCATTATATAAAACATGACTGCTTTATGGATGGGGCAGGCATTCTACAAAAGCTCGCTGTACTGAAAGATAAACCTGTCAGTATCGTACAGGGTCGGTATGACATGGTATGCCCGCCAAAAACAGCGTATGAAGTCGCGCGGTTATTGCCTCAATCTGATTTAATTATGGTTCCCGATGCCGGGCACTCAGCCTCTGAGGCGGGGACATTGGATGGATTAATTAAGGCCACTGAAAAATTTAAATCACTCTAACCACGACCATGAAATTTATTACAAAAGTTGCCGCTACCCGCCAAGGAGAAAACTACTTTATTTTTCAGGAAATTTTATCCAGTTTTAAGCGCCATAATTTCTTAGCGGTTAATGCCTCCATATCTTTTTTTACCTTATTTGCCTTTATCCCTCTTGTTCTGCTGATTCTATTCTTTTTCAGCCAATGGCTTAGCAGCTCTTCGCTAGCGTTAGAAAAACTACAAAATATCACAGGCCTTCTGTTGCCAGAGATGAGTGGCCGGATTATGGGTGAGGTCGGAAAGGTGGCTTCAACAAAAGCGAGTTGGGGGGTATTGTGGGTTACGATTTTATTTCTTGGTTCAACGCCCCTGACCTCTGCTCTTAGGTCAAGTTTCAATAATATATTCAGCGCAGCTAAAAAACATACCTACTTAAAAAATAAAGTGAGGGACCTGATGGCCGTCACCGCAATCATGATTTTACTATTTATATATACATCAATCAATATTTACCTGGTTCAAGCATCTCATTTTTTTACCGACTACGTTCCGCTTATTGAAAAAAGTTTGTTAACCTCCGTCTTGTCATTTGTTTTGTTAGTCCTTGTCGTCTCTTTCTTCTTTAAGATTTTTATACCGGTTAAAACCTATTCCCAAAATATATTCTATGGCGCACTAGTGACTAGCCTATGCTGGTTTGGATTAAGTAATGCTTTTAGTTCTTTCACATCGATCAGCGAATATTACGGAGTCTTCTTTGGGGGGATGAGAAATTTATTTATCTCTCTCATCTGGCTTTATCTCAATACTGCCGCCCTCCTTATCGGTGCAGAAGTAATCGCGGCTTTCCATAAAAAAGAAATACTATTAATTAAAGCATTATTTAATATTGACAACATTCATCGGCATCCTATCCATAAAAAGTTGATGGATTATTTTGGGCAACGCCTTAAAAAAGATAAAATTATTTTCACTGCTGGTGATCATGACCAGCGATTATTTTTTGTTATTGAGGGTGAGATAGGTATTGTCAAAGAAGGCAGGGTAGTAGAAACCATTTCTGCCGGCCAATACTTTGGGGAGCTATCATTACTCAATAAAATTCCTCGCGTTGCTTCCGCTTATGTTATTTCTGACTGGGCACACGTCATCATTCTTCCAGAAAAAAAGATGCGCCAACTGCTCCAGGAGGACAATCGTATCGCTATGGATTTCTTGAAAAAAATGGCACAAAAATTACAAGTGATCTAGGCTTCAGGTCGCACATCAAAGGCAATGCAAATTCTTTCCTCATCCGACTGAAAAGGTATGGTGCGATGAAATACCGACGAAGGAAAGAAAATAACCTCACCCGCTTCGGGTAGTATGGTTTTCTTGGGGAAATCATCATGCATTTTTGGATAATCGTCACCATCGGTACTCAGCTCAATTGCGCCATCATCGGATGGTACGGCTTGAGAAGGAATCGACAAATAAATGGCGCCGCTAATCCATCCGTCCTCATGTATGTGCGAATTAAGGTGCCCGCCACTTTGCATTTTCACATACCATGAACTACTAAAGTCTATGTTGGCCGGAAATGATCGTACGAATTCACAATCACGCTCTTTAATATTTTTATAGTATGCATCGATCACTTTAATCAAAGCCTCTTTTAACTTTTGAAAGGACTTCTCTGGCCTTTTGAATAAATTTCCGGATGATTGAATGCCGGCCGTCAACCGACTTTGCTTTCTTTGTCCGATATCAGCCGAATTGATATCGTTAAGTAAGCTCTCTACCAACGCCCTATTGTTTTCCATTAGCTCAGGTATTTTTTGGTGGCACACATAGTCTAAAGGTGAGGGGCAAAAATTATAAGGATCTTTCTTTTGAAAATTTTGGGAAAAATGGGTTGAAAGGGTCGCCAAAAAGGGAGACTTATTTTTATGTATGGTGAGTGCTAATAATTTATCCTGAAATAAGTCGAATTGTTTTAACTTGTAATGGCAATAAAGCACCCTTTCCTGCCAATCTTCAAATTGCGATCGATCAAAATACGTCATGGCTGCTTCAAACGCTTTATTATCATACAAAAAAACTGCTAGCTGATAATTGGCTCTCGGGTGATGGGGGTCAATTTTAACGGCCATATCCAAAAACTCTTTTGCCTCTTTTATTTTGCCGTCATGCCAAAGCGCATCACCCAGGTCGGAATAAAACTCGGGTTCATCTGATCCTAACTCTACCGCTTTTTTAAAATGCTTAATCGCTAATATTAAGTTGCCTTGATTGCGATAGGCCCCAGCTAAATTATAATGACCTTTAGCATCCTCTTTAATATTGATAGATTTTTTAAAGCACTCGATCGCTTCATCAGGAAATCCTTGTAACTGCTTGATGGTTCCAATGTTAGCTAATGCCTCAAAAAAGCCTGGCTGAATTTCTAAGGCCTTCTCATATAAATGGATTGCTTGATGATATTCCGATTGGCTTTGATAAAGGGTCCCAAGATTAAAATAAGCCTCCGTAAAATTTGCATTTAACCGAATGGCTTCTTCATAATGATGGATTGCTTGACTTGGTTCATTTAACGCATACAGCATCGCGCCTAGGTTAAATTGTAGCTCAGGAATAGAGGGGTTAATTTTAACTGCTTGCTTGTAGGCGTCGGCTGCTTTTTGGAATGCACCTTCTTGCTCCAAACATACTCCCAGTAGGTTAAAAAGCATCAGTTCACCGGGAAAGGCTTTTATTAATTTCTGTGCTTCCTCAATCCCTTCCGTGTAGCGGCCTTGCTGATGAAGCATCATGAGGTGATTGACTTGTTGTTGGGATAGTTGCTTCATAACAAATCTTCCAATAAATCCTTAATATATTAAAATAATCTTCGCCATAGCGATAAAGGCGCCAATTAATTATAAGTTCACGATAAATGCAATGATAGAATATGTGCTTTGTTAATAAACCTAACTAATCTTTTATTATGAATCCATCACTCATTAACATTATAAGCGCATCGCTCTTCTTGATTGCCATTATCCATACTTTTTCTACCAAATATTTCTTAGAATTAGCCCATAGCCATCCTAAGTACTCAGGCCTTCTGCATCTCCTGGGCGAGGTAGAGGTGGTATTTGGTTTTTGGGCAATGATTCTGGTGTTATTTATGTTCGGTATCAACGGCTATGAGAATGCCGTTGCGTACGTGGATAGCCGAAATTATACCGAACCAATGTTTGTATTTGTCATTATGGTTATTGCTGCAACGAAACCGATTTTGCATCTTTCTGAAAACATAGTGCTGTCTATTGCCCGTATCATTCCGATCCCAAAGGAAATGGCCATTTATTTTCTTCTCTTAAGTTTGGTCCCTCTCCTAGGTTCATTTGTCACCGAGCCTGCTGCTATGACATTGGCCGCTATGCTTTTAGGGGTTAATTACTTTGGCAAAGAAACCAGCAGTCGTTTTAAATATGCAACGTTAGGCGTACTATTTGTCAATATATCTATTGGCGGAACACTAACCCCTTATGCTGCACCGCCTGTGTTAATGGTCAGTGCTACATGGGATTGGGACATTCACTTCATGCTTACTAATTTTGGCTGGCGCGCAGCGTTAGCTGTCTTAGTCAATACGCTAGTATTAGTTTTCATTTTCAAAGATGATTTGAAGCTGATCAAGCTAAAAGAAAAAAATAATGCTACCAAAATGCCCTTACCTATCATATTGGCTCATCTCTTCTTTTTGATCGGTGTGGTCTTTTTTGCTCATCACCCGGCTGTGTTTATGGCCCTGTTTCTATTCTTTCTTGGCTTTAGCTCTGCGTACAAAAAATTTCAAAACCCACTCATTCTTACGGAAGCTCTCCTAGTTGCCTTCTTTTTGGCAGGCCTTGTGGTGCTTGGGGGTGTTCAGCAATGGTGGCTTGAACCTACCCTGATGTCTATGAGTTCGGATGCTGTCTTTTTTGGTGCTACAACATTAACCGCATTTACAGATAATGCTGCTCTCACCTACCTTGGTTCTTTGGTTGACGGGTTGTCTGATGAGTTTAAAATTGCTTTAGTGGCGGGTGCCGTTACTGGTGGTGGTCTTACGGTAATTGCTAATGCCCCAAACCCAGCAGGAATAGCGATATTGCGCGACCACTTTCCTGAAAAAACTATCGCACCCCTGGGTCTTTTAATGGGAGCCATTCCTCCTACCCTTGTCGCCATTATTGCCTTTAGGTTCATTTAAGCCATGGCTACTAACAAAACCTTTCAATATAACGGCGCCCTTCTCCAAAAGGAAAGAAAGAGACAGAAGATTGATCGGAGTGATATTGCTCGGCAACTAACGATGCATGAGGGACAAATTAAATCTATTGAGGAACACCTTCCCCATGGCTTTGTTAATGATCACTTTCGGGCATTGGCGATTAAACGATATGCTTTTATCTTGGCGTTACCTATCGAAAAGATTATCCCCCCCGATGCCCCGAGAAATCTGGAGCTGACTACCGTAGACGATAATCAGCAGATAGGCCTGAATAAATCTGTCATTGCTCTCTTTGTTTTCCTTACCCTCATCATTATTGTATTTATCATTGTTGGTAATAATTCCTCTCATGATGATTTGGAGTTACCGGAAAGCCCTGATGAGGCTATCAATTTACCTGCATCGGACGCAAGTGAATTAACACAAAATGATTTGCCTGTAGTGTTAGAAGTTCCTGGCCAAGCTGGCGACCCGACTGACATCATAGAAAAAAAGGGGGTTCCTGAGGTTGCTACTACCAATGAACAGGCTTTGTCTTTTATATGCACCATTCGTACCGCCTCACCATTCACTCATTTCTCGACCACATCACCCGAAAAGCCAGCCACTTACTTTCACTTGATTTCCACTAAAGCGCAGACCATTTGCACTCTTGATAAAAATGATACCTTAGCTACATACACCTTTTCTGAGGGTGAAAAACTGACACATCGCGGTGTCGCTCCCTTCAAAATACAGCTTGATCCAACGCGCAGCGAACTCTATTTCGAGGGTTGGAAGGTGCACCTACAAAATGAAAATATTTTTATTAAGCTCAATCCTGCCCCTACAAATTAGCTAACAGCCAACCGATACTAACTCGCTCCACGATGTGGAGTACGATTGACTACGATAGGATTGCCTCATATTCCATGATGGATTGAGCGGCTGAAACGCTATACGTAAACTGTATTTGTTAAATTTGTTATTAATTTCATCGATTGTTTTTGTTAGGCTACCTTGTCTTTTATTTTCGGAAGTTATGAGAGGATATGGTAATTTTCTTAACTCTTCTAGATTATTTAAAATAACCCCGCACTTACTGTAAGCAACATTCTCTTTATAAATTTTTCTTAATCCATCTAACGCTGCTTTAACAATGAGGTTGGTATGATTAGTCGGCTGCTCCAAAGGCATCGTAATAACCTCCTGATAATGACGCAGTTTTTTATTAAAAGGGTTGGTGCTTAAAAAAATAGTTACGGCGTTACTTACCGTATTTTGTTTTCTTGCCTTGAGTGCAGCGCAGCCAACAAAGGTAGTGACCGCTTCCGCCAACCGACCGTAATCACTCACTCGCCTGCCAAAACTTCTAGAACACCGAATGGCTTGTTTTGCTACATGCTGATTGTCAATCAATAGACATGAAATACCATTAAGCTCATAAATAATTCTCTCAACATTAATGCCAAATACTTTTCTCATCCATACCGGATTAGAGTGCTTAAGTTCCCATACAGAATACACGCCTTTGCTTTGTAGTTTGGCTGACAGGGCCTTGCCGATACCCCAGACTTGGTCTGCTGATAGGTCATCCATAATGTTATGCAGCCCCGATATATTGGCATCCCTTATCATAAAAACACCCCTCTGTTGATCTTGTTTTTTTGCACATCTATTTGCAAGCTTTGCTAATACCTTTGTTGGTCCTATACCTACACACACCGGCATACGAAGATAGCGCCATAGCAAATCCTTAATCTCCTGAGCAATGGCCAGTAAATTGTCCTGGCCCTCCATATTAAGAAAGCATTCATCAATAGAGTAAATCTCCTGCGTATCTGTGTAGCCAGATAACAAAGACATGGCACGGTCACTGATATCGGCGTAGAGAGGATAATTAGAGGACAATACCTGCACTTGGTGTTGCTTGACCATTGCTGTCACTTTAAATAATGGTTCACCCATTTTAATCCCTAGATCTTTTGCTTCTTGGCTGCGAGAAATGATGCAGCCATCGTTGTTACTTAATACTACTACCGGCTTATCTATCAGATAAGGATTGAAAAGCCTTTCACAGCTTACGTAAAAATTATTCACGTCCACCAAAGCCATCATGCTATTTAAATTTTCTCACTGCTCCGGTAACGACACCCCAAATTTCAAACACCATACCCTCGGTGATATCAATATACTTATACTTACTATTGGCTGGTAGCAATCTTGGATGCGACAAATGTTTGGCTAATGTTTTAACCGTAAATTCACCGTCAATAGAAGCCAATACAATATCACCAATCTTAGCTTCCTTTGATCGATCCACAATCACAATATCACCATCATGAATGCTGGCATCAATCATGGAATCACCTTTGATACTGACAAAAAAAGTGGCTTCTTTTTGTTTGATTAGATAATCATTTAAGTCCAATTTTTTCTCTACATGATCATCTGCTGGAGAAGGAAACCCTGCCGGCACCTTGTGAGAAAATAATGGTAACGGTTGATTAGTTGGTTCAGAGGGGGTAGTGAAAATGGTATCGATATTATAGGATTGCTTCCGAACAATGTACCGCCTGATGTCGGTGACCTTACTTTTAGGAACGCGCATTACGGTTGTTGGTTCGCCATAACTACCGCTTCCCAACTTACGTCCTGAGCCTACCCTAAAACCTCCACGATTTACTTTATTCATTTAATTATTGTAACATTAATCAATTAGTATGGTGTCCGACGTACAACAATTAAATACGCATTTAATTGTTGACAAGCATTAATAAAATAGGCAAAGTTAACGAAACCTGGCTCTCAAGGCAGTATTGACAAGGGTTTTAGAAAAGCTAAGAAATAAAAACCAAAATAATAAATTATTTGACGGTATACGCAAACAATGTATTATTTTGATACGTACATTAAATATCTGGAGGATTACATGAATAAAGGTGAACTTATAGAAGCAGTAGCAAGTGCAACAGGCACAACTAAAGCAGAAGCAGGACGTGCTATCGATGCAACAGTTGCAGCAGTTACTGGTGCACTAAAAAAAGGTGATTCAGTAACATTGATTGGTTTTGGTACATTTAAAGTGGCTAAGAGAGCTGCGCGTACAGGTAGAAACCCTCAAACAGGCGCTGAATTAAAAATCTCTGCAAGAACTGTTCCTTCATTTAAAGCTGGTGCCGCACTTAAAGCAGCGGTAAACTAAGAAAAGTAGAAAATTAAACAAAATGCCCTTAACGGGCATTTTTTTTGATCGTAAAACCTACATCCCACAATTCTTACACTTACCCTTAACCGTATTAAAGCCTTTTACAGTTTCTAACCCTTTAACTTTGTTGAAATTGGCTCCATCAACATTCGCGTCCGTTAAATCAGCCCCGGTTAAATCAGCCCCTGTTAAATCAGCTTGAATCAATTCTGCCCGATATAGATTAGTGTGGCGCAAATTAGCTTCTCGTAAATTACCAAAAATAAAACTAGCAATATTTAAATCGGCCCTTTCAAAATTGGTTTTGCTAAAGTCACCGCCCGAGGAATCAAACTTCATTTGGCCCATGGGCTGATTACCTACATCGAGCCCAAACTGACCGTCTATTACCAGCGCAGATGACATGTCTACCTTACCCAGAGTGCCGATAACTCTTGCACTACTAAGGTTAGCGCCTCTGAATATAGTATTGCCAAAAATCGGTTGAAACATGGTTGCTTCACGAAGATTAGCGCCTGAAAAATTGGCATCCTCAAGTCGTGCTAGGTTAAGGTATGCACGCTGTAAATTAGCTCCGGTTAAATTAGCACCTCTGAGGTCTGCGCCAAAAAAACTGGTATTGACCATAACGCAATGCGTTAAGTCTTTACCATTAAAATTTAAGTACCCGAGGTCTTTATGCGACAAATCACAATCAGGGTCATCTAACATTGATTCGACTGCAAGCTGCGTCATTTTTTCTCTGGTGGTTTCGGTATTTTTACTAAAAAATTGTTGCGCTTCTTTGATCATCGTCAATGGCTCTTTCACAAAAATAGACTTTGATGTTTCATTGCCAAAGCAATACTCCTTGCCTTCAAAGTCAGCCTTAATAGAGCAGTCCGTTTTATGAAAATTTCCTTCAGCCAAACTGGTAGCACAGTAATTATCGAATTCAGCTGCGAAAGCTTGAGCGGATAGCAATATAACAGCAAAGATAAGAGAAAATTTCATAGGTAATCCTTGGTTGGCGTTTATTCTTTAGTATAAACTTAATTCATAACAACAAAAAAGAATGTAGCGTCATGAACCCACCTACCGTTTTAATAACTGGAGCCAATAGAGGGCTAGGATTGAAATTTGCTGAGCTCTATGCACAAAAGCATTTCCAAGTGATTGCCACCTGCAGAGACATCGATAGTGCAGATCAATTAACGAGCATGGCCAAGCGATATAGCAATATACAGATATTAACTTTAGATGTTGCCCAGTCGGAAAGTATCCAAATGTTAGCTGACAAGCTAAAGGGCCTACCTATTGATATCCTGATTAATAATGCAGGGATCTGGCGATCAAGCTCGCTTGGCTCTGTCAATAAGGAGGCGTGGTTAGAAAGCTTTACTACCAATGCTATTGCTCCCTACGAAATAGCCTGCACTTTTTTACCCCACATCATGGATGGAGTCTTGAAGAAGGTGGTATCAGTCACTAGCAAGATGGGGAGTATTGATGACAATACGAGCGGAGGATCTTATATTTATCGGTCTAGTAAATCTGCACTTAATATGGTGATGCGTAGCCTGCAACACGACTTACGGTCTCACGGTATTGCCACCCTCACTCTCCATCCAGGCTGGGTAAAAACTGACATGGGCGGAATGAACGCTTTAATTAATGTTGATCGAAGTGTTGTTGGTATGATGGAGGTTATCGACAAGCTGACCTTAGAGAATTCTGGACGCTTTATTGATTACGCAGAGAAACCTATCAACTGGTAACGCACAGGTGTTAGATTAACGCTTTCTTTTGCTCGACCAAAGCAATAGACCTGACAAAGATACGATGATAAGTAGTAAGCCGGTGATATCAAAAAATAGTTTTCCTGCCTGCTTAAATATTGCACCGCTATGAAAATCTAGGATTACTTGTTCCAGGCTAACGCCATCTCCCACAAAATACCGATGAATCCGTTTTTTATTTATCGAGGTCAAGGATCCAGAGCTACTCCACGACACACTTTTTAGTGGTGTTTCTTTCCAGTCAGTTAATGCCGATGTTGCAGACCATAGCCGCTCTTGCTTATCCTGAAGAACCAAACCGCTATCATGCATTCCAATTTTTTGGATGGAAAAAGGCAAAAGATCTATAGTTTTTTGTAGGGCCCCTTCTTGGTTCATGAGAAGCAACTGGCTTTCGGTAGCAAGAATGTATTTGCCATTGTGCCAAACAACACCCAAGAGATTTTTTTCGGTCTGAATGACCGGGCTGCCATTAAAGAGAAGCTCTACGCCATACTGAGAAAAATTATCGTTTTGAATGGCGTAAACAAGATCGGGTTGCGGAACTTTTAGGCCATACTGATCTAAAATCCATGACGAGGTCACGTAATGTTTATCTAAATCCAAGTCTTTTGTATGATTCAAAAATATCCCCGTCACCGCAAAATGAATCAGGAGTATACAAACAGCTATCCCGATGTACTTATGAAGTGCAGTAATTTTTTTCATGTTTTTTTTCATTTAGCTATTTTTTATGTACCCATCTAAATAAAGGGCTAATTTGGCAACTGCTGTCATTGCCCATACGGATAAGGTAGCTCCTGATACACCATCAATACTCCTATCGAGATCATATCCCCTTAACGATGCCCCAATAAATTGCCTAGTAAAAGCTGGGTATTTAATTTCCCATCCCCTTATTTCGCGAAATTCTAATACCTTTGCTGTTTTAATTTTTCCATTAGCCACAACAATTCCAAAGGTTATAGGGTGCTCTTTTCCTATCTCCTCAAGAATCCATGCGCTTTGATTGTTTTGTTCCCAGTAGACTATTTTGAGTCCTGCATAGGGGTGATTTAATATTTTTTCAACAGACTCCCTAACATCACTTCTAAGCAAAATAGATTGTTTCTGTGGGACGTTATCTCCAAACACGTCATGCAAAAAAGCATCCTCTGTTTGATAGACTCCCTTTGCATGAGCGCTACCACCATAGACAATATTGACAGCTATTAATGCAAAAAATATCAAAGCAGCTTGAAGATATTGGTTCATATAAGGTCTGCTAAAATGAGTACCCAACACCAAGATTTAATCCATCAAGTTCTTTAGTTAAACCAGCGCCCACATCTTGGTCCTGGTAATCCACCTTAAATACTACTTGCGGATCTACCCAGTAGTTTAATCCGATGTTTGTCTGTGTATATTTTGTGTCTGTCGAACTTCCACTTCCTGCAAGATTATCCCACTGTGAATATCTGGCAAAGAAACCAAGCTCTTCGTTCACTTTATATGATGGCTCTACATACCAGCCATTTTGCTCGTCTGCGCCATTAGCATCAGGTGCATTTCCATTCACATCCCAATTCGCGTAAAGCGCTCTTAGTCTATATGGTCCTTTTGTTATATCCGCATGCACTTCCATAAGAAGTGCTTCATCTACATCAACTGTTCCACCGTTCTGGAAGTCTTCCTGATAGTTAATTGCCCCCCCTAGTCTTACGCCAGGTATTGCTGTGTACTCAAGGTTTGCAGTGTATGCAAATGATTCAGCACTAGCTTTTGAAACTTTTTGTCGTCCATCTCTAATTTTAACATTTGTATCTTTTGCTTTTAGTCCACTTGTAACAGCACCTCTAAGTCTCAGTCCTGGCGATAATTCCGTAGATAGCATAGCTCCGGCTTCCCACCAGGTAGTCGGGACAATATTTTTTTCTACCTCATTCCTTTCAACGCCATAGAATGTATCCGGTTCATGCGTCTCATTTAGCAGCCCCACAGGTATAAGGAATAAACCAGTAGTCAGTGAGGTAGTGGGCGTTAGATCGTACTCTACATAAGCTTGTTCTAATTCTACATAACCTGACTGTCCATCACCCGCATAGGAATGCTCAACCTCAAGCTCCGAAATAAATCTTAACTTGTCTGAATACTCGTGATTTACAAATAAAACAAATCGGTGGAAATCTATCTGATCAGTGTCGCTTGAACCAATTTGATCTTCTAGCCAGTTACCATGTAACTCGCCGTAACCCCCAATTGTAGTTTTCCCAGAAAGCTTAACTTGTGCCTTTATCGCTTCATCTGTAGCATCTGCTACATCCTCCACATCTCCCTTAAGCTGCTTGTTTTCTTTCTTTAATAAATCAACTTCTTGCTTTAAATCTTCAAACATTTTTATGATATCAGCGTTACTTGGTGCTGCCTGAGCCGTTAGACCACAGCTAATTAAAGCTGCTGATATAAGTAATTTACTTTTAATCTTCATGTCAATATTTTTCCTTATCGTTATTAAATTAATTAATTATTATGTAAATGAGAATCATTCCTAATTGTAAATGAGAATCATTCGCATTACAAGGCTTAATACTTAATTTTATTGCGTATGTAGGTGGTTGGTTTGGGTGAAACAGGATAACAATAAGTTGAATTACTACTTATTATCGTATTTTTATCATATGCATCAGGTTTTTCATGAATTAGGTATCAACAAGAAGAGGAGGAAGATTGTTTTCATAAAACCAGTTTACCCCCAGATAATTAAGTGGGCAAATTGAGTATTAGGAATTTTACTAGAAATATTTTTTGGTTAGCCTTTTGTATCTCTAAAATAATTTAGTTGAAGAGGTGGCTCCACAGTTACCATCTAACCTCGTTCGTTAAATCCACTATCTCTGCCCTGTACTTAATCGTTATTTAAGGTATGTCACTAAATAAGTTTTATTTACCAGGCCTGCCACACGGCCTGCTTAATAAAAGATTATCACGTTCTTCTAAACAATAATAATGCTCATTACCAGCATAAAACTCTTCTACACATTGATTAATCTCATCTTCACTATCAACTAGTGAGATTAATTTTAAGTCACTGGTATTAATCATATTATTAGCTAATAAATCTTTTTCTATCCATTCCATCGAATCCGACCAGAATTCTTTTCCTACCAATATAACCGGAAACTGTTTTATTTTTCCAGTCTGCATCAATGTTACAACTTCAAATAATTCATCTAAAGTTCCAAACCCTCCAGGAAAGACAACATAAGCCGAAGCATATTTAACAAACATAATCTTTCTTGTAAAAAAATAATGAAAATTAAAGCTCATGTCCTGATATTGGTTAGGGGCTTGTTCATTAGGTAGGTGAATATTTAAGCCGATACTAAGTGATTTACCGGCAAAAGCACCTTTATTTATTGCCTCCATGATCCCAGGACCACCTCCCGATAAAATGGAGAATCCTAGATTAGATAATTTGTAGGCAATACTTTCAGCCATTTTGTAATACTTGTCGGTAGGCTTTGTTCTAGCACTTCCAAACATGGATATTGCCGGCATGATTTTATTGTGTCCTGATATCTCCAACACTTCCTTAATCATGGGTTCGAATTCATCATTCTTTAGATTTTTATTATGGATAGCTTAGGTACCTAAGTCTGATAATAAGTAGTGCAAGTGCATGGAAGATAGGGTCTCTTATACTAGAATTTCATATTAGCCTCTAGACTCTAAACAATCAACCAATCTATCTAATCACTGGATAGATAATGATGATGAGATTGAATCGTTAGATGATAATGCAGACAAAGTAATAAAAGGTATTAAAGTAGTAAATCACCATTTTCTAAAAATTTGTAGTTTTTTAATTTCATTTAGAATCATTTTCGCCTTTACATCTCAATAATTCTTAATAGTTGCCATGATTCCTCTAGCTAAAATTTCAATAGCCAAAGAACCTAAAATTAAACCCATCAGGCGGGTAATAATTTTGGCGCCAATGTCTCCTATTAGTCGTGAGACAACATCAGCAAAATTAAATAATGACCATATAATAATTGAAACAATTAGCACAGGAATAATTAACAGAAGTTTTGAGGTGAATGAAACAGCTAACGAGGAAGCAATAATCATATTGCCAATTGCACCCGGGCCAGCCAATAATGGAATACTCAAAGGAACATAGGCGATCATATGTGATTGATTGCCAATATTGTCCTCAAGGCTTTTTTGATCCCTGCCCTGCATCATGTCAATAGCGAGTATAAGCAGCAATAATCCTCCACATATTTTAAAGCTTTCTAGACTCACCCCAAAAAATACTAAGAACTGCTCCCCGAAAAAAATTGCTGTGGTTAGCGCAATAAAAACGGTCAAGGCAACAGTCTTTGCAATTTTATTTTCATCAAGTTTTTTATTTGCCTTAAAAGATAAATATAGAGGCAATGCGATTAATGGATCAACGATGGCAATTAATGCTAACGTTTGCTTGATGACTAATGTAAATTCAGGCATTAGTACTCATCCTTCTAAGATTGATAATTTAGCTTATTTATATATATTATATAAAAATAGTTTATCCTATATTTTTATTTTCTGAATGAAAAAGAAAAAGCAGTGGTGGGCCCACCAGGACTCGAACCTGGGACCAAGGGATTATGAGTAGTTTTTTCATAACACCAGTTTACCGCTCAACCTTTAAGTGCAAAAATGAGTGCTCGAACAATTCTGCACAAGTGACATATCACTTACGGAATGACGTATCATCCTTAAAATCCTTTTGATTTAAAAAAAATATAGAACAAGATACCCATAAAAATAATTGGGATAGACAACCAAAATGATTCTTTTGGTGTTTCAAAGATATTTTGAATGGAATGACGATAGAAAAAAACTATCATGGCAAAAGCTAAAAATAATCCTGTTATCTGAAAACCTGAATTCATATTAAAAGTAGGAGTAGTTTTTTCATTTAAAACACTCTTTTAATTCTTTAATATTACTAATATTAACTTTACCGGCAAGGTTAAACTTCGGAGGTATTTTATGTTTTAATTTGTCAGCCCCAGTCATTAATGCCCCATATACTCGAAGCATATTTAATTCTATATATAATTCAAATTGACCTTGTTTGAAAATATCTTCGATTACATTATGCGGAATTTTGTTATTCCATCGATAAAGTCCTGGTTTGTCATGTGAAATATATGTATTATTTTTAGCTTTTATAGCAATCGTGTTTATCCAATCCCAAAAAGTTATTGAATAAGTTTTATCATTATGTTGATTAATATCAAACCATTGGTCATCCCCACTATAAAATCTAATATCTGTGTAACTTTTTCTCCCGCTATAGAGTTTTAATTTTTTAAGTACTTTACCTATAAATGAAGTTGGGTACTCATAATGCTTGCTGCATACCCCGATGACATGGAGATAATTTTTATCTAACGGAGCAAAATTAATTTTAGAAATAAAATTTTCAAAAGAAATATCCTCTTTGCCTTGATGCCAGTGTTGATGATTTGCTTTAAATTCTTCATCGAGACCATACCAACGAAGAAGAGTCTTTTCTAATTTATCATCCGTAAGTTGCTTAATATAAGTAGTATCAATCTTTGGTTGCGCATTTTTAGGTCCGTAATGCTCAACCATTTCTCGCATAAAGTCTGTTGAAATAACTTCGTCATCAATTCCACCCATCACCAAATTAGGCACTAAGAATAAAAGCAGGAGTAGTTTATTCATTCTGTATCGGTATGCATCCATTTATGACTACAATCTTTGCATGAGCAATCTGGGTCATCATCGCTAATAACGTAATCTCCAACCTCAATCCTCTTGCTCAGAAGTTTTTATTAAAGTGCGCTCTGGTGTTGCCTAGAACAGCATATCCATACGGACGATTTATCTCGGAAGTGATCTAAGGTACATTAGGTTTATTTCTTACAAAAGGGGTGTTATCTGCAAGAATAATCACACAGCGCCTGATTAACCACAACCATTACTTTTGTCTATTTAATGGAGAGACGTCTAGGCAACACCAGAACGAACTCCCATAAAACTAAGCTACTCTTATTATTTATATTATTCAATAGTTTTTTATAATCCCCATTTACCCCCAAATAATGAAGTGGCAAATAGGGGTTGGGATTTTTGTTGATTGTTATTTCAGCTAATTGAAAGCTGCTATTTTAGGCATTACCAATCTAACAAATCTTTCTGCCATTACATACAATACGAGAACCCAAGTTGCTACCGTTGCTGGTTTCATTTAGCGCCTCCTTTAGTAACTTCACTCTTTTTCATCGCCATTCTCCTTTGGTTGCCCTGATTTAAAATTTTATCTAATTGCTGGGAAAATTCTTTCATTTCCACAACTCCTGACCTGGTTTAGTATGGACAGATAGTGTTGAGCCAGAACTGTTAGTCCCTTCTAGCAAATCCCGTCTTAATTGTTCAAGACCTAAACCACTCATAGGGTGACGGGGTGCTTTTTCAACGCCATCTTTAAATAGCTTGTCCATTAAACTTAAATATAAACAAGCGAACTTAATATGATTGGGGATAGGAGTAATCCCTAGCTTATAGTTTTCATACTTCCAATGTGGGATGTCTAGATTGCTGGTAATGTAGTCTGATTCACCGAATGATTCCTGCCACTCAACCAAACTAAATTTAGCTTTAGTATTCATGCTGTTCTCCTCTTTAGCTACTTTGACAATTGTCTAGGTGTAGCAAGTTGGTTTAAATCTACCTATAACTCAATCGTATAAAACTACGGGTCTTTATGCATCAGGATTTTCATGAGTTAGCTATCAAGAATAAGAGTAGGAGGATTTTTTTCATTTAGATTAGTGAGGCTATGAAATAAACTATAGCTGAAGAAGCTCGAACCCATTTTTTAAGGCGCGGTTTATTAGCATTAGAAAGAGTTTTATAGTGAATTATTATTTAGGAGATTAGGGAGGGCTTATCTTACGAAAGCCACCCCTAATTAACGCTTATAAACGGTTACAAAAGATTACTTCTTCTTTGGCTTAACTTTTGAATCTTTTTTTGGGCTTTTATCTGCCATCATATCTCCTAAATTAATAAAAGTAGTACGATGTACTACGATGAATAATTTGCTCTTAATTATTTAAAAAAGCAAGAGATATTTTTAGGGTGTAGTTCATATAATAACAGGTTGCTTCGCACCCCAGGGTACACCTATTGGTCGGTCATTAACTCGTTATCCATATCATTATCAAATCTATCGACTATTCCATCATTAGCAAGAACGAGATTAGGTATTAACAATAAGAGTAGGAGTAGTTTTTTCATATTAAATAAGTAGCTTAAAATTATTTATTAAATAAGTAATCTAATAATGTAAATAGTATTTTTTTCATTTTTTTGTACTCTTCTTTGTTGATATTGTTTAATTCTACCTCGGATTGAACATATTCTGATGGGACTAATTCATCCTTAAACTCTAATATAAGCCGCTGCAGTGCTACCGCATCAAATTCTAAGTGAAATTGAAGCCCTATTATGTTGCTATTAATTTGAAATGCCTGGTTTATACAGGCTACAGATGTCGCTAGGAGGTTTGATTTGTATGGTAAATCAAAGGTTTGTCCATGCCAATGCACAACGTTTAGTTTGTCTGGAAATTTAAAGCTCTTATATGAGCGTGCGGCATTTATTGGAAACAACCCAATTTCCCTACACCTGTTGTTTTTAACAGTTTCTCCCATTGCATTTACTATAAGCTGTGCACCAAGACACACCCCAAGAATTTTTTTATTCTTTCTAATAGCTTCTCTAATCAACCTCTTTTCTTCAATTAACCATGGGAATAAGTCTTCGTCATTAACGCTCATAGGGCCTCCCATGATTATTAATGCATCTATCTCATCAATATTCGGTTTAATGTAGTCAATTTTATAGAAGAAGGTAGTAGATATAGACGCATTTTGTTGTGTTATCCAATCTTTTATTATTCCCAGACCCTCGTAGGGATGATGTTGAAGCACATGAAATTTCATTCCAATATTCTCATAATATGCTTAGGTATTATTTTAATTTTAATATAACCATGATTTGTTTGCTTTATATATTTAGATTAGGCAATAAGGAGTTGGAGTAGTATTTTTATAAGTCTAGTTTACCCCCCCAACAATTAAGTGGGCAAATAGTTGATAGAGTCCTACTAGGGGAAGTTTTTTGTAGTCTATGTGTAGTCTGCGGCATAAATAAAAAAAGCTTCTAGAAGAACAATCCTCTAAAAGCCTTGATAACAGTGGTGGGCCCACCAGGACTCGAACCTGGGACCAAGGGATTATGAGTCCCCTGCTCTAACCAACTGAGCTATGGGCCCTAAAACTAATCCTTACCTTCCAAGAAGCTCTTTAATCTTTCGGAGCGAGTAGGGTGTCTTAACTTTCTTAGCGCCTTAGCTTCTATTTGTCGTATACGCTCTCTAGTCACATCAAACTGCTTACCAACTTCTTCTAAAGTATGGTCAGTATTCATTTCAATGCCAAAACGCATTCTTAGAACTTTTGCTTCTCTTGGGGTGAGCCCTTCTAATATTTCGGAGGTCACACTTCTTAAGCTTCCATAGACCGCTGCATCATCTGGTGTCAATGTACCAACATCTTCAATGAAATCACCTAAATGCGAATCCTCGTCATCGCCAATAGGTGTTTCCATCGAAATCGGCTCTTTTGATATCTTAAGAATTTTTCTAATTTTTTCCTCGGGCATTTCCATTTTTTCAGCTAGCTCTGATGGTTCTGGCTCCTGGCCCGTAGATTGTAAAATTTGCCTAGAAATACGGTTCATTTTATTAATAGTCTCAATCATATGCACAGGGATTCTTATGGTTCTTGCCTGGTCAGCGATAGAACGAGTGATAGCCTGTCTAATCCACCAGGTTGCATAAGTTGAAAACTTATAACCTCTTCGATATTCAAATTTATCAACCGCCTTCATCAGTCCGATATTACCTTCTTGAATAAGATCAAGGAATTGAAGTCCTCGGTTAGTGTATTTTTTAGCGATTGAGATAACGAGACGTAAGTTAGCTTCAATCATCTCTCTCTTGGCTCTTTTCGCCCGAGCTTCTCCAGTGGTCATATGCCTATTAATTTCCTTAAAGTTCTTAATAGGTATACCTGCTAATCCTTCTAACGCAATAAGTTTTGATTGTTGATCAAGGATAGAATGTTTGAGTTTTTCCAGGCCTTCAACATACTTCTTATCCGACTTGATTTCTTCTTTCAGCCATTTAAGGTTTGTCTCATTACCGGGAAACGATTTGATAAAATGTGATCTGGGCATCTTAGATTCATCAACACAAAATTCCATAACCAATCTTTCATGGCCCCTAATCTGCTTAACAAAAACCCTTACTTTGTCACACAGGACCTCAACAAATTTAGAGGAGAACCTAAAGTTAATCAGTTCCTTAAGAATAATATCCTGATGTTTTTTGTATTCTTCATCGTCAGTCCATTTTTTTTGTTCTCTAAGTTCAGATAACTTTTTGTGTGCTTTTTTAATTTTTCCAAACCGCGAAAGCACTTCTTTTGTTAAGATTGCTAAGTCCTCAACTGACATTCCACTGGCTTTGCCAGAATCATTCTCATCATCGTCATCAGAGTCTTCATTGTCTGTTTGAGCTAATGCTGCTTCCACTTTGGCTAGCTCTTTTTCTGCTTCCATATCAATCAAGCCATCAACAAATTCCTCTACCCCTAGCTCTTCTTTCTTAACCTTATCAGCCATATTCATGAGATCGTCAATGATGCCAGGGCATGCAGAAATCGCCTGAACCATATGCCTTAATCCGTCCTCAATTCTTTTTGCAATTTCAATCTCGCCTTCACGGGTTAGCAGGTCAACGGTACCCATCTCCCTCATGTACATTCTTACAGGGTCGGTAGTCCGGCCAAACTCAGAATCCACAGTGGCAAGTGCTTGTTCGGCTTCCTCAGCTGCCTCCTCGTCCGTTACCGGGGCTGGCGCATCAGACATTAACAAGGATTCTGCGTCAGGTGCCTGCTCATAGACCATAATACCCATGTCATTAATGATGCCAATGATACCTTCCACTTGTTCACTTTCTGACACTTCGTCTGGAAGATGATCATTAATTTCTGCGTAAGTAAGGTAGCCTCTTTCTTTACCCATGATAATGAGGGCTTTTAATTGCAGACGTCTATTTTCTGCTTCTTCGGGATTATTTACGGCATCCTTAAGGTATAAATCTTTTAATTTTTTTACGCGCGTTACGCGTTTCGTTTTTTTATCTTCTGGATTTTTTTTAGGTCGTGCCATAATTACCTCAAATGAATTTGGCTAAATAATGTTGTTTTTTATTATCTTAGCAGTAGAGCCGTGGGATTTTAGCAATTCGACCATATTATGTCAATGATTCGTTTGCTATGTTATTAAGTAAAAACCTTAATAATCAGTTATTTACTTTCGTCTAATATTTTTTAAAAAAGTTTTTTCCTCATCCGTTAGTGCGCCTAAGCTTTTTTGCTGTAGCTCCCCTAATTTAGTTTTATTTGCTAAGGAGAGCAGTTTTTTTTGTAGGCTATTACGGAGTGCTTTGACTTCTTCTTCTATGGGTAAATCTCCATCAATTTTAACAATCTGATCTTCCATTTCCCTTAAAATGGATTTATCGATCTTGTTGGAAATTAGGTGAAGCATTACTGCAGCATTATTATCTTTATTTTCCAGGGCAATCTCGATAACAGATTTAGCCAGGATTTGCTCGCTTTCATTAGCGCTAAATAATGTCAGGTCATCTTTATTCGCTAAAGCAGGTTTAATAACAATAAATAAAATAAACCGTCTGATGGGGTTCATTTGTGTCCTTTTTTCAAGCTTTATTCTTTGAGAAAAAGGTTGTGCAACCTTAGTATCTTTTAAAATATTAGTTATCTCTTGCATGTCTAGGCCAACCAACTGAGCAATCTTTTTTCTAAGAAATAAGTGTAATTTAGGCGCAGTCATTTCATTGAGTATGGGCTCTACATCATTTAATAATCTAACTTTTTTATCTTGAGATGAGAGGTCATTCGTTAATGTTAAGCGCCTAACAATGTATTCTGACAACGGCAAGGCATCTTCAGCAAGCTGATCAAAAGCGTCTTTTGAATACTCTCTTATATATGAATCAGGGTCATGATTGTCTGGTAGAAATAAAAATTTTAACCTTACATTGTCAGTGACTGCACTTAATGCATTCATCATAGCTCTCCATGCTGCAGTTTGACCAGCATTGTCCCCATCAAAACAAAAGACAATATCCTGGGTATAGCGCATGAGTTTTTTTATGTGGTAAATAGTTGTTGCTGTGCCAAGAGTAGCAACTACATTCTTAAAATCATGTTGTGCGAGAGCTACGACATCCATATACCCTTCGACTACGACCACATAACCTTTTTCCCTAATTGGTTTTCTTGCATGGATAAGGCCATATAATTCGTAACTTTTTTGAAACAAGGGAGTTTCAGGAGAGTTGTAATACTTAGGCGTATCCTCAGGATTTATTATCCTTCCACCAAAGGCAATAACCTGACCTTTCTCATTAATAATCGGAAACATAATACGGTTTCTGAATCGATCGTAATACTTTCCTTTTTCATTCTTTTGAATCAAACCGGCTTTTTCTAATGAAGGATCGTCGTATTGTTTAAAAGCACTCTCTAAGTTTTGCCATCCATCAGGAGCAAACCCAATAGAAAATTCTTTTGCAACCTTGCCAGTGAGGCCTCTGGTTTTTAAATATTCAATAGCTTTCGGTGATGCTCTTAAGGCCTTTTGGTAGAATTGGTTTGCAATTTTCATTGCTTCCTCAAGCCCAAAATTTTCTTTTATCTTTTTTGGGTCAACAATGTGCTCGTTAGGAACAGTTAGGCCAAGACTGCTGGCGATTTGATGAACGGCTTCTACAAATGTTAATCCTTCAAACTCAATCAGAAAGGTAATAGCCGACCCATGAGCTCCGCACCCAAAACAATGGTAAAACTGTTTGCTTGGACTTACTGAGAATGATGGAGACTTTTCTTGATGAAAGGGGCAGCAAGCAACAAAGTTGGCTCCTGCTTTTTTTAGCTGAACTCGTTTGTCAATCACATCAACAACATCAGTTCTATTTAATACTTCTTGAATAAATGATTCAGGGATCATTATTTAATATTATACGATTTAGTATATATGTGTATGAATTGCGATAGTGCTATGACGTTAATTTATCTTTGATAATTTTTGATACTGCGGCCATGTCAGCTTTTCCTGCAAGTGTTTCTTTAGCCTGAGCCATCACAGGTCCCATGTCCTTCATTGAGCTAGCACCCAGTGCTTTAATAACATCCTCAATAATAGATTGAACATCGGATAAGTCCATTTGCTGAGGCATATAGCCTTTTAACACACTAACCTCAAATTCTTCTTTTGACACAAGGTCGATTCGCTCTGCCTTCTTAAAGGCTTCGATAGAGTCATTTCTTTGTTTTAACATTTTTTCAATGATTGAAATAATGGTGGGGTCATCCAGCTGAATTCTTTCGTCCACTTCTTTTTGTTTGATTGCGGCCTGAAGAAGCCTTATTGTTGCGAGTAGCGCAGCATCTTTACTGCGCATTGCACTTTTCATGTCCTCATTAATAGTTTCTTTTAAGGACATTATTTTTTTAATACAGTTTTGGAGGAAGCATTTGATTTCTGAGCCTACGGTACTGTCTTTTCACCGCGGCAGCAGCTTTACGCTTTCTTTCCCATGTTGGCTTTTCGTAAAACTCACGCGCTCTAAGGTCATTTAATAGGCCTGTTTTTTCAATAAGGCGCTTAAATCTTCTTAGCGCAACATCAAATGGTTCGTTTTCTTTAACTTTAATTGTTGACATTAAATAATCTCTATAATTGTTAAAACTTCAATTTAGTAGCATAAACTATACTACCCATGAAAAGCAGACCATTTTAATGCTAATATTCATTTTTTTCAACCAATTTAAGTAAATTAATGCTTGTTCTAGGAATAGAGACTTCTTGTGACGAAACTGGCATCGCTCTGTACGATGAGGATAGAGGATTGCTGGGCCACACATTACATTCTCAAATTGATCTACATAAGGCTTATGGAGGTGTGGTGCCTGAATTAGCATCGCGTGACCATATAAGCTTCATCATTCCACTTATCGAACAATTATTAAAACAAACAGGCATTGAAAGGTACCAAATCGATGCTGTTGCCTACACAGCAGGGCCAGGATTATCTGGAGCTTTATTGGTTGGGAGTAGTGTTGCAGAATCATTATCATGCGCGCTGGGCATTCCTAGTATCCCTATTCATCACTTAGAGGGACATCTTTTAGCTCCCATGCTAGAAGATAGCAAACCTCAGTTTCCTTTTTTAGCTTTACTTGTATCGGGTGGTCATACACAAATCATTCATGTAAAAGAAATAGGCCAATATGACATTATTGGAGACACCCTAGATGATGCTGCTGGTGAGGCTTTTGATAAAACAGCGCAGCTTTTAGGTCTTGGGTATCCTGGGGGGGCTGCACTATCTAAGCTTGCTGAATCTGGCACCCCTGTATTTAATCTTCCCAAACCTATGCTACATAGCAAAGATTTTGATTTTAGTTTTAGTGGTTTGAAAACTGCGGTATTAACTTTAGTGAAAAAACAAACCGAACTTACAGATCAAATAAAAGCTAATATTGCAGCAAGCTTTCAAGAGTCTATTACCGAAGTATTAATTCATAAATCAGTCAACGCAATGAATCACTTAAACCTAGACCAAATCGTAGTTTCAGGCGGCGTTGGAGCCAATAAACAATTAAGAGAAAAGCTCGTCGCATCGTCGATAAAAAATAATTACCAAGTTTTCTTCCCGTCCTTAGAGTTTTGTACAGACAATGGAGCTATGATTGCTCTGGCAGGCTCTCTCCGCTATCAACTTTCCCACAAAACTGACTATCGTTTTAGCGTTATGCCAAGATGGCGTCTAAACGAAATCTAACTTACTTTTTAAAGCTTGCTTCCTTACCATGCAACAAATTATTTATATTGCTTTGATGCCGATAAACTATAAGCAACGCCACCAAACTAGCAATAATAACAATGGTTTGACCTTGATTCAGAAAATATGCAATGAATGGTGCGGCTAACGATGAAATAATCGCCGAAAGAGATGAGTACCTAAATATCAAAAAAAACACAAGCCAAACAAATAGAACGCTGAGTGCTAAGACCCAATTAATTGCCAGCAAGATCCCTAGAGCAGTTGCCACGCCTTTCCCTCCCTTAAACCCATGGTAGATAGGAAAAATGTGGCCGAGCAGCACTGCCAGTGATACTGCTATCAAGGTTAAGCCAGATATTTCATAAGATAATGCAACCATTACTACAAGAGTCGCTTTTAACATGTCACCTAATAAAGTAAAGATGGCAGCATATTTGTTACCTGTTCGCAGCACATTGGTAGCTCCAGGATTTTTTGATCCCATAGTTCTTGGATCAGAAATACTAAAAATCTTGCTGGCTAAAATACCAAAAGATAGCGAACCAATAAAATAAGCAATGGCAACAAAAAGAATTTGATTTATCATATAGACTCATTATATTTCAAAAAAGCCTACACCCTAATGTCTAACTTTATTTTTCTTCATGGCCTGCAAATAAAAACCAAGATTGGTGTCCCAGATTTTGAGAGGAAGCAGTATCAAATCCTACATCTTGATGTTGATATCCAGCTTCATAAGAATTCATCATTCGATATTGATGATATTGAGGAAACCATAGACTATGCTGAGATAGAGAGGATTATCGTAACTATTGGGGATAATCATAGCTATAAATTATTAGAATCATTTGGTGAAGAAATAATTTCAACCATCAAAGAAAGATTTACTGTTAAAACTATTGAATTAAAAATTGCAAAAAATAAAATAATTCCAAGCACAGACTTTGTTGGTGTTATCTTAAAGCGATAGTCACCCTCTCGGATGATGTTCTTGGTGAAGTTTTTTTAATCGTTCTCTTGCAACATGTGTGTAAATTTGTGTAGTAGAAATATCGGTATGACCTAAAAGCATTTGTACCACCCTTAAATCTGCGCCATGATTAATTAAGTGGGTTGCAAATGCATGTCTCAAGATATGAGGCGACATGGGCTTGTTAATACTTGCAACAACAGCATATTTTTTTATTACATACCAGAAGGCCTGCCTTGTCATAGGGCCTCCCCGATTGGTAATAAACAGATATTTGGATGTTTTCTTCCTCAAAATATCTCCTCGCGCTTGATCAATATATTTTTTTATCCAATCTACCGCTTCTTCTCCCATTGGTACTAGTCTTGTTTTAGAGCCCTTACCAGTTACCCTGATCACTCCGTCATTAAGGATAACCTCTGTTAATTGAATGTCTACTAACTCAGTTACCCTTAAGCCGCATGCATATAGTAACTCCAGCATAGACCTATCTCTCAACCCCGAGGAGGAATCGATATTTGGTGCATTTAAAAGGCTTTCTACCTCATCTTCACTCAATGACTTTGGTAATGACTTTGGTATTTTTGGTGTTTGAATTTTGAGCGTTGGATCCTGTTTAATTTTATTTTCTCTGAGTTGATATCGAAAAAATCTTCTCAAAGTACCCAGAAGCCTAGATATGCTCCTTGATTTTGATGATGAAAATTTAAAGGCTAGGAACTCTTGTATTTCCGACTCGGAAACATCTATCATTTTTATTTTTTTGTGCTTACCTAACCAGTTATCAAAAATCGTTAAATCAAATCGATAGCTGATTAACGTATTTTTCGACAGACCATCCTCTAACCATAGATGATCAATAAAATCATCAATAATTTGTTGGTGCAATTGGTGGCTTACCTTAAATGTATTTTTAATATATTCATATCTTTTATTCTAAATCTATTCAGCCTTCATTTCATTGATTTTATTTATTTATTTAATAACAGCTGACAAAAAGGTTAAAAAAAAGCCCCAATAGTTTGGGGCTTTTTACATACTCTTTTAATTCTTTATTCAGCAGCTTTTTCTTCTGCTGCCGGAGCTTCTGTTGGAGCTGCTCCTTCAGGAATATCTTCAAACTCACTATCGCTTGGACGAACCTTAAGCCTTTCTTTAATACGAGCTGACTTACCTGATAGATCACGAAGATAAAATAGCTTAGCTCTTTTAACATCGCCGCGCCTTTTAACTTCAATACTTTCTATTTGTGGAGAATGTAATTGGAATGTTCTTTCCACCCCTTCTCCTGATGAAATTTTTCTCACTATGAATGATGAGTTAAGTCCTCGGTTTCTTCTTGCGATCACTACACCCTCAAATAACTGAACTCTTGATCTTGTTCCTTCTACAACGTTTACCCCTACTGAAACTGTGTCTCCAGGTGCAAACTTTGGAATTTTCTTTCCAAGACGTGCAATCTCTTCTTTTTCTAATGTTTCTATAATATTCGCCATCATTTATTCCTTTTAGTTATAAGGGTCTTGTTCCTCCTCTCTCTTAACTTCCTGTAGCAGTCGAGACTCCTCTTTCGTCAACAACCTTTCGGCCAACAAATCTGGACGTTTATTCCAAGTTTGCCTTAGCGATTCTTTAAGTCGCCATGTTCTTATTTTTTCATGATCACCTGACATCAAAACATCAGGAACCTTAATCCCTCTATATACTTCTGGTCGTGTGTAATGTGGGTGGTCTAATAGTCCGTCCACAAAAGAATCTTGGCTAGCTGATTCCTCGTCATTTAACACTCCAGGTAATTGCCTTATCAAGCAATCCATTAGCGTCATGGCTGGCAACTCTCCGCCACTCATAACATAATCGCCTACAGAAATTTCTTCGTCCACCCAATCATTTATTCTTTCATCTACACCTTCGTATCGACTTGCTATAATGATTAATGACTCTTCTTTTAATAATTCTCTTACCAGCTGGTGACTCAATGACTTTCCTCTTGGCGTCATATGAACAACCTTAGCACTTTTAAATCCTTTTTTACGTTGCGTGTCTTTTAACGACTCAATGGCTTTTACTAATGGCTCTACCATCATTAACATGCCAGGACCACCACCATACGATTTATCATCTACAGTGTTGTGAGCATCCTTTGCAAACTGCCTCGGGTTGCATACATTCATTTCAATTATGCCAGATTTAAAGGCTCTACCAGTGACCCCAAAATCAGTCAGCGCTTGGAACATCTCAGGCATCAATGAAATCAAATCAAATCTAAATAACGGTTTAGTAGTTTTCATCCCACTCAACTAAAACTTTTTTAGCTTCGAGATCTACCTTAATAACTACATCCGGCAAATAAGGAATCAAAAACTCTTTTTCGCCTTTGATAACCATTACATCATTTGACCCAGTTTCCATCATTGTTTTAATGGTCCCAAAATAATACCCTGCTTCATTCTGGACATCCAAACCTATCAAATCAGACCAGTAATAAGTATCCGAATCTAACTTAGGCAACTCTTCTTTCAAGATACCTATCATATTCTTATTAACGTTCTCAGATCCATTCCGATCATCTATTCCCGATAACTTAACGAGTAACGTTTTATCTTGAATTATCGTTTTTTCTACTTTATAGCCAGCCCAATGCTTTTCATCTTCTGAAACAAGCCATTGCGAATACTCACTTAGCGTTCCTATCTCTTCTGTAAAAGGGTGAACTTTTAACCATCCCTTAATCCCATGAGGACCAACAATCTTCCCCATAATAACCACATCTTCCATAAATTCCGATGGAGAGATGATGCGTACTCTCTACTTATCTTTTTCTTCTGCCGCTGGCGCTGGCGCTTCTTCTGCCGCTGGCGCTGGCGCTTCTTCTGCCGCTGGCGCTTCTTCTGCCGCTGCCGCTGGCGCTTCTTCTGCCGCTGGCGCTGGCGCTGCCGCGACTGCGGCTGCTAATTCCTCTGCTTTAGCTGCTGCTTTTTTGGCTTTTTTTTCTTCAGCTTTATCTAAATCTTTTTTCTTCATTGCTTCCAAGCCTTCCGGGCCTTTCGTGTGGAGCTTTACGATTCGTCCTACTGTCTCAGACAACAGTGCGCCATGGCTTTGCCAATATGTAATGCGGTCAGTATCAAGCCTTAAAGCTTCTGAGCCTTGATTTGCGCCTGGATTATAAAACCCTACTCGCTCTATGAAGCGGCCATCTCTTCTTTTTTTCGAATCCGCTACCACTACATTGAAGTAAGGTCTTTTCTTAGATCCACTTCTTGAAAGTCTAATGATTACCATATATGTTCTCTTGTTATTAAAATATTTTTATGTACAGAAAGGGCGAAATTTTACGCTACTTTAGATAGTTTTGGCAAGTTTTATATGATCAAGCCTGTGTTTAAATAACAATAGGTTAGTTTTGGCCTTCATACAAAGTGGGGTCTGCTATTCCTAAGTTTTCAAATCCTTCTCTCCTTAATCTGCATGAGTCACATTTGCCGCACGCATGACCATCGGCCGTGGCCTGATAGCAAGAGACAGTCATGCTGTAGTCCACTCCTTTTTCAAGTCCCAGTTTTATAATTTCTGCCTTATTCATATGGATCAGGGGAGCATGTATTGTTATCTTCGATCCCTCTACTCCAGTTTTGGTTGCTAAATTAGCCATCACTTCAAAACTTTTAATGTACTCTTCTCTACAATCAGGATAGCCCGAGTAATCAATGGCATTAACGCCGATAAAAATAGCTTGGCTGTTGATAGTTTCCGCCCATGCTAGAGCTAAAGTCATCATGATAGTATTCCTAGCGGGAACATACGTTGAGGGAATACCTTCCGAAGTACTTTGAGGAATACTCATCGACTTATTGGTGAGTGAGGATCCAGTCAGCCAGCTTAAATCAATATCTACTACTTTGTATTCCTTTACTTTATAGAGACTTGCAAGGCGTTTGGCATATTTCAGTTCGACGCTATGGCGTTGATGATAATTGATATTCATAGCGTAACACAGGTACCCCTTAGATTTTGCTAAAGCTAAAACTGTTGCCGAATCTAGGCCGCCTGATAGAAGAATTACCGCAGATTTAGACACCTTTTTTTTCACCCCATATAATTTTGTGTAATTGTAGCTGCATTCTCACCTTCAAATTATCTTTCAAAATCCAACCTGCCAATTCACTCGGTTCTAGGTCTCCGAAGGAAGGGGAAAACAAAATGTCATTATTAAGGTAAAGTCCTTTTTCTTGAATAACTTTTTTCGCCCATTTGTAGTCATTTTGATCAGTTATAACAATTTTTATTTCGTCTGTTAGTTTAATTAGCGGTAAATTATCCCAATGGTTATTTTCTGATTCACCTGACCCAGGAGTTTTAATATCAAGAATTATTTTTACTTTCTCGTGAACATCCTTAATTGATAACGCGCCTCCTGTCTCTAGTGAAACATCGTATCCAATATCACATAATTGATCTAAAAAAGCATAACAAGATCTTTGTGCAAGAGGCTCACCACCGGTTACGGTAATGAAGTTTGTATCGAAATGCTTAATTTCATCAATAATTTCATCAAATGATAAATTTTTCCCTTCATGAAAAGCATACGCAGTATCACAATAATTGCATCGCATAGGGCAGCCTGTAAGCCTTACAAAGGTGGTTGGTAGGCCAATACGGGATGATTCACCCTGTAGTGAATAGAAAATCTCATTGATTTTAAGTGTTTGATTTTTAACCACTTTAGTAGCTTATAGGTTGATAGATTCCAAAGCCTTTAATCTTCTCTTGGCTTTTGGAATAATTTCAGCATTTGGAAATCTTTGAATTAAATCGCGTAATGTTTTCTTTGCATTTCCAATTTTTGCCAGCTGTATTTCACAGTTTGCAATGCCATATATACTTTCAGAAACGATACGGCTATCTGAATGTAATTCGATGACTTTTGAGTAGGTCTTAATCGCGGCATTATAATTTTTTAAGGCAAACTGCGAATAGCCAAGATAATATTTAGCGTCAGCAATTTTCTCTGCATTTGGGTAGGCACTTATAAAGCGGTCAAATGCGATGAATGAATCTTGGTATTTTGTCGCTCGTAATAAAGCGGTAGCTTCATCATAAGCGGCAACCTCAATATTTTTATCAATTAGTGGTGGCACGTTACTAGCTAAAAAATTTTCTTCAGCTACCGGATTGAGTTCGTCGATAACATCACTTTGAACAGTATCAATATCTGTTGGAGTTGGAGTATTATTACTAACCAAATCATTAGGCTCTACTGCAGTCTGCGGCTTATTTTCCAAGTCAGATAATCGGCTATCAATATCTTGATATAGCGTCTTTTCTCTTTCTTGAGAGTTTTTAAGCTGAAATTGCAACACCTCAATTTCACCTCTCAGCTTATCCAATCCATCCTGGATTCGCATCAAATCATTTTGAGTTTTAAGGGGATTTTGATTCTTTAATGCCTGGGTGACTTTTGCATCAATATTGCTTTGAATATTTGCTTGTATATTATTGAGCTGGTCTTGAATGCTGTTAAGCTTTTTTCTTGCTTCTTCATCTTCAAATAATCCTGCGTACGAAAGTTGCGCGCAGAATATTAGACCAACCCAGTAATATGTTTTCATGTAAAACTTCAGTTTATATACGTTATATTATTCGCCTACATAACCTATATCTGCACGCCTATCCTGCCCACAAGTGCTGCCTGTACATGTTTGATTTGCATTTTCTTCACCAAAACTGATTGTTTCAATCACTGATCCATTAACACCTAACGCTTCTAAGGCTTGTTTTACCGCGACCGCACGTTTTTGTCCTAAAGCTAGGTTATATTCATGTGAGCCTCTGTAGTCCGCATTTCCATAAACAACCACTGCTGCATCGTGTTTATTTATAAAAGCAGCATGATTACTTATTAAGCCCTCAAAGTCAGATTTAATTGCAAAACTATCATAGTCAAAATACACACTTCTGTCAGCTAATTCTGCAGCTGCAGCCAATTCTTCTAATGCAGACTGGCTTAATTTTTTTCCTTGAGAGGATCCAATTAAATCAACCTCTGAACCATCAGATGTCATTGATTCAAGCTCAGGGAAAGGTGCGTTCAGGCCCATAGGATCGTTAATATCTGTTGTGCTACAGCCAGCAGCTAGAGCTGCTAGGAGTGATGCTAGTAGTAATGAGTGTTTCATTATTTATCCCTTATTTAAAATAAAATTTAATTTGGTAATGGTCCCCAGGTTGACTCTAAAATTGACTCAGAACCAACTTTTATGGGTGTCATCTTTAATCCATTTATTGATACTGTACCAATTTTTGAAAGTTTTCCATAGTCTTTATAGATAAATAATACCATATGGCCATTTGGTGCAAAGAACGGCGACTCGTCATCAGGGCCGGCGGTTAGCCTTAACACTTGGTTTGATAGAAGGTTTTGTATAGCAACCCTGTAACTTCCACCATCTTGATTTAGAAACAGCAATAATTTTCCATCAGGTGACAAACTAGGACTTACATTATTATTTCCCTCAAAAGTTACCCGCACTACTTCATTGGTATCAATATCCACTTTATATATTTGTGCGCTTCCTGCTCTGTCTGACGAAAAATAGATTTCTTTGCCATTTGGCGCCCATGTAGGTTCAGTATTAATTGATCGGGTGCGCATTAATTGTTTGATGTTCTTGCCATCTGCATCAATGGTATAAATTTGTGAATTAGCGCTATATGTCAACACAATTGCCAGTTTTTTACTATCCGGTGACCACGCGGGGGCACTGTTATTCCCTCTAAAATTAGCAAGCAATACTCGCTCTCCTGTTACAATATTTTGGACATAAATAACGGGCTTCCTTTTTTCAAAAGATACGTATGCTATTTTTTCCCCATCAGGCGACCATCTAGGAGAAATGATAGAATATTTCGAGTTTACAATCGCCCTTGGGTTATGGCCATCGTAATCAGCGATAAATAAGCTATATCTCTCTTTATCTAATTTTTTTACAAATGCTATGTTGGTATCAAACACACCTTTGCTACCCGTGAGTTTTTCATAAATAGTATCCGCAATGCGGTGAGCTATGGCTCTATATTGGCTAGGCTGCCCTTTAAGCGCAACCGATAAAACGGTTTTTTCTTTAAAAATATCAATCAAACTCCAAGTTACCTGCATCTGATTGTTTGATCTGCCAATAGCATCAATCTTACCCACAACGATAAATTGCGATTGCAACGCAGCCCAATTACTAAAATTTACTTCGCGCTCATCATATGGGTAATCTGAAACACCTGAAATATCAATGGGGCTGAATAAACCAGAGCGATTAAGGTCGTTTGCAATAACCTCATTCATTAATTGCAGGCCTTTTTTAGGATTACTATCTTTAAAAGGAATAACCGCAATCGGTATTTGACTAGCCTTTCCTCCTAGGATCTCAATCACCTCGAGCGTATGGCCTGCCCCTGCAATACATACCATCCAAATCATTAACAAAGGTTTTAAAAATGACTTCATCGTAAGTGCTGCCTTTAGTTAGTTAATAGGGCCATTTGGTTGAAACTTAAGCTTCAACTTTTTAAGCTGTGAAAAAAGACGATTATCTTGAGGCATTGGTAAGGGTTGTGCCTGAAGTATTGCTCTTTCCACAGCCTGATCACAACTTTCAATCTTACTAGACTTTATCATTTTTGCACTACCAATCAAGTCACCTGTTGGCATCAATACTATTTCAAATGTTAATTCAACTGGGTCTAGTCCACATAATTGCTTATTTACATTTTGATATATTTTTTGCTGAATCAATGCTTTGTATTTTTCTAATTCCCCAGAATTTGAACCAGCAACAAGATCTTCTGTTCCTTCAATAGCTATGCGTGTCTCTTTGGCTAGATCTTTGTTTCTCAATTCCTCCTGTATTCGTTCCAAGTCGTCCTGTTCTAGAAGTTTTTTCTGCACTTCTTCTACCCTTTCATCTTCCAAGAGTCTCTTTTGAAGTTCGGCAAGCTTTTCCTCTTCCAATGCCTTTTTCTTCAATTGATCAAGCTTTTCCTCTTCCAATGCCTTTTTCTTCAATTGATCAAGCTTTTCTAACTCAGCAGCTTTTTTCTTTTCTAACTCAGCAGCTTTTTTCTTTTTTAATTGGATATCAGCATCCCTTTTAGCCTCAGCAATCTTTTTAGATTCAGATGGTTGTGGTTTTTCTACCTTGGGAATAGTTTTTTTTATGAGAGGTTTAGGCTTTATTTGAGTTGGGATAGCATCCCATAATTCTACTTCTGCATAATACGGTGTCTTCGGTTGCCAGTTTACTGAAAAAATCATAAAAATAAACAAGGCTAAATGAATAACCAATGAAAATAAATTAGCCTGTAAATTATCGTTATTTTCAAGCCAGGATAATCGCATATAAATTTATTTAGCTGGGGTTAAAAGGAGACCAACCTTACTAATCTCATTTTGTTTTAATAGGTCCATGATGGTAATGACTTGGCCGTAATCTACTTTTTTATCTGCAGCAATTACCACCGATTGTCCTGGATTTGCTTGCGTTACCTTTTTTACATGAGCCAGCAGTGCATCATTTTTAAATTTTTTCCCATCAATTTCAGACGAGCCATCTTTTTTTATTGAAATGACGATAGGATTTTCTTGTTGTTTTAATGTTTCTCCAACTTTAGGTAACTCAACAACACCTGGATTGGTCATAGGTGCGGTGACCATAAAAATTACTAGCAGCACCAACATAACATCAATGTATGGAACTACATTGATTTCATTCATTAAGCGTCGCTTCTTCATAACTAGCCTTTTCTATCTACAATATTAATGAACTCTTCTATAAAGCTTTCAAATCGTAAGGATAAGCGATCAACTTTTGTTGCGAAACGATTATAAGCAATCACGGCAGGTATAGCAGCAAAAAGACCAATAGCCGTTGCTATCAAAGCTTCTGCGATGCCAGGTGCAACTTGGCTTAATGTAGCTTGCGCTACATTGGACAGGCCAATAAATGCATTCATGATGCCCCAGACTGTTCCAAAAAGACCTATGTATGGGCTAACTGAGCCAACAGATGCTAAAAAGGGTAAATGTTGATCAAGCGTGTCTATCTCTCTATTGTATGAAGCACGCATGGCACGCCTTACACTTTCAATGCTTTTCTTATCAAATGCCTGATGTTCTTTCTGGCTCATATATTCTTTGTAGCCTGATCGAAATATTTCCGCCAAACCATTAATTCCTCTAGTACTAGTGCTTACCGACTCGTAAAGTTTCGCAAGATCTCCACCTGACCAAAAAAATTTCTCGAATTCTTGCGCATTTTCTTCAGATTCCTTAAGAAATTTAACTTTTAAATAAATAAACTTCCAGGAAACAATCGAAGCTCCAATTAATATCAACATCACTAGCTGAACGGGCAAGCTTGCTCCGAATATCAATGAAAAAAAAGATAAGTCACTTCCTATATTCATAAAGTCTCCATAAGTTTTTTAATTTCTGTAGGTATTTTTAATGGTTTTAATTGGGTAGCATCAATGCATGCAACCGTTATACTGCTCTGTATTAACAATTCATCGCCTTTGAATATATCTTGTATTAGATCGAGTGAACAAGGCTTAAGCTTAAGTAATTTTGTATGTACTGTTAGCTCATCATCTAGTACAGCTGATTTTTTGAAGTTTATAGCCATGTTTGCAACTACAAACATCACGTTATCCTTTATTTTTAAGCTGTGTTGGTTGACACCTAAGTCTCTTAGCCACTCGGTCCTCGCTCTTTCCATAAAATTGAGGTAATTAGCATGGTATACCACCCCTCCACTATCCGTATCTTCATAATAAACTCTAATCTTCACGAACGCTCTCAGTGATCTAGCTCAGGAAGTCCTAGGTGGCGATGTGCTTTGGCGGTAGCTACTCTTCCTCTGGGTGTCCTCATCAAATAGCCTTGTTGAATTAAATAAGGTTCGATCACATCTTCGATGGTTTCTTTTTCCTCGCCAATAGCTGATGCTAAATTATCAAGACCTACTGGCCCGCCGCCAAACTTTTCAATAATAGCCTCTAGCAGACTTCTGTCCATTAAATCTAATCCTACAACATCAACATCCAGCATCTTTAACGCTTGATCTGCCACTAACTTATCAACTTTTCCTTGCGCCTTAACTTCTGCAAAGTCCCTCACCCTTCTTAACAGGCGATTAACAATCCTTGGCGTACCTCGAGACCGTTTAGCTATTTCTTTTGCACCGTCTTGATCAATAACTACTTCTAATAAGCCTGCTGACCTCTCAACTATTCTTGTTAATTCGCTTTCGTTATAAAATTCTAATCTTGCCACAATACCAAACCTATCGCGCAAAGGGTTTGTTAGCATGCCAGCCCGTGTCGTTGCACCGATAAGAGTAAAGGGAGGGAGCTCTAATTTTACCGACCTCGCCGAAGGCCCTTCACCAATCATAATATCAAGCCGATAATCTTCCATAGCTGGATATAGAATTTCTTCAATCACAGGAGATAGACGATGAATTTCATCAATAAATAAGACGTCGTTAGGTTCTAAATTTGACAAAATAGCCGCCAAATCACCGGTTTTTTCTAACACCGGGCCGGATGTTTGCCTTAAATTAACACCCATTTCTTTTGCGATAATATAGGCCAATGTCGTCTTACCTAAGCCGGGAGGACCAAATAACAAGACATGATCCAACGCTTCTTGCCTTTTTTTTGCGGCATCAATAAAAATTTGTAATTGATCTCGGGTTTTTTCTTGCCCGACATACTCATTAAGGTCTTTCGGCCTTAGGGCACGCTCCACCCCCTCTTCTGCAATATCAGAAGTTTGTGGATCTACAAATCTATCTGGTTCGATCATAAATAAAGTTTACGCGTTATTAGAAAGGCTTTTTAATGCTTGCCTTATGCCATCATTAATCGATATATTATCTGGGAGCAATTTAATTGCCATAGATGCATCTTTTGCGCTGTATCCAAGGCTGATTAAAGCGTTTTCAATATCCTCTATATGTGTTGCGTGTTTCTTGACCAATGGATTAATATTTAAATTCTTTAGTCTATCCTTCAGCTCCAAAACTAATCGTTCCGCAGTTTTCTTACCAATACCCGGTATCTTAACAAGCATATTGATATCGTCATGCTCGATGGCATACGCTAGCTCACTTGAGCCTATACTACTTAAGATAGACAAAGCTACCTTAGCGCCAATGCCATTGACTTTAATAAGCTGCCTAAACATTTGCCTTTCTGCTGCTGTCGCAAACCCAAACAATAGATGCGCATCTTCTCGTATAATGAGGTGCGTCAATAAAGTAATTTCTGATCCCACATCCGGCAAATCAAAGAATGTAGTCATAGGTACTTCAATTTCATAGCCTACGCCCTGACAATCCAACAATATTAACGGGGGAGTTTTTTCTAATAAATACCCCTTGATTCTTCCGATCATAAGATGCGTCCACCTTTCATGCGATTACCAACGCCAAACTTAGCCATACTAGCGCTAATATTAGCATGGCATAATCCACAAGCTAAAGCATCCGATGAGTCCGTGCTGGCAACTGAAGGTAGTCCAAGCAGTTTCTGTACCATTAACTGCACTTGTCCTTTGCTGGCGTGGCCTTGACCCACAACGGATTTTTTAATTTGCAGCGCCGTGTATTCGAATACTGGTAAGTCATGTATTACTGCCGCAGATATAGCGGCTCCTCTAGCTTGGCCTAGAAGTAATGTGCTTTGCGGATTAGCATTAACAAAAACTTTTTCGATAGCCACACATTCCGGATTAAACTGCTTGATCACTTCACCTAAACCCTGAATAATGAGCTTTAGTCTGCTTGCCAAGCTATCCTTGCTGTCTCCAGTCTTGATGATGCCGCTGGCAATATAATGCAAATCATGTTTATTCTTTTTTATTATGCCGTACCCCGTAACCCTCAATCCAGGGTCAATACCAAGTATTGTGATTGCGGTGTTAATTATTCGTCCTCAATGGATGCATTCGTATAGACGTCCTGTACATCATCTAACTCTTCCAAAGCATCTAAGATTTTTTGCATTTTTTCACCATCAGGCCCATGAAATTTGACCTCGATATCTGGTTTCATCGTTAACTCTGACAGCTCATACCTGAACTCACTGTTATCAAAACCTTCTTTCACAGATAAATATTCAGAGGGCGTCGTAATGACTTCTACACTACCGTCATCATGATTAATCACATCCTCAGCACCTAACTCAATAGCTTCTTCCATTAATTTATCTTGGTCATGCCCAGGAGCAAAGAAGAATGTCCCACAGTGCTTGAACAAAAAAGCCACCGACCCGACAGCACCCAAGTTCCCACCGTTTTTATTTAAGGCATGCCTTACATCTGCGACTGCACGTTGTTTGTTATCAGTAAGGCAATCAATGATAATGGCAGCTCCATTTATCCCGTAACCCTCATAGCGATTTTCTTCGTAATTGACCCCCTCAAGCTCACCGGTCCCTTTTTTAATAGCACGCGCAATATTGTCAGCTGGCATATTCTCTTCTTTGCCTGCATTTACTGCCGCCCTTAATCTAGGATTGAAATTGATGTCACCACCACCCATCCTGGCTGCCACCGTAATTTCTTTAATTAATTTAGTAAAAATCTTACCCCGCTTCGCATCTTGCCTACCTTTACGGTGTTGGATGTTTGCCCATTTTGAGTGACCTGCCATAATTTAAATGCCCATTAACAAACTTGATAAAGTAATTATTTTAACAGTTAATTCGTCTTCCATAACCTAAGATAATTTTTCTCTGCCCTTATATAATAGCAACAAAAAAAGCCCAAATAATATAAGGGCAAAACCTATGGTTTCATAAGTATTTGGTATTTCATTCAACAAAAACCAAGCTGATATCGCTGCGGAAATAGGGGTCAACAACGCAAGCATAGATACGAGCGTTGCCTCCAGGTGTTTCAATGCATAAAACCACAACAAATAAGCAATGGCATTGACGAATATCACGTTAAATAGAACGATTCCCATAAAATAGGGGGTCCACATGACCGGTTGTGATGGCAAGAGTAGGGCCACCAGCAACAAAGGAATAGACCCCCATAGCATTTGCCATGCAGTCATAGCAATAAGGTCTATTGTTGGGTGTTGGTGGTGTATTCGCTTTGATAAAATGGCTCCAATGGCCCAAGAAAGTCCCGATGCTAAGGCTAAGCAAGTGCTACGAAAATTATTGTCCATATTAAATGGATCGAAAATAAAACCGATACCTAAAAGACATACCATTACTGAAATCCATTGGGAAGCAGTCAGTTTTTCTTGTAACAAGGGCCATGCCATGATGGCTACCCACATGGGCATGGTGAACGTTAAGATGGCGGTTTTACTGGCGCCCCCTTCTACTAAAGCCCATATTAGAAAACCCGTAAAACCTGCTGTTTGGAACAGTCCTAGTACAAATAATTTTCCCGGCTCATTGATTTTGATGGGCTTACCTAAAAGTATTAAGATAATAAACAACGCTATTGCACCAAAAAAATTGCGTAAAAAAGCAAAAATAGCTGGGCTGGAAAAATCTAACGCTTCTTTCATGAAGGGGATATTCGATCCCCATATAATGGAAAGTAATAACAGTCCGCCAACGGCTACTAATTTTTTATTTTGCATAAATCGTAGGGGTTTCTAATAAACGAACAGGTATCTTATATTACTAATCATGTAGGTAATTATTTTTTACTCCCCTCTATGTGCTTTGCTTAATCATTTATTTTTGCTATCCTAAATATTCTAATAATCATTAATATGTAAGCAGCAATGAAAACTCTTCAGCAACTAATTAAAGAAAAAGATATACAAGAGCTTCTTTCGATTGAGCCAGGCCAAACGTTAACTGATGCTTTGACTATTATGGCTGAATATAAAATTGGAGCCTTACTGGTAATGAAAAATAAAAAAATGGTAGGCATCGTCTCGGAGCGTGACTATGCTAGAGAGGTTGTGTTAAAAAAGAAATCGCCTAAAACCACCCTGGTGGAAGATATCATGACGCGTAAAATTATTAGTTTATCCGGAACGGACACCTTTGAAAAAGGATTGGAAGTGATGACCGAAAGAAGAATTCGCCATCTACCCGTCATGCAGGATGAAGAAATTTTAGGCATGGTGTCTATTGGCGACCTCGTAAAAGAAATGATTGCACACCAAAAACATTTAATCAGTCAGCTGGAATCTTTTATTCAGTCCTAACTAATTACTCACCTATAATTTTTACCAGCACCCTTTTTTTGCGTCGACCATCAAACTCACCATAAAAAATTTGTTCCCATGGCCCAAAATCTAGCTTCCCTTCTGTCACGGCCACAACTACTTCTCGGCCCATGACTTGCCTTTTCATATGGGCATCAGCATTGTCTTCACCAGTATCATTATGCCTGTAACCACTTACCGGCTCATGCGGTGCTAGATACTCCAACCATTTCTTGTAGTCATGATGAAGGCCCGACTCGTCATCATTAATAAAGACGCTTGCGGTAATATGCATAGCATTGACTAAAATAAAACCTTCCGAAATGCCACTTTCAGCTAAACAGCTTCTAACATCAGGGGTGATATTGGTAAAATGCATTCTTTCTGGCGCATCAAACCATAACTCTTTTCTATAGCTTTTCATTTTTTCTCCATCGCTTACGTTTAAATGAAATTTAAATAAATATTAATTCAATGCCATTACCAACCGGATCTTTAAAAAATAGTTGCTTGGTTCCGATCTCAGGTACTTCTCGGTAATTATATTCAATATTATTGTCCGTTAAAATTTTTTCATAAAACGGCATGTTTGATGCGCTAAATGCTAAATGATCAAAAGTTGAGTTGACGTGGTGATCTCTCACTTCATTGCTTTTAGTAGAGCTAAGATGTAAAACGTCCTTTCCTTCAGCGCTCAACCAAAACCCTGTGCTTTTAAACGCTGGTCGCTCTCCAAGCTTTAACCCAACGATATTAATATAAAAATCTTTTAGGGCATTCATGGTTTCTTCATCCGACCTTAGATTGTAATGATTAATGCCTTTAATCATTTTTTCTATCAGCGTTCGTCGGCCTTACTTTAATATGTAATTCTCTTAGCTGTTTTTCGTCCACTAGATTTGGTGCTTGCGTCATTAGGCACTGTGCTTTTTGTGTTTTAGGAAATGCAATCACATCCCTAATAGATTCAGCACCGGCAAGAAGTGTGGCTAATCGATCAAGGCCAAATGCTAGGCCACCATGTGGAGGTGCTCCATACTGAAGTGCATCAAGTAAGAAGCCAAATTTTTCACGCGCCTCTTCATCAGTAATATTGAGCGCCTTAAATACTTTTGACTGCACAGATTGTTGGTGAATACGAATAGACCCGCCCCCAACTTCCCAGCCATTAATTACCATATCGTATGCCTTTGACAAACAATTTCCTGGGTCAGTCTCCAATAAACCTTCGTGACCATCTTTGGGAGAGGTGAACGGATGATGTAGCGCATTCCATCGACTGCCATCTTCATCAAAATCAAACATAGGAAAATCTATAATCCAAAGCGGGGCCCATACGTTCGCAGTCAAATGCTTTTTGTCATGGCCAATTTTTTCTCGCAAGGCACCAAGAGCTTCGTTCACTATATTCCTCTTATCCGCACCAAAAAATACTATGTCACCATTCTCAGCGGAAGTTTTTTCAATAATCGCTTTTAGTGCTTCGACATGGATATTTTTTACTATAGGGCTTTGCAAGCCCTCTTCATTTAATAAATCTTTATCATTGATTTTTATATACGCCAGGCCCTTGGAGCCATATATTTTTACAAACTCTGTGTACGCATCAATTTCCGAGCGCGATAGTTCAGCGCCTTTCGGTATTCTTAGCGCAGCTACTCTGCCATTATCCATATTGGCTGCAGATGAAAATACCTTAAAGTCAACGTCCTTCATGTCCTCTGTTAGGTCAATGAGCTCTAGTGTTACCCTTAAGTCTGGCTTATCTGAACCAAAACGATGCATGGCCTCATGATAGGTCATCCTTGGAAAAGACTCAGGCAATGCTTGGTCCATAACTTCTTTAAACATTTGACGTATCATGCTCTCAGCAATATTCATGACATCTTCCTCATTTACAAATGAAGCTTCAATATCAATTTGTGTAAATTCAGGCTGTCTGTCCGCACGCAAGTCTTCATCCCTAAAACATCTTGCAATTTGAAAGTACCTATCAAATCCTGACACCATTAAAATTTGTTTGAATAGCTGAGGTGACTGCGGTAGTGCAAAAAACTCACCGTGATGCACTCGTGATGGAACTAAATAATCTCGGGCACCCTCTGGCGTACTTCTAGTAAGGATAGGAGTTTCAATTTCTATAAAGTTTTCTTGATCCAGGTACTGCCTTATATTTTTTGAAATGTCGTACCTGAGTTTCATGTTTTTTTGCATCTGATCACGACGAAGATCAATGAAGCGATGCTCAAGCCTGATTGATTCTGTAATGGTGTCGTCATCAAGCATAAAGGGAGGGGTTAAAGAGGGGTTTAATATTTCTACGGTCGACGCCAGCATCTCGACTTCCCCCGTAGGTAAGTTTTTATTGATAGTCCCTTCCGGCCGCAACCTCACCTTACATGTGACTTTAAGTACGTATTCATTTCGAATAGATTCAGCGGTGCTAAATGCTTCCTTCGTATCTGGGTCAATAACAATCTGTGCGAGTCCTTTGTTATCTCTGAGGTCAATAAAGATCACTCCGCCATGGTCTCTTCGACGGTGTGCCCAGCCACATAAAATCACCTCTTGATCAATATGGGCTCGATTTAATTCGCCACAATAATGTGTTCTCATAGTCAATTCTCTTTTTTATTTCTTGATAGTTTTTTTGGTTATAGGGTCGTTGGTGACGCCCATGGAAATAACATATTTCAGCACCTGATCAACGCTAATGTCTAATTCAATCACTTTTTTTGCTGGGACGATCAATGTATAACCTGACGTTGGGTTTGGCGTTGTAGGAACATAAACATTAACAAACTTGCCTTTCAATTTTTTTGTTATGAGTGCATCAGGTTCCCCGGTAATAAAAGCAAAGGTGTAGGTGCCTTCAATGGGAAACTCAATCAATACCGCCCTGCTAAAAGCCTTGCCTGAACTCTTGAGTAAAGTATCAGATACTTGCTTGATGCTACTATAAACTGACTTAATGAAAGGCACTCTATTGAGTATGTTCTCGTAGACCTGAATAAGCTTTTTACCAAAAAAATTATTGGCAATGACACCGGTAAATATGACCGCCAGAAATGTGAGGACTACACCAAAACCAAACACATCGCCGCCAAGAAAATATTCAGGCCTTAGATGCTCAGGGAGCAATAAAACGACCTGGTCAATAAATTGAATGAGGCTAAAAAGCACCCATACGGTAAGGATCAGTGGAATCAGGACTAATAGTCCGGTAATAAAGTTTTTCTTAATCATTTTTTTTGGTCTCTTTTTTTTCTGGGGTGGTAGGTGCTTTTTTATTTTTGAAGTCGGTCTCATACCAGCCCGAACCTGACAGCTGAAATCTAGGCGCCGATACCTGCTTTTGAAACAATAATTTTTGACAATGCGGACAAGTCGTAGTCGCAGGATCATCCATCTTGCGAATTAAATCATCACGATGACCACACCCGTCGCATAAAAACTCGTACATTGCCATGGTTAATTCCTTGCCTTAAAAAGGAATATCGTCTTCAAACTCATCAAAGCTAGATGCTGCTGGGGCAGGCGTTGGCTCACTTGATGAGGCTGGTGCTGTTTGGTTCATGCCGGAATCATTACTATTACTCGCTCCGCCATCCTTAGAGCCAAGCATGGTCATCTGGTCCGCAACAATTTGCGTAAAATATCTGGTTTGACCGTCTTTTTCAGACTTATTGGTCTGCAATCGTCCTTCCAAATATACTTGGCTTCCTTTTTTTAGGTATTGATTGCCAATCTCAGCAAGTTTTCCAAACATGCTGATGTTATGCCATTCTGTTTGTTCTTGGGTATTCCCTTCTTTATCTTTATACCTTCTGCTTGTCGCAACCGCGAAACTGCAAATAGGCTGTTGAGCTGCGGTATACCTTGCTTCTGGATCCCGGCCTAATCTTCCCACTAAAATGACTTTATTTACTGACATATCAAATCTCCCAAATAGACTTTATATTTAATTAACCTTTTTTTTTGCTTCGGGCACTTTCATTTGCCATGAAAATGCAAACCACAAGCCAATCAACATCATACAAAATAAAAAGCTTCCATTGTAACCGTATAACTTCGTGATCAAGCCCCCAACGGAACCCCCAACAAAAATACCCAATGATTGAGACGTATTATACACCCCCAAAGCCAATCCTTTTTTATTGATTGGAGCTACCTTGCTAACGAAACTCGGAAGTGATGCCTCTAAAAAATTAAAGGCTACAAAATAAATGAGTAACGCAATAATAATGCCAGTTAAGGTGGAAGAAAAAATAATAAAGGCGCCCTGTGCCACTAATAGAAAAAATATTGCGCCCAAAAATGAGGGCTTATTTTTTTTATATCTTTCGGAAAAAATAATTACTGGAATAATAAGCAGAAATGACACGAGTAGGACTGGGAGGTAAATATACCAATGGTCATTTAGATCAATACCTCCCTGAGCAATCAAATATATCGGAACAATCATAAACATCGAGATTTGCGTTGCATGCAAAACGAAAATACCAAAATTTAATCGATTTAAATGAATGTCTTTAATAATGCCAAGAAAGTCCACTTTAGTTATTGGCGATTTTTTACCCCCATTGGCTGGCTCTTTAATAAATAAGTGAATAATAAAAAAAGCTACAATTGACAATGCTGCCATAAGCAGAAAAATGCCGTCGACTCCGATCAGTGCATTGAGCCAGGGTGATATGACCAGCGATAATGCAAAGGTTAGGCCGATGCCCCCACCAATAATAGCCATGGCTTTAGTGCGATGTTCATCCCGAGTAAGATCTGCCAATAAAGCGGTTAGGACTGCAGAAATAGCGCCTGCGCCTTGAATGCTTCGCCCAATAATAATGCCCTCAATAGTAGATGACAAGGCAGCCAATATTGAGCCAATGACAAAAAGCAGCAGCCCAAAATAAATCACTTTTTTGCGCCCAAAATAATCCGATGACATGCCAAAAGGGATTTGGAATAATGCTTGAGTCAACCCATAAATACCTAACGCAAGACCTATTTGAAAGGATGTAGGATTTCCTTCCAGGCCTGATGCATAAATAGCAAAAATGGGTAGGATAAGAAACATACCCAGCATTCTTAAAGCATAAATCGATGCGAGAATAAAGCTGGTTCGTATCTCCAGGGGAGACATTTTATCTAAATTACTCATGAAATAAATATTGGCTGTTTCTAATTATTTAATAATTCAGTATATTATCAGGTTGCTCCTTAATAAAGATAGAAATTAATGGAATACCTAAAGATTAAAGGTGCCCGAACACATAACTTAAAAAATATTTCGGTTGACCTCCCAAGAAATAAACTCATTGTCATCACTGGGCTATCAGGCTCTGGTAAGTCATCGCTTGCTTTTGATACGCTTTATGCGGAAGGACAGCGAAGGTATGTGGAATCCTTATCCGCCTATGCAAGGCAGTTTCTTGACCGCATGAATAAGCCTGATGTTGATTTAATAGAAGGTTTGTCGCCAGCTATTGCTATCGAGCAAAAATCTACTTCCCATAATCCTCGCTCTACCGTAGGCACAGTAACAGAAATTCATGACTACCTAAGGCTTCTGTACGCAAGGGCGGGAGATCCCTATTGTCCAGACCACCAAATAAAATTAGAGGCAAAGACTATTTCGCAAATGGTCGACCAGATTCTTAATCTGCCGACAGATACTAAGCTAATGATTCTTGCCCCGGTCATTAACGACAGGAAAGGGAGCCATGCGGATCTGATAGATGAATTGCGAGCGCAGGGTTTTATTAGGGCCAGGGTAGATGGAAATGTATATGAAATCGACGATATCCCTCCTCTAGAAAAAAATATCAAGCATCAAATTGATGTAGTGGTAGATCGAATCAAGGTTAGTACAGAAATCAAACAAAGGATTACCGAGTCGCTGGAAACCGGCTTAAAAATTGCTGATAATAAAATTATTACGCACAACATGGAGACAAAAGAAGATGTATTATTTTCCGCAAAATTCTCATGCCCGCATTGTGATTATGGTATTCCCGAGTTAGAACCAAGGCTTTTTTCTTTCAACAACCCTATGGGTGCATGCCCAGAGTGCGATGGACTAGGGCATAAAAATTTCTTCGACCAAAGCCGGGTGGTGGCTTTTCCTGAGCTTTCGTTGGCATCCGGAGCAATTAAGGGCTGGGACAAACGGAACCAATTTTATTATCAAATACTGCATAGCTTAGCTACCCATTATAATTTTGATCTGGAAACACCGTTCAATGCATTGCCTGAAAATATTCAAGGTATCGTTCTTCATGGCAGTAAAAATGAAAAAATAGAATTTAATTATTTCGTCGGATCCGGTACCCCTCAAAAAAGAAAACATACATTTGAAGGCATACTCAATAATTTCAAAAGACGATACGAAGAAACGGATTCCAATACCGTAAGAGATGAGCTGGCTAAGTACCTTAGCAACCAAATTTGTCCATCTTGTGAGGGAACCAGACTTCGAACAGAAGCGCGCAACGTCTTGGTAGAGAACATGAATTTACATCACATATGTGAGCTACCCCTAAGAAAGGCATTCAACTTTTTTCATGACTTAAGCCTAGAAGGGAGCAAGGCACAAGTTGCTAGCAAGCTCGTTACGGAAATAAAAAATAGATTGCATTTCTTAATCAATGTTGGCTTGGATTATCTCTCCCTTTCTCGGTCAGCTGACACCCTTTCTGGAGGAGAAGCTCAGAGAATTCGACTGGCCTCACAAATAGGAAGTGGGCTGACAGGTGTGTTATATGTGCTAGATGAGCCGTCGATAGGGCTGCACCAAAAAGACAATGACCGTCTGCTAGAAACCCTTAAACATCTAAGGGATATTGGTAATACCGTCATTGTGGTTGAACATGACCTTGATGCGATTATGGCAGCGGACTTTGTTTTAGATATCGGCCCGGGCGCAGGAATCCATGGCGGTCATATTACTGCTCAAGGAACCCCGTCTGAAGTTGCAGCAAACAAGAACTCTTTAACTGGCCAGTATCTTAGTGGGCATAAAAAAATTGCCGTGCCATCAAAAAGGCATTTGCCTGGAAAAGACTTTTTTGTGATTAAGAATGCGAGGGGTAATAACTTACAAGGGGTGGACCTTAAACTACCTATCGGACTTTTTACCTGTGTTACCGGTGTGTCTGGAAGTGGAAAGTCGACCTTGGTGAATAACACGCTCTACAATGCTATTGCCAAATTTTTATATCGAAGTAATGTTGAAACTGCAGCCCATGACTCGATGGAGGGCATGGCATTCTTTGATAAAGTTGTGGATGTGAATCAGAGCCCTATAGGACGTACACCACGTTCCAACCCTGCCACCTATACAGGTCTATTTACGCCGATTAGGGACTTATTTTCCAAAGTGCAAGAGAGTAGAACTCGGGGTTATAACCCCGGCCGATTTTCTTTTAATGTAAAAGGTGGAAGATGTGAGGCCTGTGAGGGTGACGGTGTCATTAAAGTTGAAATGCATTTTCTACCCGATGTTTACGTCCAATGCGATACCTGTCTAGGGCATCGATACAATCGTGAAACATTAGAAATCAAATATAAGGGTAAAAATATTCATGAGATTTTATCTTTCACCGTAGAGCAAGCCTACGCGTTTTTTGAATCCGTTCCTATTATTGAGCGCAAACTTAAGACCTTGCTTGAGGTAGGCTTGGGCTATATTCAGCTTGGTCAAAATGCAACAACGCTATCTGGAGGAGAGGCGCAGCGAGTGAAGTTAGCACTCGAACTATCTAAGCGGGATACAGGGAAAACCTTGTATATTCTCGATGAACCTACTACCGGCTTGCACTTTGAAGACATTCAGCTCCTATTAAATGTCCTCCATCGCCTAAGGAACAATGGCAATACCCTGGTCGTAATTGAGCATAATTTAGATGTCATTAAAACTGCAGATTGGGTGATTGATCTAGGTCCAGAAGGGGGCGATGGCGGAGGACATATTGTCGGCGAAGGTTCTCCGGAAAAGGTTAGCCAAAATCCTAAAAGTTATACCGGAAAATATTTAAAATCTTATTTATAAAGACCTACAAGGTCTTAGCTACCATTGTGGTGTTTGGTTTCAGCTTATGCCAAATGGTAAAACTTGCCGCCGCTTGGCTAATGAGCATGCCTAAACCATCGAAATATTTTGCCCCTTTGTTCTTGGCGTTAAGGATAAAAGGCGTATCAAAACCATACGTCATATCGTAATACACGGTTTCTGACTGAAACAAATGATCGGCTATAGGTGATGACCCGTCAATCAACGCTGATGAAGTCCCATTAATAACCAAGTCATACCCCGTCGCATTAAACGCATCGAGCTCAACCACCTTGATCTCCACCCCCTTTTCTTTGGCAAAGGCACCCCATCTCTTGACCATGTCATCTGCCTTGGCCTGCGTTCGATTGAGAATGGTAATGGTTTTTGGGCTTGCGTTAATCACGTCATACATCACACCGTTAGACGCACCCCCTGCACCTAATATGGCAAGGTGAGCATGCTTAATCGTGACATGCTTAGAGGTTAGATCGCTGACTATACCTATGCCATCAGTGGTATCCCCATAAATTCTTCCGTCAATAAAGGAGAGGGTGTTAACGGATTCGGTCAGCTTTGATGTAGAGGAAACCTCATCACATATAGCAAATGCCTCCGCTTTAAATGGAAGGGTAACGTTTAGTCCTAAATAATTTTGGTGGCGGAGTGTATGAATCGCGTCAACAAAATGCTCAGGGGTGATGTCAATCTTGTCATAGTCTATGCTCAGGCCAAACTCCTTAGCGAAACATTGATGAATGGCAGGTGACTTTGAATGTTCAACAGGGTGTCCCACGACGGCATATTTTTTTATAGGGTTGTTCATAAGTGAATTATAAAGTCGTATGTTAATTAACGCACCATTTTATATTTATGCACTATTATGATGCACATAAAGCATGGAAAAGTATTAATTTGGTGCAGTATAAGGGAAAATAGTGTATTTAATCCATAAAATGCTGTATTTTATGAATAAATTGAATGATCATTACTGTAGTGCTCATTATAATTAAGAATTAAAATTCATCACTATTTAATTTATTAAGGAGTTTTAGTATGGCTGGCGTATCTGATGTAATGAAAAAAATTAAAAGTAATAACGTAAAGTTTGTAGATTTGCGTTTTACTGACACCAAGGGTAAAGAACAGCATGTGACCGTTCCGGTATCAGCATTCGACAAAAGCAAGTTTACCGAGGGCCATGCCTTCGATGGTTCTTCGATTGCGGGTTGGAAGGGTATTAATGCATCTGACATGCTATTAATTCCAGATCCTAATACCGCAAACATGGATCCTTTTATGGAAGAGCCCACCATGATTCTTACCTGCAATGTGATTGACCCTACCGATGGCAAGGGTTATGACAGAGACCCGCGCACTATTGCGCAGAGAGCGGAAGCGTATCTTAAGAAAACCGGTATTGGAGACACGATTTACTTTGGCCCAGAGCCTGAATTTTTTGTTTTTGATTCAGTGACATGGCAGTCTGGCATGCAAGGTTCCTCAGTAAAAATTAATTCAGAAGAAGCTTCGTGGGAATCAAATAATGACCACGAGGGGGGTAATGTTGGTCATAGGCCAGCAGTAAAAGGCGGTTATTTTCCTGTGCCTCCCGTCGATTCTATGCAAGATCTCAGGTCGGCTATGTGCCTAACGCTAGAAGAAATGGGAGTGCCTGTTGAAGTGCATCACCACGAAGTAGCTGGTTGTGGTCAAAATGAAATAGG
>Ga0105051_10000020_pt1 | contig 172694 bp, 176 predicted proteins | sample FRY02_FD_78383 | JGI IMG/M metagenome (GOLD analysis project Ga0105051, IMG submission 78383) | Freshwater microbial communities from Lake Fryxell liftoff mats and glacier meltwater in Antarctica - FRY-02 (megahit assembly) | ecosystem: Environmental > Aquatic > Freshwater > Ice > Glacier... | reverse complement strand
GCAAAACAACTTTATTAATTACATGATTCGTAACGGCCTCACCCCACCAGAAAATTTTATGAGTCTAGAAGCGCGCGAGTATAAAGACACGAAGGAACGTGACAAACATCTGCTTCAGCAGCTAAGGTTAATTCCTACCTACGGAGAATTCATGCCCGGTGTCATTCTCTCCGCTCAACCTCTCCAAATAACGGCGTTATTGAAAAATGGTCAAAAAATCAGTGTGTATAAGAGAGGTTTGAAGCTTGTTCAAAAAGACTTCCTCATCGAGGAGCAGGGCGAGAGGCTGATTAAGCCAGGAGTGGTAATGCGCTTTGTAAAAAACCGCGGTGTTTGGCATGTAACCCAACTCCCCGAGGTTGAGAGTTCTTTGGTGTCGATGGACCCCCAGTCAGGAGCAATTGTAGCGTTAGTCGGGGGATTTGATTTTTACCGTAATAAATATAACCATGTCACGCAAGCACAAAGGCAGCCTGGGTCCATTTTTAAGCCGTTCGTATACTCTGCCGCACTGGAGAAAGGCATTAATGCCGCAACCCTGGTTAATGATGGCTACCTCTATATTACTGCGAAGGAACTTAATTCCACCGAGAACTGGGAACCGCAAAACTACAATGAAAAATTTTCCGGTCCCATTCGATTAAGAGAGGGTTTAGCCAAATCGAAAAATTTAGTTGCTATCCGCGTATTAAAAAATATTGGGCCAAAATATGCGCAAGACTATATTTCGCGCTTTGGATTTGACCCAAAAAAACACCAACCGTACCTTTCTATGGCTTTAGGTGTTGGGGAAGTGACGGCCATGGAGATGGTCTCGGCATATAGCGTTTTTGCTAATGGGGGCTATCTAAAAAAACCGTATTTTATAGATAAAATTATTGATTCCCAAGGGCGAAAAGTGAAACTCAGCTCTGCCTTAATGAACGCCGAGGTACCCAGAATCATTGACCCAAGAAATGCATTTATTATGACCGATATGTTAAAAGAGGTTATTAATTCAGGCACGGCCAGAAAAGCAAAAAGGTTGAAGCGAAATGACATTGCTGGGAAAACCGGCACCACTAACAACCTAATCGATGCATGGTTTGCCGGCTACAATCCTGACATTGTTACCGTCACTTGGATGGGATTCCCCCAACCTAAGCCGTTAGGTGACAAAGAAACCGGCTCAAGAGCAGCGCTACCCATTTGGATTGACTACATGGAACCTATCTTGGAGGATTACCCAATTAAAATGCTCGTCGAGCCCGAAGGCATATTGCCGCTCAAGGTAAAAGAGTCGGATGGAACTTTAGCCGGTCCAAATGAGCCCGGTATATACGAGTATTTTTATGATGAATTCCTACCGCAAGACAACTCATACTTTATGATCAATTAATCAGCAATGCATTTCCATGGCAAAAGATCACACAAAAAATGTTCGTCAATCGATAGCCAGTAAGGCTGCTGAAATTATCATGGAAGAAGGTATTAATGACTATCAATATGCAAAAAAGAAAGCGGTTCGATACCTCGATCTAGATGCTTCAGATATCCTACCCTCTAATGATGAAATAGATAAAGCACTCATAAATTATCGACTAATCTTTACAGCCGAAGTTGATATAGATCTAGTAAAGATTCTAAAAACCGAAGCCCTTGCGATCATGGCATTTTTTGCCGACTTTAATCCTTACTTTGTCACCCAAATATTTGAAGGCCTACTCCCTAAATATCCGATTATTCAAATCAATCTTTTTAGCGACAACATGAAAGAAATTGAATACGTTTTATTAAATAACAACATACCGTTTGCAACCAAAGATTTTAATATTTCGGAAAAAAGGACCAAGAAACAATCCGTAAAGAAAATACCCATCATACTCATAGAAAGCGGCTCTATTCCCATAGAGCTTAAAATTTTTGAGGCACATGACCAGAAGATTAATAGAAAGAATTTGATGAATATGAGAGGGCTTGATTTCAAGCAGCTCAGTAACTTTGACCCTAATTCCCTTCTTTTAGATACTTAGCAACATCTAAAGCAAAATAGGTCAATATGGCATCAGCTCCTGCTCGCTTAAAGGCAATTAATGACTCCATGACGACTTTTCTTTCATCCAACCATTGGTTCTGGCTAGCAGCCTTAATCATGGCATATTCACCGCTCACTTGATAGACAAAGGTCGGCTTCTCAAACGTATTTTTTACTCGAAAGACAATATCAAGATAAGGCATTCCAGGTTTCACCATTACCATATCGGCCCCTTCATTTATGTCCAGTTCGACCTCATAAAGCGCTTCATTGCTATTGGCAGGATCCATCTGATAAGTTTCTTTTGAAGACGCGCCCAAAGAAGCAGAAGATCCGACAGCCTCTCTAAATGGCCCGTAAAATGCAGAGGCGTACTTTGCGGAATACGACAAAATCTTGGTATCAAAGAAGCCCTCTTTTTCTAATGCTTGCCTTATACTGCCCACCCTTCCATCCATCATATCAGAGGGTGCAACAATGTTTGATCCCGACCTAGCATGGGCAATTGCCTGCTTCACAAGCACCTCAACTGTTTCATCATTAAGAACAGATCCTTGATCATCGATAAGTCCATCTTGGCCATGGCTAGTATAAGGATCCAGTGCTATATCAGTAATAACCCCCAGTGAAGGTAACGCTTTCTTAAGGGCTTTAATCGCTTGTGGGATAAGTCCGTCAACGTTGTAAGACTCTTTCGCGTCCAATGATTTTTTTTCATCATTAATCACCGGAAATAATGCAATAGCAGGGATGCCCAAATCGTAACATTGAGTTGCGTCCAAAATAAGCTGATCAATGCTCAGCCGAAAAATACCGGGCATCGATGCTATGGTTTGGCGAATATTAAATCCTTCAATTACAAACATCGGGTAAATCAGGTCATCTACTGACAAATGATTTTCTCTTGCAAGTTTTCTTGAGAACTCATGGTTGCGTATTCTTCTAGGTCGATTAGTAATCATATATTGTCCAATAAGCGCTTGAGTGAATCACCAGGGTCATCGTCACGCATAAATGCCTCTCCCACTAAAAAGCTATAGATACCATGCTGATTCATCAGCCTTATATCTTCAGGAGAGAAAATGCCTGACTCGGTAACCGTAATCCTATCTGTAGGTATTTCATTCAGTAAATCTAAAGTTGTCTGTAGAGTCACATCAAAAGTTTTTAAATTGCGATTATTGATCCCTATTAATTTGGTATTCAGTTGTAGCGCTTTTTCAAGCTCATATCCGTCATGAGACTCTACCAAAACATCCATACCCAATGCATTAGCTATGGACTCAAGCTCTTGCATCTGCGACAACTCTAACGCAGCAACAATGAGTAAAATGCAATCAGCACCCAAAGCTTTGGATTCATATATCTGATAAGGATCGATCATAAAGTCCTTGCGCAATACGGGTAAGGTGCAATGATTTTTTACCAGCTGGATGTAATCTGCATTTCCCTGAAAATAATCTTTATCCGTCAGCACGGAAAGGCAGGTAGCGCCTCCTTCTTGATAGGAACTTGCGATTTCAGCTGGATCAAAATTTTCTCTGATCACTCCTTTTGAGGGGCTAGCTTTTTTTATTTCTGCAATCACGGCCGAATGATTATTTTTAACTTTGTTACTGATTGCAGTAATGAATGCTCTCTCATCCTGAATAGCATGAATTTCTTCCTCTAGATTAAGAAGGGATTTTTTTGATCTATTAGCAGCAATTTCTAATTTTTTAGTTGCCAGTATATTGTCTAGTATATTACCCATGAGATTCTTTAATCAATTCGTTTAGTTTATTCAATGCTGCCCCATTATCAATAACCCTAACAGCCCTTTCAATTCCAGACTGAAGATCTGGAGTAATGCCACTAACATATATCGCCGCTCCAGCATTCAATAAAGTGATATTCCTAGCTGTAGAATGTTCACCTTGCAATATATTCATCATCATGGCTTTGGATTGCTCAACATTCTCGACCGTAATATCATCTATATGGCCTATGGGCAGATTAAAATCTTCTGGTTTTACAGTGAATTCATTGATGCGATTATTTTTTAGTTCCGCGACATGGGTGGGGCCTGTTATGGAAATTTCATCCATGCCATCAGCACCTGATACTATAAAGACATGGTTGCTGCCAAGCATACGTAAGACTTGAGCAAAAGTAGCACATAGTTGTTGGCTAAACACGCCTACTACCTGGGACTGAGCATTGGCTGGGTTAGTCAAAGGCCCTAGCAAATTAAAAAACGTCCTGATGCCTAGCTCCTTCCTTACCGGGGCCACATATTTCATAGCGGGGTGATAATTCGGTGCGAACATAAAACCGATACCGATCTTATCCACCAAAGCGGCAATACCCTCATGCGTTAAATTAACATTGACTCCCATAGCCTCAAGAACATCTGCACTTCCACATTTTGACGACACCGATCTCCCGCCATGTTTTGCTACCCTTGCCCCTGCTGCCGCTGAGACAACTGCGCTCAACGTGGATACATTGAAAGTTTGAAGACTATCACCCCCGGTACCACAGGTATCTATCAAATGATTGCGGTTGGTCAATGTCACTCGATGAGATTGTTCGCGCATTACTTTCGCTGCTGCAGCAATCTCGTCGACGGTTTCTCCTTTTATTCTTATCCCGACCATAAAACCAGCAATTTGCGCTGGTGTTAATTTACCGGTCATAATATTCGTCATAACATCAGTCATTTGGTCATCGGACAAATCCCTTCCCTCAATTAACTGCGTTAAATAATGGTGAATAGAATCAGTCATCATTTTTTATGAAATTCCTTAGTAAGTCGTGTCCGTGCTGCGTAAGAATAGACTCAGGATGAAATTGGACTCCCTCAACCGCTAGCTCCTTGTGCCGCACTCCCATAATTTCTTGATCATCAGTCCATGCTGTCACTTCTAAACATGATGGCAGTGACTCCCTCTCGATAACTAGAGAATGGTAGCGTGTGGCAATAAAAGGTTTAGCTAGTCCCCTGAAAACACCTTGCTCATTATGATAAATTTGCGATGTTTTGCCATGCATAATGGTTTGTGCGTGAATAATTTTTCCCCCGAATGCCTGGCCAATAGTCTGATGTCCTAAACATACGCCTAAAATTGGAATCTTACCCTTAAATTGATTCACGATGCTTAACGATATGCCCGCTTCATTGGGAGTGCATGGGCCGGGAGAGATTACAATAAACTCGGGGTTTAAACGGGTGATAGCTTCAATGGAGATTTGATCATTACGATGCACAAGCACCTCTTGCCCTAGCTCAGAAAAATACTGTACGAGATTGTAGGTAAATGAATCGTAATTATCAATCATCAATAACATATTAGTTATCCTCTCCAGACTGCACTAATTCAGCAGCCCTTAAGATAGCCTTAGCTTTATTTTGTGTCTCAATCCATTCATTTTCAGGAATGGAGTCGGCGACAATGCCTGCTCCTGCCTGCACATACAATGTATTATCCTTGATGACAGCGGTCCGAATAGCAATAGCCACATCCATGTCACCATTAAATCCTAAATACCCAACTGCGCCGGCGTAGATGCCTCTTTTTGTTGGCTCAAGTTCATTGATAATCTCCATTGCCCTAACCTTAGGTGCTCCGCTTACTGTCCCTGCTGGGAAGGTTGCCTTTAATACGTCCATAGCACTATACGAATCACTTAATGATCCTTCAACATTAGACACAATATGCATCACGTGCGAATACCTTTCAATGGTCATGTTATCCGTTACTTTAACGCTCCCCGTCTTGGATACTCGTCCTATATCATTTCTACCCAGATCCATGAGCTGAACATGTTCAGCAATTTCCTTTGGGTCACTTAAAAGGTCTTTTTCCAAAAATGCATCTTCTTGCTCATTTTCCCCTCTTGGTCTTGTTCCGGCTATCGGCCGAACAGAAACCTTTCTATCTTCTAGCCGCACTAATATCTCGGGGGAGGCACCAACAACAAAATGATCATCCATATGATAAAAAAACATGTAAGGGGATGGATTCAGGACTCTCAAGGCACGATAAAGGGTCAATGGATCGGAATGGAATGGTTTGCTCATGCGTTGCGATAATACTACTTGCATCACGTCGCCTTCATATATGTATTTTTTTGCTTTGGTAATAGCCTCTTTAAAAGCCATCTCTCCAAACTCCGACTTAGGTTCTGTTCGTACCTCTTTGGAGCTCTTAATCGTTGCCGGTTTATTTTTTAATTGTTTAAGGTATGCGCTGAGTCTTAAAGCGCCATTTTCATAAGCATCTTCTTGAGATGGATCAAGATAATTAATGATGAATAATTTTCCTAAAAGGTTATCAATAACAACGACTTCATCAGAAAGCATTAATAAAATATCAGGCACATTAAGCGCATCATGGAGAAAGTCTTTACAAAGCCTAGGCTCAATATAATTAATTATTTCATATCCAAAGTAGCCTGCTAATCCCCCGGAATATCGAGGCATCGTTAAGTCGGTTGGCACCTTAAAATTGCCCATAAATTCCTCGATAAAATCCAGTGGGTTTTTATGATCAAACTTATCCTTAAGCTGACCCTGATCATAAATAGACACCGTATTCTTATGAATTTTTATTTGAATTTTTGAAGGTAATCCGACAATAGAATATCTACCAAACTTGTCTCCCCCTTCCACTGATTCCAGCAAATAACTAAAAGGCTGGTTCGCTAATTTAGTAAATATAGACAACGGGGAATCAAGATCAGATGATGCTTCAACCAAAAGGGGTATTCTGTTATATCCCTTTGCATGGTAAGCATTAAACTGGTCTTTGGTAATGGATGTAAACATTGTTATTTAATTCAAAGCTCCCGGAAGTTCAGAAAATTGATTAAGGGCTAAATTGACTTTAGGCGAATCGATACTGTCTCCACATTGATATCCGTAGGGTACTGTCACTACAAAAGCTCCGGCTGAAGAACCAGCTTCAATATCATTGATGGAATCTCCTACCATAATTGATTCGATGGGTTTTATATTAAAAAAATCGCAACTATAAATAATGGGAAGAGGATCGGGCTTCTTTTTTTCTAAGGAATCTCCTGACAAAACTAAATCTAATGATTCTGTCAAGCCTGAAGCATCTATGATTTTATCAGTAAAAATACTTGGCTTATTTGTTATGCATGCCAACTTTATATACTTATCTTTAAGCATATTGATAGCTTCCATGACACCTTCATACGGCAGGCTTTCATGAGCAATCAAACCATAATGATAATGAAAGGCATCCATAGCCTCGACAAAAAATTCATCAGCATTCTTTTTAGCCGATAACTCAATCGATTTTCTGATTAAATTGTCAGCACCCTTACCAATAAAATTAGTAATTTGATTTTTCTCAAGCGCATCCATCTTAAGATCATTCAACATATTATTCACGGCAACGCTAAGTTGTGGGGCCGTTTCAAAAAGCGTACCATCCAGATCAAAAAAAATTGCTTTTATATTAGTAAATTGAACCAATCTATACCCTAGACAATGCATCCCTTAAGGACTTAACAACCGTATCGTATCGATTAGGATCCTTGTCGCTTGAAGATCCAAAGATCGCTGATCCGGCTACAAATGTATCGGCACCCGCTCTCGCGATTTCTTCAATATTATTTGGATTAACACCCCCATCCACTTCCAACAAAATCTGTCTACCCGTTTTTTCCATGTAAGCGTCAATTCTCTTTCTGGCTAGCGTGAGCTTATTTAAAGTTTCTGGAATAAATTTCTGGCCACCAAATCCAGGGTTGACCGACATTAATAGAATCATGTCTATTTTATCCATCACATGATCTAGGTAATCCAAGGAGGTTGCCGGATTAAAAACTAACCCAGACTTGCACCCGTTCTCTCTTACCAGTGACAGACTGCGATCAATATGCTCGGATCCTTCTGGATGAAAAGTAATGATATCAGCCCCTGCTTTTGCAAAGTCAGGAATGATACGATCAACCGGCTTAACCATTAAGTGGACATCTATGGTTGCCTTGGTTAGCGGCCTGATGGCCTCACATACCAGAGGTCCGATAGTAAGGTTTGGAACATAATGATTATCCATTACATCAAAATGAACAAAATCTGTACCTGACGCTATAACATCTTGTATCTCTTGTCCAAGCTTCGCAAAGTTTGCTGATAGAATGCTTGGGGCTATTCTGAAGTTTTTTTCCATATGTTTCATGTTCCTAATTTTTAAAGTAATTATTATTGTAAAATAGCTATTTTAACCCCTTTTAAGCGATAAGATAAAGCGAGCGCAAATAATAAAATATGGAACTAAATATTATAGGGCTTAATCATAAAACTGCGCCGCTCAGCCTAAGGGAAGCTTTTTCGTTTCCTTCTGAGATTATCAGCTCAGCTTTAAGAGAATTAAATGAAACGTTTGCTAAAGAAGTCATCATTCTTTCCACATGCAACCGTACTGAAATATATTTTTATTCTGGGAACAAAGACCACATCATCAAATGGTTGGCCCAATACAAAAATATACCCCTAGCAAAGCTTAAATCCCACACCTATCACTTTGCAAATGAAGATGCTGTCATGCATGCATTTAAAGTGGCTTCTGGTCTGGACAGCATGATCCTAGGAGAAACGCAAATACTAGGGCAAATGAAACAAGCAGCAAAACTTGCCGATTACGCAGGCACTCAAAAGAAGCACCTCTCTTATTTATTTCAAAAAGTCTTTGAAGTAGCTAAAGAGGTGAGAACAAAAACTAAAATTGGTGCGAGCAGTACGACAGTTGCATCAAGTATCCTTAGAGTTGCCAAAAGTATATTTGGAGATATCAATCAAACTAGCATTCTTTTTGTTGGTGCAGGAGAAATGGCTGAGTTGTGTGCGAAATATTTTGCAAGCCAAGATCCAAAAAAAATTACCATCGCCAATCGATCAATACACAAAGGACGGCAGTTAGCACAAAAAATTAATTGCGAATCTATTCTTATAGGAGATATTAATCACCAAATTAGCCACTATGACATCGTGATTAGCTCAACAAGCAGCCAACTGCCTATTATCGGCCTTGGCATGGTAGAAAATGCGATAAAAATACGTAAACATAAGCCGATGCTGCTAATAGACCTTGCTATACCCAGAGACATTGAAATGGAAACAGGGGGCCTAGACGATATATTCCTTTACACTTTTGATGACTTGGCTAAATTAGCGCAAGAAGGAATTTTGGGGAGAGAAGTTGAAGCAGAAAAGGCTAAGGTTCTTATAAAAGAAAGGGCTAAGCATTACAAAAAAGATGTTGAACAAAAAACAATTGCGCCATCCATCACAATACTTCGAAGTCAATTTGAAGTTTTAAGAAAAAAAGAATTATTAAAAGCAAATAAAGAAGTGGATAATGGGGTACCCGTAAACGAAGTAATGGAAAAGTTAAGTAGAAACCTCTCAAAAAAATTTCTTCATCAACCAACTAAAGTATTTAACGAACTATCCAGCCACAAATTCGACGAAGCCTTAGAGCTTTTTAAGAAAATTTATAAGGTAAAAGACTAAGACTATGAAATCCTCCATGCAAAATAAATTAAACGCCCTTCAGATGCGTTTGGAAGAACTTAGTAGTGAGCTTAGTAGTGAAGAAGCGACAAAGGATATGGATCGCTACAAAAAAATATCGAAAGAACATTCAGATATATTGCCTGTCGTAGATATTTATCAAGAGTTTACTCGGCTTACAAAAGATATAAATGATGCAAAAGAAATGTTAAGCGACCCTGAAATGAAATCCTTCGCACAAGACGAAATAGATAGTGGTAAAGAAAAAATAACGGTACTGGAAGAACAGCTTCAAACTCTCTTACTGCCTAAAGATCCCAATGATGAAAAAAACATCTTTTTAGAGATAAGGGCTGGGGCAGGAGGGGACGAATCCGCACTTTTTGCTGGCGATATATTTAGAATGTATACCCGTTACACGGAGCGGATGGGCTGGCAGCTTGAAGTTATATCATCCAATGAATCAGAGGTTGGTGGCTTTAAAGAAATTATTGCAAAAATTATAGGCCAAGGTGCCTACTCAAAGCTGAAGTTTGAATCTGGAGGACATCGCGTACAGCGTGTTCCTGATACGGAAACTCAAGGGAGAATTCATACATCAGCTTGCACGGTAGCTGTGCTTGCTGAAGCGGATGAGATTAGCGATGTAGATATAAATCCAGCTGATATTCGCATTGATACATACCGTGCATCCGGAGCAGGCGGCCAGCACATCAATAAAACTGATTCTGCTGTAAGAATTACCCATGCCCCAACCGGCATAGTTGTTGAATGCCAAGATGATAGATCACAACACCGAAATAAAGCCCAAGCAATGAGTATCCTGGCAGCAAGAATAAAAGATGCGCAAATAAGCGATCAACAATCAAAAATTGCCACGGAAAGAAAATCCTTAATTGGGAGTGGTGATAGGAGCGAAAGGATTCGTACATATAACTTTCCCCAAGGAAGAATAACTGACCATAGAATTAATCTGACATTATACAAAATAGATTTTGTTATGGATGGTGATTTAACAGAACTAATCGACAACTTAACATCTGAACATCAGGCGGACCTACTGGCACAACTTGACGAAGATTAACATGCAGTCAATCGACTTTTATCGGAAAAAAATTGGAGCTGAGCTCCAAGGTCTTCTAAATATGACGCCTAGAGAAGCTAACCTTGAAGCACAATTCATTCTCCAATTTGTTTTAAAAGAAACATCCTCTCAGCTGATCATCCAAAGAAGTAAAACTGTTTCTAAAAACGATGTCCATAGTATGGATTTAATAGTAAAGCAAAGATTAGTAAATATACCTTTAGCCTACATTTTCAACGAATGGGATTTTTACGGAAAAACCTATTATATAACCCCCGAGACGCTTATTCCGCGACAGGATACGGAGCTAATGATTGATATTCTTCTGCAGAGTAACAATAAAGAATCTCAATTAAATATCCTAGATCTTGGGACTGGTTCAGGTGTCATAGGACTGACACTTGCCCAGCACTTTTCTTGTGCCCAAGTAACATTAAGCGATATTTCATCCTCAGCAATAAAAGTCGCAGAAATCAATGGCAAAAATACTAACGTAAAAAATATTCAATTTATACAAAGTGATTGGTTTGAAAGAATAAAGCATAACAATTTTGACATTATCGTTAGTAACCCCCCGTACATCGCTGAAACAGATTCACATTTATTGCATCCTGAATTGTTGGCACAGCCACGGATTGCGCTTGTATCAGAAATGAGCGGGCTAAAAGATATTAAACACATTGTTCAAAATGCCAAACAGCATCTGAATGAATCAGGAATGCTAATGATCGAGCATGGTTATGATCAGGCAATGATGGTACAAGATATTTTTATTGCAAATGATTTTAACAACATTGCACAACACAAAGATATTAACGGTGTTATACGAATAACCAGCGGGATTAAAATTTAATATCTGAAGGCGAATGTAACTAGTATAATTATTCTATGGAAGAAAAAAATTCAGTCGGTATTGTTAAGCCGTCACTTTTTAAGTGCTCTATTCCGCTTAAGCTTGAGTGTGGAATAACGCTTGATAGCTATGAATTAATTTACGAAACTTACGGCAAGCTAAATAAAAAAAGAAACAATGCCATCCTAGTTTGCCATGCTTTATCTGGGAATCATCATTTAGCGGGTCGCTACTCATCAAAAGATAAGCATCCAGGATGGTGGGATAATTTAATAGGTCCCGGAAAACCTCTGGATACAAGAAAATTCTTTGTTGTTGGGGTTAATAATCTTGGAGGTAGCCATGGGAGCACTGGTCCAAAAAGTATCAACCCGAAAACTAAAAAAGTCTGGGGATCGAAGTTTCCTATCATAACGGTTAAGGACTGGGTGGAAACTCAGGAAGCTCTCCTGTCCCACTTAGAGATCAATCGATTAGCTTCGGTGCTTGGCGGAAGTCTCGGGGGCATGCAGTCCTTACAATGGTCTATTCAATATCCAGAAAAAATAGCTAACTCGATCATCATTGCTGCCGCACCTAATTTAACTGCACAAAATATCGCTTTCAATGAGGTTGCGCGCCAATCAATAATCACTGACCCGGATTTTTCTAATGGAGACTTTTATCAAGCAAATAAAATACCAAAACGCGGCCTAAGAATTGCGCGGATGCTTGGCCACATTACTTACCTATCAAACGACGTGATGGGTACAAAGTTTGGCCGTAAAACAAAAAATAAAAGCTATCAATACAACTTTAAGACTGAGTTTGACATAGAGTCCTATCTCAATTATCAGGGTGATAAGTTTGCTAATGAATTTGATGCAAATACCTATATCAGGATGACTAAGGCCCTAGACTACTACGATCCAGCAAAAGGAAATCCGAAAAATTTAAGTAAGATCCTTAAAAAAGCCAAGGCAGACTTTCTCGTTATTTCCTTTGCCAGTGACTGGAGGTTTTCACCAGATCGCTCAAAAGAAATTGTTAAAGGATTGTTAGATAATAATCTTAAAGTTAGCTATGCGGAACTCACAGCCGTAAGTGGCCATGATGCTTTTTTAATGGATGACGTCCATTACCACGGAATTATTCGATCTTATTTTAAAAAAATACAAAGCCAATTATGAAAAAAAATAACCAAACTAATCGGTATGATTTTAACGTCATTGAGAGCTGGGTCCATCAAAATTCTAAAGTGCTTGATTTAGGTTGCGGAGATGGTCTTTTACTAAACCATCTAAAGGACAAAAAAAATACCACGGGATTTGGCATTGAAAAAGATAAAGATAATTGGTTGCTATCCTTAAAAAATGGAGTGGACGTAATACAAATGGATTTAGAATCGGGCCTGGCCGGCTTCGAAGACAATTCATTTGACACCGTGATTCTTTCAAGAACGATTCAATCTATGCATAATATACAAAGCATCATAAGTGAAATGCAAAGAGTAGCTAAGGAAATAATAGTCACTTTTCCGAATTTTGGCTATTGGCGTAACCGCTTGCAAATTATCAAGGGAGGGATGCCTGTTTCAAAAGAGCTACCTTACAAATGGTATAACACACCCAATATTCATCTATGCACCATTAATGATTTTGATAATTTTTGTACCACGCATAAAATCTCAGTAGTCGAAAAGCATATTATGACTGATCAGCAAGCTGTTAATTTTTATCCTAATTTATTTGGTGCTTTAGCGTTATATAAATTAGTCAAAAAATAATTCTTATGGCTAACAATGCCTTATTGTGGAAAGAGCTTTTAAATAAAAAATTTATTATTTGTTTTTTCACAGGCTTCACCTCTGGTCTTCCTCTGTTTATTTTAATCAGCCTATTGCCTGCATGGTTAGCTGATAGTGGGCTAGACTTAAAAGCGATAGGGCTGTTTGCATTAATACAATTCCCTTTCACCTGGAAATTTATTTGGGCTCCCTTATTTGACAGATTCTCTTTTTCCATGGGAAGGCGGCGAGGTTGGTTAATTATTTTCCAAGTACTCTTATTGATATCTATTGGTTTTGCTGGCCTAATTTCACCAGCCTCTCAAATCACTATTGTTGCATTGATATCTATTGTAATTGCTTTTTTTAGTGCTAGCCAGGATGTAGTTATTGATGCGTATCGTAGGGAATTATTATTAGATAATGAGCTCGGCTTGGGCAATGCCATTCATGTGAATGCCTATAAAATAGCTAGCCTTATTCCCGGTTCTTTATCGTTAATACTGGCTGACTTTTTTGCCTGGGACTTTGTTTTCATTATTACTGCGCTATTTATGCTACCGGGTATTATTCTCACATTGTTGGTTAAAGAGCCTCAGCTTAAATCGCTACCTCCAAAAACTATTAAAGAAGCAGTAGTAGAGCCTTTTAAAGAATTCAAAAATAGAAAAGGGATAAAGGGGGCTTTACTAATCTTGCTATTTATTTTTCTTTATAAGATTGGCGACAGCATGGCTACTGCCTTAGCCACTCCCTTTTATCTTGACCTTGGTTTTTCTATGACAGAGATAGGCGTTATTGCAAAAAATGCAGGTTTATGGCCTGGTATAGCAGGAGGAATTCTTGGTGGTGTATGGATGATTAAACTTGGGATAAATCGTTCGCTTTGGATTTTTGGCATTATGCAAATGCTGGCAACACTGAGTTTTGCTTGGCTCGCAAGTGTAGGTAATAACAATCTTATTTTGGGTATTACCGTAGGGTTAGAGTTTTTTGCAGCTGGACTTGGGACTACCGCATTCATTGCCTATATCGCCAAATCTACAAACCCAAAATATACCGCAACGCAATTTGCCCTTTTTACCAGCCTTGCTTCTGTTCCCAGAACCTTAACTAATGCCTCTACAGGTTATTTGGTTGAATTTTTCGGTTGGTATCATTTTTTTATTATATGTTTTTTTCTTGCAATACCAGGAATACTTTTGCTGTTTAAAATAGCTCCATGGAATCAATCCAGCTTAGAATAATTAACAATTAAAGGCGCATGGTCGCTGAATCGATCCTCCTTATAAATTGAAGTGCTTAATGCTTTATTTGCCAAGGCTTCATTGCCGATTTGATAATCAATTCGCCATCCAACATTCTTCATCCAAGCTTGGCCTCTGTTACTCCACCACGTATAAGCATCCTCAGTTGTATTCGGATATAATCTTCTATAAATATCTACCCATTTTAGCTCAGAAAAAAGTGTTGTTAGCCAATCCCTCTCTTCAGGTAAAAAGCCTGAGTTTTTTTTATTTCCTTTGAAATTTTTTAAATCAATCTCATGATGCGCAATATTAAAGTCTCCACACACCGCTACATATTTAGTTTGAGATATCTTTTTTTTCAGGATATCCACCATATCTTCTAGCACTTTATACTTAAAATTCTGACGTTCTTCACCACTAGATCCTGAGGGTAAATATAACGAAATAATAGAAAAGTCTTCGAAAATTAATTCAGCGTAACGACCTTCATCATCAATGTGCGAATTGCCCGTAGTATTAATCTGTTGCAAAGGAGTCATCTTTGAATATATTCCTACCCCGCTATACCCTTTTTTTATGGCGTAACTAAAAAATCCCGTGTAGCCCTCAGGCTTGAGCATTTCTGTAGTTAAGTCTGCTTGATGAGCTTTTAATTCTTGAACACAAATAAAATCAGGGTCCTCTACTTTAATCCACTCGAACATACCTTTTCTTGAAGCAGCACGGATTCCATTTAAATTTAAGGTTATAATCTTCATAATTAATTATTAAAAAAATATGACCTCTAACATACCATCTTTTATCGAACTGGCTATTAAAAAGAAAGTGCTTCGTTTTGGAAAATTTACAACAAAAGCAAGCCGTCTAAGTCCTTATTTTTTCAATCTTGGAGCATTTAATGATGGGCAAAGCTTGAAGGAGCTTGGTAAATTTTATGCGCAATTAATTGTTGATTCAGGTATCAAGTTTGACATGCTTTTTGGTCCAGCATACAAAGGTATTCCTCTAGTAAGTACAATTGCCATTGCATTAGTAGAGCATAATATCAATATTCCTTATTGCTTTAATCGTAAAGAATCAAAAGATCATGGTGAGGGTGGGCTGATTGTTGGTGCCCCTATTCAAGGCAGAGTTTTAATTATAGATGATGTTATTTCCGCTGGCACGTCAATTAATGAGTCTATAGAAATTATAAATAATCATGGTGGGGAGCCGGCAGGGGTATTTGTAGCGATTGATAGGCAGGAGAAGGGCAATACCGAAATTTCTGCAATTCAAGAGGTAAGCAATAAATTTACTATACCTGCATTATCGATTATTACCTTAGGAAATATAATCGAATACCTGGAAAACAATGATCACTTTACAGAAGAGTTGTTTGCTATTCAGAAGTATCGCAAGGAATTTGGTACTAATTAGATAGTTTTTTCTTGAGCATTTCGTTTACTTGGGATGGGTTAGCTTTGCCCCTAGAAGCTTTCATCACTTGACCTACAAGCGCATTGAATGCTTTATCTTTACCAGATTTATATTCCTCAATCATCGCACCGTTATCATTTAACACCTTGTCAATTAAACCTTCAATTTCAGAGTCGTTAGAAATTTGTTTTAAGCCCAATTCATCTATTAATGAATCAACGGTGCCGGCTGGATTATCCCATAAAGCATCGAATATTTTTTTGGCGGCATTATTTGAAATAGTTTGATCTTCAATCTTTTTGATCAAATCGGCGAGCTGATCAAAACCTATAGGGCTTTCATTAATACTAATGTCAGCATCATTTAATCTTGAAAATAAATTCACTAAAATCCAATTAGCAGACAATTTAGCGGAAACGCCACGCTTAATTAGGTTCATAAAATAATCTGCCACATCTTTATTATTAGTTAACTCAGAAGCATCGTACTCAGATAAACCAAGGTCTATTTCAAACCGTTTTTTCATTTCACCTGGTAGCTCTGGCAATGATTGCTTTATATTGTGAATATGGTCTTCACTTACCACCAACGGCAATAAGTCAGGGTCGGGAAAATATCGATAGTCGTTAGCCTCCTCTTTAGAGCGCATCACTTTTGTTTCTCCACTATCAGGATTAAAAAGAATGGTCGATTGCTGAATTTTTCCCCCATCTTCTATGGTCTCAATTTGCCAGTTCACCTCAAAGTCAATCGCTTGCTTTATAAATTTAAAAGAATTTAAGTTCTTAATTTCTCTTCGCGTACCTAAGGTAGTCGACCCTTTCTTCTTTACTGATACATTTACATCGCACCTAAAATTACCTTCTTGCATATTGCCATCACAAATACCAATCCACTGAACCAAATCATGCAATTTTTTGGCGTAGGCAACTGCTTCTGCAGCTGAACTCATATCAGGCTCAGTTACAATTTCTAGCAATGGTGTTCCAGCACGATTCAAGTCAATACCTGATTTTCCTTGCAAAATTCCATGCGATGACTTTCCTGCATCTTCTTCTAGATGAGCCCTAAGTATTCGTATATCTTTATAGCCATCATTTAATGGTATAGACAACTTTCCTTCGCCAACTATAGGTAATTCAAATTGACTAATCTGATAGCCTTTAGGCAAGTCTGGGTAAAAATAGTTTTTTCGTGCAAAGATCGATTTTTTATTAATTTTTGCATCCACTGCTAATCCAAATTTTATAGCACAATTAACGGCTTCGTGATTAAGCACAGGGAGAACTCCTGGATAAGCCAGGCTAACTAAGCATGCTTGCGAATTTGCTTCATTTCCAAATGAGGTCGAGGCTCCCGAAAATATCTTTGTTTGTGTCTTAAGCTGAACATGCGTCTCGATGCCAATGACAATATCCCAATCCATCAGTCAATCTCTTTGGGTGTCTTGCGATGCCAGTCACTATTTAGTTGAAATTGGTGCGCAATATTAAGCAAACGTCCTTCGCTAAAGTGATTTCCAATTAACTGTAAGCCTACCGGGAGACCTTTTGTAAAGCCTGCCGGAATACTCATAGCCGGCAATCCAGCAAGGTTTGTAGAGATGGTGTAAATATCCTGTAGATACATAGCTAACGGATCTTCTTTTTTTTCACCTGACTTAAATGCGGCAGATGGCGCAGAAGGTCCCATAATGACGTCACATTTTTGAAAAGCTTGTGAGAAGTCATTTGAAATTAATTGCCTAATTTTTTGCGCTTTTAAATAATATGCATCGTAATACCCGGCACTTAATACATAAGTGCCTATTAAGATCCTTCGTTTTACTTCATCACCAAAACCTTCTTGACGGGTCTTGAAATACATATCCATCAAATCATCGTATTCTTTTGTACGGTATCCGTAACGAACTCCATCATATCGCGATAAATTACTAGATGCCTCGGCAGGTGCAATCACGTAATAAACCGGTATTGCAAGTTCTGAGTTGGGTAAGGAGATCTCAACTATTTCGGCACCCATTTTTTTATACTCATTAATTGCACCCTCGATAATCTTTTGCACTTCTGAGTCAAGTCCTTCCCCAAAAAACTCTTTTGGCACGCCAATTAGCAGGCCTTTAATCGAATTATCTAAAGGAGCCAAATAGTCTTCTTTCGGATGGGGAAGGCTAGTAGAGTCTTTGATGTCGTGGGAAGCCATGACATTTAACATCATGGCGCAATCTTCTGCGCTAGGTGCCATAGGGCCGGCTTGATCTAGGCTTGATGCAAAGGCAATCATTCCATACCGTGATACCAAACCATACGTGGGTTTTAATCCGGTAAAACCACATAAGGAAGCAGGCTGCCTAATGGACCCCCCCGTATCAGTTCCAGTAGCTGCTGGTGCTAGTCGAGCTGCAACTGCAGAGGCACTGCCCCCAGAACTTCCTCCGGGAACATATTCTAGGTTCCAAGGATTTTTTACGGCACCGAAATAGGATGTTTCATTAGATGAGCCCATGGCGAATTCATCCATATTAGTTTTACCCAAATTAATTGCACCCGCATCATTAAAGTTCTGGACGACGGTCGCATTGTAAGGAGCCACAAAATTCTCCAGCATTTTAGATCCGCATGTTGTTTTCCAGCCATCTGCACAAAAAATATCTTTCTGTGCGATGGGGATACCAGTAAAAGTGCCTTGATTGCCACTAGCAATTTTTAAATCTGCTTGCTTCGCCATAGCAATGCTTGTTTCCTCATCAATCGTAATAAAAGCATTTAAGCTATCGTTATACTTTTTGATACGATCCAGGAAGAATCGGGTCAGCTCCTCACTTGAAAATGCTTTCTCACGTAATTGCTGCGATAATTGTTTTAAGGATAAATTCAGCATGCTCTATTCAATCACTTGCGGGACGATAAATAATGACTCTTCAGTCTCAGGTGCTAAAGCCATCGTTTTTGTTCTAATGTCAGATTCTGTTACTTGATCAGCCCTTAATGGTTGGCTGATATCTAATGCATGAGACATTGGCTCAACACCATCTGTATCAACTTTTTGCATTTGATCGATTAATTTCATGATGCCTGTCAATTTTTCTTCTAACAAAATAGATTCCTCGCTAGAGATATTTATCCGAGCAAGGTGTGCAATTTTTTTTATATCATCTTGGCTGATTGTCATTGTGAAAATTTTAAGTAAGTGGTTAATAAAACATCGATAATCAGTTATTATACATAAGATTTAGCAAAGAATTTCTAACAGCTTTTTAACGGGTAACTTTAAAATTGAATCATATCAAAATTATGTTTAACAAACTATTTCAAAATTTAGTAGATAACGACATTGCCATTGACCTTGGAACAGCAAACACTTTAATTTATGCAAAAGGTAAAGGCATAGTGCTTAATGAGCCCTCTGTAGTTGCCATAAGGCTTGAGGAAGGACCTAATGGTCCTTTTACTAAAAAAGCCTTATTAGCTGTAGGTGCTGAAGCTAAAATCATGCTTGGAAGAGCCCCTAAAAATATACAGGCAATTCGACCAATGAGAGATGGTGTGATTGCAGATTTTAATATTACCGAGGAAATGATTAAGTGCTTTATAAGTCGAGTACATAACATGTCTTGGTTTACTCCCAACCCAAGAATTGTTATATGTGTGCCCTATGGAGCTACTCAAGTAGAAAGAAGGGCAATCAGAGAGTCTGCAGAGCGTGCTGGAGCAAAACAAGTATTTTTAATTGAAGAGCCGATGGCTGCTGCAATAGGAGCAGGTTTGCCAATAAATGAAGCAATAGGTTCTATGGTAATCGATATCGGAGGTGGTACTACTGAGGTAGGCGTTATCTCACTTGGAGGGATGGTTTATGCTAGCTCTGCTCGTGTTGGAGGCGATAAAATAGACCAGGCAATTATTGATTATATGCGAAGAAATTATGGGACTCTTATTTCAGAGCCCACAGCTGAAAAAATTAAAAAACAAATTGGTAGTGCATTCCCAATGACAGAGTTAATGGAAATGGAAGTAACAGGGAGAAACCTAGCCGAAGGACTTCCCAGAAAAATTGTTATTAACAGCAATGAAATTCTTGAATCGATCAGTGAGCCATTGCAACAAATCGTCAGTGCAGTAAAAGCTGCTCTTGAAGAAACGCCTCCAGAATTAGGAGCTGATATAGCAGAAACCGCCATGGTTTTAACTGGTGGCGGAGCCATGCTTAAAAATTTAGATCGTTTGCTTATGGAAGAAACAGGGATCCCAGTTGTATTAGCTGAAGATCCATTGCTCTGCGTAGTGAAGGGTTGTGGTAAAACACTTGTTTCACTAGATGACTTTAAGTCTGCTTTTACTTATGAGTAATATGGATGGCCAATAAAACAGCACCTAAACAGATTAGACTTTTCACCCAAAAATCACCCATTTTAATATTTGTCATTCTCGCTATGTGTTCGATAGCACTAATGAGCTATGACCACCGACATAAAATAAATGTTCAGTTAAAACAAAAGATGGCTTTTGTCATTACTCCTTTTCAATGGATGATCAATGCTCCCTACCAGCTTATTCATGAAATAGACTATTACCTTTCTGAGCAAAATAAATTACAGCAGCAGATTCTTTCATTGAAATCTGAGGCTAATCTATTACAAGCAAACCAGCAGAAACTAATGCTGATAGAAAATGAAAACCGTTCACTTCGAAAAATTCTAAACATTAAAAATCTCATTAAAAATGATATGACCATAGGGGAGGTAGTTTTACCCAGTCAAACTAATGGTGCCCCCCAACTTTTAATTAACAAAGGTATGGACGATGAAATAAATATCGGAAGCCCTGTAATGAATAATAAAGGGCTGGTAGGTCAGGTTATCCGCGTGGATAAAAATCTCAGTACAGTGCAAAAAATTACATCGAATAACTTTGCCATATCGGCAATTTCTGAAAATGGAACGATGGCTTCTCTGGTTTTCGGAAATGGCAGTCCTCATCTGGTAATCTATAGATTACCAACGTACGAAAAATTAAGGCTTGGCGACCATCTATTAACTTCCGGGCTTGATCAAATTTATCCCAAGGGTATTAAAATAGGCAAGGTTATCAAAATAATCCCAACAAATAACCCACAATTTAATGAAATTATCATAGAGCCTGCTACATCTCCACAGAGTTTTTCTCAGGTCATGGTCATCAAGAGTGGCAATCCATGATCCAACAAAAATCCTTAAATAATCAGCATAAGCTATATGTATTAGGACTTTTTTTAATCACTATTTTACTGACACAAATAAGTCCCCCATTTATTGCCATCGGATCTTTACCGGACTATTTTATTGCCTGGGCCGTAGCATTAATATCGGTAAATAATAAGTATTTTGGTGTCATGAAAATTTTCTTCCTAGGCTTGGTAGCTGATATTTTGATCGGGCAGTTAATCGGTCAATATGGCTTCACTTTTTTACTTATTTATGTGCTGCATTTTTTTATACGCAAAATGTTGACAATTCAGTCTAACGGACAAAAAACTATCCTAGGAGTCATATTGATTCTAGCTGGTCTATTAATAGTCTACCTAACATCGGCTACTTACCAAGTCGATAACTATGAGACCTCTGCCCTGTTAAAAATTATTTTTACAATTATTGCCTTTCTTATTTATCGGCTAATTTTTGAAATGAAATTAAAAGCAATATAAAGGTGCAAAGAAATCAACTACGATTTGTTTTTACTAAAAGACTCGGCATTATCGTTGGGTTACTTTTAATTTTACTGACCATAGTTATTCTAAAATTTTTTTTCGTACAAGTTATTCAGCATAATTACTTTCAACAAAAAGCAACCAACAATAGTATCAAGCTAATTCCCATTGCTCCGGCTAGAGGCTTAATACTCGATCGCCACAACAGAATCCTGGCTGAGAACAAGCTTGTTTATAACCTAGAACTGGATCCAACTATAAAGCATGATTTTGAGGGCATAAAAAAACATCTAAGACCAATCACTCCTATCGAAGATGCTGATGTAGCCCAATATCATAAAATTACTAAAGAAAATTATTATTCATCTACCGTTCCTATTAAATCTAACTTATCCCAACTTGAGGTAGCATCATTTTTAGCTAGGCAATATCAGATGAAAGATATCTCTCTCGTTGCTAGGCTTGAAAGGTTCTACCCTTTTAATGAATACGGGAGCCATGTTGTTGGGTATATAAATAGGATTAATAAAGAAGATATCAAACAACTGAAGAGAAAGAAAAAGCTTTCGCTTTATAAGGGTACCGACCACATCGGAAAATCTGGTATAGAACAGATGTTTCAGGATAGCATTCATGGGGTTCCTGGATTTAAAAAAATAGAGGTCAATGCAAGGGGTAGGGTTATTCGCACTATTGAGGTCCAAGAACCTAAGCACGGAGATAATTTTCAGCTCTCAATTGACATTAATTTACAAAAAATTGCTGTTGAAGCATTTCAGGGTAAGACGGGGGCCTTGGTAGCCATTAATCCAAATAATGGAGAAATTCTTGCCTACGTTAGCCAGCCTGACTTCAATCCTAATTTATTTGTCAACGGCATTGATCATAAAAATTGGGGTAAGTTAAACAATGATAAGTCTATGCCCATGCTAGACCGAGTGATTCAGGGTATCTATCCTCCTGGATCGACTTTAAAGCCTTTTATAGCCTTAGCAGCACTAGAAAATAATCTGAGGAAACCCCCATACGCAATATTTGATCCAGGCTACTTTACTATGCCGAATGGATCAAAAACGTTTAGAGATTGGAAGCGCGAGGGTCATGGCGAGGTTGATCTAGTTAAAGCTATAGCCGTATCATGTGATACGTTTTTTTATGGCTTAGGATTAGAGTTAGGAATCGTAAAAATGAATAACACTCTCAGGACTTATGGATTTGGGGAACAAACAGGGGTAGATATGCTTAATGAAAAAAAGGGTCTGCTTGCGGATGAAGAATGGAAAAAAAATAATAGGAAGAAGCGATGGTTTGCGGGGGAGACTGTCATAACGGCGATAGGTCAAGGTTATACTCAAGTCACACCAATACAACTGGCTCATGCTACAGCCAAAATTGCTAAAACTAACAAATATAAAACACCCCACCTAAAGCTAGATAAGTCTTCTCCCTTGCAAGAATATGATGAGAGGATTGTTATGCCGGGCCATGACGATTTGATGCAATTCATCCGAAGGGGCATGGAGGGTGTAACTGCTCCTGGTGGCACTGCTGCATTTTTGGCTAATAATCATTATAAGATTGCTGCCAAGACAGGGACAGCCCAGGTCTTTGGCTTAAAAGGTGGTGAGTATATTGAAGAAGGTCTGCCAGATCACCTTAAAGACCATGCCCTGCTTATAGCTTATGCTCCTGCCAATAATCCCCAATTAGCCATTGCCATAGTCGTTGAGCATGGGGGGAGTGGGGGATCAACAGCAGGACCTATTGCAAAAAAAGTGTTTGATTACTACCTACAGAAACCCCAATGATCATTGATAACCTCAAAAACTTAGGCTCAAGTATTGATCAAACCATTTTTGCATGTTTGACGGTTATTCTTGTTGTCGGACTAGTGACCCTATATAGCGCTGACCATAGCCAAACAGGCGAGTTTATTTCGCAAATAGCCAATATTACTTTAGGACTTATCGGGCTGTTTGTTATGTCAAACACCAAGCCGAAAATTATCTTTTCCTATACACCATTCATTTTTATAGCTGGAGTCATACTCTTAATTTGGGTGAAATTCTTTGGTCTTGAGAGTAATGGGGCTCAACGCTGGATTGATATAGGTATACTTAAATTCCAGCCATCCGAAATCATGAAGTTAGCAATACCTCTAACATTGGCTTGGTTTTATCAAAATAATGAAAATAATATTACCGTGCAGTCACATGTGATTGCATCCATAATCCTTGGCATTCCTTTTTACTTAATACTTACCCAGCCAGACCTAGGTACTGCGCTAATGATTTCCTTCTCTACTTTTGCTATTATTTTTAGCGCTGGCCTCGCGAGAAAGTTTATTATAAGTAGCTCATTACTCATGCTTATTTCTTCACCTTTTATTTGGCATGGTCTGGAAAAATACCAGCAAAGCCGTATCATTAGTTTACTTGATCCCTTTCATGACGCATTGGGTGCTGGCTATCAAACCATACAATCATTAATAGCCCTTGGATCCGGCGGTCTTATTGGCAAAGGATGGATGAACAGCTCTCAGACTCAACTGAATTTTTTACCCGAAGCTACTACTGACTTTATTTTTGCGGTATACAGCGAAGAATTCGGGTTTATTGGCGTATTAGCAATTCTGTCGGTATACATCATTTTTCTCCTCAGGCTGTCATTTATGGCATCCCGAATGCAAGACACCTTCTCACGCCTTGCCACCCTTGGGCTCATAGTGTCAATATTTTCTGGAGTCCTTGTAAATCTTGGGATGATCTCTGGCCTCCTCCCTATTGTTGGAGCACCACTACCCTTCTTTAGCTATGGTGGAACTTCTATGGTTGTATCATTAGTCAGTATTGGTATCATTATGTCTTTATATAGCCAGAAATCGTTGATAGCAAACTAATGACCCGTTTACCTACTTTTCTAATTATTACGCTCCTTTCAGGATGCTCATCCTTTCCCACAGACAGGCCTGATCCAACTTCTAAAGAAGGAGGCTACTACTCTGACGATGGTCCTGGGAAAGAGATTCCAAGAAACCTTGACCTCATAAAGGATGCAGAGCCTAAAGTAGAGGAAGTGGCGAAAAGGGCCAACATGCCATACAAGGTGTTTGGGGAGAAATATATTCCTATGAGAGAGATTGGGCCATACAAAGAAACAGGCCATGCTTCATGGTATGGAAAAAAATATCACGGAAATAAAACATCTCTAGGTGAAGTTTACGACATGTATGGGATGACAGCTGCTCATAAAACTCTCCCCCTTCCTTGTTATGTAAAAGTAACTAACCTGGTCAACAATAAGACAGTCGTTGTAAGAGTAAATGACAGGGGTCCCTTTATTAAGGATAGAATTATCGACTTATCTTATGCTGCTGCATATCGTCTGGACATCATAGAGAAGGGAAGTGAGCAAGTGTTGGTTGAGCTCATTGATCCATCCAAAGAAACATTACCAGAAAAAAACTCCGGGCATCTCTATATTCAAGTGGGAGCTTTCTCCGACAAGAATAATGCAGAAGCGCTCATGAATAGAATAGACTCCTTGGCGGTTCGAAGAAAAGTTGGCTCTAAAATTATGCAGCGCTCCTCCCTTTATTCTGTATTAATTGGCCCCTATGATTCCAAGGAAGATGCAGAGAAGTCATCCTCTATTATTGCCTCCGAAACCGAACTCAATACTTACATCATTAAAGACTAAATCAGGTATGGCCATAGATTCCTCAGAAACTCTTATTGAATTTCCTTGTGATTTTCCAATAAAGATTATTGGGATTGTCAGCGAACAATTTACTGATAATATAATTAAAATAATCAAAAATCATGCGCCTAACTTCAGTACAAATTCTGTGGAAATGAAAGGAAGTAAACAGGGGAACTACATCAGCTTAACCTGTAATGTTTATGTTACTTCAAAAGTTCAGTTAGATAATTTATACAGAGAATTGTCTTCTCACCCTGAAACCAAGTTTGTCTTATAGGCATGAAGATAAAGGTAAAAAACTTAGGTCTTACTCACTATGAGGATGTATGGTTAGGTATGAGGAATTTTGTTGCAGGCAATCCTGAGCAGAGTGAAATATGGATTACTGAACATCATCCGATCTACACAATCGGCTTAAATAAAAAGGGTTTGACTCTACCAAAAAAATCAACAATCAATCATATTTATGTAGATAGAGGTGGAAAAATTACCTACCATGGGCCAGGCCAGATTATTATCTACCCCCTAATCAATCTTAAGAATTATAAAATTACTATTAAAGAGTTTGTTTCGCTGCTTGAGGGTTCTATAATGCAATTTCTTGAAAAGTTAGGTATCGTAAGTCATAAAAAAAAAGATGCGCCGGGGGTTTACATTGGTGACAGCAAGATTGCGTCTATTGGGCTAAGATTAAAAAATCACTTCACTTATCATGGCTTAAGCCTAAATATGAGGATGGATTTAAGTCCTTTTAATGCCATCGATCCTTGCGGGTTTAAAAATTTAGCCATGACGCAACTATCTTTTTTTAATAACGACTATACTCAAGAGCAATGTGCTAAAAGTATTATTGATTTATTTCAACATAATTTAGAAAAATATTATGAACAAAGTTGATCCACATATAAAGCAAACTGGAAAAGATAAAACATCTAGAATTCCTATCAAAATTATCCCTAGAGCAAGGCTTGCTAAGCCGAAGTGGATAAAAATGCAGCTTCCACATTCCAACGAATTCTCTCGGATTAAAAATTTATTACGCGACAACAAATTAAATACCGTCTGTGAAGAGGCGTCTTGTCCAAATATTGGTGAGTGCTTTAGCCAGGGCACTGCAACCTTTATGATATTAGGTGATTTGTGTACACGAAGGTGCCCTTTTTGTGATGTTGGGCACGGAAGGCCCTTAGCACCAGATATCAATGAGCCTTCAAATTTAGCACAAACAATTATGGACATGAAATTAAAATATGTTGTGATTACGAGCGTAGACAGAGATGATCTCAGAGATGGCGGGGCTGAGCATTTTATTGATTGTATTAAGGCAATAAGGCTAAAAAATCCAGCAATTACTATAGAAACATTGGTGCCAGACTTTCGAGGAAGGCTAGATAAGGCTCTAGAAATTATTTGTCATGCTCCGCCTGATATCTTTAATCATAACCTAGAAACAATAGCTGAGCTTTACAAAAAAGTAAGGCCTGGGTCTGACTATAAACACTCATTAAGCCTTTTATTGAAGTTTAAGAATAAATTTCCAGAGATCCCTACTAAATCAGGGATCATGCTGGGTTTAGGGGAAACGTATGAACAGGTTATCCAAGTGCTCAAAGACTTGCGAAAGCATAAAGTAGATATGGTTACCTTAGGCCAATATCTTCAACCAACCATGCACCACCTCCCTGTGGAAAAATATATTGAGCCCCATATTTTTGACTTATTACAAAATGAAGCAAAACTCATGGGATTTTCTTCTGTAGCAAGCGGACCAATGGTAAGAAGTAGCTACCATGCAGACCTACAAGCACAGGACCTATAAATGATTCCAAAACTAAATACTGCCATGAGTTCTGAGCTGTTTAAATTAGAGCAATATATTGTTAACCATAGCTGCGATATAGAACATTGGTTTCGCACACAATGGCAAGACCATCAAGCGCCTTTTTATGCGTCTGTCGATCTTAGAAATTCAGGCTTTAAGTTGGCACCTGTTGACACCAATCTTTTTCCTGGCGGCTTCAATAATTTGTGCGAAACATTTATTCCCTTAAGTATCCAGGCCGCATCTATTGCAATTGAAAAAATATGTCCTGATGCAAGAAAAATATTAATCATCCCAGAAAACCACACCAGAAATATTTTCTACCTCAATCATTTGTATTGCTTATATAACATTCTTCAAAAAGCAGGCCTTGAAGTAAGGTTCGGCACAATAAATAAGGAAATAGAAAGCCCATTACATATAGAGCTAGAAGGAAACAAAGCTGTCTTAATCGAACCAATCATTAAAAAAAATCATGGTCTTGTTGTTAAAAATCAGGATGGCTCTTATTTTCGTCCGTGTGCAATATTGCTAAATAATGATTTGTCTGTCGGCGTCCCCACCATATTAGAAGGCCTTGATCAAACCATTATTCCCCCTGTACATGCAGGATGGATTACCAGGAGAAAAACTCAGCACTTTGAACACTATGATGCAGTGGCTAATGAGTTTGCTAATTTTTCAGGGATAGATCCTTGGCTGATCAATCCATATTTTGAAAAACTAAATGGGATAGACTTTCATGAGCATAAAGGAGAGGAAGAGCTTTCTGTCAAAGTTGAATTACTGCTAAAAAAAATTAGAAAAAAATATGATCAATACCAAATACAACATGAGCCATATGTAGTTATTAAAGCTGATGCAGGGACATATGGTATGGGCATTATGATTGCCAAAAAAGCTGAAGACGTACTTAGCCTAAATCGGAAAAAGAGAAATAAAATGTCAGTAATAAAAGAGGGGAGCAAGGTCACTGAAGTTATTATCCAAGAAGGCATTCATACAGAAGAAAGTATTGAGGGGGCAGTAACAGAGCCTGTCATTTATATGATCGACCACTTCGTTATCGGTGGATTTTATAGGGTACATACAACAAAAGACAAAGATGAAAATTTAAATGCTCCTGGCATGCATTTCATACCGCAACCTTTTGAAACTTCATGCCTTATGCCAGACCAAGGAAGGCCTTGCGATGATGAAGCAAACCGGTTTTATGCGTATGGAGTGATTGCAAGGCTGGCATTAATTGCTGCAGCCCGTGAATTGGAAAATAACGTATGAGCTACCTTTTTATCATTGATAAAGCATGCAGTCTTAACATCCCAAAAGATACTAGCGTGCAATTAATCAAAGAATTTATCAATCAAAAGAAAGATGTTTATTGTTGTGAAATACATAACCTTTCTATTGACAATGGTATGAGAGGGAACGTGTTATGCAGCTTGATAAATAGTATAGGGACGCAAATAAATCTTGCTGAACAAAAAATGGTTCTGGCTAGTAAATTTAAAAAAATTTTTGTGCGAAAAGATCCTCCCTTTAATCAAGCATACTTAAATCTTACGTTTATTCTTGACCATATAAAAATGGAGGGAGTTGAGGTGATAAATGATGGCGCCTCTCTTAGAAATCATAATGAGAAGTTAAGTATTTTACAATTTAATGACATCATTAGTCCAACCATAGTCTCGAGCTCAACTGAGATGTTGAAAAATTTTATTGGCGAACATAAAAAAGTTATTCTCAAACCCATCGACGGCATGGCTGGCAACGGGATATTCATGGTGACATCGAGTGATCAAAATATGAATGTTATTTTAGAAACCATGATCTCTGATACCAACCAATTAGTTATGGCACAAAAGTTTATACCCGAGGTTAAATATGGGGATAAGCGTATTATATTGATTGATGGGGAACCCCTTCCTTATGCATTAGCTCGTATTCCGCAGAATAATGAAATCAGGGCTAATTTGGCAAAGGGCGGAAAAGGGATCATTAAAAAACTCTCTGAAAATGATATGGCAATTGTGGCTGCTATCAAACCTTATCTCCGTAAAAATAACTTCCGTTTTGTGGGCATAGATGTAATAGGTAATTATTTAACAGAAATAAATGTAACAAGCCCCACCGGCTTAGTGGAAATTCAAAATCAAGCTGAAGTTAATTTTTCAAAATCTATTGTTGATGCGCTTTCATAAACTACTCCTAATAGTTATCTTATTCCTTGTGAGCTGTAGTCAAAAGGCACCTATTTATGAACATAAAGACTTTATATTTGGAACGATAGTTGATATAAAAATTTATGGGGAAACAGAAGAAAAAAGTGAGAATATATCTAATCTCATTTTTAATGACTTCAAGCGTTTACATAATTATTTGCACCCCTGGGAAAAAAGTTTAATCTCCAGCATGAACAACGCTATTGCTGCTGGTAGCGTATTTAATGTCGATGATGAAGAAATCATCCGCATTATTCAAGATAACAAGAATCTGGCCTCAAAGTCAGAAAACTATTTCAATCCTGCCATAGGAAAACTCATTGCATTATGGGGTTTTCATCAAGAGCTTCCGAATCAAATGGTACCAAAAGCACACCAAATAAATGAATTATTAGCCAATGTAACGACTATGGATGATTTAAAAATTAACCAAAGTACACTTTCTAGTGCGAACAGGAATTTTCAGCTTGATCTAGGTGGGTATGCTAAAGGGTATGCGCTGGATCGTGCCAAAAAAATTCTGGCAAACAATGGTGTAGCGAATGCATTAGTTAATATTGGTGGCAATATTATTGCTATTGGCATGCATGGTGATAGAAGTTGGATAGTAGGTATACAGCACCCCCGTAAACCTTCTGCCATTGCATCTATTCAACTGCCACCTGGTTGGTCAATAGGGACCTCAGGTGATTATCAAAGATACTTCATGGATCACGACAAAAGGTATTCACACCTAATTAATCCACGCACAGGATTTCCTGCTGATAATAGCCAGTCAGCTACAATAATGATTCCACCTGCCAATAATTCTGGTGCCCTATCAGACGCCTATTCGAAACCCCTATTTATCGCACCAGAAATAGAAAAACTACAATTAGCAGACAAGCTAGGAATTGATTTTTTTATGGTTGTATTGGCTAATGGAGATATTTTAATCAGTAGTAAAATGAATGAGTCCATACAATGGCTTGAACAAAATAATGAAAAAAATATTACAGTACATTAAAATCATTAAGCTTGGGGATACCTTTGTTATTGTTACTTTTATGGGCTTAATCTTTTGGTCTGTATCTCAATCTTGGAATATGCCAAGCGGACAATACTTAAAAATTGAAAATAATCAGGAAGACTCGAAAGTATTTAGCCTTAACCAAACAGTTAATAAACAAGTTATTGGTTTCTTAGGCTCTAGTGAAATTAGCATTGCTGAAGGTAAAGTGCGTTTTGTTAAATCTCCTTGCACCAAGAAGTACTGCATTCACCATGGGTGGATAAATAAAATTAATCAAACAATCGTTTGTCTGCCCAATCAAATTACTATTTCAATAGTAGGGGATAGTGAAAGCTATGACACAGTCAATTATTAAACCCACTAAAAAAGATCACACTATTGCTAAACTGGCAGCGATTGCTATCGTTTTATCAGTGATAGAATTTTTTCTTCCCAGCCCTATCCCAGGCATCAAACCAGGAATAGCTAATATCATTATTTTATATACTCTCGTACGTTTTGATTTTTCTACGGCTGCCTGGGTGTCTTTAGTCAGAGTTTTTGTCTCAAGTATTATTGTTGGGTCGTTCTTGTCTCCTACTTTTTTTCTCAGCTTATTTGGTGCCATAGTAAGCCTTGTATTGCTGTATGCCGTTCAAAAATTACCGAAACCGTATTTCTCTATCGTCAGCTTAAGTCTGATAGCATCTTTCGGCCATATTGTTGGTCAATTTATAATCGCCCGCTTGTGGATCATTCCTCACGACAGTATTTTTAATCTATTACCCTTATTTTTAATATCTGCTTTAATTTTTGGTTTGTTCAGTGCTTTTGTATGCAACATTCTTCTAAAACATAAGCTAAAAAAGCATACTTTTTAATGATAAAATATTCTCATGAATAAAATACTAATAATCTTTTTTTTAGCATTCTCCGCATTTTTAGCTTCTTGTGGGACCAAAGGCGATCTATATATTCCTGAAGAAAGGTACCCTCAATCGGAAACTCTTAACAGCCATCCTGATACTCACACATCAGAATATAAAATTACTTAAATCATGAAGGATGAAATAATTTATTCAAATAATGGGAAATATTTTATTGAAGATGTGCCTGTTGATGAAATAGAAAAAACATTTGGGACTCCTGCGTATGTGTATTCAAAGAAAAGTATCGTGGATAGTTATAAAAGCTTTGATGATGCCTTCAAAAAAAACACCCGTCTGATTTGCTTTGCTGTTAAAGCCAATCCTAATTTAGCAATTTTAAATATCCTTGCGAACCAAGGTGCTGGATTCGATATTGTTTCTGGTGGCGAGCTCCAAAGAGTAATTGCGGCTAAGGGTGATCCAAAAAAAGTAGTTTTTTCTGGGATTGGTAAGTCGTCAAAGGAAATAGAGCTCGCAATACATCATGACATTTTGGCCTTCAATATTGAATCTGAGCCAGAACTTTATCGTATCCAAACTATCGCTAAGGGCATGGGGAAAATAGCTAGCATTTCCATAAGAGTTAACCCTAATGTTGATGCAAAAACCCACCCGTATATATCTACCGGCCTGAAGGATAATAAGTTTGGCGTAGACGAGCAAAAGGCTATCGATCTTTATAAGATTGCAAATGATATGGATTCAATTGCCATTAAAGGTATTGACTGCCATATAGGCTCTCAAATTACCGAACTCTCACCTTTTGTTGATTCCATTTCTATGCTTGTAGGTATGATAGAGAAATTAAAAGATTTGGGTATTCAAATCAGTCACCTAGATGTTGGGGGAGGCATTGGAATTAACTATAACAGTGAGAATCCTCCAGACTTTAATGCATATGCCGAAGCAATACTGCCTCTGTTTGAAAAACAAAATCTCAAGCTAATTTTTGAACCAGGAAGGGCAATACTAGGTAAAGCAGGCGTTTTACTGACAAAAGTAGAATACGTAAAAAAAGGACCTGCTAAGAACTTTGCAATTATTGATGCAGCTATGAACGATCTGATGCGCCCGTCTTTATATAATGCGCACCACGACATTATCAATACATCGAAATGCACTGCAGAATCCACTACTTTTGATGTGGTCGGTCCCGTATGTGAAACAGGGGACTTTATTGGTAAAGATAGAAACCTTTCGCTGGCCGAAGGAAATCTACTTGCAGTCGTTGATGTTGGAGCATATGGTATGAGTATGAGTTCTAATTATAACTCCCGTGTTCGCCCGGTTGAGCTTCTTGTTGATGGGGACAAAATAAGAGAAATTCGAAAGAGAGAAAATTTTAGCGATCTCATTCGTGGTGAATCAATAATTTAACTGGCCTATCTAATTAAAACATCAATATGAGAAATCAAGTCATTAATATTTCACTGGCTAATCCAAGGGGTTTCTGCGCAGGGGTTGAAAGAGCAATCCTTATTGTAGAGCAGGCCATTAGCAAGTTTGGTGCGCCAATATATGTCCGTCATGAAGTCGTGCATAATAAATTTGTTATAGATGACCTGAAAAATAAAGGTGCTATTTTTGTCGATAACGTCAAAGATATCCCAGCAGGGAGTCACGTAATATTTAGCGCTCACGGGGTATCAAAATTAGTGAGGAGTGATGCAAAAGAGTGCAAACTCATACCGATAGATGCAACCTGTCCTCTAGTGACAAAAGTTCATCGAGAAGTTAATAAAATGTATGGAGAACAATATCATATCATTATGATAGGGCACAAAGGTCACCCGGAAGTAGAGGGGACCATGGGCCAAATAGAGAAAAAATCGCCTGATGCATCAATATATTTAATTGAGAATAAAGAAGATATTACCAATCTAACAATTCCTTTAAATAAAAAAATAAGTTATGTAAGTCAAACTACCCTTTCAGTTGATGACACTCAGGGGATCATAGACGCCCTCAAAAATAAATATCCTAATATTGAAGGACCGAAAAGTTCTGACATTTGTTATGCAACACAAAACCGTCAAGACTCGATAAAAAAAATGGTTACCGATCAGGACTTAATTATAATCGTGGGTTCCAAAAATAGTTCCAACTCTAATCGGCTCGTTGAAATTGCAAAAAAAATGGGGGTTGAAGCATATCTAGTTGATAATCCAAATAGCTTCGATGCTAATATCCTTTTAGGGAAAATGCGAATTGGTTTATCTGCCGGCGCTTCTGCGCCAGAAGCTCAGGTTCAATTAGTAATTGACTATATAAGGCAATTTAGTGATATCCAGCTTACTGAGATTGATGGAATCGAAGAGAATATTACATTCAAACTACCGGTATTTTGATAGCCAAGCAATATAAAATTCCTGTATCCATTCTTGTAATTATCTATACCAAGGATATGGAAATTTTATTGTTGCACCGTAAAGATAAAAAAAACTTTTGGCAATCTGTCACCGGGAGCATAGAAGAAGGTGAGTCTCCGGTTAATGCCGCTAAGAGAGAGCTATTAGAAGAAACTGGTATTGATCATCAGGAATTTCTACTCCTTGATTGGAAGTTCTCTCAACAATATGAAATCTTCCCTCATTGGCGTTATCGGTATGAGCCCACTGTCACCCATAATATTGAACATGTTTTTAGTGTGGAACTACCTGAAAAAATAATAGTGAAATTAGAGCCAAGTGAGCATAATGAATATAAGTGGGTACCATTGCATGATGCAATAAAAGAAGTTTTCTCTGGAACAAATGCTGATGCATTAAAAAAATTATATGAAATTAAACAGATAGGCGATAAAATAAATTTATGAATACAGCGACAATAAAGTTCGATGCTTTTGAAAGCCTAAAGAACGAAGATTGCCAACAAAGAATCTTAAAAGCAAAAAAAACATTAGGCGATGAAATCGTTATTTTAGGTCATCACTATCAAAATGAAGAAGTATACAGGCATGCAGATTTAGCGGGAGACTCCCTTAAGTTAGCTAAATATGTTGAAAATCTTGAAGCTAAATATATTATATTTCTTGGTGTACATTTTATGGCTGAAGTTGCGGATATTTTATCTAGACCAGGTCAGATAACCGTTTTGCCAGACCTATCGGCTGGTTGCTCAATGGCTGATATGGCAAATCTTGCAAAAGTAGAAAGAACTTATCGGGAATTGAATAAGGTTATAAATTTCGACAAAACAATTACTCCAATTACCTATATAAACTCTGCTGCTGATCTAAAAGCTTTTTGTGGGGAACATGAAGGTATAGTCTGCACATCCACTAATGCCCCAAAAATATTAGACTGGGCATTTTCTCAAAAAGAGAAGGTATTATTTTTTCCTGATCAAAATTTAGGCCGATGGACAGGGCACAATATGGGTATTCCTTTAGACTTAATGCCGGTATGGGATCCCGATCTACCTTTGGGTGGCTTAACAGAAGAACAAATACATAAAGCTAAAGTCCTTTTGTGGAAAGGGCATTGTGCAGTACATCAAATGTTTAGACTCGAACATATAGAGGCTTTTAGAAAAAAACATCCAGAGGGATTTGTAATATCACACCCTGAGTCACCTTTTGAAGTATGTTTAAATTCTGACTTTGTTGGATCCACAGAATTTATTCTAAATACCATTAAAAATGCCGACCCTGGAAGTAAATGGTTAGTAGGCACTGAGTTAAATTTAGTTAACCGTCTTGCCAATGAAATGAAGCCTGAAAAAAAGCTTGTGCAGTTTATGTCACATGTAGTTTGCGAATGTTCAACTATGGCAAGAATTGACCCTCAACACCTGGCATGGACTCTTGAAAACATTATTAATGGTAATCCAGTTAATATTATTAAAGTACCGAGCAAAGAAGCTCAGTTTGCTAAATTAACTTTGGATAAAATGCTTGAAGTCTCATAAGTTGGAAAATTGTGACCTGTGCAAGCCTTCCTTATACCCAATCGTCTGGGAAAATAAATCTTTCCGGGTTACCTTAATAAACGATCATCAGTTTCCGGGTTACTGTCGGGTTGAAAGCATTGCGCATATAAAAGAAATGACTGACATGGAAATGGTGCAACAGAACGATTGCATGTCTATTGTATTCAAAGTTGAAAGTATATTAAGATCATTCCTGCAACCAGAAAAAATAAATTTATCGTCGTTGGGAAATATAACCCCGCATGTTCATTGGCATATCATTCCGCGATATAAAAATGATAGTCATTATCCATTAAGTATTTGGTCTGAGCAAAAAAGGGAAGGGAAAATGGAGTTAAGGAAAGACGAAGAAAATGAACTGATAAGGCTACTTCGCGATGCGCTAAACCAATAGGCGCGTGACAATATTACCTTTTACTAAATGCTGATCAATAATTTCATCAATATCAGCTTTGTCTATGTATTTATACCAAACAGCCTCTGGATAAATTACAAGAAGCGGTCCATCTTTGCATCTATCTAAACATCCCCCTCTATTAATACGGTTCATGTTGGGACCATTAAGTCCCATAGCCTTAATTTTCTTTTTCATATACATGAAAATGCTTTCAGCATCAAAATCCATGCAACATTGAGCGCCATCATCTCTTTGATTTAAACAGAAAATAACATGATGCTTGTAGTAGCTCATAGCAGTCAAATTATTTATGGAACCACATTCTTCGTAATGTTCCGTCTTTATCAACTAACGAGTGCTTAATTGCACCAGTAATATGGAAGAAAAGAATCAAAAGAATAAGCTGGCCAAAAATTTCATGGAATTGAAAAAATAATTCTCTTGTTGCCTTATCATCTAATCCACCCACAAGCTTGATACCAAACCAATGAATACCGTACTTGCTTGAAATTGACATGATAATTCCAGCTAATGGGGTTGCGGCCATTAAAAAATATAATCCATGGTGAGCTCCCGTTGCTAATTTCTTCTCCCACGATCTCATGGTGTCTAATAGCGCAGGGGGCTTGTGTGAGAAGCGCCATAATATTCTAAATACAATCAATACAAAAAGAGTTACCCCAATTGATTTATGAAGATTAAAATAAAATGACCGAGGTGAGACTTCCTTAGTTAATTCCCATACATATATACCCATATTAAACAGATCAAATGTCGATGATTTTGGCGCATCCTTTGGAACAGAATCCATAAACCAACCAAGAATAAACATAAAAATAATACCTAGGCCGATAAGCCAGTGTAATAGAACTGAAATATTATTATATTGTGCAATGCTATTTCTTACTTTTGCCATGAGTGTTATTACCTTTTTAAATTTATAACAATGTCTGTACGACGTGTAAAATGAAGTTCAGTTTAATACTTAATGAAGTAAATTAAAAGATGGCAATTATTAAATTTTTATGCTCCATACTTATAGCGTTCCATTCCCTTAGCCTTTCTGCCAAAGAAATAAATTTCATCGAAATTCAACCAGGAATGTTTGTTCATCAGGGTTCACATTTTGATGTTGATATTGGGTACCAAGGCGATATATGCAACGTAGGTTTTATTATAGGTAATGAAGCTGTTGCTGTTATTGATACTGGGGGAAGTTTAGGTGTAGGTAACAGTATTCTAAAAGAGATAAAAAAAAGAACCAACCTCCCTATTCGCTACGTCATTAACACCCATGTCCACCTGGACCATATTTATGGAAATGCAGCTTTTTTAAAAGAAAGCCCTGTTTATGTAGGCCATATAGAGCTTCCTAAAGCTATGCGTTTTCGAAAAGATTTTTATGAAAAAACTAATTTAAAGTACCTGAATATTATAGCGAAAGACTCTATCCAAGTCCCCCCCACCATGCTAATTTCAATTAATGTCCAGCAGGAAATTGATTTAGGAGATCGCATTTTAAAACTAGATGCTTATTCTATAGCCCATACCAATACAGACCTTATCATCCATGACATCCAAACGGATACAGCATGGGTCGGAGATTTGGTTTTTATAGAAAGGACACCGGTTATTGATGGAAATATTCATGGATTTATTAATGCTTTAGAAAGCCTTAAAAAACAACAGTACAAAATGATAGTTCCTGGCCACGGAACGCCAACAAAAAATGGCATATTAGCAATTAATAAAGTAAAAACCTACCTACAAACGTTGCGTGATGAAATAAAAGAAGCAATTGATTCAGAATTAGGTTTGCAAGAATCTATTAAAACATTGGGGCAATCTGAATCAGGAAAATGGGAGTTATTTGACGTTCAAAATGCTCGTAACATTAATATGGTTTATCCCATGATGGAATGGGAATAAACCATACACATACAATTTATTTCTTTTTCTGAGCACAAATATTATCAAGGCTGAAGCCCGTATTTGGATTAGTAGCCAAATGAAGGAGCCCGCCAGATATAGCTAAGTATTGCAACACTTGCAATAATAAGGGTTGCCCTGCCAAACTATTTAACAAGTAAATTAATGCCCATACTAGTGCGTATACGGATAGCACATAAGCCGATACTTTGGTTTTATAACCTAAAATTAAGGCAATTCCTCCTATTAACTGCACCACAATACTAATGGGAGCGAATATACCAGGCACACCACGTGCACCTAGCATATCTTGATAGATACCATAGCCATTAGGTGTTGTTAAAAGATTATTTAATAAAAGAAGCACTCCTATCAAGAAGATTGAAGCCATCAAAACTCGTGCAATTAATCCAAAAAATTTTTCCATTACGTATTATCCTTAAAATATTATTATCAGCATAATGCCTTTAAATAAAATTGCTCGCAACCTTTTATGATTACAAACGATACAGAAGTTATATTCAGTACTTGGGGCAAAGCCCAAAAATCATGCCGTCTAATTAGAGAGACGGTTTTTATTGATGAGCAGAAAGTACCCCCTTTTCTAGAATGGGACCATATGGATAAAGCTTCTACCCATATCATTTTAATACACAAGACCAATCATATTGGATGTGCGCGTATTTATTATGAAGAAAATTATATCAGGCTTGAAAGAATGGCTGTATACAAAGTATATAGACGACTAGGGTTTGGTTCTTTTTTAATAAAACAAATTATCAGCCACATGAAAAAAAATCATATTTACCAGATTGTTATATCCGCTCAAGCTACAGCGATTCCATTCTATCTAAAGCATGGCTTTGTACAGAGTGGAGATACCTACATGGATGCGAATATCAAACATCAAAGAATGACTCTAAATATCTCGGAGTAATCTTTTTATGGGGGTTGGAATGCCTGCGTTACCTAGCTCGGCTCTATTCACCCATAAAAAATCCCTTGGTGTATTTTTATTTATTCTTTCTGTTAGAACAATATAATTAAAATTTATCTGTAATCTATAGTGGCTAAAAATAGCAAGGTGCTGCCCTTGCTTAATAAGCTTAAATGGAGTCACACCCCATAAATCTTGAAGCCATTTTTCAATATATGAGAATTCTTGAATCTCTGGTAGAGACCACAGCCCCTCCCACACAGAAGCCTCTCTCCTTTTTTTTAATAAAATCTGATCGTTTACTTCTACAATAAGTACATTAACTTGCTTTGTAGGGATGGTTTTCTTTGGTTTCTTGGCAGGTATCACCTGACACAGGTTTAGTTTAAAACTTTCACATTTCCTCTGTAAAGGGCAGTTCAAGCAATCCGGCTGTCTTCCTTTGCATATCGTAGCCCCTAAATCCATCAATGCTTGTGTGTATATTTTTATATCCTTAGATGGTAAATTTTCATGGGCTAAATTCCATAAATACTTTTGTGTTTTGGCTTTGCCCGACCATTCCCTAATACCGTAAAAGCGGCAAAAAACCCGCTTAACATTTGCATCCATAATAGGCTCGATACCTCCAAAAGCAAAAGCACATATAGCTCCTGCCGTGGATTTTCCAATGCCTGGAAGATTAATCAATTCATCAACGGTTATAGGAAATTTTGATTGGTAACTATCTACAATAATTTTTGCAGTTTGCAGAATAAATTTAGCTCTTCGATAATACCCCAGCCCACTCCAATGCCTCATTACTAAATCCTCGTCGGCAGAAGCAAGCTTACCGACCGTCGGAAACTCCTTAATAAATTTTTTAAAATAAGGGATCACAGAGCTTACTTGAGTTTGCTGTAGCATGATTTCTGATATCCATATCCGATAAGGATCATGCGTTTTCTGCCAAGGCAAATCATGTCTTCCACTAGACTTGTGCCATACGATAATTTTTTCAGCTATATATTGCATAATTTTTAAACCATCCCGCTGGGAAAATTTTGTAATCCTTGAAAGCCTAGCCAATAGATACCAATAAAAAAAACACTAAAGTAGAGTATTGAAAAAAATAGCCAAAAAATTGCTGCTAAAATAAATAGACCATCTTTTTCAAATTGGGCTAATGTAGCAAATAAAATTCCAAGGCCTGGGAAAAAATTATTAAATGGAAGTATGCCAAAAGGTATGGCCATCAATATGCCCCCTATAATAAAAATACCACCTTCAATTTTTTGACCTCTTTGGCCCATGACCAAAAATGGCAACCGTGCGCGTGAAATTTTATTAGACCATCTTATGATAATAAGAAAGGTTTTAGCAATCCTATCCCACACCTTAAAGCCTAGCTGCATATTAAGTATTTTGGAATGGAGGGCTGGTTGCGAGTAACCTTTCCACATCTGCCACCCGATCATACTGAATGTCATTCCACCCAAAACGCTAATAGGACCAACTGGAAAGGGTTGCATAAAAGGTAATACAAGAATCAGAGTGATAAGTGAAAATCCAGACCTCTCTAGTTTTCCTAAAATTTCTTTAATACGGATTGGTTTTTTTTTTGGAAGTAAGTGCTACCTCTTCAAGCAAATCAGCAAGATTATTATAACTTTCCATAACGCACTAATAAAAATAGAAAAGCGTAATTATTCCCACAATAATTCTATACCAGCCAAATCCAATAAAATTGTTATGCGCCACATACCGAATAAATAGTTTAATAATGAATAAAGCACTGATATAAGCTGTCAAAGAACCAATAAAAAAAATTAAGAAGTCATGCTTATCTAATAGATGAAAATTTTTAATAAGGTCATAAAAGCTTGCAGCAATAATAATAGGGATAGCTAAGAAAAATGAAAATTCCGTAGCAGATTTTCTATCTAGCCCGGATAAAACTCCACCCATAATGGTTGAAGCAGACCTGGACACTCCCGGAATTAATGCAAGGCATTGGGCCATACCAATTAAAAATGCTTGCTTAAAACTTACGTCAGATTGTTTGGCAACGCTCAAAACGGGCATGCTTTTTTCAATGACAATCATAGCTATTCCCCCAACAATAAGTGCTATAGCAACAGTCACAGGGTTAAACAAATAAAACTTAATTGCTGAGTGAAAAAAGAAGCCTAAAATTGCTGCTGGGATAAATGCAATAGCAATAGATGCTGCAAATTTCTGAGCTGCAGGATCATGAGGAATGTCAGATATAGTACGAATTAATTTTTTTCTATACTCCGTGATCACTGCCATAATTGCCCCCAGCTGAATGAAAATCTCAAACACATCGCTGGAGCTATTAGAGAAATTTAGTACGTCGGCTGCAATAATAAGGTGTCCTGTTGAGCTAACAGGTAAAAACTCAGTTGCTCCTTCTATGACACCTAAAACAAATGCTGCCCATAATAAATATAAATCCATAATGAAAGTGTAAGCTAGTCGCTATACTTTTTGATAAACTTCCGAGCCTTTCTTTACGAACTCAATAGACTTTTCTTCCATTCCTTTAGTTAATGCCTCGTCTGCTGAAATACCTTTTTTAGCTGCGTAATCTCTAACATCCTGAGAAATTTTCATTGAGCAGAAATGTGGCCCGCACATTGAACAGAAATGCGCTTGCTTAGCGCCCTCTTGCGGAAGTGTCTCGTCATGAAATTCTTTAGCTTTTTCTGGATCAAGGCCTAGATTAAATTGATCATTCCATCTAAATTCAAATCGTGCTTTCGATAAAGCATTATCTCGAATTTGTGCCCCAGGATGGCCCTTACCCAAATCTGCAGCATGTGCCGCAATTTTGTAAGTAATAATACCTACACGGACGTCCTCTTTTTCCGGAAGACCTAGATGCTCTTTAGGGGTCACATAACACAGCATTGCACAGCCATACCAACCAATCATAGCCGCACCAATGCCGGAAGTGATATGGTCATAGCCAGGAGCAATATCAGTAGTTAAGGGGCCAAGAGTATAAAAAGGTGCTTCATCGCAATGCTCCAACTGTAAATCCATATTCTCTTTAATCATATGCATCGGGACGTGTCCAGGCCCTTCAATCATAACCTGCACATCATGTTTCCAAGCGATCTTAGTCAATTCGCCCAATGTTTTTAGTTCGGCAAACTGTGCCTCGTCATTAGCATCATAAATTGATCCAGGCCTCAAGCCATCACCAAGGCTAAAGCTGACATCATAAGCCTTCATGATTTCACATATATCTTCAAAATGTTCATACAAAAATGATTCTTTATGGTGAGCTAAGCACCAACTCGCCATAATCGATCCACCCCGACTAACAATACCCGTCATACGTTTTGCTGTCATTGGAATATAAGCCAGTCTTACGCCTGCATGAATAGTAAAGTAGTCGACGCCCTGTTCTGCCTGCTCGATTAGGGTGTCTTTAAAAATTTCCCAAGTTAAATTTTCTGCTTTACCATTTACTTTCTCTAAAGCCTGATAAATTGGCACCGTACCAATCGGTACAGGGCTATTTCTTATAATCCATTCACGTGTCTCGTGAATATTTTTTCCAGTAGAAAGGTCCATAACATTATCGGCGCCCCATCGGGTCCCCCAAACCATCTTTTCTACTTCCTCACTAATACTTGAACCTAACGCAGAATTACCAATATTGGCATTAATTTTTACTAAAAAATTACGTCCAATAATCATTGGCTCAGATTCGGGATGGTTAATGTTTGCAGGAATGATTGCTCTACCTTTAGCCACTTCATCCCTTACAAATTCTGGCGTGATATGGTTTGGAATTTTAGCGCCATGATTTTCTCCCTTATGCTGCTCTTGAATAATATCTGACAAACCCTCTCTTCTTTGATTCTCTCTGATGGCAATAAATTCCATTTCGGGCGTGATAATGCCTTTTCTAGCATAATACATTTGGGAGACATTTTTCCCTGCCTTAGCTTTCCTTGGTTGTCTCTGAAGGTTGAAGCGCATCTTTGCTAGCTCAGGGTCATTTTTTCGCTCGTTCCCGTAAGTTGATGAAGGTCCTTCTAAGATTTCGGTATCTTGCCGATCCTCAATCCACTTTGTTCTTAAAGCTGGCAAGCCATTCTGAATATTAATATTATGTTGTGGGTCGGTATAAGGGCCTGAGGTGTCATACACTAAAACAGGTGCATTTTTTTCTGCGCCAAACTCGGATGGCGTATCAGAAATAGAGATTTGCCTAAATGGCACTTGAATATCGGGTGTAGACCCTTGAATGTATACTTTTTTTGAGTTGGCAAATGATTCTAAAGCGGAAGGGTCGAGACTTGCATCCTCATTAATAAATTCTTTTGCAGTTTTAAGTTGTTTGTCTGTGGTGTTCATAAAAGCTCCTAGTATTATTTTTTTCATCGTAGAAGCAAATCGTTTGCTTTCCTACGGTGGTATAAGCCACATCAGGTTCAAAGGGTTTTTCTCACTATTTAAATGAATTTAAATAGACCCCTAGCAGTAGGTCTTTAAATTACGCGAATCTTATTGAATATGCAACCCTGGAAAATTAAAAATTGAATCTTTTTTTCCTAAAATTAGTCCTTAAATAATGATTGGCTCAGATATAATAAACGGGTCCCTTTATTAACCTTTAATTAAGCATCTACAAGCAACTCATGATTGAAAAAAAGCGCTTTAATATGATAGAGCAACAGATCCGTACTTGGGATGTTCTGGACGAACTAATTCTCGCCACATTAAAAGAAATGCCCAGGGAAAACTATGTAGCAAAAGAATTTCAGCAACTAGCTTTTTCTGATACAGAGATTCCTATTGGTCATGAACAAACTATGCTTCAACCAAAACAAGAGGCCCGGATTGTTCAATCATTAGCACTGCATAAAAGTGATAAAGTTCTGCATGTTGGGACAGGGTCTGGTTACGTCACTGCATTACTCGCAAAACTAGCCGCAACCGTACATACCATTGATGTATATCCTGAATTTATTGAACAAGCCCAGCTTCTACACAATCGAGATAAACTGCATAACGTTACTTATGAGACAGGTAATGGTCTATTGGGATCCTTAGAAAAGGCGCCATTTGATGTCATTATTTTTTCAGGGTCCGTTAAAAAGGAGCCTTTAGGATTAAGGGAGCAGCTAGCAATTAACGGAAGGTTGTTTTTTGTGGAAGGTGACAAGTCGATGATGGTTGCAAAAGTTATTAAGCGGACTAATGAAATGCAGTATGAAATGACCAACTTATTTGATTGCGTTATTCCATCATTGAAATATGATGTTGCGCCCTCCTGTTTCGTATTTTAATGGGTGTATTAATGAACAAACGTCTGCAATGGCATATGAAGAAAGCAACCGCAGCCCTTTTAGTTACATGCATGCTAGCTTTTTCCTCTCATACATACGCCCAGGAAACTGACTTAATTGCTATATACGAAAAAGCGCTAGCGCATGATGCTCTATTAGCATCCATGCGTTTTGAAAATCAGGCCGTACAAGAATTAATATCCCAAGGACGGTCGTTATTTCTTCCAAGCATTACCGCAACCGTGGGTTATGACGAAAATGACAATGCAAGAAAAATATTAACTCCAACCGCTGCAAGCAACGCTCTGTTATCGGGTAACGAAGCCGACTATCACAGCTATGATTATGGTATTACGGTTACGCAGCCATTATTTAACTACGGAGCATTCCAGCAATACAAACAAATTTTATCCCAAACAAGCTTGTCAGAAAAAAAACTGCTTCAAGTACAGCAAGAGCTAATATACCGAGTCGCCTTAGTATATTTCGAGACGCTTATGGCCAGAGATGAGATCGGCCTTCTTCAAGCGCAAAAGGCATCGATCAATGAACAGCTCATAGAGTCTGAGGCACGCTATGACGTAGGGCTCATATCTATCACGGATGTTAATGAATCAAAAACTAAAGCAGCTATGATTGATGCGCAAATCATTGCAGCCATTCAAAGACTCAAGATTAAAAACCGTCAAATTGAATCGTTAACCGGCGAGCTACCCGATAAAATAAAAGGCATTAACAGTCGCGTAAGCTTTGTAGCAGTAACCGATATGATGGAGGACTGGATAAGTCTTGCTACTGAAAATAACCTAGAACTTAAAATAAAGGAAGATGAAATAAAAATAGCCGATACAGAAATTGATGTCAGACGCTCCAATCATTATCCAACCGTAGATGCCGTTGCGAGCAGGTCGAGAAATTGGGACAAAGGAGGCTACCCGTATGGCGGAATTGAAAATGAAGGGGTGCGCTCTTTCTCTGATGTGCTTGGTGTGCAAATTAATATTCCGATATTCTCGGGGGGCTATACCTCTTCAAGGGTAAGGGAAGCACAAAAACTCAAACTAAAAACTGCTGAGGACGCTGAGTACCTTAAAAGACAGGTTGAGCTTAAGGTAAGGGAGCATTATTTAAACCTGCAAGCTAATTTTGCTGAAATAGAGGCTTATCAACAAGCATTAAATTCCGCAACCCTGCAAGTTGAATCAACGCAACTGGCTTTTCAAGAAGGACTAAGAAATAGTGTAGAGGTGCTTATCTCTCAACAGATATTATTTAATGCTCAAAGAGATTTATTAAAGTCACGTTATAATTACCTGATGAACATCATTAACCTTAAATTATCAGTGGGCATACTTGCTCAGCAAGATCTCGAAGAAATTAATCGCTACCTATCCTCGGAATAAATGATGATTGCAAACGCCGAAAAGAGTCAGTTAGTTATTATAGATATGCAAGAGAAATTATCGGCAGCCATGCCCCAAGAGGTGCTAAATAAAGTTGTTAAGCGTGTTGAATTATTGGTTACAGCTTCTCATGGGCTAGATGTTCCCTACATATGCACCGAACAGTACCCCAAGGGTCTAGGCAAGACATTGCCGCAGATGCAATCCTTTTTAACCCAGGCAAAATATGTAGAGAAGACTGCTTTTGACTGTACTGCTGATCCAATTTTTTCTAGGTACTTAGTCAGGACAAGACCACAAATTTTTCTTATGGGAATGGAAACCCATATCTGTGTTTTACAAACGGCTCTCTCTCTGATCGGAAAAGGCAAAGAAGTATTTGTGATTGAAGATGCCATTATTTCAAGGAATATTCTTAATAAACAAAATGCGCTTGGTCGCCTTAGGCAAGCAGGCTGTATTGTCACTAATACGGAATCGGTTATTTTTGAATGGATTAAATCTGCCGATCATGACCTGTTTAAAACTCTTGCCCCGCTCATTAAAGATATCGACTAATTAGCTCTGCAATTTTTTTACTTCCACCTGATTGTTTTTCTACAAAAGCATGCCTTTTTTCTTGGGCTGCTTTACTGTGACCAGCCTTCATCAACTTTTTAATTAAACTCTCTAGCCCACTAATATTAGTTAGCCTAAAAATTAATCGCTGCTTTTCCGCTTTCTCAATAACATCCATAAAGTTATATGCAGAAGGGCCTACGGCAACATGCTTGCCTAAACGTAAAGGCTCAATCGGATTTTGAGAACCAAAATCTTTTAAACTTCCTCCCAATAAAACTAGATCAGCTAAACCATAATAAACATTCAGCTCGCCCATCGTATCACCCAAAATTATTTTGGGCTTTCTTTTAATGTCCTTTATGTTGCTCTTACGAACATAAGGTAAATTCGTGAGCTTAATTAAATGCTCGACCTCATGGAATCGTTGGGGGTGCCTTGGCACAATAACTAACACTACATTTTCGATAGGCAAATGCTTAAAATAATTTATGATATCTGCTTCCTCTCCTTCCCTCGTGCTCCCCGCAACCACAACAAAATCATTAGCTATCCTTAAATCTTTTCTTAGCTTGTTGGTCAGTGATTGTAAGTTTCTGGGAAGAGGGAAATCAAATTTTAAGTTAGCTATCACCTGTAGATTATTTCGCGTTAATTGCTGGAAATTCTTTTTGTCCTTAATAGACTGGGCACAAATCATTTCAAAGTTTTCTAAGGTGGCTCTAGCAAAAGACTTAAATCTTAAATACTGTTGTAGCGATTTATCGGAGAGCCTTGCATTGATCAAAAATAGAGGTACTTTCTTAACCTGACATTGATGCGCCATCATAGGCCAAATCTCTGTTTCCATTATTATCCCTAACTGAGGCTTAAAACGCTTTAAAAAAAGACCCATGCACCAGCTTAGATCGAACGGTAAATAACATCGATGTAATCGGTTTGAGTTGACTAGCGGCGTATTCATCCCCGTCGGGGTAGTATGGCTTATAAGCATATGGTGTCGTGGATACTGCTTCAATAAAATTTCGATAAGGGGGTAGGCAGCGTTTGTTTCACCCACAGACACACAATGTATCCATATTACTTTCTCAGAGCCGGTTAATGCCTTCTGAGACTGAGAGAAAAAACCTAGTCTCTGTGGCAAGGAATAAAGGTACGCGCGCTGCCGAATACCTCTAAGCAGTAATCGCAACAAAGCCAATGGTAAGACAAGCAAAAAGAGAAGCTGGTAGGTAAAAATATTCATTATTATGATTTTGTCACACTATGAATTTAATTAATATTTTTTTGCTATTCCAAACGTATTGTTTTCTAAGAGAAATTTAGCATAGCGATCTATTTTGTGCTTAAATTCTTTAATTTAGACAAATAAATCACTTGACCAACCACAACTAGATGTTAAAATTTTTAAAAACATCACAACATATTGTGGTTTTCATAAAAAATGCTGTTTTTGTCTTCTCAATGCGATGAAAGCCAATAAATTAGGGGAATTTTAATGCTTAAAGCTGTGCCGTCAGACTCAAACCAACCTGAGTCTGAAGAAAATCAAATACCTTTTCAATCCGTTTCTATGGATATTTGGGACAAAAAATACCGATTAAAATCCAAGCAAGGCACATTTGTTGATAATGACATCGAAGATACCTACAACCGAGTAGCTAAAGCTTTGGCAGAGGTTGAAACACCAGAAAAAAGGGATTTATGGCACGAAAGATTTGTATGGGCGTTACAACGCGGAGCTATTCCTGCAGGTCGTATTACCTCCAACGCTGGAGCACTAGAGCATAAACCCGCTACCAGCACGATCAACTGTACAGTATCAGGCATCATAGAAGATAGCATGACAGATATTCTTGATAAGGTAAAAGAGGCTGGCTTAACCCTAAAAGCTGGCTGTGGTATTGGCTATGAATACTCCACCCTAAGACCTAAAGGTGCTTTTGTAGCAGGCGCAGGCGCTTATACTAGCGGCCCATTATCATTTATGGATATTTATGATCGTATGTGTTTTACCGTGTCAAGTGCGGGGGGGAGAAGAGGGGCCCAAATGGCTACCTTTGATATTGCTCACCCCGATGTCACCGACTTCATTAAAGCTAAGAGAGAAGATGGGCGACTAAGACAATTCAATCTGTCCTGCCTCATTACCAAAGAATTTATGGAGGCTGTTAAAACCGATGATAACTGGAAGCTCGCCTTTCCTATCACTGAAAAAGAAGCAAAAGAAGATCAAATCGACCTTAAAAACAATGAGCAAGTAGTGTGGCGAGAATGGCCCGTCAACGGAAAGTATTTGACCGAGCTTAAAGGTAAAAATGCCGGGAAAGTGGCGTGCAAGGTATACAAAACCTTAAAAGCAAAAAGACTATGGGACATTATTATGTCATCTACATACGACTATGCTGAGCCTGGTTTTATCTTAATTGACCGTGTAAATGAAATGAACAACAACTGGTTCTGTGAAAATATCCGTGCAACAAACCCCTGTGGTGAACAGCCACTTCCAGCTTATGGTGCGTGTTTACTCGGATCCATCAACCTAACAAAATTCGTTAAGAACCCGTTTACAGATAAGGCTTATTTTAACTGGGATGAATACAAGGAAGTGGTCAGCATCTTTACGCGCATGCTAGATAACGTGGTAGAAATTAATGGTCTTCCTTTACAAAAACAACGTGATGAGATTGCAAGAAAAAGGCGTCATGGTATGGGTTATCTAGGTTTAGGATCTTCGCTTGCAATGATGCAAATGGTTTATGGTGACGAGAAGTCAATTAAATTTACGGAAGATGTAAGCCGTATATTGGCTGAAGAAGGATGGAAAGCCGGCGTGGATCTTGCGAAAGAAAAAGGTCCGGCTCCGATCATGGAAGAATTGTTTGAGGTTACGCCTGCCATGCTAGCCATGCGACCCGAGATGGAAGTGGATGGAATTAAAGTTGGGGATAAGCTCCCTGGCAAGATATTGATGGGCCGCTACAGTCGTTATATGCAACAGTTTCCAAAGGCACTACAAGATCAAATAGCAGACCAGGGCGTTAGGTTTAGTCATCATAGCTCGATTGCTCCTACAGGTACGATCTCTCTTTCTTTGGCAAACAACGCAAGTAACGGCATCGAGCCATCATTTGCTCATCATTACAGCAGGAATGTCATAAGGGAAGGGAAAAAATCTAAAGAAAAAGTCGATGTGTTTTCTTTTGAATTGCTTGCGTATCGACATCTAATTAATCAGAAAGCCATGCCTTTCTCTGAAAAAGAAGATGAAATGCTGCCAAGTTACTTTATTGACTCGTCAACGATTCAAGCCAAAGCTCACGTTGATATTCAGGCGGCGGCTCAAAAATGGGTTGATAGCTCTATTTCAAAAACCATTAATGTGCCAACCGATTATGATTATGAGGACTTCAAGAACATCTATCTATACGCCTATGATAAGGGATTAAAAGGCTGTACTACTTTCCGCTTTAACCCAGAAACTTTCCAGGGCGTATTGGTAACAGAAAAAGATTTGGAAAATACTACCTACAAGTTTGAGCTTGATGACGGCGCCTTTGTTGAAGCAAAAGGCAATGAAGATATTGAGTATGATGGAGAGATTCACTCTGCAGCCAATCTATATGACGCATTAAAAGAAGGTTATTACGGAAAATTTTAAGGAAAAATAATGGCAATAAAAATCGGAAAAAAAATTGTAGGCTATAACGTCATAGACCCTTCTGCCAAGGAAATAGTTTCGGAACAACCAGTTAATGTGGTTCAACTTGGAGAGCCACTGGATAGACCTGAGAAAATTACGGGCTCAACCTACAAAGTTAAGACGCCAGTCACCGAACATGCTTTTTACATCACTATCAATGATGTGATTATGAATGAAGGTACGCCTCAAGAACATAGAAGGCCTTTTGAGATATTTGTTAATTCTAAAAATATGGACCACTTTCAGTGGATAGTAGGATTAACCAGAGTCATGTCTGCCGTATTTCGTAAAGGCGGTGATGTCACCTTTCTAGTAGAAGAGCTTAGTAGCGTTTTTGACCCCAATGGTGGTTATTATAAAAAAGGTGGCAAATATGTGCCTAGCTTAGTTGCCGAGTTGGGACATGTAGTGGAAACTCACCTACAAAACATTGGTATGTTAAAACTAAAAGAATTAGACGAACACCAAAAAAAATTAGTGAAGGAAAAAAAAGCAGAATTCTTAAAAAAAAATTCTAGTAACTTGAGCGAGAGTGGTTACCCTAAGGATTCACAGCTCTGTAATAAGTGTCAAACTAAAGCAGCAATTATGATGGATGGTTGTTTAACCTGCCTAAGTTGTGGTGAGAGTAAATGCGGCTAGCATAAATTGAACCCTAGCAATCAACATGACTCTATTCCTAATTAAATCATGCTGACAGTATCCGCTATGAAAAAACTATTTTTACTCCCACTTTTTTTGATGGCACTGCCGGTGTTAGCACTTCCGTCAAACGAGCTTTTATTTAAACTAAACTCTTCGATAGTAAAAGTTAATGTCGCCACAAAAAATGGTGGGCATGGCGTAGGCTCGGGGGTGGTGGTAGCAAAAGATCATATTGTGACCAACTGCCATGTAGTTGCAAATGCTGCTGGGGTGCATGTCACAAAGTATGGTCAGAGCTTTTCTCCTTACGCCCTAATAGCAGACTGGGCAAATGATTTATGTATATTAAAATTTAAATTCCTAGAACTGAAGCCTGTTATGTTGGGAAGTAATCGAGACCTTGATTACGAACAGGAAGTATTCGGAAAAAGCTATGGCGGCAACACGATCAAACCTCATACCGTTTTTGGTAAGATCAAAGGTATCCATCAGTTGGATAAAAATAAAGTTATACAATCGTCTGCCTGGTTCGCTATGGGAGCCAGTGGTGGTGGTTTATTTAACTACAATGGGGACTTAATAGGTATCACTACGTTTAAGTCTGCTGGCCGATCAGCTTTTTATTACAGCATGCCAGTTGAAATCATAAAAGAAATGCTAGCCACAGGAGAGGAATTATCCGTTACAACACAGCCAGAGCTTCCATTCTGGGATGCTCCTGATGAAAAACAACCATTTTTTATGCAAGTTGTAGGGCCCTTAAATCAAGAGAATTGGGAAAAAGTACAAGCTATTTCATCTGAATGGCGCCTAACACAGCCTAACTCACTGGAGGCACATTCCCATCATGCGTTATCCTTGTTTAAGCTCGGCAATATAGTTCAAAGTGAAGAAGAGTTTAAGATGGTGGTACAAAAAAATGCGCATTTTGCTGAAGGATTTTACTATCTATATGAAATCGCAAAAATAAAACAAGAAGAAGAAGATGTGATCAAGTATAAAACTATAGTACTCTCTTTGGATGAAAACCTTATTAACGATTAATAAATTATTACTGGCCTGCCTGCTAAGCATGCTTAGCTCGTGTTCAAGCCTGAGCTTAGACACTGATAAGATTAGTGAGGCATTGACGTGGGGTGGTGATAAAAACAACAGCCTACCAAAAAATGCTGTTGCATTCGAGTGTGCTAAAAGCCAGACATTCCACATCCAATACTTAGATGAAAAAAATGCAGTTTGGGTTGTCTTAAAAAACCGTGAATTTAGATTGAATAAAAGTCCTGATCAGACAAACGTATTTACTAACGGCGACACTCTACTCGAAATAAACCCAGATAATACTATCCTAAAAATTCAAGAAAAAGTCCTGTACGATCTGTGCAAAGAAAAAAAATCGTAAAAGGGTTGAATTACCATCAAACATGATGTAATTTAAAAGCTAGATTTAATCATTGAGGTGATTAATGGATAATAAATATGGCTTAGGTAGCTCAAAAGTTGCAGTAGAGATTCACAAGAAAGACCAGGGATTGGAGTGTAAGAGCTGCAAAGCATCCAATCTACACTTTTGTCCCACCATGGAAGACCACCAATGTGAATCCTGCGGTGAATGGCAAAATGATGTCCCGCTTAACTATTCAACCGGGCGAAGCGCTGACTACTAAGTAATTTTCTCTAGACCGATACTAATCTTCAAGTAAAATATAGGCTTTTGCCTTAGGGAAACTATGCTCATTCAATCAGATCATGTCGATATCAATACCCCTACCGGTATTATGCGAACTTACATACACAGACCCAATAGCTCCGCTCAAGTACCTGTTATTTTATTTTATTCTGAAATTTTTCAACAAACGGGTCCTATTGAAAGAGTAGCAAAAGTCATGGCGAGCCATGGTTATGCAGTCCTGGTCCCCGAAGTGTTCCATGAGCTCAATGCTATAGGAACAGTACTTGAGTACGATGACGCTGGAAGAGAGAAAGGTAATGCGGACAAAGCAACAAAAGATGTTGAAGCTTACGATACAGATAATCAAGCAATGATTAATTGGGCAAGGCAACAGGCATGGTGTAACGGAAATATAGGGGCAATGGGGGTTTGTATTGGTGGCCACCTGGCATTTAGGGCAGCATTACAACAAGAAGTAAAATCAACTGCATGCTTTTATGCTACCGACCTTCATACGAATACTATTCCCAACAAACCTGGGCAACATAGCATGGAGAGGTTAGGCGATATTCATGGGGAATTATTAATGATCTGGGGTAAGCAGGACAATCATGTACCCACAGATGCAAGGAATACTATTCATCAGAAACTTCTGGAGACAGACATCATTTTTAGCTGGCATGAATTTAATGCGCAACATGCTTTTATGAGAGACGAAGGCGATAGATATGATGCTGAACTAGCCGCTATATGCTATCAAATTAGTCTTAGAATGTTTGCAAGAACCTTATATTAAATTAAACGCAATCAGAGAATGCCTCAACAAAGCGAGAGCAATCTTTTGTCTTCAGAATATTATCTTTGTCGGCAAGTTGTTTGTCGTTGATTTTACTAGCTGTTGATTCTGGCTGCACTTGATGTGAATCAAGGCGATCTTTTTTTTCTTTCATTGTTCAATTTCCTTTTGGGAATTATAAAAAAGGGATTGTGTCCCTTATGCTGAATAGATATAAAATAGGTATAAAGATTCAACATTTTTTGATTAATTTAATAAATAAGTTATATTTATTTTCTAAATCCTGGATATTATAGAATGAAAATTAGCATCAATGGAAAAATAAAAGTTTTTGATACGGATATTTTAACGTTCGAGAGTCTAGTTAAAGAGCTGAATTTGGTTGGAAAGCGCTTTGCTATTGAGAGGAACGGTGAAATTATTCCAAAAAGCCATTTTGCCGATTATCAATTAAGCAATGGAGATAAACTAGAGATTATAGGAGCTGTGGGCGGTGGATAAATTTGCATACAAGCCAGAAGCAATGATCATTGCTGGACGATCATTTAAATCAAGGCTACTAGTAGGGACGGGTAAATATAAAGATTTTCAAGAAACTAAGTCAGCAGTCGATGAGAGCGGGGCACAAATTGTAACCGTAGCTATTCGTCGAGTTAATTTAGGCCAGGATAGAAATGAGCCTTCACTATTAGATTTTTTACCGCCAGATCAATATACCTACTTACCTAATACGGCCGGATGTTATACAGCCGAAGATGCGGTAAGAACGTTACGCTTAGCAAGAGAGCTGCTAGATGGTCATAACCTAGTCAAACTTGAAGTCTTAGGTGACCCAAAGACCCTATACCCTAATGTTGTGGAAACACTTGAGGCTGCAAAAATACTTATCAAGGACGGTTTTGATGTTATGGTCTACACGTCGGATGACCCAATCATTGCCAAGCAGTTAGAAGGTATTGGTTGCTGTGCCGTGATGCCATTGGCATCACTTATTGGATCTGGGATGGGGATATTAAATCCGTGGAACTTGGAAATTATCATTGATACCTTGTCGGTTCCCGTTATTGTGGATGCCGGAGTAGGGACAGCGTCGGATGCATCTATCGCTATGGAGCTAGGTTGTGACGGAGTGTTGATGAATACCGCCATAGCTACCGCAAAAAATCCCATCTTAATGGCGAGTGCAATGAAAAAGTCGGTGGAGGCAGGAAGGGAAGCATTCTTTGCAGGAAGAATGGAAAAAAAATTATATAGTGCCTCACCAAGCTCACCCACTACTGGGATTATTAAATAGATGACTAGTAAAACATTAACTGCAATTAAAGTAGATATTGAGACTGTATTTTCTCCCGACCGATCTTTTATTGACGAACATAGCTACGTATTCTCCTATACAGTGCATATTAAGAACACTAGCGAAGAAACCGTCCAGCTAGTCAGTCGGCATTGGTTCTTTGAAAATGCCTATGGAAAAAAATATGAGGTAGAAGGAGTTGGTGTGGTTGGGGAGCAGCCACATATTGGTCCTGGCGAGGTATTTTCTTATACGAGCGCAACTGAAATCGACACCCCAGATGGTTTTATGTATGGAAGCTATCGTATGGTCAAGTCAGATAACAGTACATTTGATGCAACTATACAAAAATCTATGTTGAATATGCCAAGGACAGTGCATTGAGAAAAAATCACAGTTTCTTGCTCGTCTTATCGTTATTCCTAGTCAGTTGCGACCCAATGAATATCAAACAGCCTGACTGTGAATGTGAAGAAATTAAGGTTACTAAAGAAGAGTCTATTAAATGTGAGGCATTCCCCGAAGAAGAAAAAGAAATAACGCAATATGGATTGCTAAAAAAAGCTGAATGGCAAGCTGTGGAAAATATAATAGCGCAGGATCATTTATCGCTAGCGTGGCCGGCGTGGTTACAAAGCTGTAATGCTTTAGCCAAAAAAGAAGCATGGGCCGAGGTATGTAAAGCCTCCAGGTTGTTAACAAGTCCTTCTGACTCAGAAATTAAACAATTTTTCTACCAGCACTTTACTTTATATCAAGCATTACAAAGCACGGGGGAGGCAGAGGGTCTGGTGACTGGATATTATCAACCTTTACTGCAAGGTAGCAGAAAAAAAACGGGCAAGCATCAGGTTCCGCTTTACGCGCCTCCTTCTGATCTCGTAACTGTGGATCTCAGTGAAATTTATCCAGACTTAAAATACAAGAGGCTAAGGGGTCGCGTAGAAGGCAATAAGCTTATCCCTTACCTTACACGAGAAGAAATTAGTGAAAATGCATACCCCCTTAAGGGGCAAGAGCTATTATGGGTTAATGACCCGGTAGAAGCATTCTTCTTAGAAATACAAGGATCGGGAGTGATTGCCTTTGAGGATGGTAGTCGTACACAGGTGGGTTATGCTGATCAAAATGGGCATCCATATCGATCCATGGGAAGAGAGCTAATTCATAAGGGTGAGCTATCACGCCACAACGTTTCCATGCAGAGCATTAAGGCCTGGGCGAAAAGGAACAAAGACAAGTTACCAAAGCTTATGAATGCTAATCCTAGTGTTGTGTTTTTTAGGGAGTTACCCCCTGGATTGCCAGGTCCTATTGGTGCGCTTGGCGTACCTATCACTGCTGAAAGATCTGTTGCTGTGGATCGGAAGTTTATACCGCTTGGCGCACCTGTCATTTTATCGACTACGCAACCTTATTCAGATAAACCCTTGGAACAATTAATGATGGCGCAAGATACCGGAGGTGCTATTGGGGGTGGCGTAAGAATTGATTATTACTGGGGCCAAGGGGATTATGCTGGGAAAAAAGCAGGCTCTATGAAACAGCAAGGTAAAGTCTGGGTCATGCTACCCAAGACTTTTGTTTTCCCCGACAGTAAATAAAAAATTACTTGTTCATTACGTACATTGTTACTTCAAAACCGAAACGCATTTCAGTAGCAGCAGGTGTTGTCCACATAATGTAATCTCCTTTTAGTTTTTAGATTCTGTATAAGTAAACTTTTACAGTTTCACTACTATATACAGTATTCATACTCGATGGCTTTACCTAGTCATGAAAACAACCTACGTAAAATCATGAATACCCATATAAATAATGCATAAAAAAAGGGCACATTTGTATGTGCCCTTTCCATCGTTCATTACAACATGAGGAAGTAATTACTACGAACGATAAGCTGTTTCGCCATGAGAAGTTGAGTCAAGACCCGTTCTCTCGTCTTCTTCAGAAACACGAAGACCCATTGTGGCATCAATAATTTTAAATAGTACGTAGCTGATTACGCCACACCACACAATCGTAATGCCGATTGATTTAGCTTGAACTATAAACTGACTCATCATAGTTACGCCATCATCAAAACCAACACCACCAAATTGTGGGGCCATTAGGACTGCAAGGCTAAGTGCACCTACGGTACCTGCAACGCCATGAATACCGAAGACGTCTAATACATCATCGTAACCCAGAGCAACCTTAAGGCTTGTTACTGCCCAGTAAGCTATGATCGAAGCAATTACACCAAGAACAATAGCGCCCATAGGACCAACCACTGCACAAGCAGGGGTAATAGCGACTAAGCCTGCGATAGCACCAGAAGCACCACCCAACATAGAAGGTTTACCTTTAGCAATCCACTCCATTGCGATCCAACCAAGTACCGCAGCTGCAGTTGCAACTTGTGTGTTGATCATTACTAAACCAGCAGTCCCGTCAGCAGCTAACTCACTGCCCACGTTAAAACCAAACCATCCAGCCCAAAGTAATGAAGCGCCAATCATAGTGAACGGGAGATTATGAGGAGCCATAGACTCTTTACCATAACCAATACGTTTACCAAGAACGATAGCGCCAACTAATGCCGCGATACCTGCGTTAATGTGAACCACGGTTCCACCAGCGAAATCGATCGCACCCATTTGCGAGATAATACCGCCACCCCAAACCATATGACAGATTGGTGCGTACACTAGTAATGCCCATCCAGTCAAAAACACTAGCAGTGATGAGAACTTAATACGCTCAGCAAAAGCACCAACAATAAGTGCTGGGGTTAAGGCAAAAAATGTTAGTTGGAAAGTAACGAATACATACTCAGGAATAGAACCGGACACTGTATCTCCAGTAATACCATTTAAGAATGCCGCGCTAAATCCACCAACGTAGTCATTGTAAGGGCCTTCTGTGAATGCCAGGCTGTAGCCAAATACGACCCAAATTACCGACATCAGAGAGAAGGTTACAAATACTTGCATCAGCACTGATAGCATGTTCTTAGAACGAACTAAGCCACCATAGAATAATGCAAGGCCAGGAATAGCCATTATTAATACAAGGATTGTTGCCATAATCATCCAGGCCGTATCACCTGAGTTAATTGTAGCGACCTCTTCCACCACCGCTGCCATTTCTTCTGACATTACAATGTGGGAGAATCCCATCATTAAAAGACCCATAAGGCCAGTCAAACTAAACTTTGAAAATAATTTTGTCATGTCTGTCTCCTAAAGAGCGTCCTCACCGGTTTCACCGGTGCGGATTCGTTTAACTTCATCAAGACTCATAACGAAAATTTTGCCGTCACCAATTTTTCCGGTAGCAGCTGACTTTTCTATGGCCCCAATAACCTTTTTCAGTATCTTGTCCGATACCGCAACCTCTAACTTCACCTTCGGCAGAAAATCGATGACGTACTCTGCTCCCCTATAAAGTTCGGTATGCCCTTTTTGACGTCCAAAGCCTTTAACTTCAGTCACGGTAATACCTTGCACACCGATTTCTGAAAGGGCCTCTCTGACTTCATCAAGCTTAAATGGCTTAATAATTGCAGTTACAAATTTCATATTCGTTCCCCTGTAAATTGAAAAGCGGGGGCTTACACCCCCACTTAGTTTTTATTGCTTAGAATCCTGCAGCTAAATATACTCCGCCAACTGCGTCGCCTAAGTACTCACCTTTAACGGTCCAATTAGCCTCTTTCTGATCAGTATCTGTATAGAAAGCACCAACACTGTAAGTATCGTTAATTGCATAATCTAAATTAACTTTCCAATCAGTATAGTCATAGTCAACAGCTCCCTGTCCGTCGAATTGTTGGTGGCCCACTGAAAATGATGCAACCATAGGAGTATCGCCTACCGGCACGTCAACAGCTAATGTCAAATAATCACTGCCATCTGCAGCAGAAAAACCCCATGCATCCGTAGAAATTACGTTGTAATATGTAAGGCCAGCGCTTGCAAAACCAAAGTCTTTGCTTACACCAATGTAAAGCTCTGTAGCATCTGCTTCAGCCGCACCCAAAACATTTTTACCTGGGTAAAAGAATTGTAGAATACCAACATCTAGATCAACCGGGCCAACTGTTCCAGCCCATCCTGCGTACACATCTGTTTCTAAGCTGTTATTGCTCATAATGACAGCTTCAGTTGTCCACGATACGTTTGACGCCCAAACACCTGCATACAAACCAGATGAATGCTCTAAGTCAAAACCTCCTTGAAGGGCAGGGTCTCCTTTAGTTTGTGTATAGCCACGGAAAACGTAATCTGAATACAACCCAACGTTACCACTAACGCTCCAATCAGATGCTGCTTCTGCGGCTGGAGCCTCTTCTGCTACTACGGAAGTCATAGGAACTACAAGGGCACCTAACACAGCTAATTTTAATTTTGATAATGTCATTTACTTCACTCCTTGTTAAAACAAATCACAACGTGTGATGTGTTATTCGTAGTTAAATTTAAAAGCTTATTTCTACTAACCTACTTGCTACTTAAATAGTAAAAATGCCATACTATCTTTAAACAAATGCAAAGTTTCATGTAGAATCAGTGCTTTAGTGAGGTCAATTTATGATAGAAAAAGTGAAGATTCAAGAGATTTCCGACAAAATTCGCAAAGTTATCGAAAACTCACCAATAAGTGACATAAATGACAATATCCATGCACTACTTCAGGGCATGTTTGCTAAATTGGACCTAATTTCACGCGAAGAGTTTGATGTACAAACCCAAGTATTGAAGCGAACAAGAGAAAAATTAGAGGCATTAGAGGCTAAGATTGAAAGCCTCGAAACCAAATCCAAAAAATAAACTCTGATGTTACTGATAATTTCAGTTACCATTTTACCTACATGAATAAATCCATCACGTCCGATACCGAAAAGCAATTAAAAACCATCCTATCCAAAAGAATTATGATGATGGATGGTGCTATGGGTACCATGATTCAGCAACACCATCTAACAGAAGAAGATTATCGAGGAAAACAATTTAGTACATTCGCCTCACCCGACGGCCAACGTGAATTATTTCTTAAGGGTAACAACGAACTACTGAGCATTACCCAGCCAGATATCATCCAACAGATTCATGAGTCCTACTTGGAAGCAGGGTCTGACATCATCGAGACCAATACCTTTGGGGCTAACAGTGTCGCCCAAGATGATTACTATATGCCACACCTGGTATATGAGATGAATTTAGAATCAGCACGGCTAGCAAAAAATGCTGCAAATAAATATAGCACCCCCGATAAGCCTCGCTTTGTTGCAGGAGCTATTGGCCCGACCCCAAAGACCGCGTCTATTTCTCCTGACGTTAATGATCCAGGGGCCAGGAATATCAATTTTGATCAGTTGGTTGCAAGCTACCAAGAGCAGACTAGAGCATTGATTGAAGGTGGCGTAGACATCATCCTGGTAGAGACAGTTTTTGACACGCTGAATTGCAAGGCAGCACTTTTTGCTGTGAACGCTGTCTTTGCTGAGCAATCTTCAAGACTCCCCCTTATGATATCTGGTACCGTGACCGATGCATCCGGAAGAATTTTATCAGGGCAAACCGTGAGCGCCTTCTGGAATTCAATTAGGCATGCCAAACCGCTAACGATAGGATTAAATTGCGCACTAGGAGCTGCTCTGATGAGGCCCTATGCAGAAGAACTGTCCAAGATTGCCGACACCTATATTTGCATCTATCCCAATGCGGGGTTGCCAAACCCTATGTCAGATACCGGTTTTGATGAAAAGCCTCATGACACATCCTCGTTATTAAAAGAATTTGCCGACAGCGGCTTCATTAACATAGCCGGAGGTTGTTGCGGGACCACCCCTGATCATATCCGGGCCATTGCCGAACAGGTAAAAGATGTGAGTCCCCGGGTCTTGCCAACACTGGATACTTATACTCGCCTAGCTGGCTTAGAACCCTTGGCCATCAAAGAAGGCACTCTCTTTATTAACGTCGGCGAGCGAACTAACGTCACCGGCTCTAAAGCTTTTGCTAAGCTCATCATCGAAGAACAGTTTGAAGAGGCGGTATCTGTGGCAAGGCACCAGGTAGAGAATGGTGCTCAGGTTATTGATATCAATATGGATGAGGGTATGCTCGATTCGCTTGAAGCCATGCAGCATTTCCTCAATTTGATTGCATCAGAGCCTGACATTGCACGCATTCCGATCATGATTGACTCATCAAAATGGGAAGTCATTGAGGCAGGCCTCAAGTGCGTCCAAGGAAAAGCCATCGTCAACTCCATTTCGCTTAAAGAGGGTGAAGAAAGCTTTATTAAGCAGGCAAAGCTATGTCTCAACTATGGGGCAGCTGTGGTTGTGATGGCCTTTGATGAGAAAGGTCAAGCAGACACCTATGAGAGAAAAATAGAAATATGTAAACGTGCCTATGACACGCTAGTAAATAATCTAGGCTTTCCGCCAGAAGATATTATTTTTGATCCCAACATTTTTGCCGTTGCTACAGGCATAGAAGAACATAACAATTACGCCGTAGACTTCATCAACGCCACGAAATGGATAAAAGACAATCTCCCGTATGCCAAAATATCTGGCGGGGTATCTAATGTCAGTTTTAGTTTTAGAGGGAATGACTTAGCACGAGAAGCGATTCATACGGTATTTTTGCATCATGCCATCAAGGCTGGTTTGACTATGGGTATCGTGAACGCCGGCATGATTGGATTATACGATGACTTATCAGACAGCTTGAAAGAAGCCGTTGAGGATGTAATTCTCAACAGACGCCCTGATGCCACGGAAAGGATGATCGACATTGCTGGCACACTCAAAGGAAGTAAAAAAGAAGAATTGATGTTAAATTGGCGTGGAGATGATGAGAATCCCGTGCCAGTTGAAAAGAAAATTGAGTATGCCTTAGTGCATGGTGTGACCGATTTCATCGTCGAGGATACCGAGGAAGCGCGCCTAAAAATTATGAGCCAAGAAGGTGGTCGCCCTATCAATGTGATTGAAGGTCCATTAATGGATGGTATGAACGTAGTCGGCGACCTGTTTGGTCAAGGTAAAATGTTTTTACCGCAAGTTGTGAAGTCGGCCAGAGTGATGAAACAAGCCGTTGCGCATCTTGTGCCCTTTATCGAAAAAGAAAAAGAAGAAGACGAAAAAAGAACCGGTATAAAAGCTAAACCTAAAGGCAAGATGTTAATAGCGACAGTAAAGGGCGACGTTCATGACATAGGAAAGAATATTGTCTCCGTAGTGCTGCAATGCAATAACTTTGAAGTAGTCAACATGGGCGTGATGGTGCCGTGTGCCGAGATATTAGCTAAAGCCAAGGAAGAAAATGTCGACATTATTGGTCTATCCGGTTTGATTACGCCCTCCCTTGAAGAAATGACACATGTGGCTAGCGAGATGCAGCGCGATCCTTACTTTAACGAAAATAATATCCCTCTATTGATCGGTGGCGCAACTACCTCACGAGCACATACCGCGGTGAAGATTGCAGAACACTATGATGGTCCGGTTATTCATGTATCGGATGCATCACGTTCAGTATCAATTATGCAATCACTTATGGACCCTCAACAAAAAATTGATTACATCGTTAATTTATCAAAAGATTATGAAAATGTAAGGCAATTGCATGCCAAGAAAAAAGGCGCCACCTATATTCCTATTAAGGAAGCCAGGAAAAATAAATTAAGCTTAAACTTTGAGCCACAGAAACCTAAGTTTATTGGACGTCGGATATTTAAAAATATTGACCTACAATTAATCAAAGACTATATCGACTGGTCCCCATTCTTCCAGACATGGGATCTGCATGGCAAGTACCCAGGTATTTTAGAAGACAGTATTGTGGGCGAAAGTGCCTCTCAATTGTTTGCTGAAGCGCAAAAAATGCTTTCTAAAGTCATCAATGAAAAAAAATTGCAGGCTAACGGTGTGATCGGCTTCTATCCAGCCAATACTGTGAATGATGATGACATTGAGATTTATGCGGATGAAAATGCCTCAGAGCCTTTTCTAACTTATTACGGACTAAGGCAACAAACACAGAAACCAACTATCAATGGCAAGAAAAATCCTAATCTATGCTTAGCCGATTATATTGCCCCAAAGAATGGCGGAGTAAAAGATTACATTGGGCTCTTCGCGGTGACCTCAGGGATTAATGTCGAAGTCTATGAAAAGGTATTCGACAAAGCGGAAGATGATTACAGCGGCATCATGATAAAAGCCATCACAGATAGGTTGGCCGAAGCTTTTGCTGAATATATGCACGACAGGGTGAGGCAAGATTTATGGGGCTATCAACCCGAAAGCCTATCGACAGAAGATTTGATCCATGAAAAATATCAAGGCATTAGGCCTGCGCCAGGATATCCGGCCTGCCCAGAACACACAGTGAAAAAAGAAATATTCGCGCTATTAAAGGCTCAAGAAATTGGCATGGAACTAACGGAAAGCATGGCGATGACACCTGTATCATCCGTCAGTGGATTTTATTTTGCTCACCCCGAAGCAAAATATTTCAGTGTTGACAAAATTGATACCGACCAATTAGAAGACATGGCATCCAGACGATCTGTTTCTGTCGATCAACTAAAAAAATGGCTCGCTTCGAATCTTAGGTAAATATGCATATTCATATATTAGGTATATGTGGAACATTTATGGCAGGCATAGCCTCCTTAGCTAAAGCCGAGGGGTTCAAAGTTACCGGGTGTGACCAGAATGTTTATCCTCCTATGTCCACTCAATTAGCGGAACAAGGAATCGATATTATCGAAGGGTTTGATGCCTCACAAACTGGAATAAATCCAGATATTTATATTATTGGTAATGTTATTGCCCGGGGTAATACCCTAATGGAATCGATATTAAACCAAAACTTACCTTATCTATCTGGACCACAATGGCTGTATGAACATGTACTTCATGATAAATGGGTCTTAGCTGTTGCAGGAACACATGGGAAAACCACAACAACTGCAATGCTTGCTTGGATTCTAGAATCTAACGGCCTAGCTCCCGGTTATCTAATAGGAGGCGTCCCCGGTAATTTTAACAGTTCAGCAAAGCTACCCGATAACACCCTAAAAAATGCTCCTAGCTTCTTTGTCATCGAAGCCGATGAATATGACACAGCATTCTTTGATAAACGGTCTAAATTTGTTCATTATCATCCACGTACCTTAATATTAAATAATTTAGAATTTGATCATGCAGATATTTTTGATAACCTTGAACACATAAAAAAACATGTTCATCATCTCGTAAGAACTATGCCGGAACATGGCCGCATAATCTGCAATGCAGAAAGTAAGGCATTACAAGAAACAATTAGCATGGGCCTATGGTCAGAAATTGAGTATTTTTCTGATGACAAAGAATGGTCCTACCAGTGGCAAGAAGATAAACAATCTATTGATATTTTTCACCAAACAAAAAAACAAGGCACTCTCGTATGGGGGCTCATTGGTCATCATAATGCATCTAATGCTCTAGCTGCTATTGCCGCGGCAAGGCATGTAGGAGTCTCACCAGAACAATCTATCCAAGCGCTTTCCTCATTTAAGGGCGTAAAGAAACGCATGGAAAAAATCGCTGAGCTGAAAAATGGAGTGCTGATTTATGATGATTTTGCCCATCATCCATCCGCTATTCGGACTACGCTGGAAGGTTTAAGTCATACTAAAAAGTCAGGAAGAATTGTAGCTGTCATTGAACCAAGATCAAACACGATGAAGCTTGGGTCAATGAAAGCAGACCTACTCAAGAGCCTTGAAGCTGCCGACCAAGTGTATTGCTTTACAAATAATTTAACTTGGGATGCACATAAATTATTTAAGGATTACCCCAAAGCTATGGTCTCTGATAATATAAATGACATTGCACAAGCGATTGTAGAAAACCACCGAAGTGAGGACCATATAGTTTTTATGAGCAATGGAAATTTTTCTGGTATACAAAGCAAAGTCATCGCATTATTTCAATGACGTCTAATATGATGAAGGATCCACTTAGCCATATTCATTTCATAGTTGCTATTCTTATCTCACTCATTATGCATTTATCCTTCGTAATGTATGGAAGCTTTCAGCCTACAGATATTGCTAATTTTGAAATTTCTCCGGATATTGAGTTAACTATAGTACAACAGCCAAAAATAATCCCTCCCGTTCAGAAGCCTATAAATAAAACCATAACGCCAAAAGTTGTGATGGAAAAAAAAGCTGTGTCTCCAAAAATCGAACGTCCTCCTGTTGTCGATGAAAAGCTCACGGCAAATAACAAAGCAGAGTTAATTGATGAAAAAGAACAGCAAAGTAAGGTTATTAACACTGATCAATTAATATCGGATCTCAGTAAACTAGATTTAACCCCAAGAAAGAAAAATCGCCCTCGAGTAAAGACCGTTTCTGCTCGCACAACTGACTATGAGTACAGGCTTTACTTTGAGGCGTGGAGGCAGAAGATTGAAAGACTAGGTGCTCTAAATTACCCAGAGGAGGCTAGAGCTGGTAATTTAGGGACACTCCGATTGACGGTGAGTCTAACCTCGGAAGGACAAATCAAACAAATTATTATCAATAAAAGTTCTGGGTTTGATGCTCTGGATAAGGCCGCTATAAAAATTGTTGAATTAGGTGAGCCCTACGCCGAATTTTCTGAAAAAATGCGCAAAGAAGTCGATATTATCAATATCACACGAACATGGAAATTTACTGAAGAGAATAATTTATCGTCTAATTAGATAATCCTATCTTTTTAATTTTTTCTGATCTCGATGTGGATAACTAACAAATCAAGTATCATATAAGCATATAGTTGCTGAAATAAATACATGAAAACCTTAAGCATTATCAATCATGATCGAACAATTTTCGATAAGAAATACATTTACCCGGTCGTATCAAGAAGGGCTGGCGGTTTATCTCTTGGCATCAACCTTAATACTAATAATGCCTGTAATTGGCAGTGTATTTATTGTGAAATTCCCAATCTAACCAGGGGAAAGCCCGAGCCTATTGATATTCATTTATTAAAAAAAGAACTGTATTTTTGGCTTGAGGAAATTGTTCATAATAATTTTCTGTCTAAACATACCGTTGCTGGAACTACCTTTAAAGACATAGCCTTCTCTGGAAACGGAGAGCCAACAGCGGCTAGAGAATTTGCTGAGGTAACCCAGGTGGTAGTAGAAGCCATAAATGATTACAAATTAGTCGACCAACTGACAATGCGAGTTATTACTAATGGAAGTAATATGACTAACAAATCAGTCCAAAAAGGGTGGGCCGCGATTCAATCTATCCAGAAGGAAGTATGGTTTAAAATTGACAGTGTAATGGACGATGAAATTAAATTAATTAATCAAATTAATAGTAGCCTAGGGGTTACTAAAAATAATATTGAGGCATCCTTATCCGTCTCGCCAACTATTATACAAACCTGTCTAATTAAAATGAACGGGCAATTACCTTCAAATAAAAGTATTGATGCTTACATTGAATTTCTCAAGCATTACGAGGATCGATTAAGTGGTATTCATTTATATAGCCTTGCAAGGCCATCGGAGCAAAATATTTCCATAGAAATTGAACGTCTAACTGAAAGCGAGCTAGATCAAATTGCTGATAAAATAAGAGTCCTTAATGTACCGGTGCACGCCTACATCTAAATGACTGCCTTAAAAAAAATTGTTCTTTTTTTCCTTCTTTTTTGTCTGGTGGGCTGCCAACAATCTGACTCGGATTGGTCGTCTTACGGACAAGATCACACCAACCAACGATATTCACGCTTAGATCAAATCAATGATACGAATGTTAAAGACCTAAAATTGTCTTGGCAATACCAAACGGGAATTAAAGCGACTTTTCAAGCCACACCAATCGTTCAGAGCGGTGTTATGTATATATCACTCCCTTATAACCATATTATTGCCATGAATGCTAAAACAGGAAAAGTCATCTGGCGATACGAACACGATCGGAATCGGAACTGGAAAATGTGCTGCGGACCAACAAACCGAGGCGTTGCAGTTTATGGTGAACAACTATTTATGGGTACCGTAGATGCAAGACTTATATCCTTAGATATTAAAACAGGTAAAAAGTTATGGGACATTAATGTAGTAGAAGATACTGTAGGAACCGAATCTATTTCTGCCTTAAATACCAGCGATCCAAATAGAGAAAAACAAGTCAGCGGTGGAACGGGCGCAGGCATTTCGATGGCTCCCGTAGTCTATGAAAATAAAGTGATTGTTGGTATTACCGGGGTAGGTTATGGATTGCATGTTGAAGGACACGAAAAAGATGCGCCCCTAGGGGCCGTCGTAGGAGTTTCAGGAAGGTTTGGTCGGCCTGGCTTTTTAGCAGCCTATGATATCTATTCGGGAAAGCAAATATGGCAATTTGATACGATCCCTAACGAAGGATGGGAGGGTGAGTTTAGCAACTACACTAAAGATGGAGAGGTGTTAAATAGGGATTTGCTCAACGAAAAAGAGTCGTTATCCCAATATCCTGATGCTGCAAAATATGGCGGGGGTTCTGCATGGACAACCCCGGCTATTGATAAGGAAACACATACCTTATTCTTTGGTACAGGGAATCCATCCCCTCAAATGAGCGATCAAAGTAGACCAGGTGACAACTTGTATACCGTCTCACTTATTGCTTTAGATGCAAATACTGGAAAATTAAAATGGTATTACCAGCAAGTACCACATGATATATGGGGTTACGATGTAGCCAGCCCCCCGGTCATCTTTCATACCATTCATGAAGGAAAGATTATTCCTGCGGTAGGACAGGCAGGTAAAACAGGCTGGTTTTATATTCATGATAGAAATTCAGGAGAGTTGCTCCTAAAATCAGAGCCCTTTGTCCCACAAAATAATATGTTCGCTGAAGCGAGCGAAGAAGGAACTGTTATATATCCTGGAATATTAGGTGGATCCAACTGGTCTCCAGTAAGCGTTAATATTGACCAGCATCTTGCATACGTTTCTGGCATACATGCTCCGATTAAATACACACAACATGAAAAAATAGTTAATGGTAAAGCGATTAGATATACTAGCTCTGAGCCTACCGATGATGATCAGTGGGGACTATTGTCAGCTATTGACCTAACTAACGGAAAGATTCGCTGGCAACATCGTACAGACCAGCCTTTGCTAGGAGGAACCCTCGCAACAAAAGGTAACATAGTTTTTGTTGGCGAAGGTAATGGAAATTTTAGTGCTATCCATGCAGGCTCAGGCGAGTCACTTTGGTCGGTAAAAATTAATGCAGGAGTGAATGCCCCCGCTATTTCTTATATGATTGATGGGAAGCAGTATATTGCTGTAGTATCTGGTGGAAATAAAATTATGGGCTACAAACAAGGTGACTTTATCAGTGTCTATAGCCTCAATTAAAAATACACAAAAATTATTTTCGGATCTGCAGAGAGCCCGAAGAAAAATTATTTTTCCTCTAATACTATTAACGGTTGTTCCTTATTTTTTCTTTATATGGATAATTGCTTTTAATCCGACTATCTTCGGTCAATTAATTGGTAGGGGATCTTTGTCTATTGGAATTGTTCTTGGATTTCTCTTAATTCTTCATATTTTCCTGATCACTTTTTTATATGCTTATCTGGTTAACAAGAAATTAGAGCCATTGGTTAGCAAATTAATTAGGGCTAAATAAGTTTAATGGGCTTTAACAACACAGCTGTTTTGATGTTTGTTTTATTTGTAGGCCTAACCATATACATAACCTATTGGGCGTCAAAAAAAACTCAGACAGCGAAAAGTTTTTATACTGCTGGTGGCGATATTACAGGTTTTCAAAATGGGCTGGCCATTTCAGGTGACTTTATGTCTGCCGCCTCTTTTCTTGGTATATCAGGACTCGTCTATCTAACCGGGTTTGACGGATTGATTTACTCTATTGGATTTCTTATTGGATGGCCGATTATTTTATTATTAATTGCTGAGCCTTTAAGGAATTTGGGGAAATACAGTTTCGCTGACGTCGCTTCTTTTCGCTTGCAACAAAAACCAATTAGATTGCTTGCTGCATGCGGATCACTTTGCACCGTCATTTTATATTTGATCGCCCAAATGGTGGGTGCCGGAAAGCTGATTGAGCTATTGTTTGGATTACCTTACTACAGCGCAGTGATTATTGTTGGTGGCCTAATGATACTTTACGTAACTTTTGGTGGAATGCTTGCCACGACCTGGGTTCAGATAATTAAGGCCATATTATTGCTTTCAGGGGCAACACTCATTGCCGTATTGGTGCTGATTCAGTTCAATTTTAGCATCGATCATTTCTTCACAGCGGCCATTAACATTCATCCAAAAGGGGTTGAAATTTTAGCGCCAGGTGGCCTAATATCAGACCCAGTTTCTGCTATATCGCTTGGGCTGGCCTTGATGTTTGGAACGGCAGGCCTCCCCCATATCTTAATGCGCTTCTTCACGGTAAAAGATGCCGTAGAAGCTAGGAAGTCGGTAGTCTATGCAACAGGATTTATTGGCTACTTCTATATATTAACTTTTATTATTGGATTCGGGGCCATCATTCTAGTGTCTCAAAACCCTCAATACCTCAATGAATTAGGCCAGCTGATAGGTAATAACAATATGGCTGCTATTCATTTAGCACATGCTGTTGGTGGCGACTTGCTCCTAGGATTTATTTCCGCTGTCGCGTTTGCAACAATTTTAGCCGTTGTATCCGGCCTAACCCTTGCTGGAGCCTCTGCTATTTCACATGACCTGTATGCCAATGTATTTAGTGGGAAAAAGTATAGTGAAAAAAAAGAGATGCGAGTATCAAAAATTGCTACGGTGTGTTTAGGACTTTTGGCTATACTACTTGGTATTACATTTGAAAGCCAAAATATCGCGTTCATGGTTGGTTTAGCATTCGCTATAGCAGCCAGCACCAACTTTCCCATCCTGCTTCTATCTATTTATTGGAAAAAACTAACCACTAAAGGAGCAGTTATTGGTGGCACTGCGGGCCTTATATCGGCGATCGTCTTGGTAGTTTTAGGTCCTGTTGTTTGGGTCGATGTATTTAATAATAAGGGGGCTATTTTTCCTTATAAGTACCCTGCTCTATTTTCTATGAGCATTACCTTTCTAGGCATTTGGTTTTTTTCTGTGACTGACAAAAGTAAAAATGCTTATTTAGAACAAGCCAAATTTGATGCCCAATTCTTTCGATCTCAAACGGGTGTCGGTATTGATAAAGGCATAAAGCATTGATGGGTGTGCTAACGGTTTTTTTACTACAATATCAATAGTCTAGATCATACTGGGGTGCAGTTAGGCTGCTAAGCCTTATGATATTTTTTGCTATAACTTCTTACTTCATCAAGCATACATTCAACATTTTCAGGTGGGGTAAATTGTATGATTCCATGCCCAAGATTAAATATATGACCTTCACCGTGTCCGTAACTATCTAAAATATTTCGTACGGCTGACCTTATTGCTTTTGGCTCCGATAACAATATTGCTGGGTCAAGATTTCCCTGAAGGACTAATTGATCATTAACTACTTTACGAGCATTGCCTAAATTTGTTTGCCAATCTATGCCCAGTGCATCAGCACCACTTTGAGCTTGAAGGTCAAGCCATTGCCCGCCACCCTTAGTAAAGATTATTTTAGGGGTGCTTTCAAAGCCCATTAAATTTAAATTTTCGATAATCACTTTCATATAATTTAATGAATGGCTCTCGTATTCGTGATGTGAGAGGGCTCCACCCCATGAATCAAAAATCATTACCGCGTCTGCTCCAGCTTCTATTTGTTTTGCCAAATATATAGAAACGGATTCTGCAGTTACCTTAAGAATATGGTGCATTAGATCTGGTCGTGAATATAACATTTTTTTAATATTAAGGAACCCTGTTCCTCCTTGTCCCTCAACCATGTAAGTCGCTAGTGTCCATGGACTTCCTGCAAAACCAATTAATGGTACACGTCCATTCAATGCTCTCTTTATCGACTGCACTGCATTAAAAACGTACCCTAATTTTTCTTCTACATTTGGTACATCTAACTTTTGGATTGCCTTCTCATCGGTTAATGGATAATGAAACTTTGGTCCTTCACCGTCAACAAAATGAAGCCCTAAACCCATGGCATCAGGTACTGTCAGTATGTCAGAAAATAATATAGCAGCATCTAATAGGGGGTATCGGTCGAGTGGTTGTAGGGTTACTTCAATGGCAAAGTCAACATTCTTACATAAATCTAGGAAGCTTCCGGCATGCTTTCTTGTTTTGCGGTATTCCGGTAGGTACCTTCCTGCCTGACGCATCATCCATACAGGGGTATAGGGTGTGGCTTCTTGTTTAAGTGTCTTTAGAAAGACGTCATTTTTAATAGGAGTCATTGGGGTTAGTATAGTTTAGTCATCACTAAATATATCCGGAGTAATTAAGTCTAAGGTATCAACCACCAACTCTCCCGTTGACACCGCAGCACCTCCAGCAGTATCTACTACTGCAACGGTCGTCATACATCCTGACAACAATACAAGCAGAAAAAAAAGAAGATTTTTCACCAATATTATTATTAACGGGGGAGGTTACTTGAACCCATCAAGAACTCGTCTACAGATCGGGCACACTGACGACCTTCTCTTATAGCCCATACAACTAATGACTGACCTCTTCGCATATCACCTGCTGCAAACACTTTGCTTCTTGATGTCGTATATGAATTTTCGCCCTCGGTTTCAGCTTTGGCATTGCCCCTGGCATCTTTATCAATACCAAACTTATCTAAAATAGTTTGTTGGGGGCTCACAAAGCCCATAGCCAATAAAACTAAGTCCGCTTTCATGGTGAATTCGGAATTAGGGACTTCTTGCATCTTGCCATCTTTCCATTCCACTCTGGCTGCAACTAATTCTTTTACTTTTCCGTTTTCACCTATAAATGATTTGGTTGCCACAGACCAGTCTCTTTCACACCCCTCTTCATGAGAGCTAGATGTTCTCATCTTAAGAGGCCAATAAGGCCACACTAATGATTTGATTTCTTTTTCCGGAGGTTGGGGCATTAGTTCAAACTGATAAACTGATGCAGCTCCATGACGATTTGAAGTGCCAACACAGTCTGATCCAGTATCACCACCCCCAATAACTACAACGTTCTTTCCTGTCGCGGTAATTTGATCTTTTACCTCATCACCTGCAACGATTTTATTTTGATTAGGTAGAAAATCCATGGCGAAATGCACTCCTTCCAATTCTCTTCCAGGGACAGGAAGGTCTCTTGGCCACTCGGCACCCCCTGCAAGAATGACTGAATCAAAATCGTGCACTAATTGATCTGGGTCAACATTTTCACCAACGTTCTGATTGGTTTTAAAAGTAACGCCCTCCGCTTCCATTTGAACAACACGTCGATCAATATGGAATTTTTCCATTTTAAAATCTGGTATGCCATACCTTAATAGTCCACCAATGCGATCATTTTTTTCTAAGACAACCACGTCATGTCCTACTCTTGCCAGTTGCTGAGCTGCTGCCAAACCTGCCGGTCCTGAGCCTACGATAGCAATTTTTTTACCTGTTTTATTTTTTGGTGGTTGAGGAACAACCCAATTGTTTTCCCATGCCTTATCAATAATGGCATGCTCAATTGACTTAATTCCGACCGGATCATCATTAATATTTAATGTGCATGCAGCCTCACAAGGAGCAGGGCAAATTCTCCCAGTAAATTCCGGAAAATTATTAGTAGAATGAAGCACCTCAATTGCTTGTTCCCAGTTTTGCTGAAATACTAGGTCGTTCCAATCAGGAATAATGTTATTAACAGGGCATCCGTTATTACAAAAAGGTATGCCACAATCCATACATCTTGCTCCCTGTGTTTTTGCCGCCTCGTCAGATAAGTGCAGCACAAACTCTTTATAATTTTTTACCCTTTCTGCAGGTGGAATATTTTCTTCGGCAATCCTAGGAAAATCCATAAAACCTGTAACCTTCCCCATTTATGCCACCTCCTTAATTGTTTGTGCATGTAACTCGTCTAATGCTCTTCTATATTCGTTAGGCATAACTTTGACAAATTTTTCAATGGACGTTTCCCAATTATTTAATATATCACCCGCTATGGTGCTGTTAGTAAATTGATGGTGATTGGCTATTAATTTATTCAGAATCGTTTCATCCGTTAAATTTAGGTGTTTTGGTCCTTTAGCTTGCACAGTCTCTTTTACTACTTTTTCTAAAGTTACCATTGATAGATTGCATGATTGTGTAAATGTCCCTTCTGGATCATAAATATATGCAACGCCTCCCGACATCCCAGCAGCAAAATTTTGCCCCGTTTGCCCCAACACGACCACAGTACCTCCAGTCATATATTCACAGCCATGATTACCAACACCTTCAACTACCGCTGAGGCACCAGAATTCCTCACGCAGAATCTCTCACCTGCAATACCCCTAAAGTATGACTCTCCTGAGGTTGCTCCATACATTACGGTATTTCCAACGATAATATTTTTTTCTTCTATGCCTTTAAAGTGTTGTGGTGGACGAATAATAATATGGCCCCCACATAAGCCTTTGCCAACGTAATCATTGCCTTCGCCATGAAGGTTCAATGTTATGCCTTTGGCTAAAAAGGCTCCAAAACTCTGCCCGGCCGTGCCTTCAATATTGACTCTAATAGTGTTATCTGGAAGACCGTCATTGCCATAGCGTTTAGCAATCTCATGAGACAACATAGTGCCAACTGTACGATTTGTATTTGTTATGGCTATATCAAAAACCGTAGGTTCTCTTTTTTCAATCGATAACTTGGCTTTTTTAATAATTTCAAGATCTAATGCTTTGTCTAATCCATGGTATTGCTGCTCGACATTGTATCGAGATACCTCTGCGCCCATATCTGGCTGATGAAAAATTTTACTAAAATTCAATCCCTGAATTTTCCAATGTTCAATGCCTTGCTTCATATCTAATAAATCACTTCGGCCTATCAAGTCATTAAATTTTTTCATGCCTAGTGAAGCCATAATTTCACGAATTTCTTCTGCAATAAAGAAGAAGAAATTAACTACGTGTTCGGGTTGACCATTAAATCTTTTCCTGAGTTCTGGGTCCTGAGTTGCAATACCTACCGGACAGGTATTAAGGTGACACTTTCTCATCATGATGCAACCCTCAACTACAAGTGGCGCTGTAGCAAAACCAAATTCATCCGCCCCCAATAATGCGCCAACAATAACATCCCGGCCCGTTTTCATCTGTCCGTCTACTTGAAGCACGACACGGCCTCTTAATTGATTTAATACTAAGGTTTGTTGAGTTTCAGCTAGCCCTATCTCCCAAGGAGTCCCCGCATGTTTAATCGAAGAAAGGGGTGACGCCCCTGTTCCGCCATCATGTCCAGCAATAACGATATGGTCAGATTTGGCTTTGGCTACCCCTGCCGCAACAGTTCCTACGCCAGTCTCTGAGACTAATTTCACAGAAATGCTAGCGCTTGGGTTTGCATTTTTAAGGTCATGGATCAATTGCGCTAGATCTTCAATGGAATAAATATCATGATGTGGAGGTGGTGAGATAAGTCCAACTCCTGGCACAGAAAATCTTAGCTTCGCTATGTAAGAGCTAACCTTATGCCCTGGCAGTTGTCCGCCTTCCCCTGGCTTTGCTCCTTGTGCCATTTTAATTTGGATTTGATCTGCAGCAGATAAATATTCTGCTGTTACTCCAAAGCGTCCGGATGCTACTTGCTTAATTCGTGATCGCATCGAATCACCAGCTACCAACGCATAATTGGATTCGATAATATCTTCACCAAGATGTTCTGCTATAGAAGAATCTTTGGTGATAGGTATAAAACGCTTCTTATCTTCGCCGCCCTCACCGGTATTAGACTTTCCACCTATACGGTTCATTGCAACTGCAAGCGTAGCGTGTGCCTCTGTAGATATTGACCCTAGGGACATCGCGCCTGTAGCAAAACGTTTTACAATTTCTTTAGCTGACTCAACTTCATCTATAGCAATTGGTGTTGCTTTTTTAAAACCAAAAAGCCCGCGCAAGGTTTTGTATTTTTTTGTTTGGTTGTTAATTAATTCTGCGTATTCTTTATAAGTGTCGTATTGATTTTTTCTAGTAGCATGCTGCAATTTTGCAATAGACTCAGGATTCCACATATGTTCTTCGCCGCGAATCCTAAATGCATACTCACCGCCAGCATCAAGAGCGTTGATAAGAACGGGGTCAAGACCAAAAGCAGCTTTATGTATTTGATTAGCCTCTTCTGCTATTTCCTTAATCCCAATACCTTCAATATTCGTAGGCGTGCCTTTAAAATATTTATCAATGAATATTTGATTTAGGCCAACTGCCTCAAAAACCTGTGCCCCACAATAGGACTGATAGGTAGAAATACCCATTTTTGACATGACCTTATTAAAGCCTTTACCGATAGCTTTAATATACTTCTCATGTGCACTGCTAAAGTCGTCTGCTAGCGTCCTAATAGTTTCATAGGTAAGCCAAGGGCAAACGGCTTCGGCGCCATAGCCTGCTAATAAAGCAAAATGGTGTACTTCCCGCGCAGATCCGGTATCAACTACTAAGCCGGTATTTGTTCTTATGCCATCTTTTACTAGAAATTGATGAGTAGCGGAGCATGCTAGCAATGCCGGAACCGCCAGATTGTTATTATCGGTTTGCCGATCAGACAAAATGATGATGTTCAGACCATCTTTTACAGACTGTTTTGCCTCTTCACAAATGCTAACCAAAGCTCTCTCCATCGCCTGGCCATAAGATTCATCATTACCAACCTTAAAGGTTATATCAATTACTTTTGATTTGAACTGGCCATTGGTCGTTTGATCAATATCTTTTAATGCCTCTAAATCTTCAAGGCTTAAAATTGGCTGGCTGGACTCTAAGCGCGCCGGGGGGTTTGTCTCTTCTATACCCAACAAATTAGGACGGGGACCAATAAAGGTAACCAAAGACATAACTAGCTCTTCTCTTATTGGGTCAATAGGAGGATTTGTAACCTGAGCAAACAACTGCTTAAAATAATTATAAAGTACCTTAGGACGGTTAGATAATACCGGGAGTGCTGCATCATTTCCCATTGACCCTGATGGTTCTTGCCCATCAGTAACCATAGGCTTAAGAATAAAATTAATATCTTCTTGGGTAAAACCAAATGCCTGCTGAATATCTAATAATGAGCCCTTCAATTTGATCTTAGCTTTTGCTTGTTTGAAATCACTTAAAATAAATCTAGATTGTTTAATCCATGTCTCGTATGGCTTGGCACTTGCTAACAACTTTTTAACCTCGGCATCGTCAATAATTCTCCCAGCCTGAAGATCAATAAGTAACATTTTTCCTGGTTCTAGGCGCCATTTTTTAACAATTTTTTCTTCAGGAAACTTAAGTACACCCATTTCAGATGCCATCATCACAACACCATCATCAGTCATTAAATAACGCGCGGGCCTTAAGCCATTTCGATCTAAAGTTGCACCGATCATTTGTCCGTCAGTAAAAGCTACAGCCGCTGGGCCATCCCATGGCTCCATCATTGCAGCATGATACTCATAGAATGACTTTCTCTCTTGACTCATCAGCGCATTACCAGACCAAGCTTCTGGTATCAACATCATCATTGCATGAGGCAAGCTATAACCACCTGCCACCAATAATTCTAAACAATTGTCGAAGCTTGCTGAATCCGATTGGCCCTCTGTAATAAGTGGCCACAATTTCTCCAGGTCATCGCCTAGCAACATAGACTTCATTTTCTTTTGTCTAGCATTAATCCAATTCTCATTGCCTCGTACAGTATTAATTTCACCATTATGAGCAATCATTCTGTATGGATGAGCAAGATCCCATGATGGGAAGGTGTTCGTTGAAAATCTTTGGTGGACTAAAGCCAAAGCTGACTCAGCGGATTGATCCAAAAGGTCTGGGAAAAATATGCCTACTTCGTTCGCTAAAAGCATCCCTTTATATACTATTGTTCTAGAAGACATAGAAGAAATATAAAAATTAGCAGGGTCAGATATATTGAGTGCATGGACGAGGTTTTCTATTCTCTTTCTAATAACAAAGAGCTTTCTTTCAAAAGTCATTTGTCCATCAACGTTATCTCCCTGACCAATAATGATCTGTTTGATAACTGGCTCAACGTTTCTTGCTGCGCCGGCTATATCTTCGTTATTAACTGGAACAGTTCTCCAGCCTAACTCTGTCTGCCCCTCTTCTGCAATAACTTTACTGATTATGTTTTCGCATGCTGCTCTAGACTTGTCTGCTTGAGGTAAAAAGAGCATCCCAATTCCATACTCACCTTCTTTTGGCAATTGAATAGCCAATGTTTTTGCTTCTTTTTGGAATAGTGTGTCTGGTATTTGAATAAGAATGCCTGCACCATCTCCTAATTTTGGGTCATAACCGGTAGCGCCCCTATGCGTTAGGTTGGTAAGAATCTCTAGGCCTTGCAAAATAATCTTATGACTTTTAATTCCTCGGCTATTGGCAACAAAACCAACGCCACAGGAATCGTGCTCGTTTGAAGGATTATAAAGGCCTTGTTTTTTTGGTGAGGCTGGGTGCGTCATTATTTATAATTAAGTATGTTAAACGGAACGGTAAATTTTATAGCTTTTTGCCCGCTTATTCAATGATCTTATGGTAAAAACCTCAATACTTATCCTAGCTGATCGAAGGCAACATTTGCGGCATCAATCGTTTGTTTTATATCAACCGAAGTATGAGCAGCCGAAACAAAACCTGCTTCAAATACTGAAGGTCCAAAATAAATGCCTTGGCTTAGCATCAAATGAAAGAATTTCTTAAATGTCTCTCTATCAGACCCCATGATTTCTTCAAAGCTATTAGGGGGAGTTTTACTAAAATACAACCCAAACATACCCCCTACATTGCGGGCACAAAAATCGACATTTCTCTCTTTGGCTGAAGCCGTTAAACCATCTACCAATTGTTTTGTTGTAGTGCTTAGTGCCTCAAAAAAATTTGGTTGCTGAATTAACTCTAGTGTTTTAAGGCCTGCCGCTACTGCTACTGGATTTCCTGACAACGTTCCTGCCTGATATACAGGGCCTAAAGGGGCAAGTTGCTGCATAATCTCCTTCTTTCCTCCAAATGCCCCTACTGGAAGACCCCCACCAATAACCTTGCCTAATGTCGTCATATCTGGGATTACATTAAACATTGCTTGTGCCCCACCTAATGCAACGCGAAAACCAGTCATTACTTCATCAAAGATTAATACAGCTCCGTATTTAGTACAAAGAGATCTGAGGGTGTCGAGAAATTCTTGATGGGGAATAATTAAGTTCATGTTACCTACTACTGGCTCAATAATAACGCAGGCAATTTCTCCACCAAGTGAGCCAAAAAGATCTTCCAGAGCTTGGGTGTCATTATAGGGAAGCGTTAAAGTATGTTTAGCGACATCGATAGGGACTCCCGCTGAACTAGGCTGGCCAAATGTTAGTGCGCCTGAACCAGCCTTTACTAATAAAGCATCTGCGTGACCGTGGTAACATCCTTCGAATTTTACAATTGTATCCCTACCAGTAAATCCTCTTGCAACTCTAATGGCACTCATGGTCGCTTCCGTGCCACTGCTAACCAAACGAACCTGCTCAATACTTGGAACTAATTTAACAATCTCTTCTGCCATATCTAACTCTCGAGAAGTCGGCGCACCAAAAGAGAGGCTACTTTTTGATGCCTCATTAACCGCGTCTAAAACCTCTTGGTTAGCATGTCCTAATATCATAGGGCCCCATGAATTAATGTAGTCAATGTATTCCTTATCGTCCTCATCCCAAAGTCGGCTTCCCAGTCCTCTCTTAAAAAAGATAGGAGTGCCTCCTACCGAGCTAAATGCTCTTACTGGAGAATTAACGCCCCCAGGAATATATTTTTTAGATTGCTCATATAAACTTTGATTTTTATTCATAGATTCCAACTTTCCAGGATTGTACAAAATTGTTTTGCAGTTACTTCAATATTATCAGAGTTAAAAAGGGATGAAACTAGAGCAACCGAGTTTATTTGTTCATCTTTTAACATATCTATATTTTCTAAGGATATCCCTCCAATAGCTACCAGAGGAATATTGCCTATATTTTTCACCTGCCTTAAGATTTCTAGAGTGACTCTTGGCGCATTAGGCTTGGTATTCGTTGGGAAAAAAGCTCCTAGAGCAATATAATCTGCATGCTTGTCATACGCCGCTTTGACTCTAGTTAATGAATTATAACAAGAGATTCCTATACATTTATCTGGCCCCAGTAATTTCCTGGCATTGTCTATACTGTCGTCATCTTTCCCTAAATGGACGCCAAATGCATCTAAATGTTTAGATAATTCAATATCATCATTAATGATAAGTCGCACTTCTTGTGCGTCACATAGCTCTTTTATCGCCGTAGCTTGTTGTTTTTTTTTATTTGGTTTTAAAGTTTTTGATCGATATTGAATGAGCTTCACTCCGCCTTCAATTGCTTGCCGAACCTGGCTGATCAAATAATCATTGTCTTCTTGGTCAGGAGTAATAGCATACAGCCCTCTAATTATGGTTGAAGCGTCCATCGCCATCCTCTTGATCTATCCAAAAAAGTCGGTCGGGAATCGCTTGGCCCATTCCCGGCTTAAATGCATTTTTTAGCGCTTGCCATGTGAAATCCTGTGCTTGCTCCACAGCGGACTCCAAACTAAGCCCCAGTGCAAGATAGCCAGCAATTGCTGATGTTAAAGTACATCCGGATCCATGGTAACTGCCGGGCAGTCTATCCCAGTAATACGGTATAGCATCTTTAGATTCTAAAAATAGGGTATTTATAACTGACTTTGTATTTTCATGTGTGCCTGTTATCAGTACATTTTGACATCCGAGTAACTTAAGCCGCTCAACGCATTGCTCTATACTTATATCTTCGAAATTCTCATCGCCTTCAATGACGAGTCTTCTGGCCTCGTAACTATTGGGGGTAATTAGGTACGACTGAGGAAACAACAGTTCGAGCATCGCACCCATCATTTCTGCGTTTACCAGATCGTCTCCTCGGCCTGATGCTAGGACAGGATCTATGATTAACGGTATATCAGGATAATCTGCCGCTATTTCGGCTACTGCTCTAATATTTTCAGAGCTCCCTAAAAGACCGCATTTAAAAACTGATATTTCCATATCCTCTAAAATACTTCGCGCTTGGTCATTAACCAACTCCGCGCTTATTGCCGTTAAGCTTTCAACCCCAATAGTGTCTTGAGCTGATACTGCTGTAGTCACAGAAAGTGGGTAACATCCTAAGCTTGCTAATGTTAAGACGTCAGCTTGCAATCCAGCACCAGAGGTTGGGTCTGTAGCTGAAAAGGTCATAACCTTTGATAAATTTTTTCTCATGAAATGGTATGCTTTGCATTATTGCATTGGGTCAATATCGATACTCCATTTTACTCTATTCGCCAAAGGGTGTTGCCTAATTTGATCTATCCAGACTTTAAGCATATTTTGTAAGTGCTTTCTTTTGTCTGACTGAATATATATATGAATTCTTTCTAATCCATTTACTCTCTCCATCACCGGCCTAACCGGCCCAAAAATTTTAACCGTTTCCTTCGAAGTCATTGCCCAGTTTGCAATATCATCCATAAACCTTTCTGCTAAAACTAACTGTTTTGACTCAGCCTGAAGAACCGCATGAAAGCTGAATGGTGGAAGATCAATGGATGCCCGTTCAGCGAGAATGCTATTAGCAAATAATTCATAATCGTGCGCTTTGACAGCTTGAAAAATAGGATGGTTAGGAAAGCTTGTTTGAATTAATACTTCACCAGCCAAACTACCTCGCCCTGAACGTCCGGAGACTTGCATAAGCTGTGAAAATAACCGCTCCGATGCTCTAAAATCAGTACTATATAAAGCATTATCAGCATCCAAAACCACCACCAACGTTAGGTTTGGGAAATCATGTCCCTTCGCTAACATTTGCGTGCCAATTAATATATCAATGTCTCCCTTATGAGTTTTTTCATAAAGCTCATGGAGGGCATTTTTCTTTCGCATACTATCTCGATCAACCCTGAGTATATGAGCTGATGGAATCAAAGCCTTAATTTGGTCTTCAATTTTTTGTGTGCCGGATCCTAATGGATGCAGATCGGTATTTCCACATTCCTTGCATTGTAATGCTATTGGGCATTCATAATTGCAGTGATGGCAACGCATTTTTTGATCTTTAAGATGCACGACAAGCCGTGCGCTGCATTGATGGCATGACGCACTCCAACCACAACTTGAACAAACTAAAACGGGAGCATACCCACGCCTATTAATAAAAATTAATGATTGTTGTTTAAGCTCTATGCGTCGCTTAAGGGCTGTTAATATTAACGGTGAGATAGGTTGATCCTTGTTGCTATTTAAGGGTGTTGTTTTTATTTCTGGTAATGATGCATTAAGGGATGCGCGGGCCTTTAATCTCAGTAACTGATATTTTGATATTTCTTTGCTTGCATTAAGCCAACTTTCCAAAGAGGGTGTGGCTGTTCCTAGAATAATGGGGATATCGTTATTTCGAGCTCTCACCATAGCGATATCTCTTGCATGATATTTAAGGCCATCTTGCTGCTTAAATGAGGAGTCATGCTCTTCATCAATAATAATGAGTTTCAAATTATTTAGGGGGGTAAAAACTGCCAAACGAGTACCAATAATAATAGAGGCTGCTCCGGACTTTGCTTGGCGCCAATTATCAAGCCTCTCGATGTCTGAAAGATTGCTATGAAGCACAGCTAAATTTGTATCGGGAAAACGTACGCGAAACCGTGACTCTAATTGAGGGGTTAAATTAATTTCTGGCACTAAGACTAGGATTTGGGATTTTTCTTCCGCTAGAAACTTTTCAATTAAATGTAAATATACTTCTGTTTTGCCGCTGCCTGTAACTCCGTAAAGGAGCCATGGCACAAAGTTGTTTTTATCTTTTATGCTGTTAATAGCTAGTTGCTGTTCTTTGTTCAAAGATGGCCGAATATCATCTTTATAACTAGTTTCCTCCTTCCATTCTTCAGAGAAACAAACACCTATCTCAACCAAATAAAGAATGGCTTTGCCCGCATTAGAAGCAACATTTTTTAGTGCGGTCTTTCGGATAGGCTCACTTAATAGTTTAGTTGCTACTTTTCTTAAAGTCGCTTGCCTTTTGGGTAATGACTCGATCCATTCGATGGTTAACTCGTTAGTCGCTTTGTATACTATTTCTTTTACACGCAATTGATACTTGTTTTGCTTAATCCGAGAGGGAACGATAGATAAAATAGTTTGGCCAATAGGATGGTGATAATAATCTGCAGAAAATTCTAATAGGCGCAATAGATCATTATCAAAAATTACCTCTGGCTCTACATGCATAATTTTCTTAAGCTTATCTTCAGACAACAAAGACTCATTAGCAAAGCCGCAAATTACCCCCGTCAAGACCCTGCTTCCAAAAGATACTTTTACATACTGGCCTACTTTAAATGCTAGTCCATTATTTAAATAATCAAATAATCGATCCAGGGGAACATCTAATGCCACTTTTAATATTTTTTGGCTTTCTTTCATTACAATTACTTATGATTCCTTAAGAAGTAAACTACAGGATAGGGTAAAATATCCTTTTTAAAATATATTAATTGTAACCTTGTGAAAGCTCACCTTACTGATTTACTTTTTTCAATTGTCAAAAAAATGACTCCTGAAATGGCTCAATCGCAAATTATTATTGAGCGGCCTAAATCCATAGATCATGGCGATTTATCCTCTAACATTGCGCTGGTAATGGCTAAGGCTCTTAAAAAATTACCTCGTGAAGTTGCGCAAGACATAGTTGACCAAATTCCACCTACAGAATCATTTAGCAAGATAGAAATTGCAGGAGCCGGATTTCTTAATTTTTACTTTAGCCCAAAAACACATAATGAAATTATCAACCATGCACTTGAGAAGCATACAGATTATGGAAGAAACAATCGTGGTGGGCATGAAAAAATTCAAATAGAATTTGTTTCAGCCAACCCAACTGGGCCTTTGCACGTGGGCCATGGCAGAGGTGCGGCTATTGGGGATTGTTTGGCAAGGCTCTTTGAATTTTCTGGATGGGATGTCACTCGAGAGTTTTATTATAATGATGCAGGGGCACAAATAGACAACCTAACGACGTCAATTAAATCAAGGTGTATGAACATCCCACCTGAAGACCCTGCTTTTCCTGCAGACGGCTATCGCGGTGAATATATCCAAGACATAGCAAATGCCTACCTTCAAAAATCTACCATTAACAGTAATTCTGGAACTGTTCTCTCGGCAGCTGATATCGCTGATGACGATGCTATAAAAAACTATGGCGTCCATTACCTGAGAAAAGAACAAGACCAAGATTTAGCAGCGTTTAAAATTCACTTTGATGTATATAGCCTTGAGTCCTATTTTTATGAAGCAGGTAAGATTAAAGATGTCATTACAATCTTAAAAAATAAGGGCCATACGTATGAAAAAGATGGGGCGTTATGGTTAAAAACAACCTCCTTTGGAGACGATAAAGACAGGGTGATGCAAAAAAGTGATGGGGCCTTTACTTATTTTGTTCCTGATATTGCCTACCATCTCAATAAATGGGAAAGAGGTTTTAAGAGAGTCATTAATGAGCAAGGGGCAGATCATCACAGCACTGTTAATAGAGTGAAGGCTGGGCTTCAAGGTTTAGATAAAGGTATCCCGGCTGATTGGCCGGAATATGTTCTTCACCAGATGATAACGGTGATGAAAAACGGGCAGGAAGTTAAAATATCTAAGCGGGCCGGAAGCTATGTCACTCTTCGCGATTTGATTGATGAGGTCGGCTGTGATGCTACTCGTTACTTTCTGGTAGCTAGGCGCGCGGATTCCCAATTAGTCTTCGATATAGATCTTGCTAAATCACAGAACAGCGACAACCCTGTTTATTATATTCAATATGCTCATGCAAGAATTCAAAGAGTCCTAATACAATGGGGTGGGGACTTTAATTCGCTAAGAAGTGTCCAAGAATATAGGTATGAAACTTTAATAGAAAAAAAATTAATTAAAAAAATAGAAGAATTTCCAGAAATAATAGAAACAGCCACAAAAGAATTGGCCCCCCATCAAATCGCAAACTTTTTAAAAGAATGTGCGGCTGATCTTCATGGCTATTATAATGACACCAAATTCCTTGTTAACAATAACAGTGAAAAAAATGGTAGGTTGTCTTTAATTTATGCAACGCAACATATAATAAAAAATGGTTTAAATCTTCTGGGTATTTCTGCTCCAGATTCAATGTAAAGGAAATTTGATGGCTGAAGACTACAGAACAATTAAAGAAAAAAAGGCTGAGGGCACCCCTTTTACCAACGGTTTATTTTTTGGTTTATTGCTAGGCATTTTAATATCAATTGCAGTGACTTTATTTATTACCAATGGTAAAAGTCCGTTCGTTTCAAAAGAAACGGAAGGCTCATGCATTGAGGTTAATTCAGCTATTGGTGAAGATGACGTTATCAATATTGACGAAGATACTAACTATGATTTTTATCAAACACTTCCAAAGGAGTCATCAGCCTACAACAGTGAAGATATCCAAAAGAAAAGAACCAATGAGCGACAAATTGATTACTATATTCAAGTGGGCGCATTTTCTGAACAAGCTCCTGCAGATAACTTAAAAGCTAAGTTAGCTCTTATGGGTTTCGAATCGGTGATTATGTCTGCGAAAATTGGGGATAATACCTTCCACAGAGTGAGTGTTGGGCCATATGATGATTATGAGACGAGCAAGAATATGAGAGAAAAATTATTAAAAGAAGGTTTTAAAGCGAACTTAATTAAGCTAACAAGACCTAAAGCTCAGTAAATATTAATTAAATGAGGGTAGCCATGATGAGAACATTATTATTATTAGTTTCAATGATGCTTGCTTTCACAGCATACGGGGTAGAGCCTAAGGTGGGTGTTAATTTTAAACAAACAAAAGAAATCATTCCAACTGACTCTCCTAAAAAAATAGAGGTTGTGGAGCTTTTTTGGTATGGATGCATCCATTGCTACAAAATAGATTCTTATATTGATAAATGGGCCGATAATGCTCCCAAAGACGTTGTATTTAAAAAGATTCCTGCCGTTCCAAGAAAAGATTGGGTTCCAATGGCTAAAGCCTACTACGCTTTAGAAACCCTGGGTCTAGATAAAAAGCTGCATGAAAAACTGTTTGATGCCATACATAAAACTAAAGCTGTCGATCCCGGAAGTGAGCAAAGCGCAATACAATGGATCGCTATTGAAGCAAAAAAAGACATTAAAGAGGTTCAGGCTGCATTTAATACTTTTTCGATGAAGGCTAAACTTTCACAATCTCAGAGGCTATTTAGAGCAGCAGGAGCAACAGGTGTTCCATCCATTATTATTGATGGTAGATATTTAACATCCTCAACAATGGCTGGTGGTGAACAAAATACTATAGAGCTAATAAATTACATTGTAGGCAACATCCGTAAAGACAAAGCTAAAAATTAACTTTGGCATGCCGCTCAAAGTTATCATTACGGGGGCTAATTCTGGGATAGGAAAGGCTCTTGCAATAGAATATGCTAAGCAAGGCGCTGTGCTTGGCCTGATGGCAAGAAATCAGGATGCCTTAAAAATAATTCAAGATAAACTTCCCTGCGAAGCTTTAATCTACTCCGTTGATGTAACAGACCTTGCTCAATGTCGCTGGGCAGCCGAAGCATTTATGGCACAGCACGGGACTCCTGATATTGTTATTGCCAATGCTGGTATTAGCTCAGGCACAATGACTGAGAATTTTTCTGACTTAGACATTTTTAAAAAAATCATTGCGACCAACCTTGTTGGAGCTGCACATATCTTTCACCCATTTATTAAGCCGTTTAAAGCCCGAGGTTTTGGCCAGTTAGTAGGGATATCAAGTGTTGCGGGAATTCGTGGGCTACCAGGGGCGGGTGCATATAGTGCCTCAAAATCTGCCCTCACAAATTATTTAGAAAGTCTTCGAATTGAGCTGGCTTCTGACAATATACATGTTACAACAATAGCTCCTGGTTATATTAAAAGTCCTATGACTGACGCAAATGACTTTACGATGCCTTTTCTAATGCCCGTTGATCGAGCGGCACAAGTCATGGTAAAGGCTATTAAAAACAAGAAGAAGTTTTTAATTGTGCCTTGGCAAATGAATCTTATAGGAAGGATCATGCATGTCTTACCGATGTTTGCCTGGGATTGGTTGGCCAAAAAAGCCCCTCGCAAGAAAAGACTGCCCGTCTAAAATCTCACTAATTATTATCATTAAAATGATCTAATTTTGATGTTTACAGCCCAAAAAGTTTAAAAAAAAGACTAAACTCATAATGAAGCACTGCTTTTCAATTGGCATCATATTATTCACAACTAAAGTATTTTTTAAAAGCGAGGTGAAAACATGGCACTAAAAGGAAGTAAAACAGAAGAAAATCTTAAAGATGCATTTGCAGGGGAATCACAAGCAAATCGTCGCTATCTCTATTTCGCAGCAAAAGCTGATGTTGAAGGTTATAACGATGTAGCTGCATTATTTCGTTCAACCGCAGAAGGTGAAACGGGGCATGCCCATGGCCATTTAGAGTATCTTGAACAATGTGGGGATCCTGCGACAGGACTACCAATAGGCTCTACTGAAAATAACCTAAAAGCTGCAGTTGCCGGCGAGACTCATGAATATACTGATATGTATCCTGGAATGGCAAAAACAGCGAGAGAAGAAGGTTTTGATGAGATTGCTGATTGGTTTGAAACATTGGCCAAAGCAGAACGCTCCCATGCTAATCGATACGAAAAAGCATTAGGCGAATTAGTCGCAATGTAAATTTAAAGTCGGGTTAACCCCCGGCTTTTTTTATTCTTAAGGCTCTTATGACAACACCAAAAGAAGGAAGTCTGGAGGCTCCTACCCGCCATCCTATTGACTGGAAAAATCCTGATTACTTTAATGAGAATTCGCTAAACAAAGAATTGGAACGGGTCTTTGATATTTGTCACGGCTGTCGTCGGTGCGTCAATCTATGTCAGTCTTTTCCAACTTTGTTTGACTTGGTCGATGAATCGCCAACACTGGAAGTGGATGGCATAAAAAAAGAAGATTTTACCAAAGTGGTGGACGAATGTTACTTATGTGATATGTGTTACATGACTAAATGTCCTTATGTGCCGCCTCATGAATGGAATGTAGATTTTCCGCATTTGATGCTACGTGCAAAAGCTATTAAATATAAAAAAGGCGACGTCAAACTAAGAGACAAAATTTTAACTAGCACCGATAATGTCGGAAAATTTGTAGGCATCCCAATTATTGCGCAGACGGTTAATATGGTTAATAAAGTTGGGGTCGTGAGAAAAGGCTTAGAAGTAATGGCGGGTATTCATTCCAAAGCATGGCTTCCTAAATTTGAAAGTAATAACTTGCGCAAACGGTTAAAAAAGCATCGAAGCAATATTGTTCCTGAGTCAGCTGGTAAGACTACTGGCAAGGTCGCATTATTTGCCACCTGCTTTATGAATCGAAATGAACCTGGGCCTGCTGAGGACTTAGTAGTAGTGTTTGAACACAACAAAATTCAGATCCGCCTAACCAAAAAAGAAACTTGCTGTGCGATTCCAAAATTAGAGCTGGGCAATTTAGATGAGGTGGAAAAAGCAAAGAACGTTAATATTCCTCTCTTAGCAGAGTTAGTCGACGAAGGATGGGATTTAACCTCGCTCATTCCATCATGTGTATTAATGTTCAAACAAGAACTGCCTCTAATGTTTCCAGGTGAGCCGGATGTTATTAAGGTAAAAAATGCATTTTATGATCCTTTTGAGTATTTAATGCTTCGAAATAGGGAAGACAAATTTCTTAAGAACTTTAAACAAGGATTAGGTAAGGTCACTTATCATGCTGCCTGCCATCAACGCGTACAAAATATCGGGCCTAAAACGAAAGAAACCCTAAGCTTAATTCCAGACACAACGGTAGAAAGCATCGAACGTTGTTCTGGCCATGATGGTACCTACGCGGTAAAAAAAGAATCCCATGCGTATGCCATGAAAATTGTTAAGCCTATTGTGAGCCGTATTAACGAATCCCAACCAGACCACTATGGCAGTGATTGTGCCATGGCGGGACATCATATTAGTCATGCAAGAAATGATGGGAGTTCGCCCGAACATCCCATGACCTTATTAAGAAAAGCCTATCAAATCTAATTCTCTATGACCCATCTCACCCGACAAGATTTATTTAACCTCGAAAAATATACCGAAATCAGAAATGAATTCCGCAGTCAGGTAATGGCGCATAAAAAAAATAGGCGCCTCGCTCTCAATGACCATACTGTCATTTATTTTGAAGACCGCATGACTATGCAATATCAAATTCAAGAGATGTTGAGAATTGAACGAATTTTTGAGGCTGAAGGTATTCAACAAGAGCTCGAGGTATACAACACCTTAATTCCCGACGGCAGCAATTGGAAAGCGACCTTCATGATCGAATATGGTAATGTTGAAGAGCGAAAAAATGCCTTAGCCAAGCTGATTGGTGTAGAACGTTCCGTTTGGTTTAACGTCGAGGGCAGTGAAAAAGTCTATGCTATTTGCAATGAAGACATGGATCGCGAAACAGAAGACAAAACTTCAGCTGTGCATTTTATGCGATTTGAACTTAGCCCTTCGATGGTCGCTAGTGCAAAAGTTGGGCTTCCCATTACATTCGGCATTGACCATCCTTTTTACAAAACTGAAATGGTAATACCTCCCAATATTCAACAAGCACTTATCATCGATTTAAAATAATTTTTCCTGGGTTTAGCTTAATCAAAGCTCGAATTATATTCATAAATAATTTAAAATATGCTCTTGAAGAAAGACTTCCAATTTTCCTAGGAAAGCCCTAAATGTTAGAGCACCGTCAGCCGGATAATGCCAGCGATTATGTTGCCATTCTTATTACTAAATTTTTACGTTTTTTTGCAGATACATTTTTTTCTAAACGCTATGGTCATCGTGCTGTTGTTTTAGAAACGGTCGCCGCCGTCCCCGGTATGGTTGCAGGCATGTGGATTCATTTAAAATGCTTACGAAAAATGCAGAGTGACCGAGGTTGGATTAAAATTCTTCTTGATGAAGCCGAAAATGAAAGGATGCATCTTATGACTTTCATAGAAATTGCTAAACCTAACTGGTTTGAAAGAGGCTTAATTCTTTTTGCTCAAGCTCTTTTTTGGCATTTTTATTTTATTCTTTATGTATTTTTTCCTCGAACAGCTCATCGTCTAGTTGGCTATTTTGAAGAAGAAGCTGTTATTAGCTATACAGCTTACTTGGAGCAAGTAGAAAACGACCTGTCTCTCAATGTTGCAGCGCCACAAATTGCTATAAATTACTGGAAGCTTAAACCTGAGGCTAGGCTTATTGATGTCATAAAAGTCGTTAGAGACGACGAGGCTGGTCATGCAGATGTTAATCATAAGCTTGCGGATACAATTGATGAGGACAAACATAGCGCAAAAAATATCAAACAAATAGAATACAAAAAAGAAGAGCCTGATTTTTCTACCGCCAATAAAAATAATATAAACGCACATCAAAGTACTACTTTATATAACTCTACGTCGTTGGGTGAAATCTCCCTATTTAATAGAATAGTCATGGCTCCACTAACTAGAAGCCGAGCAACAGTATCTGGCGTTCCAACAGCTATCATGGCCGATTACTATTCTCAGCGGGCAAGTGCAGGGCTAATTATTGCTGAAGCAACGCAGATAAGTCAGCAAGGCCAAGGCTATTCTTGGACTCCGGGAATATATACTGAAGAACAAACAAATGGCTGGAAAAATGTAGTGGATAAAGTCCATGGACGGGGTGGGAAGATCTGTCTTCAACTTTGGCATGTAGGAAGGATATCGCATACCGATCTTCAACCAGGCAATCAAAACCCAGTAGCTCCATCTGCAATTAAGGCTAAGGCATCTATTTGGTTACAATCAGGCTCAGCGGAGGTTTCTGAACCAAGGGAATTAGAATTGTTTGAGATAGGAACCATCGTTGAAGATTATCGTCAAGCAGCATTTAACGCTAAAAAAGCCGGTTTTGATATGATAGAGATCCATGCTGCAAACGGTTATTTAATTGATCAATTTCTTAGGGACAGCTCCAATAAACGATCAGATAGGTATGGTGGTTCCATAGAAAACAGAGCCCGACTTTTGTTAGAGATCATTGATGCTGTATCTTCTATATACCCTAACAATCGGATTGGTTTTAGAATTGGGCCCACCTCAAACTTTAACGATATCAACGACTCAAATCCAGAAGAACTGTTTGCATACGTTGCGACGCAGTTAGGTAAAAAGGCTTTAGCTTATATGCACGCAATAGAAGGTCAAACAGGGGGTGACAGACAAAATATACCCTTCAACTATGACAAGCTTTATTCCTTATTTAAAGAAAACGGCGGTTTGGCAAGCATGGCAAATAATGGCTATGACAAAGATTTGGCAGAATCGACAACAGTCGATTTGGTAGCGTTTGGAGTGCCCTTCATAGCTAATCCCGATTTAGTATATAGGCTTGAACATGGGCTTCCGCTTAATGAGCCAGATCAAGCTACCTTCTATGGTGGGGATGAGAAAGGCTATTCTGATTATCCGTTTTATGACAAATAATTACACTCACATTTTAGTAACAATAAAAAAAATTGTGGCTATTAGTTTATTCTTTACTCATAACTTGTTTGCCTTACAAATTGGAGATATTGCTCCAGACTTCGATGCCAGCACCAGCCTAGGTAAGTTAAATTTTTATAATTGGTCAGCGAGTAATTGGGTCATTTTATTTTCTCATCCATCAGATTTTACTCCGGTATGCACAACTGAGCTGGCTGAAGTTGCAAAATTACAGTCACACTTTGAGAAAAGAGATGTTAAAGTTTTAGCATTAAGTAGTGGGTCAGTTGCAGATCACTTGGAGTGGATTCCACACATTAATGAGTACAAGAATAGTTTAAAAAATAATACTTCATTAATAGGAATTGTAGAAAATTTATCGGAAAATACTGATGTTCGCTATCCAATTATTGCAGATGAAGATTTATCTATTGCTATGCACTATGGTATGTATCACCCCAAAGCAAAGCCAAACTCAAACTCTCTTGGAAGTGGCGTAAAAGAAACTGTTAGATCAGTTTTTATAATAGATTCCAATAAAATTGTTCAAACCATTCTTGTCTACCCAAAAAATGTCGGGCGTAATTTCACTGAAATTGTTCGCATTGTTGACGCGTTGCAATTGTCTGAAAAATACAAGGTATCTACACCCGCTAATTGGAAAATGGGTGATCCAGTAATCGTATCAAACGACATTCCAACTGAAGATATTAAAGACAAATATGATACTAAGGAAGTCGATATTTTTCAAAACTATTTAAAGCTTATTGATCAGCCTGACTTTTTTGATGGCAGTGAAAAAAGTAAAGAACGAAGCAGGGGTCGTTTTAAATAATCTCAACCACCATCGCCATTTAACCTTGCTACATTTTTTATTCTTTCACTAGTTCCAGAATCAATAACTGCTACTAAGCTACCGAAAGCAACAAACAGTAACAGCAATTTAATTATACCGCTTACTCTAGACATGATTATTTCTAGTTCGCGACATAAAGCTGAACATCTTCTGGTTCACGCATTGAAAAGCTTTCTGATAACAACTCTGTTTTAATCAGCCCTGAATTTTCCGCTTTATGAAACCAATGAGCTGCCTTGTCATTATTTTTTTCAACCCATCGCCCGTCACGGTAGTGAATGCCCATATGATATTCTGCTTGGACCAATTCTTTTGCTGCAGCCTTATTAAAATATTCAAATGCCTTTTTGTTATCGACTGGGGTACCTAAGCCATAATGATACAAGAATCCTAGATTTAAATACGTTTCTGGTATGTTGTCGTCTATCGCTTTTAAATAATAATTGCGAGCGGATATATAATTTTGTGTAATTCCTCTTCCATATTGTGCCATTAAGCCTAAGTTAAAATACGCTTCTTTTATACCCTTCTGAGAAGCCTTTACGTACCATCGATGAGCATTGTAATGATCTTGCATTGAGCTTGGTCCGTAATGGTATATTTGGGCAAGATTCAGCTGTGCTTCACCTAAACCTTGGCTTGCAGCTAAATCATAATACTTTATGGCTTGGTCTAAGTCATAAGAGACACCTTCTCCGGTTGTAAATAATTTCCCCAAATTAAATTGGGCTTCCTTCATCTTGTTGTCGGCAGCTTTTTTATACCAGTGTGCCGCCTCATGCATATTCTTTATTGTTCCTAAGCCATAATGGTTCATCTGTCCTAGATTAAATTGAGACTCTACAATCCCTTCAGAAATGTTTGGGCATCCATTTATATCTATCGTATATTGGGTACCCGCAGACTTTGTAAACCATTCAAATGCTTGTGCTAAATTCTTTTTCTTTCCAATGCCATAGCGGTTCATTAAACCTAAATTGAATTGTGCTTCTGGCATTTTTTTTGCTGCTGCTTTTTGATAATGCATATAGGCTTCTGATAAATTTTTTGCTTTACCTTTGCCATAATGATTCATCAGCCCTAATTTAAAATTTGCCTGTTCTATACCGCTATCTGCGGCTTGTTTATAAAGGTCCAGCGCCCTGGTGTAATCTTTAGTTAATTTCTTTCCTTTAATATACAGCTCTGCGAAATGATATTGAGCTTTTGCGACTTCTATTTTTTCTGGTGGGTTACCAAATCCCTTGAATTGGCCTTTGGGGTACCATGATTGCCAAAAATTTTTCTCATTACAGGCCTGCGAGAGTGAAGGTATAGAGAACATCAAAAGGAGCTGACTTAATATAACAGTAATTTTTTTGAGCATCATAATTTCCTAAAAAAAATGGGTTCATCTTGATGACGAACCCATTTCGTGAAGGTCAGGATATAGCTTTAGTTAATTAATCAACATTCTCAAACATATAATTCAAATTTATGTTTGCTGCATGACTTCCTCGTGCCGCCGCTTTTTTATACCAGTCTTTTGCTTTTTGATTGTCTTGAGGAACATTGATTCCTTTTTCATACATCAGACCCATATTAAATTGCGCATTCTTATCGCCTTGTTCTGCCATAGCCAAACAAGCTGATAAAGACAAATGCTCTGGGCCACACTTTTTACCCTGTAATTCAAAGGGCTCATCAAATCGCGCTGGCGAAAGAATTCTTAATTGAAGTTTTGACCAAAATCCCGTAAAGGATCCATATTTATCCGTAATATATGCAAAGGGCTTATTTACCTTGTTTGTTATTGTTGTTGGGCTTTCCTCTGTTTGTAAAAAATTATCGACTCTAATAAGCTCGTTAGCGGCCCATACAACTGATGCGCCAAATAACAAGGCTGCTATCCATTTCGTGAATCTTTCTTTGGTTAATTTTTTTTTATCCTTTAATATGCCTTCACGAACCAATACCTCCATGTACCTTTCTAATCTTTTGGGCTCGCCAATGTTTAACTCTTGGTCTCTCACCTCCCTTCTCTCTTGAATAATCGAACGAATTAGCTTGGCGTTTAGTTGCCAGGTTTTATTAAGGTTCGTTACAACATCTCCTCTTAGGACAGCCAACCAACCATCATCGATTTTCTTTTCTCTATCTGTGCTCATAATTTAATCTAACTCCATACAATGCTTAATATAGGTTTTTAATTTTTTTCTACACTGCGACAAATATTCTTTTGTTGCTGCGGGTGTTCTATCAATTCGAATAGCAATATCTTTGATGGGATATCCATCTTGTTGCAGGTCAAGCGCATAACCATGATTAGGATTTTTTAACGCAAACCGTTCATACCCCTCTCTCACACAATCATCGTTGTCCCTTTCTACGTTATCCATATTCTCTATTGTTGATTCGTCGACATATTTATCTGAATTAAACTCTATAAACTCTTTTTCTCTTTTTGTTTTTCTTAAATAGTCTCTAGCTTTGTTCTTTGCAACTGTCCAGCACCACGCTTCGAATTTTTCTGGCTCATTAACCATCGCCGCTTTCTTTATAATAGTTATTAAGCTTTCTTGATTAAGATCTAATGCTTCTTGGTTCGCCAAGCGCCACTGTCCTTCAAAATGCTTTATGAGGGCCTTGTTTAATCCTATAAAAATTGCCTCAGCTCCAGATTCTAAATCTGCATTATTCTGAGATATCAGCAAACCATGTATTTCTTTAAAATCCATTAGTCCCCCTGTTTAAACAATTGACGACAGCCATTAACTAACCGTCAGGACTTTTTTACTTTTAATGTTAGGAAGTGCTTTTAATTCTATAAGGTCTTTTCAGCCAATGAAAGCTTTTTATTTGTTTAGCTCTTCAACCCTGACCTTGGAGGAGCTTGCAACGTCATTGGTGTTGTAATAGTAATTCCTCCTGTATTTCCTATTACCGCTTGGCTCGAGCGTTATTCGGGCCACCTATCTCATACCGCTGATAATGCTAATGATAATGATTCGCAGTAACACATTTATTTGTAATGTGCCTATCATTCTGATATGACATATTTATTTCATATCTTTTGGACGTTAGCTTTATTGATGTCCTACTGTTTTTCTCTTATTCAAGCTTTATAGTTATATAAAGACTAAATAGGGGTTGCACTTACCTCAAGTCGAGGTCTATTCCTTTTACCCGCTTTAAGAACTCCTTGCTGTATTTGATTTTTAGTTCTTTCTTATTTTTGTTTTTGTGGAGCTTAGCTTCGCCTGCTGATACAGGCTTATCAAATAAAACAAAGATGATTGAGATAAAAACAATGCCTATGGATAACGATAGTGCCCCTATAACAAACTCAGTTGTATGCGAGAGGAAGTAAATTAAAAAACGTTCGTACATTTTGAATGAGCCATAATTTGATTAATCTTACTTTAAAAAAGCCTGGCTTCGTCAATTTATTCTATCGACTTTACCAGATCTTCTACCACTTTTTTAGCATCACCAAAAAGCATCATTGTTTTGTCTAAATAAAATAACTCGTTATCTAAGCCTGCATATCCTGGGGCCATTGATCTTTTGTTTACAATGATCATCCTTGCCTTTTGTGCTTCCAATATCGGCATTCCATATATTGCGCTTCCAGGGGTTTTTGCTGCTGGATTTACAACATCATTTGCGCCAATTACTAATACGACGTCCGTTTGACTAAAGTCACTATTTATCTCTTCCATTTCTATCACTTGCTCATAAGGAACATCAGCCTCAGCCAGCAATACATTCATATGCCCAGGCATCCTTCCGGCTACTGGATGAATTGCATATTTCACTTTTACTCCCTTGTCTATTAATTTTGTAGTCAGCTCTTGAAGGGCATGCTGAGCCCTTGCTACGGCTAGACCATAACCGGGGACAATAATAATAGTTTCAGCATTAGCCATCAGATAGGAAACATCATCTATAGACCCTGATCTGTATGGTTTTTCTGAATTAGCGGATATGTCTTCAGATGCCTCCGCCCCAAAACCTCCTAACATTACAGATATGATTGAGCGGTTCATCGCTTTGCACATAATATAAGACAAAATAGCCCCTGAGGAACCAACGCACGCACCGGCAATAATCAGAACTGAGTTATTAAGAGTAAAACCAATTCCTGCTGCGGCCCAGCCGGAATAACTATTAAGCATCGATACTACTACGGGCATATCTGCCCCGCCAATCGGCACAATTAAGGTAATTCCTAAAATGAGCGCTATCAGAGCCATCAACATAAAAGCAGAAATTGATTCTGTTTGAAAAAATATCACTCCAAATATAATCATTAATATAGCTAAGGCTAGATTTAACCAATGTTGTCCCTTAAACAATATCGCTCTTGTTCCAAATTTTCCAGATAATTTTCCAAAAGCTACTATTGAGGCTGAAAAAGTAATTGCCCCGATAAACGCCCCGATAAACAGTTCGATGCGCTGTGTTGTGGTGTGAATTTCAATAGGGTTTAATACTGCAGCCAATGCAATAAGTACAGCGGCTAATCCTACGAATGAGTGCATTAAGGCTACTAATTCCGGCATTTTAGTCATTTCTACCTTGCGTGCTGCAACGATTCCTATGCTTGCACCAAGAATAAGCGGAAGAACTATTAGCCATGACACTAATTCCTTGCCGACCAGCAAGGTTGTTATAACTGCTATCGTCATTCCTGCCATGCCAAACCTATTGCCGTTTCGTGCAGAGTTTGGAGAAGATAGCCCTCGCAAGGCTAGAATAAAGAAAATTGCTGAAACTAAATAAAGCAATACAGCTGTTGTCTGATTAATCATCTTTATTAGTTTCCTTCACTTTTTTGTCTGTTTTTTTCTTAAACATTTCCAGCATTCTTTGGGTTACAAAAAATCCACCAAAAATATTAATAGATGCAAAAAATATGGCAATTGCTCCTAAAATGCTGCTAAATGTTAGTAAATTGCCGTTAACTTCCACTACTTGTAGTATAGCCCCCACAATTACAATCCCTGAAATCGCGTTTGTTACCGACATCAGTGGAGTATGAAGAGCGGAGGTAACATTCCAGACTACGTGGTATCCAACAAAAATTGCTAAAACGAATATGGTGATATTTTGCACTGTTAATAAATCAGTCATTTTTTGTCCTTTTCAATTAAACAGCTTGTCACTAGCTCGTCTTCCCTGTTGATATAAAGATCGCCTTTCTCGTTAAGTAAAAGCTTTATGAATTCAAATATATTGCGCGCATACAATGCTGAAGCGTCCGCACTTAACAGAGATGGTAAGTTTGTTTTTCCAATAATAGTCACATTATTAATAACTATATTTTGGTTTGCTTTGGTAAGCGGGCAATTCCCCGATCCATTTTTAGCTGTTCCGGCAGCCATATCAACAATCACTGAACCCGACTTCATTTTAGCGACTGTCTCTTTTAATATTAAAATCGGAGGTTCGCGCCCCGGAATCAATGCTGAAGTAATAATTATGTCTGCCTGGGCTGCTTTTTCTGCAATTATAATTTTTTGACGTTTAAGCCACGAGTTTGGCATGGCCTTAGCATAGCCTCCCTGTCCTGCTGCCGTGTCTTTTTCTTCGTCTGTTTCAAACGGTACTTCTATAAACTTTGCTCCCAATGATTCTATTTGTTCTTTTACCGCAGGCCTCACATCTGAGGCCTCAACTATGGCTCCTAGCCTTCTTGCTGTTGCTATAGCCTGCAATCCTGCAACCCCAGCTCCTAAAACTAGCACTCTTGCAGCTTTAACTGTTCCTGCTGCTGTCATTAGCATGGGCATAAATTTTTTGTAAGTATCTGCTGCCAACATCACTGCCTTGTAACCAGCTATATTTGCTTGGGATGACAACACATCCATTGATTGAGCTCTTGAATTTCTTGGTAGCGCCTCTAATGCAAAGGCTGTGAGTTTTTTAGATAATATTTGATTGGAATGTTCTTTGTTGCTAGGCTCTAACAATCCAATCATATATTGTGGTGGTGTTAGGCTATTAATTTCTTGGGCTTCTATTGGTCTAACCATAAGAATTAGGCTTGCCGTCAGAACCTTCTTTCGCAATGCTATTGTTGCGCCACTATCTATAAAATCTTTGTCGCTGATAGATGAAGCTGTTCCTGCGCCTTTTTCAACCCAAACTTTATGGCCAAGCGCTTTTAATTTCTTTACTGTTTCTGGGGTTGCAGCAACCCTTGACTCAAAATTTTTAAGCTCTTTTAAGACCCCGACAATCATAATTTAGACTCCTCACAATACAGTGTGCTTACTTACCTGGCTTATTTTCTAATTAAACGTAAGCGTATTTATTTTTTTTATTGATCTTACTACTTCTTCCAAAGCATCTTTCTTCACGCTGCTTTTTCTATAAGCTAAAACAACTTTTCTAAACGGCCCCAGCTTATCAAATGGTATTACTTTTACGAGTGGGTTTTCGTGACGAAGCGTTGTTGCGCTTTTAGGTAGCACAGAAATGCCAAGATTTGAAGCTACCATACTTCTAATAGTTTCTAATGAGTTCCCGCTCTGTATTTCTCCTGCCTTTAATAAGCCGGGGCAGGCTTCTTGCACTTGATTACTATAGCAATGAGTGTTATCTAAAAGTAAAACTTTTTCATTTGCTAATGATTGTGGTTTAATTGTTTTGTTGCTTGCCCACGGATGCTTTATGGGCACAATTGTTACGAATGGCTCTTCGTATAAGTCAACAACTTCAACGCCTGGAATATCAAAAGGTAGCGCCACTATAGCAGCGTCAATAGCTCCCTTTTTTAATTTTTCTTCAAGGATTTTGGTAATATTCTCTTCTATTTCAAGAGGCATGTCTGGCGCACTCTTTCTAAGTAAGGGGATAATCAGCGGGAGAAGATAAGGGGCAATCGAATAAATTAATCCCAGCTTGAATGGCTTTTTTAGCTGTCCGTCGCCCTGTTGAGCTATTTCCTTAATTTTAGATGCTTCATCGAGAACAACTATTGCCTGATCTATTATTGTTTGCCCCGCCTGAGTTATGCTGACCTCGGTACGGCTTCTTTCAAAGATGGCAATGCCTAGCTCTTCTTCTAACTTTTTTACCGCGAGACTGAGTGCTGGTTGGCTGACAAAACATTTTTCCGCAGCTTTTCTAAAATTGTTTTCTCTTCCTACAGCAACAATAAATCTTAATTCACTAAGTGTCATTATTAAATATCGAGGTTATTAGCACCCAATGCATTTTCTTCGATGAACTGTCTTCGAGGCTCCACCTGGTCACCCATTAAGCGCTCAAAGGTTGCCTCAAGCTCTGTAAAGTCTTCGATGGTTACCTGTAATAACCTACGAACTGTTGGGTCCATAGTCGTCTCCCACAACTGCTCGGGGTTCATCTCACCCAGCCCTTTATATCGTTGAATATTTAGTGTATTTTTCGCCTCACCAATTAGCCATGTTAATGCTTGAGTAAAGTTCGCAACAGGCTTTGATTTTTCTCCGCGAGTAATAACTGCACCGTCTCCAATTAAATTTTTTAATAGGTTTGAGGACTTAATAATTTGTCGGTACTCCCCACTAAGCAAAAATTCCTCGTCAATAACGCTGCTTTGAAGGTTGCCGTGAACAAATTGATTCATTTCTATAAAGAAATTTTGAGATGTCTCATGTCTTTTAACTTCGAACTTAATATTGTTTGCCGACATGATCGACTCTAACTGATCTGCATATTGCTGTGTGGCATTTTGATCTCCAAGATTCAGCTCCCCTAAATCATGGATGGCTCTGACAATTGATTCGTCATACCTTGATGACAATCTTCTTATAACTGACTCTGTTAACACCATCTCTTTTGCAAGGCTACTCAACGCTCCACCGGCTATTACCTCTCCCTCCTTTTTAGTAAGCAAGCTTGCGCCGTCTAGTGCTGAATTGACCAAATACTGATCTAGCTCTTGTTCGTCTTTCAAATAACGCTCATCTTTTCCCTGCTTAACCTTGAAGAGGGGAGGCTGAGCAATGTAAATATGGCCTTTTTCAACCAATTGTGGCATTTGTCTAAAAAAGAAGGTGAGTAGCAGGGTTCTAATATGTGCCCCATCAACGTCCGCGTCGGTCATTATAATAATGCGGTGATATCTTAGTTTGGCTACATCAAAATCCTGCCCTATGCCTGCGCCCAAAGCAGTAATTAGAGTGGTTATTTCTTGTGAAGACAATATTTTATCTAGACGCGCCTTCATCACATTTAAAATCTTACCTTTTAATGGAAGAATGGCTTGATTTTTCCTATCTCTTCCTTGTTTAGCAGAGCCGCCAGCTGAATCACCTTCCACAAGGTAAATTTCACACTGTTCAGGATCTTTTTCCTGACAGTCTGCCAACTTTCCAGGAAGCCCCAACGAGTCCATTGCGCCTTTTCTTCGCGTCATGTCTCTTGCTTTCCTTGCTGCCTCTCGTGCCCTAGCCGCATCCACAATTTTATTACAAATTATTTTTGCGTCCTTAGGATGCTCTAACAAGTAGTCTGTTAATTTTTTTCCTACCAAGTCTTGCACAACCGGCTGAACTTCGCTAGAAACTAATTTATCTTTAGTTTGTGAAGAAAACTTTGGTTCAGGAACCTTGACCGACAACACACAAGTCAACCCTTCGCGCATGTCATCACCCCCCGTATCTACCTTGGCTTTTTTTGCTAGCTCATTGGACTCAATATAGGTATTTATTGTTCTGGTCATGGCTGCCCGAAGGCCTGTTAAATGAGTTCCGCCATCTCTTTGGGGAATGTTGTTTGTAAAACACTGAACGTTCTCTCCGTAAGAATCGTTCCATTGCATGCTTACCTCAATTGTTATGCCATCTTTTTCCGCAAACGCATGAAAGGGTGTTTGGTGAAGAACGGTTTTTGAGCGATTCATGTACTCTACAAAACCTTTTATCCCCCCAGAAAATTCAAAGTTTTCTGACTTTCCCGTGCGGTGATCAACCAACTTGATCTTAACGCCATTGTTTAGGAATGAAAGCTCCCGTATGCGCTTACATAATAAATCAAAGTGAAAATCAACATTAGTGAATGTTTCTGTTGAGGGTAAAAATGTTACCTCTGTTCCCGTTTTGTCTGTGTCGCCAACCGCCTTTAGCGGGGCAATTCTTTCGCCTCTTTTGAACTCGACCTCATGGATTTTTCCGGCACGATAAACCCGCAGCCTTAACCATTCAGACAATGCATTAACCACAGACACTCCTACGCCATGTAAGCCGCCTGAGACTTTATAAGAGTTTTGGTCAAACTTTCCGCCCGCATGAAGCTCTGTCATTACTATTTCTGCTGCTGATCGCTTGAATTCGTCCTCCTCTTTAATGTCAGTTGGTATTCCTCGGCCGTTGTCTGTCACTGTTATGGAGTTGTCTGCATGAATGATTACCTGTATGTCGTCACAATGACCAGCAAGCGACTCATCGATAGCGTTATCAAGCACCTCAAATACCATATGATGAAGGCCGCTGCCGTCGGAGGTGTCCCCGATATACATTCCCGGTCTTTTTCTTACTGCGTCAAGACCCTTTAAAATTTTGATGCTTTCGGCGTTGTAGGCTGCGTTGTTTAAGTCGTCTTTTTCGCTCATGTGTTGTCTCTTATTTTTTTAATTAAATTCGCATCGGCATAACCACATACTTGTAGTCTTCATTTTTGGGTATGGTAATCAAACAGCTGCTAGAAGAATCATTAAAGGCAAAATTTAATTTTTCTGACTGTATGTTGGTTAATACATCAATTAAGTACGTTACATTAAATCCAATATCAATAGAAGGGCCGTCGTAATTTATATCTAACTCTTCTTCTGCTTGTTCTTGTTCGCTATTGTTGCTAATCAATTTTAACTGAGATTTTTCAATAACCATTCTTATTCCTCGGTATTTCTCGTTTGATAAAATAGAAGCTCGTTGCATCGATAGCAACAGCTGCATTCTATCTATTTCAAATTTGTTTTCGTGTCCTACAGGAATAACACGGTGATAGTCTGGGAACTTTCCATCAATCACTTTGCTTATTAAGCTTATTTCCTGAAAATTAAAATAAGCCTGATTTTTGGTTAAATTAATTTCTACCTCTTCACCTGTTTCGTCTAAAAGTTTTATCAACTCTAAGATTGTTTTCCTTGGAATTATGGTTTGAAACTTCTCTTGTGGTTCTTTTAGTTCTATAGATGTAAAGCTTAATCTGTGGCCGTCTGTTCCCACTATATTAAGTTTTTTACCATCTACTTCAAATAGTAAGCCATTCAAATAGTAACGAATATCTTGTTGTGCCATTGAGAAATCAACCTGTTTTAATGCTGCTTTAAGTTGGTTTTGTGGAACCCTTATTTTCTTTTTTTCTTCTTCATTTAATTTCATTAATGGGTAGTCTTTGGCTGGAAGTGTTTGCAAGTTAAACTTACTCTTGCCTGCTTTAACTACTACTTTAGATTCTTCAACCTGAATATCAATAGTGCTGCCTTCGGGTAGAGACCTTGTTATATCAAAAAGCTTTCTTGCGGCTATGGTAATAGAAAAGTTTGTGGCTATTTCAGTTTTCGCGCTAAGAGTAATTTGAACCTCTAGGTCTGTAGCAGTAAATTTTAAGAAGTTGGTGTCCTGGCCCTCTAATAGTAAATTGGAAAGTATTGGTAGGGCATGTCTTTTTTCTACGATACCTGAAACATTAGACAGGGGTTTTAAAAGTACATCTCGATTAATCTTTATATTCATAGTTTCTTCTTTATATATTTAATAATAATAATAATAAGGATGTTTTTGTAAGTTTACGTCTAAAGCATCATTAAAAACATACATTTAATGCATTTTTTATCTTATGGATCACCTGTTTTCTTTGTGTGGATGAATTGTGCATAAGTTTTTTAATACATTTAAATGTACGACTTATCCATTTTTTATGCATAGTTTATCCACAGCTTATCCAGAACTAGCCTTTTAATACTTGGGTCAAAAACCCAAGATCTTGACCTATGGCTTGATCGCTAAGCCTATGGCTTTCTATTTCATCACACGCATGCATTATGGTGGTGTGGTGTCTCCCGCCAAACGCTTCGCCTATTTCTGGAAAGCTCAGGTTTGTTAGCTCTCTAGTAAGGCTCATCGCAATTTGGCGGGGTCGAGAATAGTTTCTTGATCGTTTTTTACTGTGTATGTCCGCAATTTTAATTTTATAGAAGTCCGCCACTGTTTTTTGGATGTTTTCGACGCTGATTTGCCGGCCTCTAACGGCAATCAAGTCCTTTAGCGATTCTTTGGAGAGGCTTAGGTCTATTTCTCTTCCTGTAAAGTTAGACATAGCGACAATTCTGTTGAGCGCTCCTTCGAGCTCTCTAACATTGGAGCGTATTTGTTTGGCAACAAAAAAAGCAACCTCTTCGGAAAGTTGAATTTTGTTTTCCGCCGCCTTTTTTAATAATATAGCCACCCGCATTTCTAGTTCGGGGGGGTCTATCGAAACAGTAAGGCCCCAACTAAAACGCGTTCTTAGTCGTTCATCTACCCCTACAATCTCTTTGGGATAGCTATCACAGGTAATAATAATTTGTTTTTTGTTTTCAATTAAGGTGTTAAACGCATAGAAAAATTCTTCTTGGGTTCGGTTTTTCTTGGCAATAAATTGAATGTCATCAATTAGTAACAAGTCTAAAGAATGATAGTTTTTCTTAAAGCTGTCAAAGTCCTTGTTTTCGTATGCCTTAACAACATCATGTACATATCTTTCTGCGTGAAGATATTTAATTTTTGCGTTTGGTTGAATAGATTTTAAGTGGTTTCCAATGGCGTGCATTAAATGGGTTTTACCTAAACCCACCCCACCATAAACAAACAAAGGGTTGTAAGTTGTTCCGGGCTTTTCTGCAATTTGCTTTGCAGCGGCACAAGCCAACTGATTTGCTTTTCCAGTAACAAAGTTATCAAAATTAAAGCTTTTGTTGAGACCGTTTGTTTTGACTGGCTCGATTTTTTTTGGGTCAGGGCTTTCGGTTATAATGGCTTCTACCGACAATGATCTTTTGGTTTTTTTGTTAACATTGTAAGTTATGCTCGATATGTTTGAGCTTTCCTCAAGCAAGTTATGTAGTTTGTCGTTAAGCCTTTCTTTTACCCACTGTAAAACAAATTGATTTGGCGCAGATATAGTCAGCTGTTTAAGCTTTTCGTCGACATCACCGCTTAGCGGCTTGATCCACGTTTTATATTGTTGTTTAGAAAGCTCTTTTTCGCAAAAATCCAAACATAGCTTCCATGTTTCTTCGGGTGTCATTAACCAAGTATCTCTTTGTTTTTTTATTAATTTGGGATTCTATAGTAGCCTAAATTTTAAAAGTTATCCACAGGCATAGCCATTAAATTTTTGGTCTCTCTGATTGACAATAAGACGATTCTGGAGTATTGTTCGGCTTCAAAAATTGTACTGGAGTACCCAATGAAAAGGACTTATCAACCATCAAAAATTAAGCGCGCTAGAACGCATGGGTTTCTTGTTCGCATGAAAACACGAGGTGGAAGAGCTGTGATTGCATCAAGACGGGCTAAAGGAAGAGCGCGCCTAGGCATTTAGCACGTATTCTCAATTGCAGAATAAAGAATACAAACTTTTAAACGCGGATGATTTTTCATCCGTTTTTAATTTTAGAAAACGCTTAAGTTCGGAACATATTTTTTTGCATTATGCTCCGAATACTCAAAATCATTACCGCATAGGCTTTGTGGTTGCAAAAAAAGTTGAAAAAAGGGCGGTTAGAAGAAACTATATGAGACGCTCAATTCGAGAAGTTGTAATGCATGAATTTGATAAAAGCGTTCCCGTAGATATCGTTTTTAGAGTTAAACAGTCTTATTACCGTTCTGATTTTAATGCTATTAGGCTAGAATTGCTTGATCTTTTAAAAAGAATCAAAATATGAGAGCCCTAGCAATTCTGATTATTAAAATTTATCAATTTGCATTAAGTCCTTTTTTTGGGACGCAATGTCGGTTTACTCCATCTTGCTCCGCCTATACAATTGAGGCTTTAGAGAACTTTGGTTTTTTTAAGGGAAGTTGGATTGCAATAAAAAGGCTTTTGAGGTGTCGCCCAGGGGTTCCTGGAGGCTTAGATCCTCTGCCAAAAAAATAAAAGGATAATATGGAAACTAAACGTTTAATTCTCTTTGTTGTTTTTTCTTTTTCTCTGCTTTTGTTATGGGATTCGTGGCAAAGAGAACAGGCTCCGATGGAGACTTCTGCAGCGACAGAAAAACAACAGGACGCTAGTATCCCTTCGTCAAGCATTGTGTTGGCAGGTGAAGAGCCTATATCTAATTCGACCTTTCAGCTTGCCAAGAGCTCACATATCACGGTTACAACCGATTTATATAATATTTCGATAAGCAATGTTGGTGGAGATATTCGGTCTTTGGAGCTTTTGAAGCACAAGGACGCAAAAGGTGCGCCCTATTTATTGATGAGTGACAAATCCAGCCCCTTGCTTTATGTAGCGCAAACCGGCTTACTTGGCGAAGGTCTGCCCACTCATAAAGACACATTTTTAGCAATGAAAACCAGCTACCAAATGAGCGCAAACGAACTAGAGGTGCCATTAGTTTTTGAAAACTCAGTTGTAAAAGTCAATAAAATCTATAAGTTTACAAAGAATAGTTACGTTATAAATGTTGCCTATAACATCCTAAATAAATCAAATAATACAATAAAATCAAGTACTTACCTACAATTCATCCATGATGGAACTACAAATCAAGGGTCTGCCATGATGCCTTCTTTCACAGGAACGGCATACTTTAATGATGAAGAGAAGTTTACTAAACTGGCTTTTGATGATGTGAATAAAAAACCATTTTCTTTGATTACCAATAATGGTTGGATAGGGATTATTCAAAGATACTTTGCAGGAGCATGGATTTTGCTACCACAGACTCCCCGTGAATTATATTCAAAAAAAGTTGCTGAAAATATATACGCCTCCGGCACTTTAGCTTCGCTTGGTGAGCTTGGACCGGGAGACACCAAGGTTTTTACATCCGAGCTGTTTGTTGGGCCTCAGAGCAAAGACGATCTTAAAGCCGCCGCCGAAGGACTTTCTTATACTGTTGACTATGGCTGGCTTACATTTATTGCCTCTCCATTATTTTCGGTTTTATCTGGGATTCAGAAAGCCGTAATAAATTGGGGCGTAGCAATAATATTACTAACCATATTAATTAAGTTATTGTTTTACCCACTTTCTACCGCCAGCTATAAATCTATGGCACAAATGAGAGAGGTTGCTCCTAGGCTGCAAAGCATGAAAGAAAAGTTTGGCGACGACAAACAAAAAATGCAACAAGCTATGATGGAGCTGTACAAAACAGAAAAAATTAATCCATTGGGCGGGTGTTTACCAATATTAGTCCAAATACCCGTTTTTATTGCACTTTACTGGGTTCTTCTGGGATCGGTAGAGCTAAGGGGCGCGTCTTTTTTGTATATTGGTGACCTGTCCGTTCCTGATAGCCTGTTTGGTACCTTGTGGTTTGTTCCTCTGGGACCCTTACCGCTTCTCATGGCAGCTTCCATGTTTTTACAAATGAAGCTTAATCCAAAACCAACAGACCCTATGCAGGCTAGGCTGATGATGATGATGCCTATTATATTCAGTGTTTTCTTTTTCTTTTTCCCTTCCGGCCTGGTTTTATATTGGCTTGTGAACAACATTCTTTCTATAGGCCAACAGTGGTACGTGAATAATAAAATTCATGCTGAGGCATTAAAAAAGAAAGGTAATGCTTAGCGCTACAAATACAATAGCTGCTATATCAACTGCAAATGGTGTAGGAGGTATAGGTATTGTTCGTTTGTCGGGCCCAGAGGCTTTGGCCATAGCAAAAAAAATCTGTTCCCGACAGATAGTTCCTAGAGAAGCTAGTTTCCATAACTTTTACAATGCTGAGCGAGAAATTGTCGATCAAGGCCTAGTTCTGTATTTCCCAAACCCCAAATCATTTACTGGTGAAGACGTTGTAGAGTTTCAGGGTCACGGCGGGCAAGCTGTCTTAAACGCCGTACTAAGCCTTTGTATTAATAATGGTGCACGACTAGCAGAGCCGGGAGAATTTACGAGGCGCGCCTATTTGAACAATAAAATTGATTTAGCGCAGGCAGAATCGGTTATTGACGTTATTAATGCCACAACTATTGAGGCAGTCAAAAGCGCCGCCCAATCACTTTCTGGTAAATTTTCTAATAAAATCAAAGATTTACTAAAAAAACTGATTGAATTAAGGGTGTTTGTTGAGGCGTGTTTAGACTTTCCCGAAGAAGAGATAGATTTTATAGAACAAGGGAAAGTTATTGAAAGACTAAATAACATTGCTGCTGAAGTGGATCAAATACTATTGGTTGCCAAGCATGGACAGTTATTGAAAGAGGGCGCTAATCTAGTCTTGATTGGCCAGCCAAATGTGGGTAAATCCAGCCTTTTAAATCAATTGGTGGGCGAAGAAAAAGCAATTGTGACTGAAATTCCTGGAACTACCAGAGACCCTATCGCTAGCAATATTTCTATTCATGGAGTGCCGATAAATGTTTTTGATACAGCTGGACTAAGGGCTACGAACGACCAGGTAGAGTTGTTGGGCATTGAAAAAACATGGGAATCCGCCAAGAATGCTCATTTAGCTATGGTTTTGGTCGATGCTACAAAAGGCGTTAGTGAGTATGAAAAAGACATTGTCAGTAAGCTGCCAAAAAATATAGAAATACTATGGGTTTATAACAAAATAGACCTAATTGATGAGGAACCTAAAGTTACTGAACACAACAACCATAAAGCAATTTATATTTCAGCTAAATTAGATTTAGGCATTGATTTACTAAGAGAGGCATTGCGCGAAATTTTGTTAGGTAGCTTAGCATACAGCAGTAATGACACCATCTATATCGCGAGGTCTCGACATATTGATGCGCTTAATACGGTGAAAGCATGTGTTATTAAGGGATTGGCCCATAAAAACTCTTCAGAGCTATTGGCAGAAGAGTTAATGTTAGCCCAAAATGCTTTGTCATCTATTACAGGAGAGTTTTCTTCCGATGATTTATTGGGAAAGATATTTAGTGAATTCTGTATTGGAAAATAAGGTTTCACGTGAAACATTGTTATTTACATGAAAATGTAAAGGACCTATGCACCCCAGAGCTATCAGCCAATCTTTCTATGCCTGTGTAGCCTTCCTGGCAAGTTCTTTTAGCTTTATTAAAACACTGTCCCCAGTTTTCAACTGTGCCACTACAGGTTGTTTTATAAACATTATCTTTGAGTTTAACAATCGACTGTTCTTGAGGGCTTAGAAGAGATTGACAAGAACACATCAGGAAAAAAACGGGATATATAAAGTATTTAAGCATACGCAGATGTATAAGCTATTAAAAAGACAAAGCTTTTCATTTGCAGTAGAATATCACATCGTATAAAAAGTGTTTAATAGAGAGGGTGTTTTTTGAATTTTCCTGATAAATTTGACGTGATTGTTGTAGGAGGAGGCCACGCAGGTAGCGAGGCTGCCCTAGCTTCAGCCCGAATGGGCCAAAAAACCCTATTGCTGACGCACAACATTGAAACTTTAGGACAAATGTCATGTAATCCATCTATTGGAGGCATTGGTAAAGGTCATTTAGTTAAAGAAATTGATGCTATGGGTGGTGTGATGGCAAGGGCGACCGACATGGCTGGCATTCAATTTCGTATCTTAAATAGGAGTAAAGGCCCGGCGGTAAGAGCCACCAGAGCACAGGCTGATAGGATTTTATATAAAGCAGCAATCCGACAGTTCCTAGAAAACCAAAAAAACCTATGGCTCTTCCAACAATCAGTTGATGACGTTTCAATTAAAAACAATAGAATTACAGGCGTCATAACCCAGTCGGGTATTCATTTTTATGCTGATAATGTAGTCTTAACGGCGGGAACATTCTTGGGCGGACTTATTCATGTTGGCTTAGAAAGCTATAAGGGAGGAAGGGCTGGAGACCCGTCTTCAGAGACCTTGGCAGCCAGGCTAAAAGACCTAAATTTGCCTGTCGGTAGATTAAAAACAGGCACACCACCAAGAATTGATGGCCGATCTATCGATTATTCTTTGATGGAAGAGCAGCCGGGAGACGTTCCAACACCCCATTTTTCGTTTATTGACCCGCCGATAAAACACCCGGCACAAATAGCATGTTGGATTACCCATACCAACATAAATACACACGATATTGTTCGGTCGGGATTAGACAGATCTCCTATGTACACAGGCGTTATAGAGGGAATTGGCCCAAGATACTGCCCGTCTGTAGAAGACAAAATACATCGCTTTGCAGACAAGGAGTCTCATCAGGTATTTATTGAGCCTGAAGGTTTAAATACGCACGAGGTTTACCCCAACGGGATTTCTACAAGCCTGCCTTTCGATGTTCAGTTGCAATTGGTGCGATCTATCAAAGGGATGGAGAATGCACACATCCTGCGGCCTGGCTATGCAATAGAATATGACTATTATGATCCTAGAGCATTAAAAGCAAGCTTAGAAACAAAAGCAATAGCCGGACTATTCTTTGCAGGCCAAATCAACGGCACTACTGGGTATGAAGAAGCCGCCGCACAAGGCTTGGTGGCGGGAACGAATGCAGCATTGCGTTCCAAGGGGGAAGAAAGTTGGGCGCCTAGCCGGGAAAACTCTTATATGGGTGTGATGATTGATGATTTAATAACAAAAGGGGTTAGTGAGCCTTACCGCATGTTTACTAGTCGCGCAGAATACCGTTTGTTGTTAAGAGAGGATAATGCTGACCTGCGCCTAACTGATATAGCACACCGCCTGGGCCTCATATGTGAACATCAATGGACAAATTTTAATAAAAAGCAAGAGTCTATAAAAGAAGAAGAAAAAAGACTGAAAAATATGGTTATCCGACCTTCAAGCGGAAGCACCTTGAAGCAAGAAGAGTTGTTTGGTAAGGCCCTTGACAGTGAACACAAAGCTTTTGATTTGCTAAAGCGCCCGGAAGTCAGTTATGACAAACTGATGCGCCTTATTGAAGATGAGGGAGCTATGGGTGGACTAGTTAGAGAGCAGGTTGAAATTTTGGCTAAGTATTCAGGCTATATTGTGAGACAAAAAGCAGAAATAGAGCGGAACAAAGGCCAAATGCAAACCAGGATACCTAGCAATATCGATTATGAAGGCATTCATGGTATAGGCATAGAAGCTAAACAATTGTTGAGCCGTCATAAACCAGAAACCGTTGATCAAGCAAGTAGAATTTCTGGCATCACCCCATCTACTGTTTCTATACTTTTAATTCATCTAAAAAAATATAAACACGAGTGGGTTACGGAAAAAACAGAAAAAATTGCTTAATGCAGAAGAAATTTTACGCCAAGGGATTGGCCAGTTGGGACTAAATGATTCGAACGATATTATAAGTAAGCTATTGATATATAAGGATATTTTATTAAAGTGGAACAAAGCATTTAACTTAACAGCATTGCGAGATGAAAAGACGGTTGTGATTAATCACCTGCTTGATTCTCTGTCGGTGGCACACCTAATACAGGAGAACGAGATTTTGGATGTGGGAAGTGGTGCAGGGCTTCCCGGCATAGTATTGGCCTTATATGATCCAAAAAAACAAATCACCCTTGTTGATAAGGTTGGAAAAAAAGCTGTGTTTATGAGACAGGTGTGCATCGAACTAGACATTAAAAATGTTGACGTTATTCATTGCAGAGTAGAGGATATGGATCACAATAAAAAATTTGATGCCATTGTAGCAAGAGCTTTTTCAGAGATGCATTTGCTTGTTGATCTTACAAAAAATATTATTAAAAAAAATGGCTATTGGTACGGGATGAAAAGCAAAAAATTAATGGATGAAATAATTGTGAAAAGAAAAGAATTTCTTGAGATACATCAAATTAAAGTGCCCTTCCTAGAGGCGGATAGATATTTAATTAAATTGAAGAACGTTTAGAGGCAATGGCATGCGTATAATTTCAATATCAAACCAAAAAGGGGGGGTTGGAAAAACTACCACCACAGTTAATTTGGCGGCTAGCTTAGCGCTAAGTAAGAAAAAGGTTTTGCTTATTGACCTTGATCCTCAAGGCAACGCAACATCAGGCGCAGGAATAAATAAAACAGGTTTAATCTCTTCAATTTATGATGCACTCATAGAACAAAAGACCATTAATGAGGTCGTGCTTCATTCGGAGGATGGATTATTTGATGTAGCAGCAGCCAACCAGTCATTAGCCGGTGCAGAAGTAGAGCTTGTAGGCATTAAAAATAGGGAATTTATATTAAAAAAGGCAATAGAGGGCCTTACGGTGAAATATGATTATATTTTAATAGACTGCCCCCCAGCATTAAACTTATTAACCGTTAATGCCTTGGTGGCCTCTGACTCAGTTCTAATACCTATGCAATGTGAATATTATGCTTTAGAAGGCTTATCAGACCTTGTTAATACTATAAGAAGGGTGAAAAAAAACCTAAATCCTAATATTGAGATTGAAGGGTTACTAAGAACATTGTTTGATAAAAGAAATACTTTAACAAAACAGGTCTCTGATCAGTTGTCAGCGCACTTTGGATCCAAAGTATATGACACCATTATTCCAAGAAATGTAAGGTTAGCTGAGGCACCAAGTCACGGCAAGTCGGTAATTTCTTATGACAAATCGTCGAAAGGGGCTAAAGCCTACCTGGCTTTGGCTAAAGAAATTTTAAGGGGTAAAAGCAATGAAAAATAAAGGTCTAGGGCGGGGTTTAGACGCCCTGTTATCAAATAATGATGAGGATAAGCGGCCGAGTAATGAAGGATTGACAATGTTATCAACAACAAACCTCGTTCCGGGTCAATATCAGCCACGAAAAACGTTTAACGAACAACATCTTGATGAGCTAACAGAGTCAATAAAGTCTCAGGGAATTATGCAGCCCATATTAGTAAGAAAACTAACAAATGATAAATATGAAATTATTGCTGGAGAGAGAAGGTGGCAGGCATCAAAACGAGCAGGAATTGATTCTGTACCAGTCTTAATTAGAAACATACCAGATTCGTCTGCTCTTGCTATGGCTTTAATTGAAAATATTCAAAGAGAAGACCTAAATGTTATCGAGGAAGCACAGGGTATAAAACGATTAATTAATGAATTTGGCATGACGCATGAGGCAGCCGCAGATGTTCTAGGCAAATCCCGCGTAGCAGTATCTAATATTTTACGATTATTAAGCTTAAGCCAACATGTACAGAATGCCATTCTAGAACATAAGATAGAGATGGGACATGCGCGCGCCTTATTATCATTGGACCCTGATCATCAAGCCATGTTGTGTCAAAAAATTATTAGCCAGAAATTAAGCGTCAGAGACGTTGAAAAAATAGTAGCCAATAAAAAAGCAATCAATACAGATACGAATAAAAAAAATTCTGATGAGGATATTACACGTTTAGAAAATGATCTTTCTGAAAAGCTAGGAATGAAGGTAAACATTCAACATCAGGCTAAGGGTAGCGGAACCTTGAAGATTAATTACCCAAATTTAGAACAATTAGACTTGTTACTGAAAAAGTTAAAATAATTCATTGCTAAAGCTTGACTGTTGAAGCAAATACATAGAAAATTTCACCCTTTGTATAAGCGTCAAGTCAAAACATTAATGAATAAGCTAGAGGACGTAACCAAAAAATTAGATTTTTTGCCTTTAATATATAAAAAAATGATTGTAAGGCAGGTAATTTTTGGGTGTGCTGCTGCTGTTTTATTAGGCTTAATGTTTAGCATTCACACTGGAGCTTCATTACTTGCTGGTGTGATGCCAGTTGTTTTAGGTGTGTTGGTAGCGAGCCCTATAGCAAATAAAAAAAATAAAGGTAATCCGAAAAGCATAGTCATTAACGCACTAAAGGCGGAGGCGGTTAAGGTTTTCCTAATTCTGGCTGTAATGTGGCTGGAATTTAAGTTTTATACTGAGCTTGTGCCGATAGCATTAGTTTTGGGTTTAGTAATGGCGGCATTGATATCTGGCATAGCGATATCTCATATAGATAATATTAAAATTGATAATAAGGAATAAAATTTAGTGACTGGAAGTACATACAATACCCCTTCAGATTATATTGGTCATCATCTTGCTTTCAATGAAGTGAGCTTTGGAGACCATCCCTTTTGGACTATGCATGTTGATTCGGTGGTCATGGCTATTTTTCTTGGCCTCGTTAGCATGGGCTTTATATGGTTAGTAGCAAGAAAAGCTACGTCAGGGGTCCCAACTAAAACGCAGGCTTTTATAGAGCTTCTTTTCGGATTTATAGATAGTCAGGTCAAAACCTCATTCCATGGAGATAGGCATGCTTTTGTAGCGCCAGCAGCGTTAACGGTTTTTGTTTGGGTGTTGATGATGAATGCAATGGACTTTCTCCCAATTGATATAATGGCTACGATATCCAATCAATTGTTTCATGTGGAGTATTGGAGAAATGTGCCAACCTCCGATATTAATACAACATTCGCTCTGGCATTAGGAATTTGGTTTCTAATGATTTTTTTCACCATCAAAGTAAGGGGCTTTTCCGGTTGGATGCACGAACTATTCTGCTCACCATTTGGAACTTCAGTATGGGTTTGGCCGGCAAACTTTATGTTCAATTTAATTGAATATGTATCGAAACCATTGTCACATTCATTGCGATTATTCGGTAATATGTATGCCGGCGAAGTTATATTCTTATTGCTAGGCATGTGGGCAGCAACAGGGGTGGCTGGAACAATATTTGGGGCAATTCTTGGCGCAGGCTGGTCTATTTTTCACATTCTGATCGTCGTATTACAGGCATTCATTTTTATGATGCTAACGGTAGTTTATTTATCGATGGCACATGAAGGGCATTAGAGTTTTTTTATTTTATTAATTTTTAACTGAAAAGGAAGTAAATTATGGAAAGTGTTCAATATTTAGCAATGATTCAAGCTTATACCGGTATAGGGATTGGTTTGATTATTGGCCTCGGTGCTTTAGGCGCTTGTGTTGGTATCGGCATTATGTGTGCTAGTTTCTTAGACGGCGCTGCAAGACAACCAGAGATGATCCCTCAATTACAAACTAAAGTATTTTTACTTTTAGGCTTGATTGATGCTTCATTTATTATTGGTGTAGGTCTTGCAATGATGTTTGCATTTGCAAACCCATTGTTAAGCGTTGTTGGTTAATTAAATTATTGCTTTGGTTTCTTAAAGCTACATAAGAACCCAAGGCCGGAGTAAAAATGAATATTAATTTTACATTAATTGCCCAAGCTATAGCTTTTTCAACTTTGATTTGGTTTACAGTTAAATTTGTTTGGCCCCCTTTGTTAAATGCAATTGAAAAAAGACAAAAGGAAATTGCTGATGGTTTAGCTGCTGCTCACGAAGGAAAAATGTCCCTTGAGCTTGCTGCAAAAAAGAATGAAGAAACCTTAAGTGAGGTAAAGCAAAAAAGTACAGAAATTATTGGCCAAGCAGAGAAAAGAGCCTCTGAGATTGTTGAAGAAGCGAGAAATAATGCTAAATCAGAAGCAGAGAGAATTTTGGTGGGCGCAAAAGAAGAAATTGCACAAGAAGTTAATAGGGCAAAAGAGTCATTGCGAGCCCAGGTTTCTGTCTTAGCTGTGACAGGTGCGGAAAAGATATTGGCTAAAGAAATTGATAAAACAACTCATGCAGACATGCTCAGTCGTTTAGCTGAGGAGTTATAGGCGAAATGGCCGAGATTTCTACAATAGCAAGACCTTACGCCCAAGCAATTTTTAGTCTGGCAAAAGAACAAGAAACGCTTGCAATCTGGTTAGATGCATTAACCTTAATGACCGGTGTTATTGAAAATCCTGATATAAAAAGCTTTATCCAGGATGCCAAGGTTCTAGATTCAGACCGAGAAAAAATATTACTAAAGATTTTCGGTAAAGATGTTGATGACATGGCTAAAAATTTTATTATGTTGTTAATTGAGAATAAGCGCTTAATGATTCTTCCTGCTATTAAATTGGCTTATGAAAAGCTTAAGGCAGATTATGAGGGAACGGTTGAAGCAGAAATAATAGTGGCAGCGGAACCAGATAAAAAAGCTGTAGATAATTTAATTAAAAGCTTAGAAAAAAAATTCAATAAGAAAATTGAGGGCCACGTGACAATTGATAAAAGCATTATAGGTGGCACAAAAATTATTGTAGGTGACACGGTTATAGATGATTCAATAAAAGGAAAATTAGAAAATTTAGCTTATGCGTTAAAGGCATAAGGATAAAATTAGGAGATAGGAATGCAGTTATCAACATCTGAAATAAGCGAACTAATTAAAAGTAGAATTAAGGATTTTTCTACTTCATCAGAAGCAAAAACCCAAGGCACGGTAGTGTCAGTAACAGATGGGATTGTTCGTATTCATGGATTATCAAATGTTATGTCTGGTGAAATGATTGAATTTCCAGGCAATACTTTTGGCCTAGCATTAAACCTCGAAAGGGATTCAGTGGGCGCCGTTATTTTAGGTGATTACGAACACATTTCTGAAGGCGACGTATGTAAATGTACTGGAAAAATTCTAGAAGTTCCAGTAGGACCAGAGCTCATAGGTAGAGTAGTAGATGCTCTAGGAAGCCCAATTGATGGGAAAGGACCAGTTAAAACAAAAGAAACAGATAAGCTTGAAAAGGTAGCGCCTGGTGTTATTGCAAGAAAATCTGTGTCACAACCAGTTCAAACAGGCTTAAAAGCCATTGACTCCATGGTGCCGATTGGTAGAGGGCAGCGAGAACTAATTATTGGCGACAGACAAACCGGTAAGACAGCGGTTGCTATTGATGCAATTATTAATCAAAAAGGCCAAAATATGAAGTGTATATATGTTGCTATTGGTCAAAAAGCATCGACAATAATGAACGTAGTCCGAAAGCTAGAAGAAAATGGAGCTATGGAATATACGACTGTGGTATCAGCTTCTGCCTCAGATTCTGCAGCGCTTCAATTCTTAGCACCTTATGCAGGCTGTACTATGGGCGAATATTTCCGTGACCGCGGAGAAGATGCTTTGATCGTTTATGATGATCTAACAAAACAGGCTATTGCTTACCGTCAAATTTCTCTTTTATTACGTCGTCCTCCAGGTCGCGAAGCATACCCTGGCGATGTTTTTTATATTCATTCAAGGTTATTAGAGCGAGCTGCTCGAGTTAATGAAGCGTACGTAGAAAAATTTACTAAAGGTAAGGTAAAAGGCAAAACAGGATCGCTAACTGCACTTCCTATAATTGAAACAGCAGCTGGTGACGTATCCGCATTCGTCCCAACAAACGTAATTTCCATTACTGATGGACAAATTTTCTTAGAAAGTGACTTATTTAATGCGGGCGTAAGGCCAGCAATTAATGCAGGTATTTCTGTTTCTAGGGTTGGTGGCGCAGCACAAACTAAGGTAATTAAGAAGCTTGGCGGTGGGGTGCGTTTGGCTCTTGCCCAATATAGGGAGCTGGCAGCGTTTGCCCAGTTTGCTTCTGACTTAGATGAGGCCACAAGGAAGCAGTTGGAAAGGGGAAAAATGTTTACTGAGCTAATGAAGCAAGCACAATACGCGCCTTTAACTGTGTCGAATATGGCTATAACGCTATTTGCTGCTAATAACGGTTATTTAGATGATGTGCCGACTGAAAAAGTACTGCCATTTGAAAATGCACTACATGGGTTCATTGCTTCAAAATATAAAGCGGTAGTTGAAAGCATTGAAAAATCATTAGCTCTTTCTGAAGATGATGAAAAAAAACTTACAAAAGCAATTGAAGACTTTAAAGCTTCAAATGCTTATTAAATAGGATATTAAATGGCCGGCAGTAAAGAAATACGAACAAAGATCAAAAGTGTAGAGAACACACGAAAGATCACGAAAGCTATGGAAATGGTGGCAGCATCTAAAATGCGTAAAGCGCAGGAAAGAATGTTATCTGCCAGACCTTATGCTGAAAAAATTCGTCAAATTGCTGCGCATTTATCACATGCACAATCGGAGTATAGACATCCATTTCTAACATCAAGAGACCAAGTAAAAAACATTGGTTTGATAGTGGTTACATCAGACAAAGGATTGTGCGGGGGACTAAATACAAATGTATTAAGAGCTTCAATAACACAAATGAAGTCCTGGGAGACGGAAGGGAAAAAAATTCTAGTCAGCACTATAGGAAACAAAGGCCTTGGTTTTATGACACGAGTAGGCGCTAATTTAAAGTCTAATATTATTGGTCTTGGAGATCAGCCAGAACTAGATCATCTCTTGGGGCCAATAAAAGTAATGTTAGATGCCTATGTTAACGGTGAAATTGATCAACTATATATATGTTATACAAAATTTATTAACACCATGAAGCAAGAACCTATTATGGATCAAGTTCTTCCATTACAGGGAGATAAGCTTGGTAGTCCAGCTAGCTCATGGGATTATTTATATGAACCGGACTCCAAGGTTGTAATTGATGAGCTGCTTTCAAGGTATATAGAGTCATATATTTATCATGCAGTAACAGAAAATATGGCGTCGGAACAGTCGGCCAGAATGGTCGCAATGAAATCTGCATCAGATAACGCTAATACAGTGATTGATGAACTTAAGTTGGTTTATAACAAAGCAAGACAGGCAGCTATTACTAAAGAAATATCAGAAATTGTTGGTGGTGCTGCAGCAGTAACGTAAATTTTTTTAATTATATACATAATGACGAGTAAGGATAAATAATGAGTGCTAAACAAATCGGAAAAGTAGTTCAATGTATCGGGGCTGTTGTGGATGTTGAGTTCCCAAGAGATCAATTACCAAAAGTATACGATGCACTAATCATTGATGATAAGGATTCTACTGCAGAAGCAGGCCTGACTCTTGAGGTTCAGCAGCAATTAGGAGATGGCATTGTTAGAACAATTGCAATGGGATCATCAGACGGATTATCAAGGGGTACCCAGTTTAGCTCTACGGGAGCGCCGATTCAGGTGCCAGTTGGTGAAGGAACCCTCGGAAGAATTATGGATGTATTAGGAAGGCCTATTGATGAAGTGGGAGAAATTGATTCAAAAGAATTTAGATCTATCCACCAAAAAGCCCCAGCATTTAATGACCTATCTCCATCTATTGAACTGCTTGAAACAGGCATCAAGGTTATTGACCTTATGTGCCCTTTTGCTAAAGGCGGTAAAGTAGGTTTGTTTGGTGGAGCGGGCGTTGGAAAAACGGTTAATATGCTTGAGCTCATTAATAACATTGCTAAGCAGCATTCAGGCCTTTCAGTTTTTGCCGGAGTTGGAGAAAGAACTCGTGAAGGTAATGATTTCTATCATGAGATGGCAGAAGCTGGAGTTATTCAGCTAAAGAATATGAAAGAATCTAAGGTAGCCATGGTGTTTGGTCAGATGAATGAGCCCCCAGGAAACCGTTTAAGAGTCGCATTATCTGGCTTAACTATGGCTGAAAAGTTTAGAGATGAAGGCCGCGATGTTCTATTTTTTGTTGATAATATTTACCGATATACATTAGCGGGAACCGAGGTTTCTGCATTGTTAGGCCGTATGCCTTCAGCAGTTGGTTATCAGCCAACTCTAGCCGACGAAATGGGAAGGTTACAAGAGCGCATTACTTCAACCAAAACAGGATCGATTACTTCTATTCAAGCCGTGTATGTTCCCGCAGATGATTTAACTGATCCATCTCCCGCAACAACTTTCCAGCATTTGGACTCAACGGTTGTTTTATCAAGAGACATTGCGTCGCTAGGGATTTACCCGGCTGTTGATCCGCTAGATTCAACATCCAGACAATTAGACCCTCAGGTAGTTGGTGAAGAGCATTATTCTGTAGCACGTGCAGTTCAGTCAACATTACAAAGATATAAAGAGCTAAGAGATATTATTGCAATTCTTGGGATGGATGAACTGTCACCGGAAGATAAATTGGCAGTTGGTAGAGCGCGAAGAATCCAAAGATTTTTATCGCAACCATTCCATGTTGCCGAAGTATTCACGGGTTCACCAGGAAAATATGTGTCACTAAAAGATACTATTAAAGGATTTAAAGCAATTGTTGACGGTGAGTATGACGACCTTCCTGAACAAGCATTTTATATGGTTGGAAGTATTGAAGAGGCAGTTGAAAAAGCTAAGACAATTTAATAAATTAAGGTAAATATGGCTAATACGGTTCAAATTGATGTTGTAAGTGCAGAAGAATCAATATTCTCTGGTGAAGCAGAGTTTGTTGTTGCCCCAGCAAAAATGGGAGAGGTTGGTATATATCCTAACCATGCACCTATGATTACTACATTGAAATCAGGCTCGTTAAAAATCAAGTTGGCTGATAAAAAAGAAGAACAATTGATCTATGTTTCGGGTGGTATTTTAGAAGTACAACCCGGGATGATTACTGTTCTATCCGATACAGCAATTAGGGCAAAAGACCTAGATGAAAGTAAAGCTGCTGCAGCCAAGAAGGCCGCAGAAGAAGCAATGAAAAATAAAAGTTCTGATATGAATTACGCTAAGGCACAAGCAGAGCTTGCCGAGGCAATGGCGCAGATACAAGCAATAGAAAGGTTAAGGAGGATTAAGCATTAGTTTTTTTGACCTATAAAAAAGCAGCTTTGGGCTGCTTTTTTTGTTTATACTAATTATTTAATCGAGGGTTAAAATGTCACTGAATGTAGTTATTCTTGCTGCGGGAAAAGGCACTCGAATGCATTCGGAGTTGCCGAAAGTCCTTCAGCCATTATCTAATAAGCCACTTTTACAGTATGTATTAGATGCTTCGCAACGACTAAAACCCACAACAATAACAGTAATTACCGGATATAAAACTGAGCTAGTTAAGAGCTCAGTCATTAGCCGTAATGTTTCTTGGCGCCTTCAAGAGGAGCAATTAGGTACCGGACATGCCGTTCAGCAAGCAATACCTGATTTATCCGCTAATAAGACCTTAATTCTTTACGGCGATGTCCCATTAATTGATGAATCAGACCTTCAGGCATTGATAAAGAAAGCAGATCTAGGGCTAGCAATTTTAACATTTGATAACAATAGTCCAGCTGGTTATGGAAGAATTGTAAGAAATGAGAAAGAGATTACAAGAATTGTAGAAGAGAAGGACTGTAATAATGAAGAAAAGAAAATTACAGAAATAAATACCGGAATAATGGCATGTAACACAAAGAGCTTAATTAATTGGCTTGGGCGATTAACAAATAATAATTCTCAAAAAGAGTATTACCTTACTGATATAGTAGAATTTGCAGTAGATGATGGATTGTCAGTACGTTCCCATCTGGCAACAGAGGAAATATCAATATGTGGGGTCAATTCAAAAGAAGAGTTAGCGCGGCTAGAGAGAGGATTACAAATGAGAAAAGCACAAAAATTGATGCATCAAGGGGTGACTCTTTTAGATCCTGGACGAATTGATATTAGAGGAGAATTAAAATGCGGAAAAGATGTAACAATTGATGTAGGTTGTATTTTTGAAGGATCAGTTACTCTAAGAGACAGAGTTCATGTAAAACCCTATTGTGTTCTAAAAGATTGTGAAATTAATGAAGGAACAATTGTTGAAGCCTACTCACATATTGATTCCAGTATTGTTGGATCATCAAGTCGCATAGGCCCTTATGCGCGGTTAAGGCCAGGAACAACGCTGGCGGAAAATGTACATATCGGTAATTTTGTTGAAATTAAAAACTCAACTGTTAGCCAAGGATCAAAAATTAATCATCTGAGTTATATTGGAGATAGTGAGATAGGCATGAACGTTAATATTGGTGCAGGAACAATTACTTGTAATTATGACGGGGTTACAAAACATAAAACCATAATTGAAGATAATGTATTTATAGGATCTAACACGGAGTTAATTGCTCCAGTAAAAGTTGGCAAAGGTGCAACTATAGGCGCAGGCTCAACTATCAGCAAAGACGCCCCTCAAGATGAGCTAACCTTATCTAGATCACAACAGAAGACTATTTTAGGTTGGCGTAAGCCAGAAAAAAAATAATATGTGCGGAATTATAGGAGCCATATCATATAAGAATGTTAGTGACTTTTTAGTTAATGGCTTAGAGCGACTAGAATACCGTGGCTATGATTCGGCTGGCATTGCCTTGCTTTCTGACAAGATTAATAGGGTGCGATCAACGGGAAGAGTCTCGGCGATTAGAGCTAAGTTAAAAAATCTAAAGCTGAGTGGGTTACTGGGAATAGGACACACAAGATGGGCAACCCATGGAGGCGTGACTGAAGGCAATGCACATCCCCATATATCTAAAAATACAATCGCTGTGGTTCACAACGGCATTATTGAAAACCATGAAGCCCAAAGTGAGCGGCTAAAAAAACAAGGATATGCATTTACTTCTGAAACAGACACGGAAGTGATAGCTCACCTCATTCATTATTATTATGAAGAAACAAAAGATCTACTGAAGGCTACTTTTTTGGCAATTAAAGATCTAGAAGGAGCATTTGCAATAGCAGTAATTGCCGCCGACAAAAAAGATCAATTAGTTTGTGTTAGGAAAGGTTGCCCTTTGCTAATTGGCGTTGGAGAAGGAGAAAACTTTATTGCATCAGACGCGTCCGCGATTATTGCCTCTACAAAAAATATTATTTATTTAGAAGATGGGGATATTGCGAATTTAACGATTAGTGGGTTAGAGATATATGATAAATCGCTAAAGGCAACGAAAAGAAAATTACATAAAAGTACGTTGGATGAAGGAAGTATGGAGCTTGGTCCGTACGACCATTTTATGCAGAAAGAAATTTACGAACAACCAAGGGCGTTGGGAGATACGATTGAAGCTGTCATTGATAATAATTCCTTTGATGTTGCGCTTTTAGGAAATAATGCAGAGAAAATTCTGGTCGACGTAGACAGAATCTTAATATTGGCTGCAGGAACTAGTTATTATGCAGGTCTGACGGCAAAATATTGGATTGAGAGCATTGCAAAAATAAACGTCAGCGTTGAGATTGCCAGCGAATACCGTTATAGGTCTTCAGTGCCTAATGTAAACCAATTAGTTATTACTATATCTCAGTCTGGCGAAACGCTCGATACTATCGAATCCTTAAAACATGCAAAGAGCATGGGGCATAAAAAAACACTAACAATATGCAATGTTCAAGATAGCGCCATTGTGAGAGAGTCTAAGTTGGTTCTTTATACCCGGGCGGGGATGGAGATTGGCGTAGCCTCAACCAAAGCATTTACAACACAACTCGCCTCATTATTTGTGCTAACAATAATATTAGGCAAGATTAATAACCGTATTACAAAAAAACAGGAGAAGGAGTATCTGGGCGAACTAAGGTTGTTATCTGGAAATATTCAGCATGCGTTGAATCTAGAACCACAAATAAAAGAATGGGCAAAACATTTTGCAGAAAAAAATAACGCGTTATTTTTAGGAAGAGGGATTCATTACCCTATAGCATTGGAGGGGGCATTAAAATTAAAAGAAATATCTTATATTCATGCAGAGGCCTACCCTGCTGGGGAGTTAAAACATGGGCCCCTTGCATTGGTGGATAAAGATATGCCTGTTGTTGTCATCGCTCCAAACGATTCACTCCTAGAGAAAGTAAAATCAAATATGCAGGAAGTAAAGGCGCGAGGAGGTATATTGTATGTCTTCGCTGATGGTGACAGTCATTTCCATCAACAGAAAGATATAAAGGTTATAAGAACCCCAAGACATACAGGGGTACTATCTCCAATCGTTCATGCGATACCAGTACAATTGCTTGCTTATCATGTAGCATTAATTAAGAAAACAGATGTAGACAAACCAAGAAACTTGGCCAAATCAGTCACGGTGGAGTAAGTGGCTAAGCTTGGTGGGAACCTTTAATCTTACATCAAAAAAACTACATATAGTTAAAATTATAAAAAAAAAACTATACATAGTATTTTCTCTAAAAAAATGATGTAAACTTTCATTCAAGTTTAAAGAATGGAAGTTTAAACTTATTTTATATTACAACAGGAGAAATGGTATGGATGTATTAGCTACAGTAAGAAAGTGGGCTGGTGGACTTTCGGAAACAGTTGTTAGTCTTTTAGCATTATCAATCGTTCTTGAAATATTGATGGGCGGCGCAGCCGTTCCATTCCTTGGAACACCAGACGTAATCGGAACAGTTACAGGGTTAATTAACAATCTTGGTAGCCAAGGGATTGTTGGTTTAGTAGCAGTTTGGGTTCTATATTCAATATGGAAAGCCCGTAAGTAGTATAAAATTTGTTTAAATTTTATATAGAAAAGGGTCTCTTTAGAGGCCCTTTTTTTAAAAAGGAAAGATATGAGTTTATTAAAAATAATTAAAAATTGGTCAGATACTATCACTGAAACAATAGCTGTTTTATTGGTTCTATTATTTTTATTACAAATATTGATGGGACAGACATACATACCATTTATAGGGTCACTGAGCCCCACTGAATTACTGGTCAATATTTCAAAACAATTATCATCTTCAGGTGCCGCAGGCATTATATTTGTATGGGTTCTATACTCAATATACTCGAAATATAAAGATTAATATTTTAAGGATTAGCGGCCAAGGTTTAGGCAAGTTATTTTGCAAGCCTTATTAAAGTAATAAAACTAGTTAAAAATTTTTGAATTATTAAAGTAACAATAATAATGGCAATGCAGGAAATCAATAAGAACAAATAATAGTTTAAGTTAGATTTAAGCATCCAGATAAATAGAAATAAAAAAGGGATGACCGGAATAATAAATAGCAGCGTCTCTCGAATAAGTCTAGAGATTAGTTGTGAATCATGTGTTTCTTCCCAAACTATAGTAAAAGATGTAAACAATACAATAGGCATGGCAAGGAGAATAGCCGCCCACGTAACATTTCGCATGCTAAGCTGCAGAAGCAGCTAGAATAACAACAATCGCAATAACAATTTTTACAAAAAAAACCATTTAGAAGCCAGGACCCCTTTAAATGAAATTAGATTAGATAGATATTGAATTTTTTTAAAATTAGAGCGAAAAGAAAAAAACATAAGACTGTTAAAATAATAGAGAGAAAAAACGTTAGCCAAAAACCAAATGATTTCATTGCCCAGGGGAAAAAAAGAAACATGGGTAGGGTTGGAATGACATACCAAAATGTATAATAAGCGTGGTTTGAGATCTTTTCATTACCCTGACCCTCAAAATAAATCCAAAATAAGGTGATAAGAGTAATTAAGGGTAAGGAGGCAATAAACGCACCTAATTTATCAGAAATTTTCGCAATCTCTGTAATTAGCACAATGATTGAAGCGGTAATAAGTAATTTCAGGATAATAAAAGACATTCTCGTATTCTAAATCAATTCTTATAAGAAAATCAAAATGAAAAAAATATATTAATAGCAGGAGGATCAGGATCAATTGGGCTTGAATTTACCAGATATTATGACCTGGATCCCGATGTTGAAAAAATTATTACATTATCAAGACATATAAGAAATTGTGACAGTAAAAAAGTTCAATCAATAGAATTTGATTATAATAACGAACAAACTTTTGAAAACCTAAATGAAGCGATTCAAATAGAGACTATTAGCACGATAATCATAGAAACAGGATTGTTACATGACGAAGAAGTTACACTCGAAAAATCGTTAGAAAAAATAAATATTAAGGGATTAAGCAAATTATTTCACGTAAATGTTTTTGGCCCAATGCTGCTAATAAAAAAGTTATTACCATTGATTAAAAAATCTCAGCCCATAATTTTTTTTTTACTGCTAGGGGTAGGAAACATTTCTGATAATAGATTGGGTGGTTGGTACAGCTACCGAAGCTCAAAGTCAGCATTAAATATGATGATAAAAATTCCTTCCATAGAATTACAAAGAATGAATAAAAAAATATGGTGATAGGGATCCATCCAGGAACTGTAGAAACTAATTTATCAAAACCTTTCTTAAAACATGTAACCCATGAAATTTTAAGCCCATTAAAAAGCGTTCAAGGTATGTTGCAGGTTATAAATAAAATTACAAATAAAGAATCAGGTAAATGTTTTGATAGCTCAGGAAATTTTATTGATCCTTAATCATCCTTATTTTTAAATGCGAAAAAGATAATCAAGCCTATTATTATTATAAGACAAACAAAAATGAGGACGTCATACCAGAACAGGGGCATCATTGTCTATTACTGGTAAATATTTTGTGTAGCATAAAATAGCTAATGAAAAAAAGAGGAACAAAAAGAAAAGCCTCCATGTTGCTTACCCAGGAAAAAATTAGATTATCAAAGCATAGAATTGAAAATACTTCGCAAGTAGATATTGACTCAACCCATACTCCCAAACTAAAAAAATTATAAAGTTTAAAGACAACAAATAACAAAAATGTAGTTATTGCAGTGATCAATGTAGAGGTGAGAAGGATTCTATCAAAACGGTTCATGGTAAGCCTACAATAGTTAAAAAATCGGTTATAAAATTATCATATAAGTCAGCAGAAGTAAAAAAGACTATAATAGCTATCTAATAATATAATTAAAATAAATTATGCGGCCACCAATACTAACAAAATATCCAATCGATCAAATTATTTCTAACCTCAAGGCATCCAAAGAGAAGGATGTGTGGGTCGTAAGGTTTATCCCACAAATACTAAGTAAAGAGAAGATTAATGCTAACGCAATTTCCTTAATGAGAAGAGTAAGTTTATTGAAGTCAGAGCCAATAACTAACGAAGAACTTACTAAAATAAAAAAACATTTAAAGGAATTAGGTAGAGAAGATTTAGTTGCTATTCGACAGCCATCATCAAGACAAGAAAATGTACTTATATTCTGTGCGCAGGATGATGCACCTGAAACAATTGATGGGATCGAGAGACACATTTATCGGATTATACCTAATGCCAAACTAAAGTTTGGCGTGTCGGATATTAATAGAGATAGGTGCTGCGTTGTAAAACAAAAAACCTGGAAAGCTGATAAAGACAGGCCAACAGGGGTTTACTCAATTAACGATTTGGCGCTGACAGACTAGATTTACCAAAAGCAGGTTTACTCCGTATCCTTTTTTGAGCATTCGCTTCATTTTTAAACACTTTACCCTTTTTAACGAACGACCGGCTCCTACTTTTTCTTTTTGGAGCTTTCGACTCAGTCAGAATAGTAGGTTCGAGACCTTCAACTGAAGCAATATCAATTTTAAGGTTTGTAAACCTTTCAATTTTTCTTAAAAACTCTCTGTCTGTTGGGCTGACTAAGCTAATAGCAATACCTTTATTGTTAGCTCTTCCTGTTCTTCCAATTCGATGAATATAATCCTCAGCAAAGCGAGGCATATCGTAGTTGAACACGTGTGAAATATTTTGAACATCAATACCACGTGAAGCTAGATCGGTTGCAACTAAAATTTTTGTCTCATTCCTTTTGAAGCGATTTATAGTTTTTGTTCTGGAGCCTTGGGACATATCACCATGCAGTGCTGATATTTTTATGTCTGAATGATAAAGTTGATCGGAAAGCTGATCAGCCATTCTCTTAGTGGCAGTAAATATTATAGCTTGAGTTACCTCGTCATTTTTTATGAAATGATTAAGCAGTTGTTGTTTGTGTGTCTGGTTATCAGAAAAATAAACTAATTGTTTAATATTTTTATGACCGGAAACATCTGGCTTAATTGAAATGGTTACAGGTGCGGTTAAGAATTCTTGAGCAATTTTTTGAATCGGCGCATCAAAAGTGGCTGAAAACATGAGCATCTGTTGTTTTTTTGAAGTGGCATTATAAATTTTTCTAATGTCAGGAACAAATCCCATATCAAGCATACGGTCAGCCTCGTCTAGAATCATTGCCTCTAGATCTTTAAAATTAATTTTTTTCTGTTGATATAGGTCTAGTAGACGCCCTGGAGTAGCAACTAAAATATCAATAGGCTTGCTAAACATCCTGTTTTGTAATCCATACGATATTCCGCCAGTTATAGTGATTGAATTAATCCTCAAATAGCGTGAATATTTTTTGATGCTATCGGTAATTTGGGTTGCTAGTTCTCGGGTTGGACTGACAATTAAAACTCATGACCCTCGACCTTCGGATCTGGTCTTTGTTAGTTTATCAAGTATGGGCAATACAAATGCGGCAGTTTTACCAGTTCCCGTTTGAGCTGAAGCCAACACATGCTTATTAAGCATTATTTCAGGGATAGATTTGGTTTGAATTGGTGTAGGCTGGTCGTAACCAGCTTCTTGAATCGCTTTTAATATAGAAGCATCAAGATTAAATGTATTAAATGACATTATTTTCCTTGTATATATTGCATGGTAAGACTGGCAATAAAACAAAGGCATTAATGACAATCTTTCGAGTGCGAATTATATAGGTAATTGAAAAATAAGCAAATTTATTATATTTACAAACTTTTCCAATAATTTAGTTATGATGTAGTTAATAAAAACAAAGGATTTAAAAATGAAAAAAATTATTGCTATGGTTTTGATAATGTTTGCAGGAGAAGGTCTTACTAAGTGGGAAGGTGGTTATGAGAGCGATGATGGCAAGATGACCCTGTATTTTGATAGTGAAACTGTTCAGGTGAACTACCCGTTATTTAGATCATGGTCATTAATGGATTTTAAAGAGCCAATTGCTAACAATATGTTGTCTGCAAAAATTTTAACTGAATATGATTGTGATGAAAAAAGAAGACGTGTAGTCCACGTAATTTCTTATTCAGGCAACCAGGGTGAGGGCAAGATACTTTCACAGGCCAGTTCAAATCATGCATGGGAGTCTATCAGTAATAAAAAATCTTCGGCCTATGATTTAATGCTTACGGTTTGTGGCGAGAGAGATTAATTTTGTTGGGTAAAAAATTGTTTATTTCACTTTTCGCCGTAATTATTTTCGGGGCTTATTGCTATACAAATCCGCAAAAAATTTATTTCGAATGTGATGGAAAGTTGATGAGCACTTCAGAAGCCCAAGTTAATGATAGTGAATTAGACCATAAAGATGATTCAGGCTTATCAGAGATTTATCAAATTTTTGAGATGTTAATTTTTGGTACAAAAAACAAAGCAATCAAAGTGGATGACTCAAAGATTATTACAATTAAGAGCTATTTTTTTGGGATGAAGAAAACAATAGGCGATTATGGTTGGCCTGATTGCCAGACTAATGACATTTCTATTACATGTAAGAAGGCTTACGATTCCATTTCTTTTAATACAATACAGGGTAAGTTAACGGTTGATACCTTTGCAGACATCAATCAATTAAACAGCGTGCAGTTTGGTATTTATAACTGTAAAAAACGAAGCGATAGTCTTGTCAATTAATCTCCAATAAATCCACCGCTTTGATGTTGCCACAATTGGAAATATAAACCCTTTTTTTTGATTAATGCCTTATGATTCCCCTCTTCTATAATTTTTCCGTTATCTATTACAATTAATCTATCCATGGCTGCAATAGTAGATAAGCGATGCGCTATAGCAATTACGGTTTTACCATGCATAAGACTATCTAAACATTCTTGAATAATTGTTTCAACCTCAGAATCGAGAGCACTCGTAGCCTCATCTAGCAATAATATGGGAGCATTTTTTAGAATAACCCTTGCAATCGCTACCCGCTGTTTTTGCCCTCCTGAGAGTTTAACTCCCCTCTCACCTACCATGGAGTCGTATCCAGAGTTACCAAACTGATCTCTAAGCCCTATAATAAATTTATCAGCTTGGGCTTTTTTAGCGGCCAAAATAATTTCTTTATTCGATGCGCTTGGCTTACTGTAGGCAATATTCTCCTTAATGGTTCGATGAAGTAAGGAGGTATCCTGTGTAACCATTGCTATATGTGATCTTAAGCTATCCTGAGTAATTAAATTGATATTAGTGTGGGCAATAGTTATTTCACCTTTATCAACCTCATAAAATCTCAATAAGAGATTAATCAATGATGATTTACCCGACCCAGACCTACCTACTATGCCAACTCTCTCACCGTGTTTGATTTCTAGGCTAAAGTTAGAGAAAAAACTATGGCTTGCATCGTAGGAGAAAGATATGTCTTTAAAGCAAATAGGTGCTTGGTTTGCCTTCAGGATTAAAGCTCTGGGATTGTCTTTTATTGTTTGGCTTTTGGACAACATATTTAAGCCGTCTTGGGCAATACCAACTTGCTCATATAAAGAAGTCATTTCCCACATAACCCAATGAGATATTCCATTTAATCTTAACGACATTGCCGATGCCGCAGCTAGAACCCCAATAGCAATATTATTATTAGCCCATAGCCATAATGCCATTCCAACAGTAGACAATATTAAAAGCATACTTAAAAAATGGTTAATGATTTGAATAACGGAAACCTTACGCATTTGTAAGTGAACGGTTTTCAAAAACTCGTTCATAGCATTTTTTGCATATTTTGATTCTCTTCCAGCATGAGAAAATAGTTTAATAGTATTGATATTAGTATAAGCATCCGTGATTCGCCCTGTCATTAATGATCTTGCATTAGCCTGACTCCTAGAAAGCTTAGCAAGCTTAGGAATAAAATAAAAAAGGGTTAATATGTAGGCAGTTAGCCAAGCAAGAAAAGGCAATATTAGAAGGGTGTTTAGACTCCCTACAAGAAACACCATAGTAGAGATATAAACGATTACGTACACTAGAATATCTGACAAAATAAACCACATATCTCTTAAGGCAAGAGCACTTTGCATGACCTTGGCGGCAATGCGACCAGAAAATTCATTGCTATAAAAATCCATGCTTTGATTGAGAAGTAATCGATGGAAGTCCCATCTCATCCTCATAGGAAATGAACCAGCTAAAGATTGATGTTTCACCATCGTTTGTATGCTAACAAATAACGTACTACCAATTAATAAGGCGGCCATTATGTAAAGAAAGCTAGCATGGTTTTGGATAAAGTCGACTGGGCCATCAGCAATCATTAAGTCAATTAACTTTCCTAAAACAGCATACAGAATAGCTTCGAAGCTTGCTATGCAAGCCGTTAATAGGGCCATGAGACTAATAAATATTTTAATATCCTTAATGCATGACAAAGCAAACTTAATTAATGAGTTGGGAGGTGTTTCTATTAAGTCTTTAGGAAATGGATTAATTAGATTTTCGAACCATTGAAACATTACGCTTTATTACCTTTTAAATATTAATTAAGTTTTTGTTAAAGCTAATTTTTCAATCTTGCTTAAAGATTTTATTTCAATTTCTCTCTTGCTTGCCGAGCTTCTATTGGGATGTTTTTCCGTAAATAGTAATTGAAATGGTGATCGACCTTTCGTATATTTTGCCCCTACGCCTTTTTCATGATCTTCAATTCTTTTTGAAACATTATTCGTTATGCCTGTATATAAAGTATCGTCGGAGCATTTTAGAATATAAACAAACCAGTTTTCGTGATTACTCTTAGCAAGTTCCGCTAATGTTATTAACCCGCTTACATTATAATTAGCCATTAGTATTTACCATGATAAAACAGCACGAAAGCGCACCTTGTTTTCCCTAACTTTTTTTATGGCCTCGTTAATATTTTTAAATTTAAAGTGTTCAACTTCAGGATAGATATCATGTTCAGAACAAAAATCTAACATTTTTTTAATATTTTTTGGACTACCAACTGGAGAGCCTGATATAGAACGTCGGCCTCCCATAAGAGAAAATACTGAAGCATCAATAGGATCAAGAACTGCCCCAACGAAATGCAGCCTTCCTCGAGGCCTAATAATACTTAAAAACAAATTCCAATCTAGCTTTACATTGACGGTAGAAATTAGAAAATCAAATTTAGCCCCATAATTTTTGATTGCATCTTTATCTATTGAAGATACAACGTCATCTGCTCCCATAGAGATCAATAAATTATCTTTATCTTCAGAGCTAGTAAATGCAGTTACGTGACAGCCCAGGGCTTTATAGAATTTGATAGCAAGATGCCCAAGACCCCCTATGCCAATAATACCTATTTTATGATTTTTGTTAATATTAAACTCAACAATGGGTGTAAAAACTGTAATTCCACCACATAACAAAGGTGCAGCATTTTCAGGTTCTAGATTTTTGGGTAAAGGTATTACGCTTACTTCATCAGCAGAAACCTCTTCAGCAAACCCTCCATGCTGACTGAAAACGGTTTTATCAGTTTTGCTACAGAAATTATGATCTCCATTTTCACAATGTTCACAAACATCACAGTATCCAGAATGCCAGCCTAAGCCAACCTGATCACTAACACCATGAAGCGTAACGTGTGATCCAATTTCAATTATTTCTCCAATAATTTCATGCCCAGCAACCATCGGAAAAGTAGAAGCACCCCATGCATTATCTATTGCGCTGACATCGCTGTGGCAAATTCCGCATGAATGTACTTTAATACGTACTTCTTTTAAAGTTAAAGGTTTTTTTTCGAATTGGTATTCAACAAGATTTTTTCCAGCTTCCATCGCCGCATATGATTTGATCATTTACACTCACCTTTTTTTATTCAACAACTTTACCATTGATATAGTATTCTTCAGAAATAATAGAACCATTAGGGCTGAACATAAGCTCTTTTCCGTGCTTAGCCCCATCTATAAATTTAACTGATGAGCGAAGTTTTTCATTTGTAAACCATTGCTGCCATAATCCGTTTTTTTTGCCATTTATATAATTAACTTCTAACTTAATGACTCCGTTTTTATGCCATTGCCGCCAATGTCCGCTCTCAATACCTTGTATGTAATGGCTTTCCATTTTTTTAACACCAGAATCAAACCAAAAAATTTCTTTCCCATATTTTGGTAATCCATTTTCAAACATTTCTTTGTAAGTTCCGTTGGTAATGTTGTCCGCCAAAGATAAATGAGTGAAAAATACTAAAAAAAGAATTCGGAACATCATATCAGCCGCTAAAGTTATAGATAATATTAGTGACTAATAGAAGTTTATGTAGTTTCAGAAATATGTAGGTATAAGCTTGAGGTAATCTGGAAAGTAATTGCCAATGGCTACTAAATTGAATTCTTTTAGAATGGAGGTGTTAAGCTCCCTATCCAATAAAAATTCAAAAGAATGTTTGATAAAATCTAAATCTGAAACTGTAAAGGTTGAAAATTGATTAAAGAATTTATTGCTCATTGTAACATTATGAGTTGTTTGCGATTTTGCATTAATTGTAACAATAAATGCAGTATCTGAAATTTTCTGTACTTCTATGGAATGCAATCGTTACTCACAAGTTCCACTAAATGACTCAGCATATTGCCCAAAACCCTTGTTACCTGAAATGAAATCTGAAACATCCATAGAATTTTGGTTAATAACTAACTTCCGTATATTCAAAAAATTAGACTCACAGGTAATAATATTTTCAGCCCAATGGCACGGGATATTATTTAGATCTTGTAAGGCACCCTTCTCAAATTTAAAGGTAATGTTCTTCATCTCCTCCTTAGTTCCCGATGAGCCAATCAGCTCAAAACGGCTAATCCCTTTGCAATTGAAGCTTATGGTGTCTGTTTTTGCCTGCGCAGGGAAGGCGCTAAATAACACAAGAAAAAAGATAGCACGGTATTTTTTAAATAAGGAATGCAAAATAAAGACCTGTTATATACAAAACTAGTGAGGCAATAAAAAGCTGAAGACTTCTTTTTCGAATTTTTCTACAAGATAAGGCTTGAGTTTCATCAGCTGGGCAGGGTAATTTTTTTGTATATAGTTGAGCTATACCGGCAAGCAAAATAATAATAAGACTTGTAACAAAAATCTCTATTTTATATTGCGAGATCATAGGGAATTGGGGAAAAAAGCTAATAAAACACTGAGAAGGCTCCCAGCGCCAATAAAGACCAAAAAAGCAGGGAGCGCACAACATATCAGCGTACTCATGCTAGCAATTGCAGTAAGACCTGAGAAAAGATTAACCTTGCGTAAATTAACGATAGGTTCTTTTCTAGCTTGGCTCATACATCATGCGTATATGTTCAACTGGATGATCACCCATATCAATGCTGATAACATCATAGCCAGCATCGACAATAATTTCTTTAAGCTTGATATTACTTACCGAATCAGTGCCCTTGAGATCAACAGCTACGATATGTTGGTCTAAATTAATATATACATCTTCATTTGCGGAAAGTACTTTAAGTGATGCTTCAATTCCTTGGGCACAAAAAGCACATACCATACCGTTGACCTTCATGATTTTGGTTTCAGCCCAAAGAGGATGAGAAGGCATCAAAAAAAACAATACTATTAATAGTTTATTCATATCAGTTTGAGTACAAGTTACCTTGTAAGTTCCTCCATACACTTTCGAAATTTTACAGTACCAACTTGAAAGCCTAAATTTTCACATTTATTTTTCGCAGCAGCGCCATTGAGTCTAACAGATGATTTCCCATCGATGCTGACCTCATCTTTAAGTTTGCCATTATAGTTACATTTGAACTGTATGATGTATTGAAATAATCCGTCCTGGCCCATATTTTTAACACTGGCTTGATTTAGCCCACCATACATTTTGCATGTCCTAATCATAAAGTCATTTGGCTCTTCGCTCGAAAAATACTCCTGAACAACAATCCCAGTGTAGTCATTATGTGGTGCAGGATATTGTTGTCCCTCAGTTTGAAGGGTTGCACAGCTACCAATCAATAGAGCAGTGATTAGGATTAGTATTTTAGACATCATAATTTTATTTTATCTTAAAAAAGATACATTTAATCCAGTATTAGGCTTTGCTTTTTGATTTATTCCAAGTTCAAGGTATAAATTTTTATTGATAAGTCTAAGCGTAGGAACGAACTGTGTAGTTTCCTTTACTCCATTCATATGACTTATCTCCATAATAAACCACGGTTGCGTTTGGTTATATCCAGTTTCATAGAAAGAAAAACCGCCCTTGATCCTGGCAACGTCATGATTAACATGCTTTCCTCTCAACATTCGATTGTAAATTGACATATAAATTCTTCTTGTCTCATAATCAAATTGAAAACCAGGTGAATGGGTTGAGTTACCAAACACAATAGGCATGAGTCAATATGCAGACGGAGGGTTGCTTGCAAGTATGCCTTATGTATCTTCAGCCGCTTACATAAATAAGATGAGCAATTATTGCTCTAGTTGCTCATACAATTTTAAGGAACGGATTGGAGAAAATGCATGCCCATTCAATTCAATGCATTGGAATTTTTTTGAAAGACACAAAGAGAAATTATCAACAAATCCGAGACTAGGTATTGTGAATAGCCAACTAAAAAAAATGAATGCCACATATAAGGATGCAATTATAAAGCAGGCAAAAAACTATACTGATAACCTGGACAAACTTTAATTTTTTTCACCTGAAAGACATACCCAACCATCTTTATAACTTGATTCATTCATTGAAAACCAAGTGCTGTATATCTCTTTTATTTCATTTTCTTGACTTTTTAACACCCCAGAAAGAGCAATTTTTCCTTTTGGTAAGCATGAAGATGCTATTGCGGGAGCCAAGACGGTAAGCGCACTAGACAAGATATTGGCAACAATAATATTGGCCTTGAATGAAAACTTTTCTTTAGTATCGTTAACATCAATTGAAACATTATTAATGGCGGCATTTTGATTGCTCGCGATAATTGCTTGGGGATCAATGTCTACAGCCAGCACCTTATTGGCACCTAATTTTTTAGCGCAAATAGCTAAAATACCAGATCCACAACCATAATCTAAAACGTCATCACCTTTCCCTAGATTGTCTAGAAGCCATTCAATGCATAAATGAGTTGTTGGATGAGACCCTGTGCCAAATGCAAGGCCTGGATCTAGAATAAGATTAATGGCTTTTTCGTTTTGAACGCTATGCCACGACGGAATAATCCAAACTTGATCCCTAATAGAAATCGGATTAAATTGAGCTTGCGTTAGTTTTACCCAATCCTGATCTTCAATATTTTTGAATTCTGACCTTAATTTCACATTAAATAAATTTTCTAATGCCGCAAGAACTTTTTTGGCTTCCCTGTCATTGTTGAACAGTGCGTCTATTTGGGTATGTTGCCAAAATTGCTGAGGCCCATTATGCGGTTCACCAAAAATCATCTCTTCATTATTGTTGTTTAAGTTTTTGTCTTGAATCGTAGAAGATAATGCTCCATGTTCTAAAAGAAAGTCACTAAATTCGTCTGCTTGGTCTCTTGTGGAAACAATGGATAGATTTATCCATGACATCCTATAATTTTTTCGCTAACTTATTTTCTAGGTAATGAATATTAACTCCACCTTCCTTAAAGGCTAGATCTTCCATCAAGTCTCTATGCAATGCTATGTTGGTCTTTATACCTTCAATTAAAATTTCTGATAAAGCTATTTGCATTCTTTTAATAGCTTGCTCCCTGCTTGAACCATAACAAATTAATTTTCCTATCATAGAGTCATAATTTGATGGTACTTTGTACCCTCCATAAGCATGAGTATCTATTCTTACACCAGGGCCTCCTGGAAGATGAAAGAGTGAAATAGTCCCTGGGGAAGGCATAAAAGTATAAGGGTCTTCAGCATTTAGTCGACATTCTATAGCGTGGCCATTTGATTGCACATTTCTTTGTTTAATTTTTAATTTTTCACCAAAGGCAATTTTAATTTGCTCTTGAACTAAATCTAAGCCCGTAATCATTTCAGTAACCGTATGTTCAACCTGAAGTCGGGTATTCATTTCAATAAAAAAGAACTCTTCATTTTCATATAAAAATTCAAATGTTCCCAAACCCCGGTAACCAATTTTCTTACAGGCATCAGCGCATCTTTGGCCCATTTTCTCTCTTAATCTTTGAGGAATACCAGGAGCGGGAGCCTCTTCAATAACTTTTTGATTTCTTCGTTGCAAAGAACAGTCTCGGTCCCATAAATGAATAGCATTCCCCTGCCCATCGGCAAGGACTTGAAATTCAACATGACGAGGGGTTTCTAAATACTTTTCCATATAAACGGTAGCATTTCCAAACGCTGCTTCAGCCTCGGCTTTGGTCATAGCAACCGCATTTATGATAGCCGCTTCAGTATGAACGACGCGCATTCCACGACCACCACCACCACCTGCTGCTTTTACTATGACGGGGTAACCAATTTTACGTGCAATTTCTTTAATTTCATCTGGGTCATCTGCCAATGCTCCCTCAGACCCTGGCACACAAGGAACCCCCGCTTTTTTCATAGCAACCTTCGCACTTACCTTGTCACCCATAAGCCTAATAGTTTCTGCTCGGGGCCCGATGAAAGTAAAGCCACTTTTTTCTACCCGCTCAGCAAAGTCTGCATTTTCCGATAAAAAGCAATAGCCAGGATGTATTGCCTGCGCATCAGTCACTTCAGCGGCACTTATAATTGCTGGGACATTAAGGTAACTTAAGTTAGAAGGGGCAGGGCCTATACAAACCGCTTCATCTGATAATTTTACATACTTTGCATCGGCATCTGCTTGTGAGTAAACGGCAACTGTTTTAATGCCCATTTCACGACATGCCCTTAATATTCTTAAAGCTATTTCGCCACGATTGGCAATTAAAATTTTCTCAAACATAGTTTAATTGTCCAGACTATTCAATAATAAAAAGAGGCTCACCAAATTCAACTGGCTGCCCATTTTCTATAAGAATATTTTTTATTACGCCGTCTGCATCACTTTCAATTTCATTTAGTATTTTCATGGCTTCGATGATACAAAGCGTATCTCCTTTTTTAACCGATGAACCCACTTCTACAAACGAACCTGCATCAGGCGATAATGCTCTATAAAAAGTACCCACCATAGGGGATGTTACTTGATGTCCTTGTTGCGGAGGCATAGGGGCTATGGTTTCAGTCTCGCTGGTTGGAATGTGCGATGCCGGCTGGTTCATTGGCGCTTGCATTTGCGGCATTTGCATAGGTTGTTGGGTATTATTGGGTTGGCGGCTTATTCTTACCTTTTCCTCTCCCTCGGTTAGCTCTATTTCTGCTATTCCAGATTCTTCAACCAAATCAATTAATTTTTTTAATTTTCTAAGATCCATATTTACCTCTTTAAATTATTTTTGTTGAGCGGCGTATCTTAACGCTGCAAGATAGCCCTCGGCACCAAAACCGCTTATGACTCCAACAGCTATATCGGAGAAGAAGGACTCTTTTCTAAAGGATTCTCTGGCGAATACATTTGAAAGGTGAACTTCAATGAAAGGAATGTTAATCGCTGCAAGAGCATCACGGATTGACACTGACGTATGCGTAAAAGCGGCAGGATTGATAATAATAAAATCTACTTTTATGCTATGAATTTTATGAAGAATTTCTGCTTCACTGTTGCTTTGAAACGTCTCAATAGCAATATTTAATTTTAATGCTTCGGCTTGAATTTGAGAATTAATGCCTTCCAAGGTAGTGCTTCCATAATGCTCAGGCTCTCTTTCTCCCAAGAGATTAAGATTGGGCCCATGAATCACTGCAACACTTTTTATCGCCATATCACACACTTTATTAAAAAACTGAAATGACATTTTAGACGATTATGGTGTTATTTGTCTACAATTAGATTAAATTTTAAAAGATTTTGAGAATTTTTTATGGGGCGCGCTGGCTTAGCGATTGATTTAAATCGCTTATTTTAACTTTACCATAAAACCTATTATTTATTGACCCATCTGGAGATATGATAACCGTAAAGGGAAGAACGCCCCTCTCGTTACCTAGAGATTTTGCCAAATTTACGCCATCCATATCATTTGATACAAGAGATGGGTAATGAATGGGCACCTCCTCCTGAAATTTAATAACGTCATCGATGCCGTCAATAGCTATACCAATTAGTTGTACGCGGGTTTTTTTGTAAAAATCATTTAACTCCGGTATCTCTTCTCTGCAGGGAGCACACCATGTTGCCCAAAAATTAACAATCAACCATTCACCTTCATATTTATTTATAGGTAACATTTCTTTTTGCGTGCTCATTAGCTGCATATTAAACAATGCTTTGCTTTCTGGGTTTGAGCCCTCTAATGATTGTGTATGAAATAAAAATCCAGCACCTAATGAGACACATGAAAGTATGACAATCAAAAAAGTTTTCTTAATGCTCATAATCTATTATTTGCTCTAAGAGCATATTAAACTCTTCAGCATTTTTAAAGCCTATCACATCAAATTGTTTTAAATAGCGGCCCTTCTTGTCAAAAAACAGAATAGCAGGAGGCCCAAAAAGATTAAATGCCGTTAAAAGAGCCTTATCGTTAATACTATTGTCTGTTACATCAGCCTTTATCAAACTAAATTTCTTCATCGACATGATTACCTCTGGATTGGTAAAGGTATGCTTTTCATATTCTAGACAAGCCACACACCAGTCGGCATAAAAATCTAACATTGTTGGGAGTTCGTTTGTGGATTGTAGTTTAAGCTTAAGCTCATCAAGGCTACTAACATGGTTAAATACAATATTTGATATTTGGTTATTTTTCTTTAACTCGTTGGATATGTTTGAGATTAAAAGTGAGCCCGCAATAATAAAAAGTACTAATAAAGCAAAAATATTTTTTCGCTTAGCGTAGATAAAAGTTCGCTTTTTCCTAATGCTAAAAAAGACAGCAACAGCTAAGATAGCCAGTAGCAAAGAAAAAAATAATAAGTCTGGCATAAGAGGTCTTAAGATATAAGCTGACATTGCAAGCAAAATAAAACCAATTATTTTCTTAATATAGTCCATCCATAACCCAGGTTTTGGAAGAAATGACTTGGAAGTAAACCCTATCAATAAGAGTGGCAAGCTCATACCTAATGCCAAGAACAATAAAGAGAGGGCACCAACAAGCACATCTCCACTTTGACCTATGAATAATATAGCTGCAGCTAAAGGGGGTGCTACGCAAGGACTAAGAATTAATGCAGAAAAAAGGCCCATCAGAAAAACGCTAGTAATTCCTCCACCCATAAAGCGCTCAGTAAAGCTGGAAATAGTATTATTGGTGCCCATAGGTATGTTAATTCTAATTACATCTAACATCATCAATGCAAACAACAAGAACATAGTGCTACTGAAGTATAGAAAATTTGTGTTTTGTATGCTGCTTGATAGTAATGTACCTGTAAACCCCGCAAAAACCCCAAGACTTGTGTAAGTAAAGCAAACACCTAAAACATAAGCAAAGGTGAGTGACCGGGCCTTACTCTTACCTGAAGCTATAATAATGCCGGATAATATTGGAACCATAGGGAGCACACAAGGCGTTACTGATAACAATATACCGGAGACTAAAAAGCCTAAGATTACTAGCACTAAATTATCATTAAGCATTTTATTTTTAATGGAAGAAGTTTCGGATATGTCATGATTATTTGAGCCTTTATTAAGCTTAATAGTCAAAGGGATAGTGGTCGGGGGATAGCATAAGCCACTATCGCTACATCCTTGAAATTTTAGACTGGCCTGTGCGATACCTTCAGGTTTTTCTCTAAATTTGGCTGAAAGCACAATACCGCCATAAAAAACCTCTTGTTTGCCAAAATACTCATCTTCCTTGATGGTTCCTGACGGGTAATTGATTTCGTAGGCTAATGGCTGGGTCGAAATAATTTCAAATTTGGATTTGTAAAGATAATAACCCTCAGCTATATCAAGGGTGATGCGAAGATTTTTTTCACCATCAAATTCAGCCTTAACTAATTTAAAAGCCTCGTCTGCCGGTAAAAATTTTGCTGCGTCCTTAACCAAAGTATTTTCTGCCTGGACGTTACCAACAAAAATGCTAATGCATAGTAAAAAAAACAATGATTTTATCAGCTTGGGCATCTTTTATTAGTTAATTGCAGTCTATAATAAGTGAATAAGAGTTACTTTACGTGCTTTAAGTTCGAAAAAACTACATTAACCTTATTTTATCTTGAATTAAAACAACAAACTATTTTAATTAAAAAACTATGAGACTAATATTTATTTCAGCGTTATTTTTATTGCCTTTCATTGAGGTATGGGGCCTCTTCAAATTTGGTTCAATGTATGGCTGGTGGTTTTTTCTTTATATAGTTGTTATGGCCATCCTAGGTTGGCAACTCATTCAGGATGAAAAGGCGCTTGTCCTAGGTAAGTTGATGGGTATGATGGCGCAAGGCGGGAACTTGGCTGCGGCCATACTAGGGAGCGCTAAAAACTTGCTTGCTGGCGCGTTATTTATATTTCCTGGAATTTTTACCGATATCATTGGTTTTATTTTATTGATCATTCCAATTCAAACTTCAATAAATAATAACTTCCAGGACTTCAAATCAAATAAACCAACAACTAAAGATGATGCAATAGAGGGTGAGTATCGAAGGGAAGAAGACTAAAATGAGCCACAAAGTATTCATACAATCTGAAAGTATCAGCTTTGATATCAAGCCAAGCCAAACTATTTTAGAGGCTGCTATAGCAGCAGGCATTAATATTCCGTTTGGTTGCAGGAACGGTGGGTGTGGCTCCTGTAAAGGAAAGGTTCTTTCTGGAGAGGTATTTTGTGAGGAGTACCAACAATCTGCAATGACAGATGAAGAAAAGGCCAATGGATCAACTTTATGTTGCCAATCCTATGTTTCATCAGATGTGCACTTAGAAATAAAACTAAATAAAGCAAATGACCCGTTACATGAATCTAAAATTACGCCTGTGAGGGTAGAGGCTTTAACGAAGCTTAGTCATGATGTCATGAAAATGTTATTGAAATTGCCAGGGAACGGCACTCTAAAATTTACCGCTGGCCAGTACCTAGAGTTTATTATGGCTGATGGAAGCAGAAGGGCCTTTTCAATTGCAAGCCCGCCGCATCAGGAATTAATAGAGCTTCATTTAAGATTAATTGATGGTGGTAAATTTACAAATTTCGTCTTTGAAGAAATGCAGGAAAAGTCTATCCATCGAATTGAAGCTCCAATAGGCCAATTTTATTTAAGGGACAGCGAGAAGCCGATTATTTTTATTTCCGGAGGTACAGGCTTTGCCCCAATAAAATCAGTCATAGAAGACATGATTCATCGTGATAGAAAACGTACGATATATCTGTATCAGGGCGTTCGTGCCGAAAAAGATCTTTATATGCATGAGTTATGTTTAGGCTGGCAAAAAGAACACCAACATATTCACTACATACCAGTTTTTTCAGAACCAGAAAAAACCGACAATCAATCTATTAGAACTGGCTTAGTGCATCAAGCAGTGCTTGATGACTTTCAGTCATTTGAAAATTACCAAGCTTATAGTTGTGGTGCACCTATAGTAGTTCAAACAGCATTTAATGCATTAGTAGAAAAAGGTTTGTTGGAAGATGAGTTTTTTTCTGATGCTTTTACTTTTGCCCCACCACAAAATAAAATTTAATTTTTATTTATTATTCGAACTATAGACTCATGACTGAGATCATCGGTAATAGTTATACTTGCAAAAATGCTTAACTCATTTTTTATTCTTATATGGTTAGCAATGACATGTATGGAAGATAACCAGGATAAATGATCAGTTAATTTATGCTGCATCAATTTTTTTGCACTTTCATAGCTGGTAACCAACATAAAAATGTTATCAAATCGATCAATACTTTCCTTAATTTTTTCTAAATTCAGTCGTAAATAGTTTCTTGAGTAACATTCACCATAAGTTACAAGGCCCCCTTTTTTTTCTAAGCCTTTTCTCAGTGTTTCACGCCCACCCTTGCCACGAATAATTAATATTTTTTGATTTTTTATGCCAGAAAAAATATCACTTTTAAGTAGATGTTCAGAGTCAAAAGAGTCGCGTGGGCAAAATACCTTACTATCTAAGGTTTCTTGGAGCAGTTTTTTAGTTGATGGGCCGATACAGGAAATTATCAAACTATTAGGAAGCGTTAAATGATGAAAATTCATGCGAGCTACAAAAAAATCTACCGCATTTGTGCTAATAAAAATGAGATGATGATATCTAGACAAATCCTGAAGAATTAAATCAAATGCGGCATACTCGTTTAACGAGACTATTTCTGTTAATGGATGATGTAAAAACGTTACGTTATTTTTTTCGTAAAATGTTTGATCAACCAAGTTAGTCTTTACGGGCCTTGTTGATATGAATGCAACATTTTTCATAGTTCAGATAATAGTTCTTTTGCGCCTTGATCAATGAGAAGCTTGCTTAACGACTCGCCCAGTTTATAAAAGTCTGTTTTACTGCCCTTTATTTCAGCATGAATAATTTTTTCCCCATTAGGAGAGGCGACAAAGCCATTAATTACCATATCGTTCCCAGCAATAGAGGCATGTGCTCCCAGCGGCACCGTACAACTTCCTGCGAGCGAGCGGCTGACCATCCTCTCTGCTAACACGCAACGAGAAGTATCTTCGTCATTAAGTGGCTTAAGGAGTAAATCAAGCTCTTCATTACCTGACAATATCTCAATACCTAAGGCTCCTTGACCAACTGCCGGGATACTAATATTTTTTTCTAAATACATGGTAATTTGATCTTTAAGGTTAAGCCTAATAAGTCCTGCGGCAGCCAATATGATCGCTCCATATTGGCCATGTTTTAGTTTAGAAAGCCGAGTTTGAAGATTACCTCTCAGCGGCTCTATCATGAGATTAGGATATTTTGCTTTTATTTGACTTTGTCGCCTTAAGCTTGAGGTTCCAACTACAGCGCCTGAGGACATTTCATCAAGAGATTTAAATTGGAGAGAGATGAAGGCATCTCTTGGGTCTTCTCTTGCAGTAATGGCCGATAACTGAAAATCTTCATAGATATCCATAGGCAAATCTTTCATCGAATGCACAGCTAAATCCGCTTCTTTTTGCAGCAGAGCTTGTTCTAGCTCTTTAATGAATAGGCCCTTACCGCCAATGGTGGCAAGAGATTGATCTAGAATGATATCGCCTTGTGTTTTGAAGCCTTTTATGTCGATAGTCAGATGGGGGTAAAGTTTTTTCAGTTGTGATTTTATATGTTCAGCTTGCCACATAGCAAGCGGACTCTCTCTAGATGCAATGGTAATTTTTTCAATCATAATTGTATAGAATTTTAGCACAGACCCGACATTGCAATTTCATATATAATTCAGGTAAATAAAGACATTAAGTATATTTAAATTAATGAATAAAAAACAAACAAAATGGTCAGAAAGATTTTCAGAGCCTACAAAAGAAGTAGTAAAAAGGTTCACAGGATCCGTTAATTTTGACAAAAGACTCGCATTGGTTGATATCCAAGGATCTCTCGCGCATGCCGAAATGCTAATGAAGCAAAAAATTATTCTAATAAAAGATTATAAGGCTATTGAGAAAGGCCTTAATCAAATTAGAAAAGAGGTTATCAATAATAAGTTTGAATGGTCGTTAGATTTTGAAGATGTTCACTTAAATATAGAAAAAAGATTAACGGATATTATTGGTGATTCAAGCAAGAAATTGCACACCGGAAGGTCAAGAAATGATCAAGTAGCTACCGATATGAGACTGTACCTTAGAGGTGCTATTGATAGCATTATTGATCAGATCAATCATTTACAGAAAGCAACGCTTGTTTTGGCAGAAGATCATATTACAACGATTATGCCTGGCCTTACGCATTTACAGGTCGCTCAACCGGTAAGTTTCGCCCATCATTTGTTAGCATATGTCGAGATGCTAGACAGAGATAAATCCAGGCTTGTAGATGCAAGAAAGAGGATGAATCTTTTACCTTTAGGCGCCGCAGCTCTTGCAGGAACGTCTTATCCAATTAATAGAAATTTTGTCGCAAAAAAACTTGGCTTCGATGGAATAATCGAGAACTCAATGGATGCTGTTTCTGATAGAGATTTTTTGATTGAGTTTAACTCTGCCGCAGCCATCCTTATGATGCATTTGTCTAGATGGTCAGAGGAGCTAATCATGTGGTCTAGCCCGTTCTTTGGTTATATTGAGATATCGGACAGTTTTTGTACGGGATCAAGCATAATGCCTCAGAAAAAAAATCCGGATGTTCCTGAGCTTGTGAGAGGAAAAACGGGGAGAGTTTATGGCCATTTAATGTCGCTGCTAACGCTTATGAAGTCTCAACCACTCGCTTATAATAAAGACAATCAAGAAGATAAAGAGCCAATATTTGATGTGATTGATACACTTCAAGATACATTGGAAATATTTCCTGAGATGATAGCTGAACTCAAGGTATTCCCTGAAAATATGCAGGTTGCTGCAATGAAAGGCTATGCAACAGCTACAGATCTTGCGGATTATCTAGTGAATAAGGGGCTACCGTTTAGAGAGTCGCATGGCATTGTGGCTAGGGTGGTAAAAGAGGCAGTTAGCAAAAATTGCGATATTAGTGAATTTCAGTTAAGCGCACTACAGAAATTTTCCTCTGTGATTGATAAGGATGTATACAAATACTTAACGCTTGAAGGATCCATTCAATCAAGGAAGCATGTTGGAGGTACAGCTTTTAGCGCTATTAGAAAGGCTATTGCAAAAGCTAAAATAAAATTAAAGTGATCTCTACCTTAGCAGCGTGCTAAGGTCGTACCCAGCGCTTGCAGTAAGCTCTAGAATTTCCTTTGAAGATCTATCGCTAGATTCAGAAAGCGCCCACAACATAGATGACCTTGTTCCCGTTCTACAATATGCAAAAATAGGTTTTTGAGCATTAACATAGTGGGACTTAAAATCTGATACATCTTTTTGGGTAATGGCATTACCTATGACAGGCTGGTGAATAAAGTTTATCTCCAAAGCTTTGGCTATCTTTTCAAGTTCAGTTGCACTTGGTTGACTAGGTTCTTCTGAATCTGGACGATTGCAAAAAATAGTTTGAAACCCATGCTGTTTTAACAATGCAATGTCATCGGCTTGAATTTGATCTGATACTACGTAATCTTCGATAATTTTATTTAGCTTCATTTCTAACGATCCCTCATAAAAATTTGTAATAATTCATTCAAAAATTGTTGACCTAACATAGTAGGTTTTATCTTATCACTGGTTTCAACCAGCAGCTTTTTATTTTTAGCCTCATCTAATTCTCTTTTAATTTGATCTAGAGATATTCCAGTATTTGATGAGAATAGTTTTTTCTTGAATCCTTGATTTAATCTAAGAGCATTCATCATAAACTCAAAAATTAATTCATTCTTTGTCAGTAACTTTTCTTCAATAAAGGGACTATTTTTTTTAATGCTATCTATATATTGGCTAGGATTCTTATAACAAGAAAACCGTTTTTGATGATTGTCCTCCAATGTAATTTTACTGTGTGCTCCTGCCCCAAAGCCCAAATAATCTCCAAATTCCCAGTAATTCATATTGTGCCTACAATGCTTAAATTCCTTAGCAAAAGCTGAAGTCTCGTAATGATGAAAATTATGTTCTGCCAATGTCTGGATAATAATGTCTCCCATATCTGCGCTATCATCTTCGCTCGGGAGTGACGGAGGAAATTTGTGAAAAATAGTATTGGGCTCAATAGTGAGATGATAGTAAGAAATATGATCGGGTTTAATCGCTAATGCTGTGTTGATATCCTCCAATAAGTCCGTTTGAGTTTGATTAGGTAAGGCAAACATCAGGTCAAGGTTGATATTGCTAAACAACTTTCTTGCCCATTGAGCTGCTTCGAAGGCTTGCTCTTTATCATGTATGCGCTCTAAAATCTTTAGATGTCCATTGTTAAAACTTTGAATACCTAAGGACACTCTATTAACACCCACCTGCTTATAGCCTTCAAAATAGCTTTTATCCATAGTTCCAGGATTTGCCTCGAGGGTAATCTCACAATCATTCACCAATTTAAATTGACGAGATATAGCTAAAATGATTCTATTTATTGAATCGGGTGAAAATAGACTTGGTGTGCCCCCGCCAAAAAATATTGAATGTATTGTTCGTCTAGAATAATCATTTGATATCGCAATTTGGCTCAACAATGCATCTGTATATATTTTTTCTTGATCTTCAATTGAACTGTTACGCAGTTCGTGCGAATTGAAGTCACAATAAGGACATTTATGAATGCACCAAGGTATGTGTACATAAATAGAAAGAGGCTTATTATCCAAATTGTTGTCGATAAGGTTTTTTGCCAAGAATTTTATTTCTTTTTGATAGGGTTGTGAAGGTTATTAATTATATAGCGAAGTGTTTCGCGCATTTGCCCGTCTTGAACTTCCATAAGCAAGCCGTCCTCAAAAGCATCTTGAACTATTTGTTGTATTTCATCAAAGTTATCTCCCATAACTTTGATTTTTTCAGTACACGAAACGATGGTGTCATCATCACGTTTCCATACAGGCCAATTTTTATTTTTCTTAGTCATAAATCATTTTAAGTTTAAGTGTTAATTTTTGCAAAGCTTGTGCCCTGTGACTGATTCGGTTTTTTATATCAAACTCTAGTTCGGCTGACGATTTTTCGGTTTTATAATCAAGGAATATAGGGTCGTAGCCGAAACCATTATCCCCTCTTGGGTTTTTCAATATTTCACCTGCCCAAATACCCTCTGTAATTAATGGCTCAGGATCTAAGTAATGCCGAATAAATACCATAGAACAGTGAAAATGAGCCTTACGATTAACCTCATTGCTCAAAGTGTCAAGGAGTTTGATAATATTTTCTTTGTCAGTAGCTGCCGGACCAGCATACCTTGCTGAATGAATACCAGGCCCCCCTTCAAGGATGTCAACACAAATACCGGAATCATCAGCAATAGCTGGTAAGCCGATTTTTTTTGAAGCATGCCTAGCTTTAGCCAAAGCATTTTCTATGAATGTGTCAAACGGCTCCGGGCAGGATTCGATATTAAGGTCTGATAGCGAGCAGAACTGTACATTACTCATGCGCATTAAATCAGTTATTTCAGCCAGTTTTTTAGGATTATTGGTTGCGATAATAATTTTTTGCATGAGAGTTATTTGTTTAATGCTTCTGATTGCATCTGTATGATCGATTGAATGCCTTTTGATGCTACAAGAATCAATTGATCCATCTCATCTTTGGTAAAGGGCATACCTTCAGCAGTACCCTGAATTTCAACAAAGCACCCTTTTCCTGTCATAACAAAATTCATGTCTGTATCGCACTCTGAGTCCTCCGAATAATCTAAATCTAATAAAATGTCAGCACCTTTGATACCTGCTGATATTGCTGCAATCGAGTCGATAATCGGAGACTCGGTGAGTTTTTTATTTTTAAGCAAATAGTCAATTGCGTCATGAAGCGCCACATAAGATCCAGAAATACTTGCTGTTCTTGTTCCACCATCTGCCTGAATAACATCACAGTCTATGAAAATTGTTCTTTCCCCCAGCTTTTTTAAGTCGATAATAGCCCGCAAACTCCTTCCAATTAAGCGTTGAATTTCTTGAGTCCTTCCGGATTGCTTCCCTCTAGCAGATTCTCTACCCATTCTGGATGATGTAGACCGAGGAAGCATGCCATACTCAGCAGTAACCCATCCTTGGCCTTTACCTTTTAAAAATGACGGGACATTTTCTTCAATACTCGCGTTACAAATAACGTGAGTGTCCCCACATTTAACCAACACTGACCCTTCAGCATGTTTAGTATAATTTCTTATAAATTCTATAGGCCTTAATTCATCAGCACTTCTTTTTAACGCTCGCATTTTGTTAACCTTTATTTTTTATGTTGTAGTTATGTGATTATAGTCTATCAAAAACCTCTAAATTAAACTCTTTACATTGTTTCTAGTTATAATTGAGGGATAAGTAAAATCGTAATTCAATAGGGCTAAAGGTAAATCATGACTTCGAGTATGACGGGATTTTGTTTTAAAGAAAAACAGATTAAAGGTGCTAGTTTAATTATTGAGCTTAAGACATTAAATAGTAGATATTTCGAGCTAAATCTTAGGCTTGCAGACCAATTGAAAATTTATGAATCTAAAGTTCGGGAGATGATTTCAGCTAAAATTTCGAGGGGCAAAGTTGACTGTAGGATCTTCTTAAAAATAGAAGAGAACCAAGCTACTGCTTATTCAGTAAATCCAGCCGAACTAAAGACAATAGTAAATGCCACGGAAAAAATTGCAAAATCGCTAAAAAACCCGGCACCCATTAATCCTATTGATATTCTAGGTCTTCTCTCTAATCAGACAAAGGTTTCTCTGGATAAAAATATACGAAAAGACGTTTTGGATTTTTTAGACGATTCTCTTGGAATGTTAGTTAATGATAGACAAAGAGAGGGTAGTAAGATCAGAACTGTCATTTTAAAAAATATCAAATTGGTGGAGTTATTAGTTGGCAGGGCAAAAAAGATTATGCCGAAAGTCATCAAAAAACATCAAAGTAAAATTACCAAAAAATTCAAAGAGGCTCTTTTAGATATTGATGACTCAAGGTTAAAACAGGAATTTTTACTTTTTATTCAAAAAAGCGACATTACTGAAGAGATAGATCGAATTGAATCGCATATAATTGAGCTTAGAAGGTTAATTAATGGGTCGATCCCATCCGGAAAAAAAATGGATTTTTTAATGCAAGAGTTTAACAGAGAAGCAAATACTATAGGCTCTAAAGCAATTTCGGTTGATATCTCTAATATATCAGTTGAATTAAAAGTGTATATTGAGCAGATTAGAGAACAAATACAGAATATAGAATAATGACCAATCAATTTCTCGGCAATTTATTTATTATATCTGCGGCATCAGGCACGGGTAAAACATCTTTAGTCAAAGAAATATTAGCCCATAACAAAGATATAGCCATTTCAATTTCTCATACAACACGACTTGCAAGACTGGCTGAAATTGAGGGGAAAGACTATTTTTTTGTTACAGAAAGAAAGTTCAAAGAAATGCAAGCAGACGAAGCGTTCTTTGAGAGCGCAGAATGTCACGGATCTTTTTACGGGACATCCAGAGAATCTATTAATCAAATACGTGAAGCGGGTAAAGACATTATTCTAGAAATAGACTGGCAAGGTGCCATGAGTATAAAGGCAATATTTCCTGAAGCGGTAAGTATATTTATATTGCCTCCTAGCATGAAAAAGTTAGAGGAAAGATTAAGAGCTAGAGGCCAAGATTCGGAACAAACAATCATTAAAAGATTGGCAGCAGCGAGGAGTGAAATGAGTCATATTGAAAAATTTGATTATGTTACAATCAACGATGATTTCGATGATGCATTAAAGCAGTTACAAGCAATCATATTGGCTGAAAGATTAAAAACCAACAGTCAAATGAAAACACATTATCAATTAATTAATCAACTAACGAAACAACCCTAGGAATAAATAAAATGGCACGAATAACTATAGACGATTGTTTGGAACAAATACCAAATCGATTTCAATTAACATTAGTAGCATCACTAAGATGTAGACAGCTATCTAATGGAGCTGAGCCTTTGCTTGATGTAGAAAGTTCAAATGACAAGCCATCAGTAATTGCTTTGCGTGAAATCGCTGCAGGTCTAATTGGCGAAGATATTTTAATCAAAAACATCACTTAGAAACTTAATTTCTATTGGGGGATAAATGGCTAAAACCGCTAAATCTCATTCGGCGGAAACAATACAAGTAGAGCTGCCCCCGCTCTTACCTGCTGACAGGCACAATTCAAGACTAACCCTGATTATTAAAGAATATCTTCAGCCAGACGAAATAGCATTAGTTTGGAAAGCCTACCGTTTAAGTAAAAAAGCCCACGAAGGGCAAAAAAGAAGTAGCGGGGAAGACTTCATTACCCACCCTGTTTCTGTTGCATGCATAGCAGCAAGATTTCATTTAGATGCTGCATCGATTCAAGCAGCTCTATTGCACGACGTTGTTGAAGACACCAAGGTATCATTAGAAACTATAGCAAAACAATTTACACCGCAAGTAGCTTCGCTTGTAGAGGGCCTATCAAAACTCGATAAAATTCATTTTGATGATGCCAGTCATGCACAGGCAGAAAACTTTAGAAAAATGCTTTTAGCAATGTCTCAAGATGTAAGAGTGATTCTGGTAAAGTTGGCAGATCGATTGCATAACATGCAGACTCTTGAGCATTTAAAACCGGAAAAAAGATTACGAATCGCCCAGGAAACCTTGGATATTTATTCTCCTATAGCTAATCGATTGGGGCTTAATAATCTATATCAGGAGCTTGAAGACCTAGCGTTTAGATATATTCATCCATTAAGATATAAAACAATACACAAAGCCATTTTAGCGGCTCGCGGAAATCGTAAGGAAGTTGTCGGAAAAATTCTTGATAATATAAATAACAAGCTTCAAACATATCAGTTAAAAGCTCAAGCCACAGGAAGAGAGAAGAACGAATCTAGCATTCATCGAAAAATGCTTAAAAAACATACGTCCTTTTCTCAGATTAACGATATCTATGCATTTAGGATAATTGTTGAAGATCAAGGCAGTTGTTATATTGCCTTAGGTGCACTCCATTCTCTTTATAAGCCTATAGCCGGTAAATTTAAAGATTACATCGCCATACCAAAAGCTAACGGCTACCAATCTCTCCATACAACGTTGTTCGGCCCATTTGGAACCCCATTAGAAGTCCAAATAAGAACAGAGTCAATGCATAATTTAGCCGAAGCAGGAGTAGCGGCCCATTGGCTGTATAAAACAAAAGATTCCCATGTGACTCAGCTTCAACAACAAACCAATCAATGGTTAAAAAAATTACTAGAAATGCAATCGGACGAATTAGATTCTCTTGAGTTCCTTGAGCATTTAAAGATAGATTTATTTCCCGACGAGGTTTATGTATTTACTCCCAAGGGCAAGATTCTGGCTTTACCCAAGGGGTCGTCTACTATTGATTTTGCTTATGCTGTGCATAGTGATGTAGGAAACCATGCTGTTGCGGTTAAGATAAATCAAGAGCTTGTTCCTTTAAGAGAAGAGATAAAGACGGGGGACCATATAGAAATTATTACAGCCCCATTAGCAAAACCTAATCCTGCTTGGATGAATTTTGTTATTACAGGTAAAGCACGATCTCAGATTAGGAGCTATTTACGGTCTGCGGAGTCAAATGATTTAGTTATCCTGGGCTACAGTATGCTTAATAATGCATTAAAAGCTTTTCGTATCGATCCAGATTTGATCAAAAAGAAACATTGGGATAAATTAATTCTCGATTATCACCTTAAATCAAAAGAAGATGTACTGGTTGAGATTGCATTAGGAAAAAAAGTAAACGTAATGGTTGCACATCAGTTGACTAATATTATGGATGGTGTGAAAAAAACAAAAAGCCAATCGAAGTTTTTGGATGTTATTACCATTAAAGGCTCTGATGACATGGCAATTGAGCTTGCAAGTTGCTGTCACCCCATACCAGGAGATCCTATTTTAGGTTATATCAATAAAGATCGAGGGTTAATTATCCATACGCATGACTGCCCTACTATTAAAAAATATAATTTAGATCCAGAAAGATGGGTCGATGTAGAGTGGGAACCTAACACCGACCAATTCTATAAAGTAAGCTTGTCTGTTCTCGTGGCAAATGAGACTGGAATGCTTGCTAAAATGGCAAGTGCAATCGCACAAGCGTCGTCCAACATAGAAAGCGTCAGTTTTGATGAATCAGACGGCAGTAATTTTGTTAGTATTAATTTTGTAGTGCAGGTTAAGGACCGTATACACCTCGCTGAAGTTATTCGTAGCTTAAGAAGAATTTCTAAAGTTAGTCGAATTAATCGATTGAAGACAATTAAATAAATCATGGAGCAAAAATGACAAAAGAAATAGTTAGCACTAATAAAGCGCCAAAGGCTATAGGTACTTATTCACAAGCAGTTAAAAAAAATAATCTAATTTTTCTGTCTGGACAGATACCGTTACATCCAGAAACGATGGAATTAGTTGATGGCATAGAGGCACAAATACATCAAGTTTTTCAAAACATTTTAGCGGTCATAGAAGCAGCCGAAGCTTCAGTAGATGATGTGGTAAAGCTAAATATTTATCTTACTGATTTAACCCATTTCGCATTAGTAAACGAAATTATGGCTAAATACTTTTCTGAACCTTATCCAGCTAGAGCAGCGATAGGGGTTGCCTCTCTCCCGAAAGGCGCCTTAGTTGAAGCAGATGGATTTCTCGTAATAGGCGAGTAAATCTTAATATTGCTTGCTTCACTATTTACAGAAAAACAAATATCTAAACTAAAAAAATTAGGCATTAAAAGCATTTTTGATCTTTTGCTTCATCTGCCATTAAAGTATTTAGATAAAACTAAGGTCAACCGGATTGCTGATGTTGCTCTTGGAAGTAGCTATCAGATAGAAGGTAAAGTGACTTATGTAAAAACCTCTTATCAGCCAAGAAAAAATTTAATCGTTGTAATAGAAGATGAAACCGGACCATTACAGCTCAGATTTCTTAATTTTTACTCAAGTCAAATTCATCAATTTGAGAAAGGCGTTATGGTCCGGGTTTATGGTGAAATCAACCCTAAATCTTTTGTAATAGAAATGATTCACCCTGAGTATGAGATTATTAAAACAAACAAACCTTTACCGGAACATCTAACCCCTATATATCCATTAACAAGTGGGCTCGGGCAGAAATCAATATTGAGTTTTGTAAAAAGAGGTTTTGATCACATAGCTAAAAAAAATATTTTTCCTGACCACTTTCCTGAGCTAAATATCAAAAGAAACTTACCCGACCTGATGGTTTCTTTAAAAAAATTGCATATGCCTATCAGTACTCAATCTTCTGATCTTGAAGCGTATCGTAAGAAGCTCATTTATGATGAGCTATTGGCCCATCAACTTTTTTTTCGAGGACTATATCACCAACAAAAAAATTATGTAGCCAAATCAATAAAATTTGATAACGACTTTCATGAGGCTCTTGTTTCATCATTAGGGTTTACATTAACTACACACCAAACAAATTGTTTTAATGAAATTATGAGCGATCTTAGCCGTTCTTTTCCCATGAATCGATTGCTTCAGGGGGATGTAGGCAGTGGCAAAACAATTGTAGCTACGATGACAGCATTGCAAGCCATAAAGAATGGTGGGCAGGTAGGATTCATGGCGCCTACAGAGATATTAGCAGAACAGCATTTTATTAAGCTGAAGGAATGGTTAAATCCGTTACATATTTCGGTAGCATTCTTATCAGGGAGCATCTCGTTAGCGAAAAAAAAAATCATATATGCCAAGTTAATTAAAGGGGACATCGATTTACTAGTGGGTACGCATGCATTAATACAAGACAAAGTGAAATTTAAATCACTCGCCCTTTATATTATTGATGAGCAACACCGTTTTGGGGTAGAACAAAGACTTCAAATTAGAAGCAACAATATAACCAGCACTCATGTGGAAGCCCACCAATTAATGATGAGTGCTACGCCAATACCCAGAACATTATCAATGAGTTATTTTGCTGATATGGATATCTCAACCATTAATGAGCTCCCTCCTGGAAGACAGCCTATAAAGACTAAAATAATATCTGATACAAGAAGAGGGGAGCTATTAGCAGTTATTCAAAAACATTGTAATGAGGGCAACCAGGTCTATTGGGTTTGTCCGCTCATAGAGGAAAGTGAAACATTGCAGCTAGAAACAGTAGAAACAACATTTCAGCAAGTATCAAATTTTTTTCAATCTCAGAAAATAGCTTTAATTCATGGAAGGATGAAGCAAAAAGAAAAAGAAACTATTATGCAAAGATTTAAGTCTGGTGATATTCATATTTTGGTAGCTACAACAGTTATTGAGGTCGGAGTGGATGTGCCAAATGCGACTATGATGATCATAGAAAATGCAGAAAGAATGGGTCTTTCTCAGCTTCATCAGTTAAGAGGAAGAGTCGGAAGAGGCTCAAAGGAAAGTACCTGTATTTTATTGTATGGAAAGAAATTGACTGATATTGCAAAAGAAAGATTGAGAATAATTTATGAAAATACGGATGGATTTAAAGTATCTGAATCAGACCTTAAATTACGGGGACCTGGGGAATTCTTAGGGGTGAGGCAAAGCGGATTACCTTCTTTAAAAATTGCTGATATCAATAAAGATGAAGAGATATTAGCTTTGGCTAAAAGTGATGCGGAATATCTTTTGAAGACAAAACATAATGGCATACAATCACATCTTCAAAGATGGATTAGCAACTACCAAGAGATTACTCGGACTTAAAATGCATTGGCAAAAAAAATACAGCGCTTTAACTAACGAGCCCAATATCAGCTATGAGAATTTAAGTTGTTGGCTTAAGAATAGAAAATCGCTTACTAATCATTTAAAAAATCTTGCTGATTTGAGAATTGAACAAATTACATCCAATAATAAAAATTTTTTACTGTCTGAAAAGTATTATTTTAAGCCTTTTAGAACTGAGTCACTTTATCTAAGAGAAGTGCTCATTTATGCTAACAATCTCCCGGTTATGTATGCGCGCACGGTGCTTCCTTATAAATATTTGCGAGGACATTGGAAAGATATAAAAAAGTTAAAAACCAGCCCTTTGTCCAGCGTTGTTTATGAGCGAGCTTCCATCAAACGCTCTAGCTTTACTTATGCAACGTCAGCAACATACAATGGTGTAAAAAAAGTTATGCCTTACGGTTCATTAGAGAAAGATTTTGCAATTGCGAGACAATCGTCTTTTACATACAAACAAAAATCAATTTTACTATCTGAGTTCTTTTTTAAGGCTTTGAATAAATTTGATTACTAATTTTAAAAATTACTATGACTTATTATTGCTGGCTAGGTTAAATAAGCCTATAGGAATTTTTTTATTGTTGTGGCCAACATTGACGGCCCTATGGTTTTCTTCAGGTCAATTACCAGAAGTAAAATTAATCGTTATTTTTACTTTGGGCACTATTTTAATGCGCTCAGCTGGCTGTGTTGCAAATGACATAGCAGATAGAAATATTGATGCAAAGGTGAAAAGAACAAAAAATAGGCCTTTAGCTCTTGGCGACATAAGCCTACTAGCCGCTTTTGCATTTTTACTAATATTGGTTGTTATAAGCTTTATCCTTGTATCGCAGCTTAATCCTTTTGCCGTATTTTTATCATTCTTTGCATTAATTTCGACCCTCATTTATCCGTTTTCTAAAAGGTTTTTTAAAATTCCTCAATTCTTTTTAGGAGTTGCATTCGGTTTTGGCATCTTAATGACTTTTGCGGTAACACAAAATAGTATTCCAGCTGAAGGATGGCTTCTCTTTGCTGCTAATTTATTATGGGTCATGGGGTATGACTCTCATTATGCATTGATGGATATAGAGGATGATAAAAAGCTTGCTGTGTATTCTTCTGCTAAAACATTAGGGAGTCTCACTACTTTCTTTATCATCATAAGTTTTATAGCAATGTATCTAATTTATCTCTATATTGGACTTAAACACGCGTATTCTTATGCTTATTATGCGTCAATGTTATTGGCTGTTTTTATTAGCAGCTATGGAGTTTTGGTTGGATGCGGCAAGAAACTAACAAATAATTACAAAGCCTTTATAGCTAATAATTACGTAGGATTTTTTGTATTTTTAGCATTTGTTTCTCAAATTCAATAAATATGAACGGATAAAGCCTAAATGATTGACAAATAGCACACTAATAGAATAAAATTCGCCTCTTAATTTTTTAAATGCATGGTAAGAAATACACAATGAAAACATTTTCAGCAAAGTCACATGAAGTAAAGCGCGATTGGTTGCTTGTAGATGCAACAGATGCGACACTGGGTCGCCTAGCAAGCGCTATAGCACATCGCCTTAGAGGTAAACATAAAGCTATTTATACCCCTCATGTTGATACAGGTGATTATATTGTAGTGATTAATGCAGATAAGCTTAAAGTTACAGGTGACAAATCTGAAGGTAAAATATATTATCGACATTCAGGTTACCCTGGTGGACTGTACTCAACCAATTTTAAAAAAATGCAAGACCGATTTCCAGGAAGAGCATTAGAGAAAGCAGTAAAAGGTATGTTACCTAAAGGCCCTCTAGGCTATGCAATGGTAAAGAAATTGAAAGTTTATGCTGGTGAGCAACATGGACATGAAGCCCAACAGCCTCAACTAACAACATTTTAATTCAGGATACTTATGATAGGTAAATATTATTACGGCACAGGAAGAAGAAAAAGCTCAGTGGCTAGGGTATTCATGCAGCCAGGTAAAGGCGCAATTGTTATAAACAATAAGCCTGTAGATGAGTACTTTTCAAGATACACATCCCAAATGATTTTAAAGCAACCATTAGAGCTGACTGATAACACCTCCACATTTGATATAAAAGTTAATGTTGTCGGTGGCGGAGAGTCTGGTCAAGCTGGTGCAGTAAGACACGGAATTACACGCGCACTTATGGACTATGATTTGTCGCTTAAGCCAGATCTTTCAAAAGCAGGTTATGTTACAAGAGATAGCCGTGAGGTTGAGCGTAAGAAAGTAGGCTTTAGAAAAGCTAGACGTAAGAAGCAATTCTCGAAACGTTAAGATTTCAATAAAAAAGCCGCTTATAGCGGCTTTTTTTTCTTTCAACATTTATTTTTATATAAGACTAAAATAAGATTAATGAAAAATAAGATAAAAGTTAGTGTGGTCGGAGGAACTGGATATACCGGGGTAGAGCTGCTGAGGCTTCTTTCGCAGCACCCCTATGTAGAAATTCATCATATCACCTCCAGAGGTGATGAGGGAAAGCTTGTCGCAGATATTTATCCATCAATGAGGGGGATTATTCCCAATCAATTTATTGATCCAGACAAAGCTGACTTAAAAAACTCGGACCTTGTTTTTTTTGCTACCCCAAATGGCATTGCTATGAATTATGCAAAAAATCTTCTCAGTGAAGGGGTTAAGATTATTGATTTAGCAGCAGATTTTAGGATAAAAGACGTTGCTGTTTGGGAGAAGTGGTATGGAATGGCTCATACAAGCAAAGATCTACTAGATGAGGCCGTTTACGGATTGCCAGAAATTAACAGAGCCAAGATCAAAAAAGCTAGGTTAGTCGCTAACCCAGGATGCTACCCTACCGCTATTCAGCTTGGTTTATTGCCGCTGGTTAAAAATAATTTAATTAACTTAAATAATATAATCGCTGATGCAAAATCAGGAATAAGCGGAGCTGGAAAGAAGCTAGAATCACAATTATTAATGTCAGAAGCGACTGAGAGTTTTAAGGCATATAGCATAGAAGGCCATAGGCACTTACCGGAAATTGAGGAAAATTTAAGCGCAGCTATTGGTGGCGATAAAGTAAAGCTAACTTTTGTCCCTCATTTAATACCAATGGTAAGAGGTATTCATGCGACCATGTATGTTGATGCGACAAAAGAATTTGACTTATCAGCCTTATACGAAAATTTTTATGGTAATGAGCCGTTCGTTGACATTATGCCTGTTAGTAGTTGCCCAGACACAAAAACCGTGAGGGCTTCTAATATGTGCCGCATTTCATTCCATATGGAAGTTGGCACTAATAGGATTGTCATCCTCTCTGTTATAGATAATTTGATGAAAGGGGCTGCAGGCCAAGCTGTTCAGAATATGAATATTATGATGAATTATGAGGAGACAACTGGTCTAAGCTTAAGCTCTTTAGTTCCTTAGGATTAAGGTTAAAATAACATAATGATACAGAGAAGAAAAAAATCGGTAGGAAGAAAAAAAGCTTATGTACGAACGGATGTTGTGTGGTTTAAATATATAGTTATTGCTATATTATTTTTTTTATCTGGGGCAGGAGCGTCTTATTATTATCTAGACGGAGGTAAAATCATCGGTTTTCTTATGCATACAGTAAGATTGGAGATGGATAAAAAAGCATTGAAGGAACAAATAGTCGAACAAAGATTTTTCAATGAAATGGAGAGAAATACATATAAAGATTTGGAAAAACAATTACAGAAAGCACAAGAAGAGAACGGAGAGTTAAAAGAAAATATTCTTTTTTATGAAAAAATTATAGGAAAAAGAGGATAGTAAATGCTATTTAAGAAGAAAAATAATTTTCAAATTGATACGTTAATTGATGCCGGAATGAAGATTAATGGAAGCACCGAAGTTTCTGGTGGGCTTCGCTTAGACGGAAAAATTTATGGCGACCTTAAATTCACTGCAGAAAAAACGGGTGCAATCATTATTGGTGAGGATGGACTTATAAAAGGTGATCTATATGTGGCTATAGCCATAATAGCCGGAAAGGTTTTAGGTAATATTGTTTGTACTGAGTTCTTAGAAATAGAATCAACGGGAATAATTGAAGGGGACTTATCGTATAATATTATAGAAATACACGCAGGCGCTGAAATAAAGGGGCAACTGATAAAGTTAACGAAGGCACAAACTAATCAAGTAAACAAAAAATAATGAAAAACATAGGATCTGCAAAGCTAACAATTGGAGCATTAATTTTTTTAGTAAGTTTTCATCTGTTTGCTTTAACAAGTGATGATGAAAGAATAATTAAAAATTTAATTAGCGACGGTAAGATAAAAACTGCTATTGAATTGATAGATTCAATAGAGAAGAGTGCTCTTATGCCTGATCCTACATTAAGCTTCATCAAAGGTTTAGCGTACGCAAGGAATAAAGAAGATACTAAGGCCATAGAAACATTTGAAGATATAATTAAAAATTATCCGAAATACCCGGAGGCATATAATAACCTAGCAGTTCTATACGCTAATAAAGGAGAGCTTGATAAGGCTATTAGCATTTTAGAAAGCGCTATAAAAACAAATAAAAGCTACTCCACAGCATACCTAAATCTTGGCGACTTATATTCAAAAAAAGCAGCCAATGTTTACGCTGAGGTGCTAAAAATAGATAATGCAAATAATATCGCAGTAAATAAATTAAGGTTAATAGAGAAATTTTTTAATTATAACCCTGTTGCAATGGAAGCAGAGTTTGTAATGAATAAAACTAACGAAGAGCCAAAAACAACAACAAAAGATATTGGGAAATCCTTAGCTATCAAAGCAATTAATCAATGGAAAACTGGGTGGGAAAATAAAGACTATGCACAATATTTTGGCGCATATTCTCCGTTGTTTGAATACCCCGCCAAAATGAAAAAAAAGGAATGGCAACAATATAGGAAGGAAAGAATTAAATATAAGAAAACGATTAAAATTGAATTAATAGATTTGGTTGTTTTTAAGAAAAAAGATTTATTTCACGCAACATTTACGCAAGAATATCAATCAGATAACTTCTTAGAAAAATCAACAAAAATGTTAGTGTTATCTTTCGATGGCGATCAATGGAAGATAATAAAAGAAATTTCCTACTAATAGATTATGTTAAAAAAAATAATTTTTTTCTTCATTACCGTTCTATTTGCATTTAATGCAAGCATAGCCAATGAATTAAGTGACCCAGATAAAATATTAAAAAAAGTATTAACTGAAATAGCTAATCAGAATATAGACCAGGCAATCGCTGATGTTAATTCTCTTATTGCAATAGCTCCAAATTTTACGGTCGCTAAAATAATAAAAAGTGATTTATTGGTAGCAAAAACAATGGCGATTAATGAATTTGGTTCTGGTTTTCGGGGCGCCAACCAAGACCTAGAAGAACTAAAACTAGAGTTACAGAAAAGAGTTCATGTAACGGACCCAGAAAAATTTCAAACAATAAATGCTAAATATAAATTTTTACTAGATGATGCAGTACCGTTTTTTTTATTTGTTGATCTTAAGAAATCAAGGATGATAGTTTTTCAAAATAAGAATAATAAATTACAGCCCATATCAGATCACTACGTTTCAATAGGAAAAAAAGGTTACGGGAAGAAACAAGAAGGTGACCAAAGAACACCAGTTGGAGTATATTTTTTAAGAAAAAAAATCCAGGATAAATTGCCAGATAAATATGGTGATGGTGCATACCCATTAAATTATCCTAATGCCATAGACAAAATGAATGGGAATACAGGTTATGGAATATGGATACATGGCGTTTCAAGCAAAAAATTTTCTCAGCCGCCATATTCAAGTGACGGATGTATAGTGCTGACAAATCATGATTTAAAAAAAATTGAGCACATACTAGATACGCCGAATATCCCAGTTGTAGTATCAGATGTGAGCTTAGATGATATTTTAGACAGGGATGCCATGGCAATAGATTTAGATATCAATGAATTTAGAAGTAAGATTGAGTCATGGAGAGCAACATGGGAGAAAGGCAATTTTAATGATTACCTTAGCTTTTACTCGAATAATGCTATTTATAATTATAAAGATTATCATAGCTGGACAAACCATAAATTAAATGTATTTCTTAGCTCAAAAAATATTAAAGTTAGCATTGATAATTTATCTTTTTTCGAACAACCAGGATCTAATTTAATTTTAGTGAAATTCAATCAGCATTATAAGAGCAACCTCTTAGAAAATAAAATGATGAAGCAGCAAATTTGGACCAGAGAAAATAATGAATGGAAAATATTGTCCGAAGGAAATTTTATTTAATTACATGCAAATTTGTGGATAAAGACTTTTGTAGCTTGGCTGAACTAATTCTCGGAATTTACCAATATCGACTGAGGAATTTTCTACCTCATATTTACCGTATGCCTCAGCACTTAATAGTTCTTCAATAATAGATATCTGCTTATTAGAACAATCAACTACTAGGTATTGAGAATAAAAAGATATGTTAGCTGTCTTATTTTTTATTAATTTAAAAGCAACAAAAACCTTCGATAGCATTATGTTACCCTCAACCTGTGTCAAAAAAACTGAAGCCACTATCGAATCATTTTCAAAGAATATTTTTTCAAATACAGCGCCAAACGTCGAATACGTAATTAAAAGAAGTATAGGCAATAACTTTTTATACTTCATTGCTTTAATTTCACTATTAAGCTTCACTTTTAAATTGGATAAATGATTGAGTAAGTGGAAAAAACCAATTACAATCCCTACTTAGATAACAATTTAATATAATACATCATATGAGCGATATTATTTCTATACCAACTTCAATAAATTTTACGGATAATGCTGTGAATAAAGTTAAGGCATTGATAGAAGAGGAAGGAACGCCTGACCTGAAACTCAGAGTTTTCGTTAGCGGGGGTGGATGCTCAGGTTTTCAATATGGTTTTACCTTTGAAGAGTCGATCAATGATGATGATACACAGGTAACAAAAGATACGGTTACACTGCTTGTAGATCCAATGAGTTTGCAGTATTTAACTGGCGCAGAAATTGACTATCAGGACAACGTTCAAGGATCGCAATTTGTGATTAAGAATCCAAACGCAGAAACTACTTGTGGCTGCGGGTCATCTTTCTCGGTTTAAATAACTAAGGGACGTCTCTTCTCGTTTTTCCGTTATAAATTTGTCGAGGCCTACCGATTTTATTTTCTGAACTTCCCAACATTTCATTCCAATGAGCAATCCATCCAGCAGTTCGGGCCAGGGCAAATACTGCTGTAAACATAGAGTTAGGTATACCCATTGCTTTCATTACAATGCCAGAATAGAAGTCGATATTTGGATATAACTTTTTCTCAATAAAGTATTCATCTTCTAAAGCAATTTTCTCTAATTTTCTAGCAAGCTTAAATAAAGGTTCGTTATTGAGATCTAATTCGTCTAGCACTTCATGGCAAGTGATTTTCATAATCTCTGCTCGAGGGTCTTTGTTTTTGTAAACGCGATGCCCAAATCCCATTAACCTAAAATCATCATCCTTGTCTTTGGCTCTTTTAATATATTCATTAATACGCGATTCGGTTTTGATTTCGTTAAGCATCTTTAGCGTTGCCTCATTTGCCCCGCCATGAGCAGGCCCCCACAATGATGCAATTCCTGATGCAATGCACGCATAAGGGTTTGCACCAGACGAACCCACTAAACGTACAGTAGAGGTAGACGCGTTTTGTTCATGATCGGCATGAAGAATTAAAATTCTTTCAAATGCGCGCGTAATAACTGGATTTAGTTGGTATGGCTTGTTAGGGCTAGAGAACATCATATTTAAAATATTCTCAACATAACTTAGCTCATGGGTTGGGTAAACAAAAGGTAAACCCAGATTGTAGTTATGGCTCCATGCAGCAATTGTCGGTATTTTTGCAAGCAGTCTATTGGCTGATAACTTACGATGATTGCGATTATTAATATTCATATCATCAAAATAAAATGCCGCCATTGAACCAACCACACCAATCATCACTGCCATTGGATGGGCATCTCTTCTGAAACCTCGAAACACATTATTTAACTGATCATGAAGAAGGCTTTGCCCGTTAATGGTAGACGAATAAATTTGCTTTTCCTTGGTATTAGGCAGATTGCCGTTGAAAAGCAAATAAGAGACATCTAAAAAGTCGGATTTTTCTGCTAGCTGTTCAATCGGGTAACCCCTATATAAAAGCTCTCCTTTGTCCCCATCTACATAGGTGATGCTAGATGTGCAAGAGGCAGTTGATGTGAAGCCAGGATCATAGGAGAAAATACCCTTATTGTTTAAGAATCTTGCATCTATTGCAGGGTACCCCATAGAGCCTTCAATAATAGGTAGTTCGAAGGAGTTTGAACCAATCGATATTTTTGCTGACTTTTCACTCATATTAATTTATATATTTTTAAATTGATTGAGCATTATATCTGAAATTTGATAGAAGATTTAAGGGTAATATATGATACCAAGGACGCGTGGCCCTTTTGACCCGGTAATGTTGGGTGAATTATTAGTTTCACCTCTCAATGTTTTAGATGCTAGCCAAGCAAAAGCCGTCGCTTCGACATGTTGAGATGGAACCCCAATCACATCAGTTTTGTTGACCGGGATACCTATCATTTTGACTAACCTTTCCATTAAAAAATTATTTTCTGAACCACCACCACAAACAAACACTTCATCAGCGCCATCACAAAAATTATCTATGGCATCCCTTATTGAGAGAACTGTAAGCTCGAGCAATGTTCTTTGAACATCCTTTGCATCATATAAGTCAATTCTATGAGCATTTAGCCAGTTTGAATTAAATTTTTCGCGCCCAGTACTTTTGGGTAGCCCAATCTTGAAATAAGGATCTTGAAAAAAAGCATTAAGTAATTCGGGTACAACTTCACCTTTTCTTGCCCACTGACCATCTTTATCAAAAGTAAGGTTTTTATTACTATATATCCATTGATCTAATAGAATATTTCCTGGACCACAATCAAAGCCTAAAAGAACTTGATCATTTGCGAGGAATGATATGTTGCTTATCCCGCCAATATTAAGAATTATCCTTTTCTTTTCTTTTGAGGAAAAAAACGATTGATGAAACAAGGGAACCAAGGGAGCTCCTTGCCCACCGGCAATAATATCTCTATTTCGGAAATCATTAATAACTTTAATATTAGTTTTTTCAGCCAAAAGATGTGCATTACCAATTTGTACCGAGAAGCCTTTATCTGGCCTGTGGCGTATAGTTTGACCGTGATAACCTATACCCTCAATTTCTTTGGATGAAAGATGGGTTTTTTTCAATAATTTATTTATACCCTGCGCCGTCATTAGTGCATGCTCTAAAGCAAAACTTTGGCTTTCTTCTAGTTCATTTAAGGAGGGGGAAGATAATTTTAAGATCTTATCTCGCGTGAGTTTGGTGTAGGGAACATGCTCCGAACCCCTTGCATTAATGCCTTGGGAAGACAATTCAAGCACAATAATGTCTATCCCATCAAGGCTTGTCCCTGACATTACCCCCAAAAAAAGATTTTTTTTATCCTTCATAAGGTAAATTGTGACGTCTTTTTATTTTTATACAAGCAATCGATAAAAAATAAGTAATTTTTTAAAAGCTGAGAGTTGATATAAAATTAGATTTAATAAAAATTTAAATAAAGATCACTCAATGAGCCTTCAAGAAACTCTTAATATTATCAAACGAGGTACAGATGAGATTCTCGTCGAAGCCGAATTAAAAGAAAAATTAAAAGAAAATAGACCGCTGAGGATTAAGGCCGGTTTTGACCCTACTGCACCAGATCTGCACTTAGGACATACGGTGCTTTTGAATAAACTCAGACAGCTTCAAGATCTTGGTCATGAAGTACTATTTTTAATAGGTGATTTCACAGGAATGATAGGAGATCCGACAGGGAAAAATACAACAAGACCTCCTCTGTCTAAAGAGGAGGTCGAAGTAAATGCACAAAGTTACGCAAAACAAGTCTTCAAAATTTTAGATAAAAATAAAACTAAAGTAGTGTTTAATTCAAAGTGGTTAGAGCCTTTGGGGGCCAGTGGAATGCTAAAACTTTCCTCTATGCATACGGTTGCAAGAATGCTAGAAAGAGATGACTTTTCAAAAAGATTTAAATCGAATCAACCTATAGCGATCCACGAATTTATGTACCCCCTTCTTCAGGGTTATGATTCCGTAGCATTGAATGCAGACATTGAGCTCGGTGGAACAGACCAGAAATTTAATTTACTTATGGGTCGTGAGCTACAAAAGCAGTATGACCAGAAACCACAATGCATCATTACCATGCCTTTGCTAGAGGGGTTAGACGGTGTGAATAAAATGTCAAAATCACTTGATAATTACATCGGAGTTGACGAGCCTGCAGAGATTATTTTTGCAAAAATTTTATCTATTTCTGATAGCTTGATGTGGCGATACATAGAATTACTCTCACTAAAAACCATGGACGAGATTGCGGCATGGAAGACACGGCTCGATACAGGAGAAAACCCTAGAAATATTAAGGTCGAATTTGCAAAAGAAATCGTTACAAGGTTCCACGATGCGAAGCAAGCAGATAATGCTGAGCATGATTTTAATACTAGAGCACAAGGAAAAATCCCCGATGATATTCCGAACATAGACATTCAGCATGCTGATAACAAGGTCACTGTGCCCCAGCTATTAAAGCAAATTCAATTTGTAGATAGTACGTCAGAAGCTATGAGGCTAATCAAGGGGGGAGGAGTGAAAGTAAACGGAGAAAGAATAGAAGATACACAGCATCTGATTGAAAATTTAGCTACCTTCACAATTCAGGTAGGTAAAAGAAAGTTCGCACATATCACTTTCACATAGAAAATAATGCATTGATTACTAAGAATATTCTTTCATTCAATCCAATAAATTGATATAATTCGCAATCTGAAGATGGGCCAATGGCCCATTTTTTATTTGGGCTAGGGTTTAGGATTTTTATGGCATTTGATGTTGAAAGTTTTATTGAAAAGATGGTTACTCAACTAGGATATGAATTAGTTGATCTTGAGATAATCAATCACGGTCAATTATTAAGAGTTTTTATCGAAAAGCCTGAGACAGTCAACATAGATGACTGTGTTTTGGTAAGCAACCAATTAAACCATGCTTTGAGTGTTGAAGAGGATTTTGACTTTGGAAGACTAGAGGTCTCTTCTCCTGGGGTTGATAGAGTAATAAAAAAATTAGAAGATTTTGGTCGTTTTAATGGAGAAAAAGTCAAAATTAAGACAAGGTCACCAATTTCGAATAGAAGAAATTTTAGCGGGGTTCTAAGAGGCATAAAAGCCGGCTTTATTTTGTTAGAGTTTGAAGAGTCTATTATTGAAATAGATTTTGAAAATTTAGATAGAGCACGTTTAGATCCAGTTTTATAAAGATGAAATGATTTAACGGAGAAAGAAATGAGTCGTGAAATTTTGTTACTTGTTGATGCGCTAGCACATGAAAAAAATGTTGCTAGAGATGTAATTTTTACTGCATTAGAGCTCGCTATTGCCTCAGCTACAAAGAAAAAATATGAGCCTGATGTAGATATCCGTGTCGAAATAGACAATGAATCCGGCGAGTACCAGTCTTTTAGATGCTGGACTATTGTTGAAGAAGAGTTGTTAGAGACTCCAGAAGCAGAAGTGTCCCCAGCCGATGATCGAGCAAAAGCTATGGAGGTCGGCGATGTAATAAAGGAGGCTATTGATTCTGTAGAGTTTGGACGAATTGGTGCTCAGGCGGCGAAACAAGTAATTTTACAAAAAGTAAGAGAAGCAGAAAGGGAGCAGATCCTTAATGACTTTCTTGCAAGAGATGAGAAATTAGTTTCAGGGCAGATTAGAAGAATGGAGCGAGGAAATGCCATTATTGAAGTAGGGCGATTAGATGCAGTGCTCCCTCGTGATCACATGATCCCAAAAGAAAACTTAAGAGTAGGTGATCGAGTCCGTGCAATTCTAAGCAAAATTGAAACAGGCATGAGAGGGCCACAGTTAATTTTATCCAGAACAGCGCCTGAATTCTTAATTAGACTTTTTGAGTTAGAAGTGCCTGAAATTGAAGAGGGTTTATTAGAAATAATGTCAGCATCACGTGATCCTGGACTCAGGTCAAAAATTGCAGTAAAAGCAAATGATCAAAGATTAGATCCAGTAGGCACATGTGTTGGTATGAGGGGCTCAAGAGTTCAGGCTGTCACAGGTGAATTAGCAGGTGAAAGGGTAGATATAGTCCTTTGGTCCATAGAGCCAGCACAGTTTGTAATTAATGCTATGGCTCCCGCAGAAGTTTCTAGCATTGTTGTTGATGAAGATAAGCACAGCATGGATTTAGTGGTAGTGGAAGATCAGTTGGCGCAGGCTATTGGAAGAAATGGTCAAAATATTCGATTAGCCTCAGAGCTGACGGGGTGGGAACTAAACATATTGACCGAAGAAGAGTCGGAGCAAAAGAATAAAGAGGAATATACCTCATCGAGCCAATTATTTATTGAGAAGCTTGATGTTGATGAAGATGTTGCAGACATTCTTGTTCAAGAGGGCTTTTCTTCTATAGAAGAGGTGGCTTATGTTCCTCTGGAAGAGATGGTTCAGATTGAAGCTTTTGATGAGGACACTGTAAAAGAGCTAAGATCAAGAGCAAGTGCAGTGATCTTAACAGCCGCTATTGCCAAAGAAGAAAGTGTGGTTGATCCGGCCGAGGATCTTAAGGCAATGGAGGGTATGGATATTGATATGGCAAAATTAATGGCATCTAAAGGTATTGTAACTATGGAAGATTTGGCTGAACTGTCAGTTGATGAGCTTTTAGAATTGATAAAGATTGATGAAGAGACAGCAAAAACATTAATTATGACTGCACGCGCACCATGGTTTGCATAAATTAAATATACTGGAGTTTTGATGGGAACATTTACTGTAGAAAAATTTGCTAATGAGTTAGGGCTTCCTGCAGCACTCGTGCTTGAGCAATTAAAAAGTGCAGGAGCTACCAAGCAAAATGCAGACGATGACGTATCTGAGGAAGACAAAGCTGCACTTTTGAATTATTTACGAAATGAGCATGGTGGAACTCCAAAGCCAAAGTCTAAAATTACCCTTACCCGAAAACAGAATACCGAGATCAGAAAGACTGATAGTGAGGGGCGAGCAAGAACTATTCAGGTCGAAGTGCGAAAAAAAAGAACGATTGTTAAACCAGAAGAAACTAAGATAGAGCCACCAACTGAGAGCAAGGCTAAAACTCCAGAAAAGCCAACCCAAATTATTGATGAAAATCAAAAAAATATTCGTCAGGATGAAGAAAAAAGGCATTCAGCTCTTGCGGATGCTCAAGCAGATGAGGCTAAGAGTAAGAAAGAAGCTGCGGAAAAGCCAAAAAGTGAAGAAAAAGACAGTACCTTGCATAGACCCGCTTCAAAAATCGGGGTGAAAGTAGAGAAAGAGAAGAAGCCAACAAAAGATGCTTGGGTTGATCGAAGCATTAAGAAGAGGCCGACAAAGACTAGACAAGATGCGGGCGCGGGTGGATGGCGATCTCCTAAATCAAGAAATAGGCATAAGAATGCTGATTCAGAATCTAGTTTTGTTGCTCCTGCAGAATTTGTTTCTAAGGAAATTTTAGTGCCTGAGACTATTTCTGTGGCTGATTTAGCACATAAGATGTCAGTAAAAGCTGGCGAAGTCATTAAAGTCTTAATGGGTATGGGCATGATGGTGACTATTAATCAAATCCTTGACCAAGATACAGCAATGATTGCAGTTGAGGAAATGGGCCACAAACCAGAAGCGGCGAAGGACAATGACCCTGAGTCACTGATAAATATAGAAGATTTAGTAGAGCCCATATTGGAAGCAAGACCTCCTGTAGTGACTGTTATGGGCCATGTCGATCACGGGAAAACATCGCTTTTAGATTATATTAGAACATCCAAAGTTGCGTCAGCAGAGGCTGGTGGGATTACTCAGCATATAGGTGCATATCATGTCGAAACATCAAAAGGCATGATAACTTTTTTAGATACACCAGGGCACGAAGCATTCTCAGCTATGCGAGCAAGAGGAGCAAAGGCAACGGATATCGTTGTTTTGGCGGTTGCTGCTGATGATGGAGTTATGCCCCAAACGATCGAAGCAATTAATCACTCTAAGGCTGCAGAAGTTCCAATCATTGTAGCGATCAATAAAATCGATAAGCCTGAAGCAAATTCTAAGAAAGTTAAAAGTGAATTGCTGGCTCACGAGGTCATTCCGGAAGAACTTGGTGGTGATGCTATTTTTGTGGAGGTTTCAGCAAAAACTGGTCAGGGTATTGATGATTTATTGGATTCAATTTTATTGCAGGCTGAAATACTCGAATTGAAGGCAGCCAGAAATACTCCGGCAAGAGGTATTGTTGTTGAAGGAAGGCTTGATAAGGGCCGTGGGCCTGTTACTACTTTGCTGGTGCAATCAGGAGTGCTAAGCCCCGGCGACACTATTCTTGCTGGATCGGCTTTTGGAAGAGTCAGAGCGATGATTGACGAGAGTGGAAAGAAAGTTGAAGAAGCGGGACCATCAATACCTGTTGAGGTGATCGGTCTATCTGACGTTCCAAAAGCCGGCGAAGAATTTATCGTCATTAATGATGAGAAAAAAGCCAGAGAAGTTGCTTTGTTTAGGCAAGGCAAGTTTAGGGACGTAAAATTTGCAAAACAACAAGCATCAAAATTAGAAAATATATTTGATCAAATGGCAGAGGGCGAAATAAAAGTATTACCTTTGATAATTAAGTCGGACGTACAGGGATCCTATGAAGCATTAGCAGGCTCACTAGAGAAGCTATCCACCAATGAAGTGAAGGTCAATGTCATTCATTCTGCTGTTGGACCAGTTAATGAATCAGATATTAATTTAGCGACAGCATCTAACGCGGTAGTCCTTGCCTTTAATGTTAGGGCAGATGGCGGAGCAAGAAAGCTTGCTGATAGCTTAGAGGTTGACGTACGCTATTACAGCATTATTTATGAAGCAGTAGACGAAGTTAAAGCGGCGCTAAGCGGCATGTTATCTCCAGAGAAAAGGGAGAATACACTCGGGCTTGTTGAAATTAGAGAAATATTTAAAGCCTCAAAGATTGGTACTATTGCTGGATGTTACGTGCTTGAAGGGCTAATTAGAAAGAATGCTAAGATAAGGCTCCTAAGAAACAGCGTGGTAATTTACGACGGCGAGCTGGATTCGTTAAAAAGATTCAAGGATGACATAAAAGAAGTTAAATCAAACTTTGAATGTGGACTATCAATTAAAAACTTTAATGACATGCAGCCAGGTGATCAAATAGAAGTCTATGAGATAGTTGAAGTTGCTAGGAAGCTATAACCTTGGCTAAAGATTACCCAAGAAGTGATCGTATAAGGCAACAAATAAAAAAAGAATTGGCGAACCTTCTTCAAAGAGAAGTAAAAGACCCTGCATTAAATCAAATAACTATCCTTGATGTCGAGGTGTCTCTCTGTCTTAAGCATGCCAAAGTATTCTTTGTGTCGCAGGAAGAGGCAAGTGAGGATGTGATGAAAGGATTGACAAGGTCCATGCCCTTTCTTCGATCGCAACTTGCAAAAAGAATGACAACTCGAGGTATCCCTAAGCTACATTTCGTTTATGATAAATCAATCGATGAGAGCATTAAAATTTCAAAACTACTTGATGGCATTTAAGTCTAGAAATGATGCAGCCCAAACGGATTAAATTAGATATCAGTGGGGTGATAATGGTCGATAAGCCATTGGGCTATTCATCCAATCAAGCATTGTCAAAAATTAAATGGCTTTTTAATCCAAAGAAAGCCGGCCATACGGGGACACTTGATCCATTGGCAACCGGATTACTTCCAATATGCTTAGGAGAGGCCACTAAGTTTTCCAGTTTTCTTTTAGAATCAGACAAAACATACGAAGCATCCATTAAGCTGGGCTTTAGAAGCAATACAGGGGACTCAGAGGGCATAATAGAGTCTCTTAACATTGAACAACTGCCTTCATTAAAAGAAATTGAAGAAACATTACAGCAATTTTTAGGACATCAAGAACAACTCCCGCCGATGTATTCAGCATTAAAGTTTGAAGGTAAGCCTTTGTATGAGTATGCTCGGAGAGGTGAGGAGATTGCCCGAAAGAAAAGAAGTATTAACATTACCTTCCTTGATTTAATTGACTACTCAGACAATATCTTAAAAATTATGGTGCAGTGTTCAAAAGGAACCTATATTAGAACTCTAGCAAGTGATATAGGAGATAACCTAAATACTGGAGGTTATTTGATTGGCCTACGAAGAACTGCCATAGGATCCGTCAATGTAGTACAAGCAAAAACATTAGACCTGATTGAGGCAACTGAGAACGAGGAAAGGGATGCGCTTATATTTCCCGTTGATAAATTTTTAAACTATTTAGATGAAATCAAGCTAGCTCCTAGTGAAGAAGGGGCAATAAAAGATGGTAAAACTTTGCTTTTTAAGGAAATGAAAGAGGGGATATATAGGTTGTACGATCAAGGCAACCAATTTTTAGGTCTTGGGACCATGGATAGCCATGGATATTTGAAGGTAAGAAGACTTTTATCCTTAAGTTGCGTAGAATAAGAAAAATTTTGTTAAATTCGCATAAATATAGTAAAATGTGCGGTTCTGAAATAGGAGAAATGCATGACAAGTACTGCTGTAGAAAAAGCAAAGATCGTAGCAGATTATCAGCTAGAAAAAAATGATACCGGGTCACCTGAAGTTCAGGTCGCACTGCTGACAGATAGAATAAATTATCTTACCGAACATTTTAAAGTTAACGCTAAGGACCATCATTCAAGAAGAGGTTTGTTAGCACTAGTTAGCCAAAGACGTAAGTTATTAGATTATCTAAAAAGAGAAAGCCTTGAGAGATATCAAGGACTTATCAAACGTTTAGGTATTAGAAAGTAAAGAAGTTGTAAATTATTTAAGCCGATTCCTTGCCATATAAGCTTGAGTCGGCTTTTTTTATTATGGTGTTAGTCATTATTGGGAAGTGAATAATGATAAAAATAAAAGGAAAATAAATGTTTAATATAGTAAAGAAAAGTGTGAAGTTTGGAGACAATACATTAACGATAGAAACAGGCGAAATTGGACGTCAGGCTGACGGTGCTGTAATGGTAACGTATGGTGATACAGTTGTTTTTGTAACAGCTGTTGGAAACAAAAACGCAAGGGAAGGACAAGATTTTTTCCCATTAACAGTGGACTATCAAGAAAAAACCTATGCAGCGGGGAAAATACCTGGAGGATTTTTTAAAAGAGAGGGTCGCCCAAGCGAAAAAGAAACATTAACCTGTAGATTAATCGATAGACCACTCAGACCGTTATTCCCAAAAAATTTCTATAATGAAATACAGATAGTAGCTACAGTAATGTCATCTGACAGTGAAATTGATTCAGATATACCAGCTATTATTGGAGCTTCTGCAGCTTTAGCAATATCGGGGATTCCATTCTACGGCCCTGTCGGAGCGTCACGGGTAGGTTATATTGATGAGAAATTTGTTATTAACCCAACAAAAACACAGCTCATTGAAAGCGAATTAGATTTAGTGGTTGCTGGAAGTGATGCAGCAGTTCTTATGGTGGAATCTGAAGCTAAAGAGCTTCCCGAGAAGGTAATGCTTGATGCAGTACTTGCTGGCCATAAAGCTATGCAGCCAGTGATTAAAATGATCAATGAATTTGCAAAAGAAGCAGCAAAAGATCCATGGGACTGGACAGCACAAGAAACAAACAAAGATTTAGTATCCCAGATCGAAAAAATTGCTGCTAAAGATCTTGAAAAAGCATTTGCGATTAAGTCAAAAGGCGAGCGTTCTGAAAAGTTATCTGAAATTAAAGACAAGGTATTGGCTGAAGTGGTCAATGAAAATACCACACCAAATGAGATGAATGCGATTAAGAATGAGTTCTTTAATCTTGAATCAAAAATTGTTAGAAATAAAATTTTAGATGGAGAGCCAAGAATTGATGGCAGAGATACAAGAACGGTGAGACCGATTGAAATTAGAACTGGAGTTCTTCCGAGAGCTCATGGATCAGCACTCTTTACTAGGGGTGAGACCCAGGCTATTGTAGTAGCAACATTAGGCACTGGTAGGGATGAACAGATCATTGATGCGCTGCAAGGCGAGTTCAAGGACAGATTTATGTTGCATTATAATTTTCCTCCTTATGCAACAGGTGAAACAGGAAGAGTTGGGACGCCAAAAAGGAGAGAAATTGGTCATGGTAAATTAGCAAAGAGAGGTTTATCAGCAGCACTTCCAAGCAAAGAAGACTTTGATTACACTATTCGTCTTGTATCTGAGATTACCGAGTCTAATGGTTCTAGCTCTATGGCGTCAATATGTGGAGGCACTATGGCTATGATGGATGCAGGAGTTCCTATGACAGACCATGTAGCTGGAATTGCAATGGGATTAATCAAAGAAGATAATCGTGTAGCGGTGCTAACGGATATCTTAGGTGATGAAGATCATTTGGGCGATATGGACTTTAAGGTAGCAGGAACAGATAACGGCATTACTGCTCTGCAAATGGACATAAAAATAACCGGCATTACGTCTGAAATAATGCAAGTTGCTCTATCCCAAGCTCGAGAAGGTATTGATCATATTTTAAAAATTATGAAAAAAACCCTGAAGGCTCCAAGAACAGAAATGTCTCAGTTTGCACCACAGATTCTTACTATAAAAATTCATCCAGACAAGATACGTGATGTAATTGGTAAGGGTGGAGCAGTTATTAAAGGTCTTGCTGCAGAGACAGGCGCAACGATTGATATTGATGACGACGGATTAGTTAAGGTTGCATGTACCAATGGTGAATCAGGTCAAGCTGCGATTGATAGGATTAAAGAAATTACGGCAGACGTTGAGGTAGATCAGGTTTACGACGGTAAAGTGATTAAAATTCTAGATTTCGGTGCGATTGTTTCATTATTACCGGGAAAAGATGGCCTGTTGCACATCTCTCAAATTGCTCATGAAAGAATAAAAGCAGTTAAAGATCATTTGTCAGAAGGTGACAAAGTTAAGGTTAAGGTCATTGAAGTTGATGACAAGGGTCGCGTAAGAGTGAGTGCGAAAGCCTTGCTTGAAGCACCTCCGCCAGAAGAAAAGAAAGAAGAAGATCAGGAGTAAAAAAAACCCGGGAAACCGGGTTTTTTTTATTTAGCCATTTGTTTTTCTCTAATCTCATCTAAGGTTTTGCAGTCAATACACAGGGTTGCAGTTGGCCGTGCTTGTAATCTATTTAAACCAATTTCCTCACCACATTGATTGCAATACCCATAGTCATCATTATCAATATTTCTTAGAGTGTCATTAATCTTTTTTATCAACTTCCTTTCTCTATCACGGTTTCTTAATTCTAGAGCCATATTAGACTCTTGGCTTGCTCTGTCATTAGGGTCGGCATATGAAGTGACGTCATCTTGCATGTGCGATACAGTTCTGTCGATATCATGGCTTAACTCAATTTTCCAGTCATTTAGTATTTTTACAAAATGTTTTAACTGGGCTTTACTCATGTATTTCTCACCCGATTTAGGTGTGTAGGATTTAAACTGTTTTAGGCCAGAAGAAGATGATTTTTTCGCTGCTGGTTTAGCAATAACCTTTTTCGCTGCTGGTTTAGCAATAACCTTTTTCGCTGCTGGTTTAGCAATAACCTTTTTCGCTGCTGGTTTAGCAATAACCTTTTTCGCTGCTGCCATTGCTTTTTCCATTAATGATTTTTTTGCTGTCATTGTGTTAGGTCCTAATATGAATAATTATTAATCGCGCGATTTTACACTTTTATGACGTGGATGGAAAGCAATCAGGATAATTTTTGAGCTAGGAGGGTATTCTCCATTAGTGTC